>Ga0308169_10001085_pt1 | contig 33905 bp, 50 predicted proteins | sample PhyBR1_2_FD_202139 | JGI IMG/M metagenome (GOLD analysis project Ga0308169, IMG submission 202139) | Phyllosphere microbial communities from UC Gill Tract Community Farm, Albany, California, United States - DLSLSB.R1 | ecosystem: Host-associated > Plants > Phyllosphere > Unclassified | place...
GAGAACGAAGCTGGAGACTTTGAGGTGGACTCTTGCTTGGTGGTAGCTGTTGAGATAGTGGTGAAGGAAAGTAAGAAGCTGATGGCTGCATCAGAGGGAGTGAAGGGAGCGAAGGAGAGCTGCGAATCTTGTCTCTTGGACACCACTTCGCTCTGTTTCAACTTGACTCAAATACCACAGGGACAGTCAGACTTTGATCAGATCTAATATCAAACACAGAAACAATAACCTAGAACAGAATGAAAGGCTTTGGAAAGGCATTGGCCCGAGGTGCGTCACTGACTTGTCCCTCTCTCCCCCTCTCTCTTCTACCTCTAGAGCTCATTCGAATGGGTGTGATATAGCTCCTCATGCATTCTCGAGCAAAGTAGGATTGGCTACGAAATCGAGTGATCCAGAGACTGATGAATGGGTTAGAAAGTTCGCTTCCTTGGAAGGTGAGTCGATATCCCTTTCCCAGTTCATAGAGGATACGACTGATCGAGAGGTACATACAGAGCAAACTGGTAAACTCGTCAAGGATACTTCAAACTTTAGAGAGTCGATCAATGGTCAGTCTTCTCCCTTTCCCCGCTATCTATCGCCGACAAGTCTCGTCCTCCCTTACTGACTCTTCGTATCGTCCTAGGCATGCTCACTTCCCAAGCTGGATTCGCAACTGCATTCAGCACTCTCTTCTCCCCTCTCAATGACGAACTTCCTCTAGCTTCCCGACACCCCGAAGCCCAAGGAACGATCGACAACATTGCAAACTACCACGATCTCATGAATGAGTTACGAGATGCTGTGCAACCTGAATTGGAGTTGATCGATTCGAGGGTAACGGCTCCTTTGAAGGAGTACTCGGATTTACTCAAGAAGATTCGAAAGACTATTACCAAACGTGAACACAAGGTGCGTTTTCTACATTTCTATTCTGTACACCTTGAATTATACGCTGATCGTGAGACATCGTGGGTAGCTCACTGACTTCGACCGACACAACAACTCGTACTCGAAACTGAAAGATAAGAAAGAGAAATCGCTTTCCGACGAGAAGAACCTGTTCAAGTACGAACAAGATCTCGAACTCGCTACACAAGAATACGAGCACTACAACAAGTAAGTCGAGCACAATTCCGAGATTAGCTTGCCTACACAGCGAAATCTGATCGAGGTCTGCCGTTTGTTACAGTATGCTCAAATCGGAAATCCCTCGATTCATCGCTCTGTCTTCGACTTTCATTAGTCCAATCTTCCAAACCTTTTACTATATCGAAGTTGGTATTCTCTGTACGTGCAGTCTCTTTTCTCCTCGCTTTCGTGGTCAGTTCTGATTTCACCCTTCTCGCTTTTACAGACACTTTACTCGAAAAGATGCAAGCTTGGTCTAGTCAAGTTTATGGCGATATGAGCATCGATGGACTCGAATCAATGCATTACGAACGATTGGGAGATGTAGGAGAACGACTCGAAGCATTGAGCGTTACTAAACGATTCACTTCGACTGGTAAGGTTGCATTTATCCGTGACTACTCTCGAGCTAGCGCTGACGAGTAATTGAAAATCTTTCGAAACTACAGCTCGTTTCATGTCACAGCATCGAGCATCTGGAGGAGCTGCTTCTCCCGGCCTCGGTCGCACTTCCTCAACCACCTCCTCTTCGTCGGGCTACACCAAGCCCGCCTCTGCCTATGGTGCGGCCGCTTCCTCCTCGGCCTCTTCCGATCTCCCTCCTCCCGCCTACTCCGCCCCAACTTCCGGAGCCACCCCAACTCTCGCCGGTAAACGACCACCTCCCCCTCCTCCCGGTCGACCAAAACCTGCAGTAGAATACGTTACAGCTTTGTATGATTTCGCTGGACAGGCAGAAGGAGACCTGAGCTTTGCTGCTGGCGACAAGATCGAGATTGTGAAGAAGACGGAGAGTGATCAGGATTGGTGGACGGGGAGGTTGAATGGGTATGAAGGAACTTTTCCTGCGAATTATACGCAGTAGAGTATAGGATGATGAGTGAGGTGTGTTGTTTTACGAAAGTGTCCTAGTCTGATGTTCAAAATGCAGTATACGAAGTTTCTCTCTCTCATTCTTCATGCCGAGTCAAGTCTCGCTCAATCTGTTGCGGCGAGGAGGGGAGAGCCTGGTGATCTTGACGAGGGTGCTTCGACTAGCATTTGACGTTGCTTGAAAAGCCGGAAACGGATCGCAGAATCGGGTGAAGGAGGGCAAGAGTTGGCGAAACTCGACTCTCGCTCCAACAAATCCGCTCTTTCTCCTACCCATAGCTGATATCGCATCAGAACAAGCGGACTGTTTCGTCGGGAACTCTCGCCTCGTAGAGCAGATCGTTGAAAACTTGTGAGAGAAATGACTAAATTGACGGTCAACACTCTACATTCTCGGTCGTCTCTCCTCTCCTCTCGCAAGCCTCTCGTCATTGCTAGCACTGGGGTCGAAGCCCGAACATCTCGAAATCTAGCAGCTATAGCAAGCTATAGTTCTGCTATAATTGTCGAATCGCGCTCGGATGAGGAATTCCCGCGAGACCACGTCTTGTAATCCCGTTATCAAGCGGGTCGTAGCCAGTCACTTCCAATCTCGGAAAGGAACGAAGAAACCGCGTAGAGTCTAACAAAACGAGCCTTGACACAAAAGTGAGGGGAGAAACGAGAAGCTCTTGATCTTGAGTTGGCCAAAGCTACCATGCACACAGGACTTGCGATTGCAGATTAGCGAGCTTGGTCGACATAGACGCTGATCGAGTGTCTGAGACAATGCGAAAACGAAGAGGGATCGAAGAGCAAAGCCTCGCAAAACCTGCATTTGAGCTCGACAGTGTCCAGCTTGACTGCATTCGCCTCCTCAGTACGCTCTATCTACCTAAATAGAACGCTCAACAGAACGAGAGAGCCCGCGTGTCTGTCCTCGTCAACCTCATCGAGTTTGAGCTTTTTGTTTTTTTTTCGTTTTTCGTTTTTCGTTTTTCGTCGACTTGAGACCTTCACCTATCGAGAACGCTGAGTTTCGTAGCGCTTCATGTCGAAGTGAAGCGTCTTCAACAGCGCTGAGCAGAACATGACGAGTTTCATAGAAAAGTCCGAATCGAAGAATGCGTTCGTCGATTCTCGTTTCGAATCTTTGCACCTTTTGTCTCAGCTCGCAGCCTTTACTCAAGCAGATACAGCAAGCTCAAGTAAGTCTCGCTGCCTCGAGAGAAGTCTGTGAAAGAGTGAGAAGTTACTACAGGTGATTTGATCATTTCGACGAATTTGTGAACGATTACGAATGAACTAACAAAAACCTTTGACGCCAGAAGAGCAAGCCTATTACGAAGAGCGTATAACAATGTACAAAGTAAGGGAGTGAGGGACACGGAAGCGAAATGGCAGGGAAAACGAAGACAGGGTCGGTGCGGAAAATCAACGAAGACGTCGCTTCGAACTTGACGACGACGGTAGATGACTACCTTACTTGGCAGGCTTAGCTTCGAACTTCTCCTTGATTTGGTCAACGACTGAAGGATCAGCCAAAGTCGATAGATCGCCGAGTTGGTCTCCTTCTCCAGCTGAAATCTTGCGAAGGATCTGTAAAGCGGCACTCGAAGGCGTCAGTGACTCGTACTATCGTACAGGAGTAGTATAGACTGTTCCACACCCTTCTCATGATCTTACCGGACCTCGTTTTGGGCAGATCGGTCACTATTGACGAAAAAGCGAAAAAAGTCAGTTTTTCTCTTCTTTCTTCAAGAATAACGACGGCAGAAGCCCCTGGACGCTAACATACCTAGCAGAACTCTCTTAGGAGCTGCGAAAGGTCCAATAGTCTTCCTAACCTGAAGTACTAGCTCCTTGACGAGCGCAGTCTCGTCGGTTCCGCTCAAATCGAAGTCGGGCTTCATGGTAACGTAAGCGACGACGGATTGACCAGTGAGCTCATCGGCAATCTGTAGAGGCGCCATGTCAGCAAACAGGAAAATAGAGAGCGCAGGTAAGAGCAAAGAAGGCTTACACCGACGACGGCAGTTTCTGCGACTCCGTTGTGCATGATCAAAGCAGATTCGATCTCGGCAGTTGAGAGACGGTGACCAGAGACGTTGATGACATCGTCAACTCGTCCACGGATCCAGTCTGAGGAGAAGAAAAAGAAGAGAATCAGTTCGAGTTTTTCGAAAATTCGAGAGGAAATGCAGACTTACAGTAACCATCGTGATCTCGTCCAGCTCCATCACCAGTGAAGTAGTATCCAGGGTAGACGTTCATGTAGGTCTCGAGGAATCGCTTGTGATCACCGTAAACGGTACGAGCGATTGAAGGCCAAGGTTTGCGAACGGCGAGAACTCCCTCGACTTCGTTGCCTTCGATCTCCTTACCGGTTGTAGGATCGAGAAGGACGACGTCGATACCGAAGAAAGGAAGAGTAGCAGCTCCAGGCTTGGTTTTGGTAGCTCCGGGAAGAGGACTGTGGAATCCCTCAAAGAAGTCAGTTCGAGGTTTTTAGTCTGCATTTCGACGAGAGCACGCACGTGATGATGATAGAACCAGTCTCGGTTTGCCAGTAAGTGTCGACGACGGCGCACTCCTTCTTTCCGACGTGCTCCCAGTACCATTCCCACGCTTCGGGGTTGATAGGCTCTCCGACAGATCCGATCGTACGAAGAGTTGAGAGATCGTGACCTTGGGTGTGCTCGTGACCGAGACGACGAAGGAGACGGATAGCGGTAGGAGCGGTGTAGAACTGAATACAGGAAGGACTAGTCAGATAGAGAACCAAGAAAGGGTGGGAAAAGATGGCCTACTTGAGTGAGCTTGTGCTTGGCAACGGTCTCCCAGAATCGAGAAGGAGTAGGGTATACAGGAGTGGATTCGAAGATGGTGGTAGTGACACCGTCTGCGGATCGGGAGAGGTTGGTTTTTACTCAGAACGAGAGGAAACTCGTGAAAGACTCACTGGCTAGAGGACCGTAAACAATGTAGGTGTGACCAGTAATCCATCCAACGTCGGCCATACAAGCGTATCGATCGTCGTGGTGAACATCGAAAACGTATTTGAGGGTGAGAATAGCTCCGAGAAGGTAACCAGCAGTCGAGTGGACAACTCCCTTGGGCTGTTAGACGAGGTAACAACGTCAGCTACTGAATCCGAGAGCTGAGAGAACAACTTTACGACTCACTTTTCCAGTAGATCCAGAAGTGTAAAGGATGAAAAGGGGGTCTTCGGAAGAAACGATTTCGGGAGGGCAGTAAGGCTGAACGTTTTCCTTCGCCTCGTGCCACCAGTGATCCCTCTTATCGTCCCACTTGACGTTGCCACCAGTACGCTTCAGAACGAGGACGTTCTCGACGAGAGGGCACTCTTCGAGAGCGGCGTCAACGATCGATTTCGTCGCGATGGTCTTTCCTCCTCGTTTTCCTTCGTCGGTAGTAATGACTACTCGTGACTTGGCGTCGACGATTCGATCACGAAGGGATTCGGCGGAGAAACCGGCGAAAACGACAGAGTGGACAGCTCCGAGACGAGCACAGGCGAGGAAAGCGATAGCAGCTTCTGGGACCATGGGAAGGTAGATAGCAACGGTCTGACCACGCACAAGGTATCAGAATCGAGAAATGGAAAAAGTAGAGCAGTAGAGGGCGACTCACATCTCCCTTCTTGACACCGTAAGATTTGAGGATGTTGGCAGTTTTGCACACTTCTTGCAAGAGTTGTTCATAGGTCAACTCGACGTGCTCTCCAGGTTCATCAGCCTCCCAAATGATCGCAGTCTATCGAGGAGACCAGTCAATTTCGCTCTCGAAGTGGGGCTCAAATGGAGGGAATTCACCTTGTTGGGGTGCTTGTAAGCCCATCGATCGACACAGTTGTAAGAGACGTTCAAACCTCCTTCAGGGAACCATTGGACGTCTCCGGCAGTGAAAGATCCAGCAGAAACGGTGTTGTAAGGTCGGTGCCTATAAAAACGCTCGTAACTTGTCAATATTTCGTATTTCTCATTGGGGGAATCGATGGAGGACTCACCAGTAGATGTTCTCCTTGGCCATCTGTAACGGAACGAGAAAGCAAGGTCAGTGAATCAGTTCGAAAAGTGGATTCGCCTCGTTTGTGGTCATTCGTCGCCGCTTAAGCCATAAAAAGCTACCCTCTTGAGGTCCTTGTGCTTTGATCGAGCATCCTGAACCCTCTAGAATATCCAGCGAGACGAGGGGGACGAGCGAGAGGTCGGAACGAATCTCCTCACAAACCCCAACCAGCTCTTTCCCAGCTCGCATCACCACCCGAGCGTTCGTCGCTAACACAGGAGCACTCGTAAGAGCTTATTGTTCTGATCCCTGGTCGCCCTAGCTCCAGCTAGCTCTGTGTGACGTCTAATCCCTCATCTCCTCAATCCTCGAATATTTGCTTTCCCCGCCTTCCCTTCTTCCAGTCTTTTCCTGCAGCTTTTAGAGCGAGTAGCTAGCAAACGAAAGTGAGACTTACGCGATCCCAGAATCCAGTAGGATCCTCTACTGATTCCTTGTAGAGTTTCTCATATTCTTCAGTGTTGGCGTGAGGCTTGTGATGTTCTGAAGAAGAACCATCTGTTCGTTTCGAGATGGGATGAGTGGGGACTTGTCGGTACTCGTGTAGTTCCGCCATGTTGTTTTGTGAAGTGTAGCGTAAGTGAGGAGGAAGAAGGGAGAAAGGGAAGAGCTATTGGAATTTCGAACAGAGATGAGTCTTCGAGGTTTGTGCGAACGAAGGGAATAGAGAAGCTCACTTGAGTTGTAAAGTGCGCTTGACGATGAAGCGTAGAGTGTGGAAAGAAAGGAGAGGGAGAAAAGGGTAAAGTGGGGTTCGACTGTCGGAACGAAGTAGTGGAAGATTTCGCAGAAGATGGATTGCGGAGACAGCTTTTTCTCTCTCCTATGTCATTTCCCAGCAGTGGCCTTCTGGGCATTCGTATCGGGCAATTTCCTTTACTCCCCACCTGACCTTGACCTTAGCCGAGTGCGATTGGAGTGCGAACCAGAAAAAAAACCAATCGGACGTCGTCGGAATCAAATTACTGTAAGTAAGCTGATCGTGCTCGACGAGGCACTACTGTACTGTAGAGACCGAGAATACCACAGAGGTATCGAGAAATGAAAGCGGGAGAAACAGGAATAAGGATAGCGTGCGAAAGTAATCCACGATCTGCGAATAATTGTGTACGAAGCCACGAGCTCGACGTCTCCTAAAGCTTCGCTCGCCCTAGATAAACTCCACAACAGAAGTGAAGTATGTAGAGACACTCACTGAGAAAAGTCCAGCTCAGCGGAAATTTCTCGACGTTACTACCCGACCTTCCTTTCCGATAATTTCGTTATTCATTTCGACATTGGGACAGCACAGCAGAGGGGAAAGGGGTATCATAGTACATATTTGAGTGGGCGATCGGATTCGAGGCCAGAGTGAGATGAGGAGGACGGAGGAGAATCTGGGTCGTTTCGAGGGATTCGAAAGTGCTTCGGAGGAAATCGCGTGGAGGGTATAAAGAGAATTGGCGAAGACAAGCTTGATTATGCGTTGAAATATCAGACGGTATCTGAGAGATCGAGTGTACTCAGGTCAGTGGATGAAGATGAGAGCGAGATGAAGGGAAACGAAAGAGAAAGCGAACCATCGTGATATGCCCTGTTCACATCAACCGTGTTCGTCAGTCATATGTTGCGCTGATAAGCTGAGGAAGCTCGTAGCAATGTGAGCTAGAGAGGGAGACTTACCATCTCGTATCTTTCGGAGATTTCGGTGCGTTTCGAACCTGGAAGAATTCGAAGACGGATTAGATGGGAGTACTCGATACCTCTATTCACTCTTCGAGTTACTTACATATCTGTAGACCGAAGACAATCCTGCATCAGTATCGACTCCTCAGATGCGAACGAGCAAGATCGACAACATACCGGTCATTATCCGTTGGTAGCTCTTTCTTCTTGCAACTCGCCAACATACTTTGCATGGTCAAGAGTAGACTATTGACGTTGAGAACAGGCGACCACCCTGTCAAGAGAAACAAAAACCCAAGTCAAACCCGTCAGAAAGATTAGTTCCTGACCTTTCTCTTCGGATTCAAGACAAGAGGATGAGCTGATTCACCGGATCCCAATACGGAAGCACAGATGTGCCCATTGCTCAGGTGACGTTGAAGAGTCTGCGTGAGTTGCGCTTGATCCGAGACCGAGATGAAAGAGTATCGAGACTCACATAGCAATGAGGATGGACTGGAGGTTTGAATGGTGGAGCGTTGACGAATGTGACTTCAGGCGACTGTTGAATGGGATAGAGGGCAGTCGGTATACAGTACAAGGCATGAGGACGATGGAAGAGTCGCAAAATGAGAATGATTTGGTGAGGAAATGGCTGCGAACGAGAGGAAGACAAGGGGAGGATCGAGAAGGACAGTGCAACTTACATCTATCGGATATTGAGGAGTGAATCGGAAACGCTGCAAACACGGGACCTCTCCGACTAGATCAGCCAACGAAAGAAGTGAGTTTTGTCGAGTCGGAACCTGGAACCCACAAGGGCAAATTCTTCTATTGTGTCGTCCCGAAGCGATACGGTCAGCACTCAACTCGATACAGACCCCACGGTTGAGCCAGCTCGACAGAGGTAGGTACTGAGAAAGGAACTCACCTCCCGAATAAACCGTTTCACTTTCATCTCCCAACACTTTCAATCCAAACACCCAAGTCTCCAAGTCCTCTGCCTGAATGATGCGACACCCTACGCTTCCGAGGAGTTTGTCAGTCTTGAGAAGGGAGAGAGGTGATTCGGCAAACGAGGCAGTGCAAAAAAGAGGGGAAGAGAGGGAGGGAAAGAAGAGAGAGCTCACCGGTTGGAGGTCCATTCGTGCGCAAGTCATTCAGCTCCTGTACGCAACGTAGGCAGTGTCAGCAGCTTGCGGGGGAAGAGGAGAGGAGGAGCGAGAGATGAACAAGATGGAACTCACTTTTGTCAAACGTTTCGCAGAGATTCTTGAGCCCATACTGATTGCGAGTGGTCAATGAAGCTGCCACAGTAGTCCCGTCGTAAGAGCGAACCGAGTAGTGAAGCGTATAGCCGGAAGAGAGATTCCTCTCTTTCAACTTCGAATCATTCACCTCCCAACATTCAGTACAACCATGAACACTCCTACACTAGCTAGAACACTCTTACGACACTCGACTAGATCAGCCGTCAACTCTCCTCGAGTCTGTGGCAAGAAGTCTTTCAGTTCAATCTCTTCATCAATTCAATCTTCTCTCAATCGATCAACCACTCTATCAGCTAGACCGAGGTACTCGAATGCTTCATCTTCCTCTTCTCTATTCGGTGAGCCTTCCCTTCCTGCTTTTGAACAAAGTAGAGACAAGTTTCGCTTACCTCATCCCTTTCTGAACCTTCGAAATCCTTCTCAGCATCTCAACAAAGACGCACCATGTTCATCCAAACCGAGACTACACCCAACACCGACTCACTCAAATTCATCCCTGGCCAACCCGTCTCCCCTACCGGAACCCACGAATTCCTCGATGCAGGTTCTGCTTCCTCGTCTCCTTTGGCCGACCGACTCTTCCACCTTCCCGACGTGAAATCCGTCTTCTTCGGACCCGATTTCATTTCCGTCAACAAGACTGAAGATTCCTCATGGATCGAACTGAAACCTGAAATCTATTCGATCATAATGGAACATTTCAGTGCGGGAAGACCATTGTTCAATGAAGGACAAGAAAGTGGGAATGAGGACACGAGGATATTGGATAGTGATTCGGAAGTGGTGGCCATGATTAAAGAATTGTTGGAGACGAGAGTTAGACCGGCGATTATGGAGGATGGAGGAGATATCGAATATAGGGGGTTCAACGAAGAGTCGGGAGTCGTACAATTGAGTTTGAAGGGTAGTTGTAGGGGTTGCTCGAGTTCGGCAGTTACGTTGAAGAGTGGGATTGAGAGAATGTTGATGCATTATATTCCTGGTACGCCCCGCTCTCTCTTTCTTTCTCCCTACTTCCCTCTGAGCTGACCCCTGTACTTCGATCCACGTGTGTAGAGGTGAAAGAAGTAGAACAAGTACGTTGTGTCTGATAACTCTCGCTTACTCGGACCATCGCTGACCTCTTTGTCTCACGTTCTCGCAGGTTCTCGGTCCAGAAGAAGCAGTAGCAGAAGATGAGTTTGCCAAGTTTGAAGCGAGGTTGAGATCGGGTGGAAAGACTGTAGAGATCTAAGGAGGAAGAGGGATCAATGCATTGTTCATACACCTTTAGAACTGAATCTTGCGAAATCTTTGAAAGAGTTGACTCATTCTTCGCAAAATCCATCAACTCGATCCGACGAGCGATCGATGTAGAAGTTGCAGCGGCCTCAGTCTCGCATTTCGCGGTCATCAAGGACCGAAGCCTGAGCAAGAGACAAGCGAGTGCAATCAAAGGGCAGCGATTTTGACCAATCGACTTGGACTTGCCGAGAGAAACACTTCCTTCTTTCCCTTCTTCTACTCTTCACTACTTCCGCGATGCTCTCCCTCCGTCGCCTGTCACCACGCGTAACTTCTCACTCGACTCGTTCCCTCGCCACAGTCTCTAACCAGAATTATCCTCCTCCACCTTCGAAAAACTACGCCTCCATCACTCCACCTTACCAACACCTCCTCTCTCAACTACAAAAAGTCCGATCTATTCTCAACCGCCCTCTTTCATTAGCGGAGAAGATTGTCTATTCTCATTTGGTGGATGTCGAGGAAGGGTTAGCTGGAGGAGATCCGGTTAGGGGTGAGAAACATTTGAAATTGAGACCTGATCGAGTAGCTTTACAAGGTATGTTTACCTTACTCCCTCTCTTCGTGGTATGTGGAGGAAGGAGCTGACGGAGAAGGGAGGGAAAACCAGATGCGAGTGCACAAATGGCGATTTTACAATTCTCGACTTGTGGAAGAGAGGCGACGGCTGTACCTACTTCCATTCATTGTGATCATTTGATCTCCGCCTATGAAGGAGCTGAAGCGGATCTCAAGGTGAGTTCAAACTCCTTCGAACCTAGACGAAAGATTTCGCTGATTCAACGGTGAGGTTTGATTTACAGCGTTCAATCGTTTCCAACAAGGAAGTGTTCGATTTCCTCGAGAGTGCGGCAAAGAAGTATGGGATCGAGTTCTGGGGTCCTGGAAGCGGTATCATTCATCAAATCGTTCTCGAAAGTAAGTCAAATCTTCTCCTCAACCTCGCTCGATGCAGTCGTACTGATCCATTCCTGCTCAGACTACTCGGCACCTGGTCTTTTAATGCTTGGATGTGATTCACACACGCCCAATGCTGGAGGACTCGGAGCAATCGCGATCGGAGTAGGTGGAGCTGATGCAGTAGACGCCATGACTGCGACTCCCTGGGAGCTCAAAGCGCCGAAACTGATCGGAGTCGAACTCAAGGGACAACTCAACGGATGGTGTTCCGCCAAGGACGTCGTGTTGGAAGTAGTTGGACAATTATCGGTTCGAGGAGGAACTGGGGCGATTCTCGAATATTACGGTGAAGGAGTTGAAAGCATGGGTGCTACTGGATTAGCGACGATTGCCAACATGGGTGCTGAGATGGGAGCTACGACCACCACTTTCCCTTACACTAAAAACATGGCCGCTTACCTCAAAGCTACGAACCGATCACCTGTCGCTCAAGCCGCAGACGAAGCTCATGCCAAAGGTTTCCTCTCTGCCGATAAAGGAGCTGAATACGATCAACATCTCACGATCGATCTCTCGACTCTCGAACCCAAGTTGAACGGTCCTTTCACTCCGGATCTTTCGACTCCTCTCAGCAAATTCAAAGGGTTGGTAGAGGAGAAGGGATGGAAAGATGAGTTGTCGGCTGCTTTGATTGGAAGTTGCACGAATTCGAGTTATGAGGATATGTCGAGGGTTGCTTCGATCGCTAGACAGGCGAAATCGAAGGGTTTGAAAGTAAAGAGCAGCTTCATGGTTACTCCTGGGTGAGTTCGAATTGTGTTCTGCTACATCAAGCTGCTTGCCCTGATGTGCAAGTTCACTTCGTCCTACAGATCCGAACTCATCAACGCTACTATCGAACGAGATGGACTCAAGGGTGATTTGGAGGCTGTTGGTGGTCAAGTTCTCGCTAACGCTTGCGGACCTTGTATCGGTCAATGGGACCGATCCGAGCACAAGGGAGAAGAGAACGGTACGCCCTTTGTTAGCCTCATTTGCTGTCCCCCTTTTCGAAACTGATCTCGTTTCCCTCAATCTAGCTATTCTCACCTCTTTCAACCGAAACTTCAAGGCTCGCAACGACGGTAACCGACTCACAATGAACTTCCTCGCTTCCCCCGATATCGTTACCGCCATGGCCTTCTCCGGAAAGCTCTCTTTCGATCCTACCAAAGACTCTCTCCTCGACTCGCAAGGAAACCCTTTCAAGTTTGATCCTCCTCAAGGTGACAAACTTCCTGAACAAGGTTTCACTGCTGGTACGCCCTTCCCTACTCCTCTCCTCTCCAAGTGACTAGATGCTGACCACCGAATTTGTTGAATAGGCAACACAACCTACCTTCCCCGAGCGATTCCTACCCCAGAACCTTCCACACCTCTCGCTATCTCACCCTCCTCGACCCGACTAGAACTCCTAGCACCTTTCGACCCCCATTTCACTCCGGCTCAATTCAGCGATCCCAACTCTCAACTCGAGTTCGAGGACTTGACTTGCTTGTTGAGGATTCGAGGGAAGTGCACGACGGATGAGATCTCCGCTGCTGGTAAATGGTTGAAGTACAAGGGACATCTTTCGAACTTGGCGTGCGTTTCTGCTGTCTCTTCATCTTTGGTAAGATGTGAACTGATAAAGACTTGCGGTCGATACGCAGTGAGAACACTTTGATCGGAGCTACCAACGATGAGACTGAACGGGTCAACTCTGCGATCGATTTCAAGACTGGTGAAGAGGGAACTATTCCTGAAGTTGCGAAAAAGTACAAGGCGAGAGGTCAACCTTGGATGATTGTTACCGATGTGAGGGTATCTCGCCTGTGTCAGTATCGGATCCATTGAGCTGACGTAGGAGACTTCGTCTCAGCACAACTACGGAGAAGGTTCTGCTCGTGAACACGCTTCTCTTCAGCCTCGTTTCCTCAACTGCAAGGTCATCTTAGCGTGCGTTCCCATCTTCCCTCCTACTCTCCAGCTCAGTCACTGACGCTCTCTCGAGTACAGTCGATCCTTCGCCCGAATCCACCGAACGAACTTGACTAAACAAGGAGTTCTCCCCCTCACTTTCGCCAACGACGCCGATTACTCTCTCGTTTCCGCCGGTGATTCGATCTCAACCTCAGGTCTCGATGCTCTCCTCCGAGGCGACCTGAACGCCGAAGTCGAGATTGTCGTCAAGAGTAGGAAAGATGGAAGTGAGAAGAGGGTCAAGACTTCACATGGCTTGTCGGCGGATCAAGTTGAGTGGATCAGAGAAGGTTCTGCGTTGAACTTGATCAGGAAGAAGGCAGCTGAAGAGGCGGCCAAGTAGACGAAGCCGGTAATTGACTCTCGGATGAAGATACAGTGTCTTTTCTCTTGCTTGTTGTAGATTTCCCCTTTTCTCTCTTTCGGGATTATATAGTCGCATTGTGTTTTGATTTGCAAAGGTCAACGTATAGTTGCACTAACTTGATTGTGTGAGAGGAGAGATTTTGTGCAAATTTTCGTTTTGTCGACTTGTGAAATTTCTCCTCCAAAAATTGATCCGACGTGTCGGCGCGACTTTGCTTCGTCTCGTTCCTCCTCATCTCACTCAACTCGAACACTCCTTTGAACTATGTCTGCCAGTACGTTCTCATTCTCTACAGATCAGGCCTCACAATAGACGCAGAGCTAATGTGTTCCGCTTCTACCTCTCCCCTCTCTTTCAATCCCTCTCCTCTCGACTCTATTGCTATGTACAGTTCGACCTCGCCGCAAGATTGTCAAGAAGGGACTGTCATTCACGTGTATGGTAGTTGGTAAGTCACTCCTCTTTGAACCGGGAGACACGGGAGAAGCGATGAGGGAGTTAGATCACTCTACCTCTACACGGCCTCGGGGGTCTACTTGCGGCTCATACGACATCTTGAGACGGTCTAAGATACTCTGCGCGAATCGACAGGCCTCACTTGACCTCGAAAGAGGAGTTCTCACCCCGCAACACCTTTCTCCCTCTTGTTCCTTTTCACTAAGTCCCCACTGTTCAAATTCAATAGGTCAATCCGGAACTGGTCGTACTACTTTCGTCAATACGCTATGTGAAGCCGACGTGTTGGGACACAAAGAACCCGTCGACCCTTCTTACGCTCATCAACAAGATATCGTCAAAATCAAACCTGTCACTGTCGGTATGTCGCTCTTCTTTCTCAGCATACGATATTTCGAATGCTGAGTATCACTGGAACGCATGTAGAACTCGAGGAGGATGGTATGAGGATTTCGTTGACTGTAGTTGATACGCCTGGATTCGGAGATGCTATCGACAACGATGCCAGGTGCGTTCCTTCCCTCATTCAGTCAATCGATCAGCTTGTACTGAGGGAGCGATGACCTTCGCACAGCTTCGCCGAGATCTCTGGTTACCTTGAACGTCAATACGATGATATTCTCGCCGAAGAGAGTCGTATCAAGCGTAACCCTCGATTCCGTGACAACCGAGTACACGTCCTTCTCTACTTTATCACTCCTACCGGTCACGCGTGGGTCTTCCTCTCTCACTCTCCTCATCTCTCTGACAAAACTGAATATTTCCCTTCGAATCTTGACAGTCTTCGAGAACTCGACATTGAACTCATGAGACGATTATCCCCACGAGTCAACGTTATTCCTGTCGTCGGCAAATCCGATACTCTCACTCCTGCTGAACTCGCTGCGTTCAAGAGACGAATCATGGAAGATATCGAATATTACAACATTCCAGTCTACAACTTCCCTTACGATGTCGAGGAGGATGATGAGGAGACTATTCAGGATAACAGTGAACTCAGGGTGAGTTTGTGACAATGCTCTTATCGGAATCTCCGAACCAGAACGGAACTGATGAGCCATTCACAAACTTCACAGGCTATGATGCCATTCGCGATTGTTGGATCAGAAGAAGAGATCGAAGTGAACGGAGAGCCCATCAGAGCTCGTCGATACCCTTGGGGAATCGTCGAAGTCGACAACCCTCAACATTCAGATTTCGGTCGACTCCGAAACGCTCTACTTTCGACTCACTTGACCGACCTGAAAGAGATCACGGTATGTCCCAATCACTGTGGGCTGAAGGAGGGGACAGAGGCTGACGTCTTTCGACCGTGTTGTCCATTTTTCCCCTCTCTCTTCTTTTTCGCTCATCCTTGACCACAACGACCCTGTACCCGCTCGCCTACACTCACATCATCCTCTCGACTATTCGCCATCACAGCATGGTATGTTTTGTTGCCGTCGTCTCCGTCGGAACCCGTCGCTGACTTGGTTTTCGATTTTTTTCTTCCTTTTACCCCTCAGACTTGTGAGTTTCGTCCCCGACACCTCCCGTGTGTCCCGTACTGACTTCTGCGTCTAATTTAAGTTTATACGAGAACTACCGGAGGCTCCGTCTGCTTGTCTTGGCCGTCTTCTCTGAACTAACGCAAATTTTCCGTTTCACAGGTACCGAGAAATTGTCGAGGAGTGTCGTGGGTGGTAGCGCAGCGAGTGGTGGACTCAATGAGAGCTACGGTGCAGGTAGTCCCGGTCCCGACGGTAGAGAGGGAAGTGTCTTGCCGGAGGATTTGGCTACTCAATCGGTCAGGCTCAAGGAGGAGCAACTTCGACGTGAAGGTGAGTCGACATGCGATGCTCAGTGATATGCTCACCTCGGTGATGGGTTCCTTGATGATCCATTCGCCAAGGTCATGCGGAGAAAACTGACTGATTCCACTTCGTCGTTCCCACAGAGGAGAAACTTCGAGATCTCGAACTACGATCTCAACGAGAACTAGCTGAGAAACGTCAAGAGCTCATCGCAAAGGAAGAGTCACTACGAAACCTCGAAGCTCGATTGGCAGCTCACAACAATCACCAACAAAACGGTTCTCAATCATCTTCTTCGATGAACTCTCCTGCACCATCTCAGATGCAACAAGGCCCTCCAGCGCAATACCAGGGTAATGGTCAAGATGGAATGGGTACGAATGGTCACTAAAAGAACACCTAGACCGCGCTTGTTTTCTTTCTCTTTTAACGCTTTTCCTCTCCTCTCACGACGAAGTTCCCCTCTCTTTCGATACCCTACTACCCTTGAATCTATCTCGCCTCTATTGGTCTTTTCCCTCTTAGTTCCCGATCTTTCGTTTACCCCTCTCTTTAGTTTTTTCCCTTTTTTCGCCGTTTTTCACTCTCTCAACGTTCTTCGTTTGTTTGTGCCCCTCGAATTAGCAGTTCTCACTCCATTCGATCGAGTCAGATGACGAGAAAGAATAGTTGCGAGAGCGAGAGCGAGAAGAAGTACAACAAACATTCGAGAATAGGAAATAATGCAAAGTGAGACCTCGTTCAAATGTTTCCCTCGACCTTGTCCAACTCGTTCCCTTCTTCCTCGACACACTTCTCCATCGCCTCTAGCCAGACCTCCATCTTTGGCATTCGACTTCCTCCCTTCTTCTTCTTCCCTCCTCCTCCTTGAGCATGTAAACCGATATGTCGAGCGTGAGCCAAAACCGGTAATCTTCTCAACGTTCGGCCAGACATTCCCTACGTTCAACGAACTGATACATCAGTGCACTGCGCGAGATACGAGGGAACGAGAAAACATACCTGGCATTTTGCGGCGAGGTTGTACAGTTTCGAACTGCAATTCCAATCCCTCCTTTCTTCTTTCGAGAGATCTTCGAGGTCGGCAGCAGAGAAGGAACCAGATGATAGATTCAGGTTGACCGTTTTGTAATCGAACAATCGCTATAAATGCGACTCGATGAGCTCAATTATCGGAGAAAGAGAGCGAGGAGAAGACGTACAACTGGAGGTATCAGTCCTGCTCGCATGATTTCGTTCAAACATGATTGTAAGATCCAGTAGACAGCGGCGGTAGGAGGTCTGCGAATGGCGTTACGATCTTAGCTTGGGTACGAACAGCTGAGAAGAGGCGAGAGACTCACAATCCGATGTATTGCTTGATGTCAGCTCGATCGATGAAGGCGTTATCTGTCAAGGTCAGGATACTAGAAGTCAGCATAAGCTATCTATTAAACTGCGAGAAACCTGAACGAACCGATAGCGGCAGACAAATTCGAAGTAGTCATGACTAGACAATTCTTTCGATGTTTGAGCTTGTCGAGTTGCGTCAGGAGAGCGTTGACCACCTGGAGTCGATCACATTCATCAGTTCGGTTCAGACAAGACTGAGGAAGCTCGAGCAACTCACTCGCAGAGCATCTGATGGTTCTTTACCCGACATCGCACCCGCACGAGCAGCTGTCAGACTCTCGACTTCATCTGTAAGATGGGAATATTGCTTGAATCAGCTCCGCCCTGTCTCAAAATGAAGAGGAAGTCTAGCGACGAAGGATTCGAGTCAGACTCTCTACTTACCGATCAGAACAACGACGAAACAGCTCTGATCCTCCACCATCTCTGTCACTTGCGCAAATAACCGTTGAACGAGTTTCCCCGACTCGGAGAACCATTTCGAGAAGAGCGAGTGAGAGTTGATTTCGATGAGCTTGCCGTGATCATATCTGTCAGACTCAACTACCGGATTCAGCGAGGCTCCCTTCAAGAGGACTGAACAAACAATCGGACTGACCGATCTGAGAGACGAATTGCGAGTTTTTGAGCGAGAGATCGACATAACGAAGTTTTGCCTGTTCCTGGAGGACCATGCAGCAAGACCAATCTACCCTCTCGACTCGTCAGTATCTCAGTATCTCTAAGTAGCAGAGAGAGCGGCTCACCTATGCCAAGTGACGATATTGAAGTCGATACTAGCATCACTAAACAGCATTGTCGAATAAATATACCCCAACAACTTTTCCTTGACCTGTCCCTCGTAGATCAGACTGTCCCAGATTCCTTCTAGTGAGAGTGATGGTAGTTCGAGTACGGAAGCTGCGGGAACGTCGGAATCTCCATCTTCGTCTGCTTGAGGAGAAGTTGCGAATTCTGTCACGTTTGACGTTGAGGGCGGTTGATAGATGTGTAGCTGCAGTGTGACTGATGCGAGAGGGACTGCTGATGTTGGTAGAGCTAGAAGGCGAGGCAAAGTCAGCTACGAAGGGATCCTGCGAGAGAGCAAAAATCGTTCGTACAGCATTCTCCAATCCATACTCGATCGATATTCTGCGCTAGAACAGCGACGTCCCTCCAGTCGTGCACTTCCGAGTGTGTGAGAAGTGTCTCGTATTCTTCATTGAAGTGAGCGGCGAGTAGTCTGCGAAGCAAGTCGTAACGAACTGTCGAATTCGAATTCAATCGCACCTCGACTGTACACAGCGATTCGTCCCGTCAGCCTCAGATTTGCCACCGATACTGAAAGTATCTCACGACGTACCATGTAAAGGAGGACCATCCTCATCCTCGTCTGACTCTTCTTCCTCGCTCCCATCTCCATTTTCGCTCACTCCATCTTCTGTTCGTCCATTTCCGTTCGCCTTCGCGTCTTGATCCACTCTCCCGTCCTTCGTGAACGCTCTCCCACTCTCCCCTAGTCCCTGAGATTGGGTATTAGCGAGACCCATCGAAACATCCAATTCATCTTCCTCCTCTTCCTCCAGATCATCCGTCCGATCTCCTTCGACAGATTTCATACGTTGTAGCTCTGTGCTTGGTTCACGAGTAGCTTTGGTGGTTCCATTGGAGGTGTGTGGTGAAGTTGATTGAAAAGTCTTGTTTGGAGTGGGAGGAGAGCGACGAGTGGATGGAGAGCTAGGCAGCGGTGGCGGTAGCTCTAGTACGGGCATGTTGAGTCTTCCTGTCGGGCGAGAAGGAGTTCTCGAAGTGAGGGTGAGAAGAGAGAAATCAAGAACAGCGCTTCGCTTCTGCCTGTACAAAACTTCGCAAAGTTGGAACCGCGTTTTGTCTCGACAAACTCAAAGCCAAAGACTCGACAGAGTGTGCGCAAGTACAAATGGCCGACGAGGTCTCTATCTTCTCGCGTTTCTCGCGAGATGAAACAACTTTTTGAGAAAACTTCGTAAACATTTTTCGCACACAAACTCCCAAACCTAACCCGTTTCAGCTCTTCTACCTCCCGCTTTTCTATCGTATGAATAAAATCTCTCCTCTTCTTCTCCTCCTCCAAAGTCTCGGCGCCTTTCTTGATAAAATTGTTTGCGCGAGCCACCAACTACCTCCATCTCTCTTCCTCTCATCCCTTCACCTCTTTCACTGCCTTGACACCGACAACTTGAAGCGCTTAGATAGCCTTGTTCTTGACGAGAGCTATGGAAACATTCGCGAAAGAGATTCGTCAACAACTATTCGCGGTGAAAGAATCGCAATTTTTTAAGTGGTAAACTCACCCTCGACCTCAGCAACAGCGGAAAGGAGGATGTCCTTTTGCAACTTCTTGTCTCCGATTTGCTTTTGAACGCTAGCGAGGACCGACTCGACAAGGTCTTTTTGCTCTTGCTCACGAACTTGGGCTTCGTGACGAACCCACGAGTCGAGTACTGACTTGATGTCGGCAGAGACGGCGGCTTGTTGACGGAGACGGAAAGTCTCGTGTTCAAGCTCGGCGGTTTGCTATACATTGCGAGAGGTTGAGGGAGTAGGAGGGAGTTTTCGAAGATTGTGTTTTGAGGAAATGAGAGTTTTCGGTTCGCATCAGCTCATTACTCTCGCCAGGAATTGATAGTAGATCGTACGCACCTTGGAGAGCTCGAAAAGCTGCTTGGTAAGACCCTCAACATCCTTCATCTCACCAACGGAATCAATTCGCTCTTGAACGGCAGAAGTGTGAGCGGCACGGGCGGTGCCGAGGATATCCTTGACTTTCTGTATACCTCACAAGATGACTAGGGTCAGCTCTGTGTAGGGATTAGCCGTATTCATCCGAATGAGTTTACCTGGATTTGACCATCAGCCCATTCACGGTAAGGTTCACGGACGAGGGTAGAGACGTAGCCGAGGAAGATGACGAAGGAACCGAGGATGACGACTTCCTCGTTGAGGACGAAGAGCTCGTTGGAGATGGCGGCAGCCGAGGTGGCAGCAGTCAAAGTGACGATTCCAGTCTTTGAAACGAGAGAGTTTCCGGGAAGGGCATCGATGAGAGCTGAAGCCTTGGCAGCAGGAGCAGGTTGGGAGGATTGGAATCGAGCACTAGAGAGGGTTGTGATAGGTGAGTGTCTTGATCAAGGTTTCAAGGTGAAGAATCAGAACTGTGAGACTTACCCAACGACCGAACGAGGTTGAAGGGCCTGGCGAGAAGCGCGAAGTGCGTTGGTTCGGATGGCCTGCATCTTGATCGAGTTCTGATGGGTGGAGAGACGAGTTCGAGTTCTCTCTTTGGGAGCAACTTCTCTCTCTCTCTCTTGTCTCTGACCAAAATGTCAACTTCTACAACTCAGGCTCTATCGAGCTGTTTACTTCTGCTATGCATTCTAGAGCTATATATTACACTGATTTTGCTGTAGAATCGCCCTCGAGTGATGTTTATTCGTTTCCTCCTGCTTCTCCCGCTTCCGACGTCGACCTTGCCATCTCACAATCCGGCTTCTCTGTTTCAGCAAGGCAACACCAATTACCTCTCCCACCGAACAGACACACTCAAAAGTAGCCAATGATTCCGACTTTTCGACCTCGATTTTTCGACTTCCCTGCTCGCAGGCCTTACAATTCGACCCCAAACGTATCACACGACATTCATAGAATACAAGTCAAGCTGTAGATTACACTTTTGGAATCCCTCCACGCTCCTCGAGAAAAAGTGGACGACTCTCAAAATTTTCCAGGGCCTCGCTTTTCAATCGTCGTCAACTTTGGATTCCAGATCTCACTTGACAATTGCCCACTCGATCACTTCGATCACTTTTTTCTTATCGTCCACTCTTGTCTCGGGCTTCGATCGACCTTTTCCAAAAATCTTGCGAACGTTTCTTCTTTCTTCTCTATCCATCTCTTCCTTTGCTCTACGAACCTCACACACCTTCACACACGTCGAATCAAGATGCTCTTCCCCGTCCTCGCACCTTCAATCTCTGCCTCTTCCTCTCGCTCTTCAGATTCAGCTGCTCCCCCACCTCGCCGAGTCGCATCGACTGAGACCACAACCTCTTCACGATCCCTCTCCAACTGGTTCAGCGGATTGAAGCGAAGGAACAGTTACGACCTCGAGGAGAAACTCGTCAAAGCTGTCACCAAGCTTGATCGTCGTGAACGAGAGAAGAGGGAGAAGGCTATGAAGAAGCACGAGAAGGAACAGAAGCTGAAGATGAGGAAAGAACAGGTATGTCTACGAATCTCCCTTTCCATCGCTGTCGACACTGGACGACTCTTTCGCAAGGATACTCGAAACTGATTTTTTCTCGCTTCTTCTACTCAGGACTCTCGCGCCTACGCTGCCTGGTTGAAGGAGCAACGCATCTACTACTCTGGAGGACGTCAAGGAGATCGCAAGCCTGAAGACGATGAGTTCTATCCTCACGGTGAGGAAATACATTTCACTTTTCGCTTCTTTGATCATTCGCTGATTCTCTTCCTCACGCTCGTTCAGGTGTCTGGACTGGAGCTTACCTCTTCTAATCCCTCGTCTCATATACCACATCTTCCGCTGTCGTTCATCTCTCCCTTCTCTCGCATCACTTCGCAACATTCTCTTTGATCTCGCTCTTTCTTCTTCTCTAAAATCATGTCGTACTCTTTGTGTTATGCCCTTCTCTCTCTTGGGAATATCGGAATCCTGGAATCAGTGCCCTTTCTCCCAATTTCGATCTCGCTGTTTCAGTTCGAAGCGAGAAACCAGAACTGCTCTTTAGCTGAAGCAAGCTAATGTTAGTCAGCGGCAGTGGTCGCTCTGCTATCCTCTCCAGCTCGCAATGAGTGAAAAGTTGAAGAAGCCCAGTTGGTCGTAAAGCGACTCCAATGCAGAACGGAAGAGTAAAAACGGAATTCAAGAAGCGAGTGTCTATTCGATAGCACCCCGGGCGATCAGATGATGAGGCACGCAATAGAGGGAGAGAGGGATAAGTCTACGTCAAGAAACAAGGGGAGGGACGGCTTCAAGGGGTATCGGTGATAGAGCGTTAAAGGGAAAGAACGAATGAATAAAGAGTTGGTTTCGAGATAGTGGTGGCAGAATTGGGAGGAAGGATTGGTGATAAACAGTGATGGGAGAAGTGTGATAGGTGCGAAGTTCTAAGCGAAGAGGTAACCGATCAAACCCACCGAAGCGAGTACGAGACCTCCGATCGAAGTTTTCGAACTTGCGTTTGTTCCACCTCCCGAGTTGTTCGAGTTACCTGAAGGTTGACTACCCGATCCCGATCTTGTGTTCGAGTTTGAGTTCGAGCCAGCGGATTGAGAAGCAGCAATGTTGGGAACGAATCCAGTTCCCGATGCGCCAACCACGGTCGATTGAGTTTGGGTTGGGTTCTGAGTCGCGTTGTTTGCAGTCTCGATGTAAGCTCCTTCAAGTCCTTCGCCGAGGCAAGAGGCGATAGTTTGAATCTTGAGTTGACCAGAGTTGATCACCCTTTGTCTCGCGAGATCGTCAGCATTTGTCGATTCGAAAGAGCGACGAGAAACTCACATGGGAAGGATATAATCGACAGCGAGGTCTACTGATTGTTGGTAGAGATCGTGAGCGAGAACGATGAAACCGGTGCTCAATTGAGTGCTAGCTTGACCCAAGAAAGATTCGAAGTTCATATAAGCATCGGTAGCGCTAGTAGTTCCTCCTCCAATTTGCCAGTCACGAGTATCTGGGCGTAGGGAGAACGATGAGTCCACAGCTCGGATAGTGTTGTAGCAGAAGAAGTGAAAGCTTACCGAAAGTTTGTCCGTTGTAGACAGTCCAGATAACGGGACGAAGACCCATTCGAAGCGAGATGTAACGAACTCGATCGTCGATATCTCCGTAGGGAGGTCGCATGCTGTATCGGAGGAAGAAAAGGGAAAGTCGTCGAAATTAGCACCGTGTCGAGAAGTGCGAATCGTCGGAAGAAGCGTAAGACTCACGTGTTAGGAGTGACACCGGTGATATCTTGAATGATCTTCTTTGTCCATCCGAGTTCGGCAATCTAGATAGGTAGGAGAGTAAGATCAGTTTCGAGCAGGGAAAAGTCGGAAGAACGAAAAAGGAATGCTCACGATTTCTTCGTTGGAGAGGGAGGTTAAGGTGCTGTGGGCCCAGGTGTGTACACTGAGTTGATGACCGAGCATATATTCTGTCTGAACCATTTCGGGACGACTGATCGCACGAGATCCGACGATGAAGAAAGTCGATTTGAGGTTTTGAGCTTCGAGGAGGTTCAAGAGACGGGGAGTATAAGGTGAAGGTCCATCGTCAAATGAGGCTCCCCAATCGTTCTTGTTCTATTTGGTTGTGAAGGGAAGGGAAAATCGATAAGTATGCGAAAGTCAAAGGAATGAGACGGAGAAGGGCAACGTACAGGGCAGTAAGTGATATCGGTAGCTCGAGTGTGAGCTCCACATGTCCACCATCCATTCTTCGCTGCGTCTGCGACAGCTTGAGAATTGCTCGCGTTCGAGCAGGCACCGAGGTTCGTCAAAGGAATGTTGGGGACGTTTGAAAGGTCGACTTCTTTGATCCACTGCTGAACTTCTGGTGAGTCGATAGGAGGGATTCGGTCAAGGGCAGGGTAGTTGGCGGGGTTGAGACCAGCGACTATGAAAAAGAGCGAAAGATCAGTTTCTGTGTTTCTTCGCACGACCATTACCCGACGTTTCTCATTCCGCCCCCAGCCTCAATCGATGACATCGACAATAACATTAGGACGTTGGGCTCACTCGAAGGAAGATTGGGAGCGCGAGCAACTGGAGGTGTTGCGCCGGCAGCGAAAGTCGAAGGAAGGGGTTGAGTAGCTTCGGCAGTAGTAGCAGTGCCAATCTTTGATCTGTTTGATCGGGTCATTGAATCGTCAACCATTGGCGAGTTCGATCGTTCCGCCTTGAACCCTTCGATATTGATCGAAGAATCACAGACAAAGGAAAAGGAATGGCAAACTCACAGCGAAGCCATCGGACTCGAAGCTACACTTCCACTGACTGCGGGAGCTGTAGTAGCGGATGATGCAGCAGCGGTCGTTCTCGAAGTTCTAGTGTTTGTAGAACTGGCCGAAGCGGTTGCTTGTCGTTTGTCCAAATGGCGAACATTTCTCGCTTGAGGTTCGAGATGAGCCTGTGCCACACTCGCAGAGAGTACTGCCAACAGTAATGCTGTAGTTGCGACCATCTTTCGAACTGCTATCGCGTAGTTTAAGGTCGAAGTGAAAGGAGAACGAGGGGGGGGTTCGTGTTGAGATGAGAAGGGAGAGAGGAAGGGGGGGAACGAGTCTTGAGGGGATTACTTGATATTGCGGCTCGTCGAGTGGTCGTCCTACTGAGCTCTAGATCAAAGTGCAAGTACTACTTTGGCGGAAGGTGAAGGAGAAAGAGAAAGAGAGGGCAATTGAAATGTTTAGTCTTGGCTTGAATTTTAAAGGGATGCAAACTTCGCGACTTGCTTTCTCTCACTCTGATGGTATAGCTTGAAAGCTGTAGCTCTGACGATTACATTCAAGCTATTCTCACTGGAAACGACGCGATCAAGCGACTAGGAGACGAGAGAGAAGATTTCGAACGCAAGAGAGAGGGTCGGCGAGGCGATGAGAGGCAAAGGAAAGTGGTAGAGCTGGGCTACAAGTGTAACAGAACAAGCTCGCAAGTCCGTCTCTGGCTTCTTCGAGTCGTCTGAGAACGAGGAACTGTCAAAGGCTGCGATGAAATCATTTTCAATCGCTCAACACTCTACCACAACCTCAGATAGTTTCGGTCCACTCGTTCAGTAGTACTAGGCAGATCTATCAACAGCTGTAGCACAGCAAACGCGCTCCCTGTAAGCTCTTCGCTCTTCATTTACCTCTCATCTTTCAACCGAAATCCTCCCTCCTTTCGCTCTCAGATTCGCAGAGACACGATAGGGGAGAGTAGAGTCGCTAAAAGGGATGCTTGCTGACCATATCGTGGGCCTGCAGTCCTCAGACGGCTTCAATCGCAAAACATGATCTCTCGACTTCCCTCTGCTCTCCCTAGAACCTTCCCGTTAGTCTCCTTCCTACTCTCAGTACAAGCTAGAACTCATGGTTATCTTTGTAACAGATCCCTGCGGCCAGCTCCCTCGAAACTACGGCCCTCCTCCCTCATTCCTTCCTCCCAAAGATCCCTTTTCCTTTCCAGCCCTCGTTATTCCTCCTCTACCGCCTCCCCACCACCTCAGAATGGTCCTTCAGCAACCGCAATCTTCTACCGAGCGCTCCTCCCTTCAATGCTACACTGCCTCGCAATAGGTTCAATCGTTTATTACGCTTTGGAACTTGTATACATGACACTGAGTAGAGAGAAACAGGTCGAAGTGTTAGGAGACAAAGTGAGACGGTTGGAGGAAGCGTTGGAAATTGCGAGAGTGGAACCGGTGGAGGGTGTGTCGAGGAGTACGAAGGGAATTGAGGGGGATGGCAAGGGAAGGGGGAAGAGTTGGTTTAAAGTGTGGTAGCGACAATGTTACTTGATCAAATACATCAAGACTTGTCAAAGGGAGGTTAAGGGATTGCTTGAACGCTTCGAGGAGAGGCTACGTCGCGACTCGACCCCCCGGCTCTTTCGCTTTTCGCCCAGACGTAGCACTCCTCATTCTTCGCCTCCTTCGCACTACTCTACTTTAGCAGCTCGTATCGTCTACATCACTTTCTCGCCTAGTTGTTTATGATCTCCGAGTGTTGCAGCTGTCGAGCGCAAGTCGAGCGCATTCGAACATTATTACGATTTTTGCGAAAAATGCCTGAGTCGATTGACGGTTGTTCCACTTTAGTGACGTCGATGTCGATGGTATACTTCTGTCGTCGTCGTCTTCTTTGGGAGAGCTCTTCGTCGAGGGTGCCGAAAGCGACCCCTGTCGTCCATGCGAAAGAAAGAAGGTTTGACTTCGAGCCAAGGGATGAATTTTGCTGCTCTCTTTCCGCTACCCTTTCCGACGATATCGACCTTTGGAGCGACTCCCGAAGCTGTCGTCGAGATGCTTCGGCAGAGAAATGCTAGCTTGGGGTTTTTAATAGAACGATGATTGCAAACTGCAGCTGCCCCAAAATTAGTGCTGCGATTTCGCTCTATCTTCTTTGTCCTCCACTTCACCCAGCCACTCTCGACCCGACCCTTCTCAAGATGCGTAGTACAGCAACTTACTTGTCAGCTATCGTCCTAGGTTCAGCAATCGCAGTTCAAGCGTGTGGGTCTGAGGCCGACTTTCAGGTCATCAGGAAGAGGCAAGCATCACGCGCTGGAGGTTTCACTTCGGGCTCAGCTGCAGGTGCTGGAGCTACAAACACTGTCGCTGCACCTACTCGAACAGACGAGGCCTCAGCTGCTCAGATCACAAATCCCTTGCAAGAATGTTCAGTGTACAGTTACCCTCCCGTTGCAGCTCTTGTACGTACTCTTTCCGCTTCCTCTTGTGAGGAACGAAGCTGATCCTATGAGCGGCGTTGACAGCAAGCGGCGAAAGTCTTCCCTCCGATATGGGAAATTGCGAATTTGTCGTAAGTCCTCAATTCGCTCGTTCGATCACAGAATCGGCGAGAACCGTCGAGCTAACGCCATGGTGCGAACCGACGACGTACAGGACTGCATCGACAGAAGTAACAGGACTGTTCAATGCTCTCAACGGCTCAATTCCCAAGATCTCACCAAAAGGAACTGTCAGTTTTCGTTTCATTCGCACTCGTCTCAATTCAAATAGCTGATTACCCTATGACTCGTTGATAGCCTCAAGGTGACTTCACCAGCGTCAACTGTTAGTCTACCTTTCGACCTGTTCATCACTGTTTTCGGATCTGACGCTCTCTTTTCGTAATAGACAACGGTGCTGAAGATCCCGATTGCTGGTGGACTTGGAAGCAATGTACTACACCGAAAGCGAGCGGTGTTCAGGCTGATGTCACGAGGTGTCCTGAGCCCAATACTTGGGGATTTACGCTCGACGACGGACCGAATTGCTCTCACAAGTACGTATCCTCTCGCTTCCACTGTCAGTCCTGAGCACTCTCTCATCGAGTTGCTTGCAGTGCCTACTATGACTTTTTGGAGCAGCAAAAGCAAAAGGCTACCCTCTTCTACATCGGTTCGAACGTTCTCGATTGGCCTTTGGAAGCTCAAAGAGGTCTCGCAGATGGTCACGAGCTGTAAGTTGCATTAGCTTCTACTTTCAGTCTATCTCCTCGACTGCGTGGGACTGAACTTTCCGACTCTCGACAGTTGCGCTCACACCTGGAGTCATCGATACATGACTTCTTTGACAAACGAAGAAGCTTTCGCCGAACTGTACTACTCGAAGAAAGCGATCAAGGATGTCATTGGCGTTACTGTTCAGTGCTGGAGACCTCCTTACGGAGATGTTGACGATCGTATTCGTTACATTGCTCAATCGCTGGGAATGACTACCGTCATTTGGGAGGACAACACTTTCGATTACGAAATCGCAACTTTATCTGCTGCCAAAGTACAAGCTAACTATGTGAGTCTTCTCAAACGTCTCATGACGTAACGAACCTGATCAAACTCGAGCGTACAGGATGCTATCTTTGCGAAAGCGGCAAACGGAACTTACAGCACTCACGGAACTATCGTCCTCACTCACGAGTTGAACAACGATACGATGGCTCTCGGCGAGAAGAACCTCCCTCAAATGAAGTCGTCGTTCAAATATGTCGCTCCCGTCGCTGTTTGCTACAACAACACTCAGCCTTACGTCGAGAAGAGCTACACCTACCCTGTAAGCTGCTTCTCAATCGTCAAACGACCTCACAGACTGTCTGCTGACCCATCATTCCTCCACAGAACTTCGATCAATGGATGGCGGGAACTACTTCGATTTCGCTCGCTGCTCCTACAGCCGTGTCAACCGACGCTTCCCTCTCGATCCCTCTCTCGACCGGTATCTCAGCAGGAGCATCCGTCACTAGCTCGATCGGATATCAGTCAGTTGCGGCAGGAAGTAAACAATCTGGACAAAGCGGAGGAAATAGTGGTGCGAGCCGGGGCTCAAATGTCGAGGGAGTCATCGGAGGAACTGTGGGCGCGGTCGTCGTTGGTGCACTCGCTGGTGCCTTCGCTGTCTTCGCTTAACGAGTTACGTTCGACCCTTTCCTTACAGACACTTTTCGACTTTTCACTTGTCAGACTACATCACTCGTTTTATCTCCGCTCCCTCTGCCCTCCTCTCGCTTCTATTATCTACATGTTACATCCAGTTCGCTCTTTACCTCGTCCTTTTGCTTTGCTCCACTCTATAACTATTTCGCATTTTGCACAAAGTCTCTCGTCTACAATATAACTCGTTTCTGAGTCGACCATGCCTTAGGCCTGACACCTAATGTGAGGCAGATTTGATTGGAAAGAAGCGAAGGAGTAGAGCTCGGGCCAGCTTTGACGGGTCAACAATCAAGCTTCGCGACTGAGCTTTCACTTTCCGATGGACGCGCGATGTTCTGTCCTCTGCTAACACTGTCGGGAGTAGGGAGTTCATTATTGACTGCTTCCTGCAGGGCAAGAAGTCGGATGGCTCTCCGAGTCCTCTCTGAGCTTCTCGCAAAATGAACCGTTGGAGCCATGGAAAACACTTCGCAACGGTTTCCTGCTTCATACGAACGCATTCGAGCACACTTCAGGAATAGCTGTTCGAGAGTTTAGCACGTTGACGGATAAGCTATGTGAGCGTACTGGAGTCACCCTTTTGTACAGCGACTCAATTGACTAGAGCCCGTCGATCTTGACCCTGCGAGGAGAACAAACGTTGCGAGCTTACTTGGAACGTAATTCCTAAAGTATCGTCTGACTCAGAGCCCTGAGAGTCCTGCATAATCGAAGGAAGCAGCGAGACGACGAAGTGATCGTTTTGCGAAGAAGTCGCGAGAACGAAAAAATGAGGACGAAGCTCTCGCAGAGAATCAGGTGAGCGGACTCTAGGCACGATGGACAGCAGAGGTATATCTTCTGGTAGACTCAACAAGATGCGTCTCTCGGACGCCGAAGTGAACAAGGCAACAAGAAATGACATTTCGGTACAACAGCCGAACAACCACAATGAATCCAACCGGGAACCGCATGAGAGTCAGCAGGGATAGACATAATAAGAGAGATACATACACATAAGATGAGGTTCGTAAAAGAAGAAGGGAAATGAAATGGATGATCTACTTTTCGTGTTCACTGCTAATGCTCGTCCTCGCACTGCTTCCTACACTACTTCTATGCCTCGGCGAGCTCGTACTTCCTCCGTTACTTCCTGGACCTCCTGATCCTGCCGCACCTCCTCCTACAATCGACGGCCACCCTCCTCCTCCGTATTGCTGTTGATAGCGGTCTCTAGTCGAGCCTGTCGGAGGGTGGCGGAAGTCAAAACTCGCTACACTTGATCGAGTTTGAGCAGTCGAAGCTTCTGATACGGTCGAAGCGCGAGTCGAGGCGTTCAAGTAAGCGGGAGTGGGAGTCGAGTAGGAGGGACCAGATCGAGATGTCGGCGAGAGTGCGTCGCCAGGAACAGAGAGGGTGATCGGGAAAGTCGAAATCGGTGCGAGACGAGGAGGTCCACCATTCGAGCCTAATTTGATTGAACCGGTCATCGAAGGCAGAATCGGCGCCATCAAAGCTTTGTCTGCCTCGGTCTTCGATCCTCCTCTCGGCTTCGTAGGGAATGTCGAGTCGCCAAAGACGCTTCTGAGCGGTGGGAGAGTCGAACGAGGAGGGAGAGAGCGGCCGGCTGGTCGATAAGCCATCGTATCCATTGCGACGTCGAGAATATCAGGAGAAGCTTCTCGAATCGCGGAAGTGGGCTGAGTCGCGGCAAGAGGAGGAGGGTGGAAAGCGAAAGGAGAGGTTGAAGTTGTCGGAATCTGCTCAGCTTGAGGAGGACCGGGTGACATCGGACCAGAGATTCTGAGGCGTTCGAAAGAGGTCGAAGGAGGTGGTGAGAAAATAGCACGAGTGAAGCTTGGCTGATGGGAGATGGGAGTGACGGAAGGACGAGAGTGTTCGGTGTTTTGGGAGGTTTGCGAAGAAGGAGGATAGTTCGAATGCGAGGATTGAGTTTGATGTGAATTCGGGATGTTCGAGGGACCATTTCGCTGTTGAGATGGAGTGTTGAGTAGCGCGGAGAGAGAAGGGAGTTTGACGTCTCCAGCTACGCTCGAAGCGACACTCGTTGTAGAGTCCTCTCGCATCCTCATCGATGTACCGCTCGATTGCTCTTGACCCGAACCGCGTGAGACGTGAGGGAAGTAAAGCTTCGAAGAACCTTGCGAGGGTTGCGGACCGATCGAGGAGGAGTGTGGTTGATAAGTCGTCGGCGAGGCAACTGCAGAGCGCTGATTGAGAGGGTTCTGAACTCGATTGAACGGCATCTGGGTAGCGTAAGGATGGTTGTATCGACTTTCGCTTGGTAGAGGTCCGAGTCCGTCTCCCTTTCGACTTCCACCGTTCTGAGCTGGCGGAGCTGCCGATACCGCTGAGACGAAGCTGTTTCGACTGGCGAGCGAATCCATCGATGGTTGACGAGAGATCTCCGGCCTCTGCTGTTGTTGTTGCTGCTGGTGATGCTGTTGCTGCTGCATGTGATGAAGCGAATGCTGGGAAGCGGAAGGAGCGGCAGATTGGTAAGGACCTGAGGGTTGAGGAGGAGCGCCGTAACGAGATTGGAGGTGAGGATGAACTTGACTTTGTCCATTGAGAGGGTATCGATGAGCGGCGTAGGGGTCGACGGTCGGAGGGCCGTAAGGGTAGTGCGGGTGAACTGGAACTCCGTGACTGAGCGGAAGAGAGTGATTCGAAGCGTTCGTCGGCATCGAGGAAACGGAGGCGTCTTGAACTTCTCGATCTCGCACTCGCTTCTGAGATTGACGTCGCTGTACAAACGAGATAGTCTGTGAGTCAAGGGAGAAATGTTGGCAGCCTAAAAAAAGGGAGAACGTACGTTCTGAAACCAGATCTGAACTCGTCTCGCACTCATGCCGATTTGGGCTCCGACCTCTTCTCGGGTCTCAGTTGATGGGAAGCGAGTCTGGTAAGCGAGGCAGACGAAAGATCAGTGCTCCGTTGCGTAATGTGAGAGTAACCGAATGTCGCACCTTGGCAAGTAAAGCGTTCAATACGGCAGTCTGAGCTGGCGTTGTAAGCGTTCTCGAACGTTTCTTCGCAGGTCCTGATTCTCCTGACACTGACTTGTTCTTGCCCTTCGATTTCGTACTCGCTCCAGTCTTGAAAGTTGCAATACTCGCTCCGTCATCTTCATCGAAATCGTCTTCTTCTCCTTCGCCATCCTCCTCTCCCTCATCCATATCGACATCCTGAGGTGATCCTATCTGTGACCCGGCCATCGATCCAGCGATACTCATCCCTCGATGATCTTCCTCTTGGCTATCTGTTCCGGCTATCGGCGACGATCCAACAGTCCCTTCTCTCGTACTTCGTTCTCGTTTCCTCGTACCTTCCCCTAGTATCTCTCTCCCATTCGTAGCTCCACTAACTTCGTGACCCCACCTATCAATCACTTTCTCCCTTTCCCTCTCGATTCTCACTAATTCACTCGCTGCATCCCAACTCGTCCTCTCTGCCGCTTCCCTGTGTCTCCTCTTTGTACCGTGCGATCCTCCTCCTCCTACACTCTTGAGGGTTGGAGTCGCCGAGGTCGAAGAGCCTTCACGAAGACTAGCTGGATTTGAACGAGTCGGGAAGGGAGAAGAGGTCGAAGGGAAAGGTCCATGAGAAGCCAATTCGTACTTGGCCGAACGTTGTCGTTGTTCGAACTCTGCTTCATCTTCGTTCGAAGAGGGAGAGCCGACCAAAGTTCGGGATTGTCCATTCGCTTCGAGGTGATGATGGGAAGGGTGAACAGTCGAAGAAGACCTTGGGTGATCTACTGAGGACGATGATGGTAAGGGAGGTGCTGGAGATGAGGTAGCCAGTCTTGCAGCTCTTTGTTGATCACGTTTGGCTTTGGGTACCGAGGGGAAGAAGTGAGATGCTGGAGGACCTGGGAGAGCGTTTGGATTGCCGAATACGACTGAAGTGATATCTCTGAGAGATCCACGACGTATCGCTGCATCATTCGCGGTGGAAGAAGCGAGATTTGACGAGTGAGGAGGGGCGGCTGGGAAGGGAGAAGAACCGCCGACCATGACGGAATCTTTAGAGAGAGAAAGGGTTTGAAGGGAAGGGAGAAGTCAAGTCCTCTGATCGTTCGCTAGCTCGAGGTACTGATTTTGATTAGAGTGTATTTTCTGAGATTCCGGTGAAGGGGTTGAGCGATCGCGCTAAGAAGGAGGGGATTCGTATTCCGAGTCCGGAGAGAGTGATGCAAGGGGTGTTGGGGTCGTCTTGAGTGAGAGGGGGTTCGTCGAGGGTAGCTTTCGTAGTTGGTGATTAAGTCGACAATCTTGGGCAAATGAAAGTGGGAGAGAAAAAAGGGGAAGAAGAAAGTCTCGAGGAAAGTGCAGCAGGGTTCTAGATTCAATTTCGCAGAGGGAGCTCTCGTTGAGTTTTTACGTAGAATGCCACCGGTTCCTGGGATTTGGCGTTGGATGCCACCGGGAAAAACTTCTGACCTACAATGCCACTCGCCTGGAAATCAAGTTTTCGGGGTGCAGTACGTCGCGAGCGACTCTGCGTCTTGCGCTCGTATCCAGTCAAAGGCGAGAAAGCTTCGGAACTTGCGAACGTCGACTTTGCTCGAAAAAGATTGCTCGAAAACGACGAAATTGGCTTTCTCCTCTCGTCTTGCTGCCTGGGAGTTCTTACCATTTTTCTGAGGGTCGACACATTGTCGTACGCCCCTCTGGATCAACGGTGAGGCCTCGAAGGAGGTTTTCGCGAGCTTCGCAAAATCACATCTCCTCGTCTGTAGCCAATCGTCAACCAATCGTTGCCCGCCAGATCTCACCGAGTGGTACTTTAGGTGAGAAATTTTTCACGATGGCATTCTAGGTCAAATTTAAGGAACCAGTGGCATTCTAGGTAAAAACTCAGCTCTCGTTTCGATTCGTGAATTAAAAAAGGAATTCGCCTCTTAAAGGTAGGTACTGTAGCTACCTCGTCTGTGGCCCGCTTCACCTCTGCACTTTCACGCTCTGACAGACTTGTGAAGCGAGAGGAGTTTGTCGCGGACTTCTCCTTTCTTTCTTCTTTCGCTCTCCTTTCTGTCCCTACCTACCTCATCGGCTTCGAACGCCGCTCGATTCGACTCTCACGCCTTCCATTAGACTAATCAGTGCTTTCGCTACCACCGAAATGGCCTTTCCTTCGATTTGAAACGATTGAAGCGCACGGTTTTACAAAGTTTCCCGTTCACTTTCGCTCCCGTCGTTCGTTCACTGTGCTTTCGACTTCCGAGGCATTCCTGTCGTCGTGTACAAGCGAAGTGGAAGAGCATCGAACGACGATCTTCGTAGGGGTACGCACATTTCCGTCTCTTCGCTAGCACTCGTTTTCAATTTTGACCGTTGCTCGCGCGAGGGGTTGCTTCATCCTTTTCATTTTGACAGGAACTGACGATCTTTCTATCTTTGCAACGGACGTCGTCGACGGTGACCTCAAAGGCTCGCCATCAAGTGGCTCTCACGACGGAGCGAAAGTTTTCGTCTTGCTCCTTCGCGAAACGGTTTTCGACCTCCTGTCAAGGTTCGCTTCTCTCGAGCTCGAGCGCCGACTTTCGACAGGAGACCCGGTTCAACCTTCGGGAACCGG
>Ga0308169_10001087_pt1 | contig 33816 bp, 39 predicted proteins | sample PhyBR1_2_FD_202139 | JGI IMG/M metagenome (GOLD analysis project Ga0308169, IMG submission 202139) | Phyllosphere microbial communities from UC Gill Tract Community Farm, Albany, California, United States - DLSLSB.R1 | ecosystem: Host-associated > Plants > Phyllosphere > Unclassified | place...
GGTCGCCGGCATATTCAGTTGCGACACCATGATCGCGTCGTTCTCCCGAACGATCACCATCGTCGAGCGGTCGAGCTGAAAGTGCCCGAACGACACGTTTACCGGTGTGAAGATTGCGGACTGCTTCGACGACATACCGTTCCCCGGCCAATACCAGCTTGCGGTTCCGGCTTCCTCGTTCAGCTGCAGGTTCATCGCAACCGGTTTGCCGCGATCGTCCAACGTGCATTGCAGCGCGACGGGCGCGGCCATAGCCGCGACGGGCATCATGAGCAGTGCGAGCGGCGCATATCGGATCATCGGCTGGGTTCCCGTCCTGTTGTTCGGACGCTGCCGCATGGTGCCGGACGAAGCAAGCGAGGCGAGTGATGCCAACCCGCCCGCCGAACCTGAAGGCGCGCAAAGCCAAGCCCGCCCGCAAGCTTTCCAACTGGACGACGCGCACGTCTCGCCAGTCACGAGGATACGGACGAGACCACGACCTGATGCGTGCCCGCGTACTGCGCGAGGAACCGCTATGTCGGGTCTGCATCGCTGCCGGACGGTACTCCGCAACCGAGATCGCCGATCACATCATCCCCAAGGCCGAAGGCGGCGGGAACGAGCGCGAGAACTACCAGGGTCTTTGCAAGTCATGCGACGCCGTCAAGACGGCGCGGGAGTCAAAGCGGGCGCGACTTAGGAAAGCGGCAAATAGCTAAGCATGCCGTGAGCCTTATCGGCATGCTCGACCAATTTTGCTCCGGCATTCCATAACCGGTCAGCCGACCCAAGGCGCTCGCCCCATTTTGCCATGGCTTTCCAGATGGGTTCAAACTTTTCCTTCGCCTCTGGAGATGTATCAACTTCGGCCCGTCTCACAGACGACATCAATTCAAAGTATGCTGTTAACGCTGGCTCCAGTCCTAAAATCGGAACATTTTTTAGAAGAGCTTTTAGTATATCGAGGTGCCTTTTTGAAATATCCCGAACAATGGGATCAAGCTTATCGTCTTCAATGGCTGAGACAGTGGCTTCAATGCTAGTGATCAAATCGGAAACTTCCTCGGGAAGTTCATTCCTTTCACGAAGACCTGCGGCGCTGATAAGAATTACAAAGTTAGATATTGCACCGGGTATATTTCTAACATAATTGGAATATGCCGACGTTAAATTTTGAAGCGAGAATGCTTCTATCATGCCATCAAGTACAAGTGACACGCCTTCCTTGGCTTCTTCGGAAAGCTGGCTGTTGTCGATTACAAGTTTAGCACTTGTTACCTGGTCGCATAAATAGGCAGCAACTCTTAAATTTGCGGTAGAGAAATTTGATGTGCCGCTCAATCTTCTGATTAGCGCTAAAGCGGTATCGCTTGGTCCTACCTTCGAGCCCGCCTTCATTAAGCGAAGTATACCAAGTGCATTCAGCAAGCTTTGACTGTCCAACGAAATTTTCCTGCAAATCGGAGAGTGAGATCAAGTGACGCGAATCACTTTACCCTATGCTGAAACAGCCTGTCCTATCTGTCCATTCCGACGCGCGCAGGTGCTGAGGGACGACGGTGGAGAGAGCGCCGTGGTAACGGTGGACGGCACCACAGTCGGCATCGACTTCCGTCAGTCGACGGAATCCCGAATTGGGTACGAAAGTTGCGCGAATCGGACAAAAAGGCCTCTTTGACTCTGGATGAGAACCATTCCGGCCCAAGGGGGTAGGGGGGGGCGAAAGTCGGAGGGAGGCGGGCCCTGGGACCGCGTTGGGGGTCTTTTTTCAGCGCGTGCGAATTAAACTTTTGGGCCGCATTAAATTTTGGGAGGCCCGAGCATGAAGCGAGGACCGAAGGCGGAGACGCCCAGCACCAAGCTCGCGCGCGGCACTTTCCAGCCGGTGCGCGATGGTGTCAAAACAGAGATCATCGTCCCCGGCGACCCGCCGGTGCGGCCCGACTATTTGAGCGCCGCGGCGATCGATGTTTGGCAGGACGTAATCGGCCGCGTCATGGCGGCCGGAGTTACCGAGGCCGACAGCAACTTGCTCGCTCGATACTGCGCGCTCGAAGCCGAAGTCCGCGCCGCCTTCAGTGCTAAGGACGGCGAGCTTCCTTCTGCGGCCTACCTGACGAACCTTCGTCAGATGGAAGAGCTTCTGCGGATCGCAGGACCAAAGAGCCGGATCGGCGGTGGGGGTGCCGATGCCAGCAAGTCGACAAACCGCTTCGCCCGCAACGGCGCCCGCGGCCGGTCGTAACTTCGCGGCCATCGCCCTCGCTTATGCGAAGGCGGCGGCAGCGGACAAGAAGCAGGTCAAGCACTGCAAGTGGGTTCGCCTCGCCGGGCAGCGTCATCTCGACGATCTCAAACGGTCCAAGCAAAAGGACTGGCCGTTCAAGTTCGACCCCTGGCACGCCAATGACGTCTGCGACTTCATAGAGGGCTTGCCGCATGTCGAAGGCCGGTGGGAAACCCCGACGCTCAGCCTCGAGCCTGCTCAGGTTTTCATTCTCGCGATGGTGTTCGGCTGGCGGGACAAGGCGACCGGCCTTCGTCGCTTCACCGACACCTATATCGAGATGGCTCGCAAAGGCGCGAAGTCGACGTTGACCGCCGGGGTCGTGCTGTATTGCACGACCTGCGAGGACGAGCCCGGACCGCTGGTGCTGATCGGTGCCACCACGGGCGCCCAGGCGCAGAAGGTTTTCAACCCTGCAAAGCTCATGGTGCAGAAGACGCCGGACCTTCAGGAAGCTTTCGGCCTGCACGCTTGGGCCCGCGCGATCACCTGCGACGCCAACGGCGGCACGATCCAGACGATCAATTCGAAGTCGGCAACCCAGGACGGCCACAACCCGCACCTCGCCGTCCTCGACGAGCTCCACGCGCATAAGGACCGCGGCCTCTACGACGTGATCCATTCCGCCGACGGTGCGCGACGCAATCCGCTCTATTGGAAGATCACGACGGCCGGCTACATCCTTGACGGCGTCTGCTACGAGCAGCGGACTTTCTCGACGAAGATGCTCGAGGGCGCGATCGTCGCCGACCACGTCTTCGGCATCATCTTCACCCTAGACGGCCCGAAGGACTTCACGCCCGAGCGTACGATCGGCGACGATCCGTATGACGAAAAGAACTGGGCGAAGGCGAACCCGCTGATGCCCGTAACGCCTAGCATCGCGTCGATGAGGCGCCTTGCGGTCAAGGCCAAAGGGGCGCCCGGCGAGGAAGTCGAGTTCTTCACGAAGCGCTTGAACAAGTGGATGTCGGCGGCGTCCGCATGGCTTTCGGTTCCGGCGTGGATTGCCTGCACCGATCGCGCGCTTCGCCTGTCGGACTTTCGCGGGCTCGACTGCTACATCGGCGCCGATCTCGCGCACAAGAATGATATGACTGCCGTGTCGCTGGTCGCGATCGACGCGAACGATCAGCTGCTCATCAAGACGTGGTTCTTCCTTCCGGACGCCGTGCTGACACGCGACGGGCAGACGGACCGCAACAATGCCACCCTATACCGGCAGTGGAAGGCCAGCGGGCACCTCAAGACGACTGCCGGCGACTGGGTCGATCAGAATGTGATCGAGCGGCGCATTCGGAAGTTGACCAAGGCGCTGCGCGTTCGCCGCGTGACGTTCGATCACTTCGCCGCAGCGGAGACGATGGCGTCCAGGCTGAACGAGGATCTCGACGACGGCGGCGAGCCGATCGCAACGATCCTGCACAAGTCCGCGAAGGCCGTGACCGACCCGGCGAAGAATCTCGAAGCTCGCGTCATCGGCGGCCCGCACTTGCTGCGACACGATGGCAACCCGGTGATGACGTGGTGTGTCGGTAACGCCGTCGTCTCCCGAAGGGTCGACGGGACGATCCTGCCGAAGAAGGAGACGCCTATGTCGATGAATAAGATCGATGGTGTCGACGCCACCGTCAACGCGCTGGCACCTTTGCAGATGCCGACCGTGGAAGACGACAGCCTCGACGACTTCATCGCCCAGATGAAGGCTAACCGCTAATGGCTTGGGTCGGGTCCGTATTGAAGTGGGCGGGCGTGTCCGGCGAAAGCGGCAAGCTTAGCGGGGCACCCGAAGACGCCTCGACGAGTAAGGCGATCGCCTATGGCTCGTCGATCGACAGCGTCGGGCAGACGGTAAATCAGAAAACCACGCTCGGTCTCCCGGCAGCCTGGGCGTGCGTCCGTCTCAAGTCCGACGTCGTCGGCTCGATGGGCATGGGCGTTTTCGAGAAGCAGGCGGACGGCGGACGCAAGAGTCGAACGGACCATTGGCTTTACGATCTCGTTCACGAAGAGCCGAACCGCGACCAGACGCCAGCCGAGTTCTGGGCGGGGCAGGTCGCCGCGATGGACCTTTGGGGCAACGCCTATGCCGAGAAGGAGACGCTCGGCTCGAAGGTAACCGCGTTGACGCCGCTGCCGCCTCACCTCGTCACGGTGAAGCGCAACCGCAACAATGAGCGCGTCTATGTCTATAACGACCGTGGCAAGACCGAAGAGCTGCCCGCCGACAAGATCTTCCACCTGCGCGGACTTACGCTGGGCGGTGACGTCGGACTGTCGGCGATCGAATATGGGCGGCGGACGCTGGGCGGCGCGATGGCGGCGAACAAGACTGCGGCCGATACCTTCCGCGCCGGGCTTCAGGCGGCCGGCTTCATGGAAACCGGCTCGATCAATCTGAAGCCGGAGCAACGCGCCGACCTTCTCGAAATCTTCGATGCGTTCGTCGGCGAGGCAATGCGCGGCCGGATCGTCCCGCTTGAGAAGGACTTCAAGTTCGTTCCGCTGAAAATGAACCCGGCTGAGGTCCAGCTTTTGGAGTCGCGCGCCTGGGACATCGAAGAGATTTGCCGATGGTTCGGCATGCTTCCGATGTTGATCGGCCACGCCGCCAAAGGTCAAACCATGTGGGGAAGCGGGATCGAGCAACTCTTGCTCGGCTGGCAAACCCTTCTGCTCAATCCGCTGCTGACGAACATTCAACAGGCGGTGAAGAAGCAGCTGCTACCGATGGCAGAGCGCAAGCTGATCTATCCCGAGATCAACCGCGAGTCGCTGATGGCTGCCGACAGCGCTGCCCGCGCCGCGCTTTATTCGGCCTTCGGTCAAAACGGCGTGATGTCGCGCGAAGAGATGCGCGCGAAGGAGAACATGCCGGCGAAGCCGACCAATGGATTCCTCACCGTGCAATCGAACCTCGTCGCCCTCGACCAGCTCGGCAACGCGCCGGGCGTCGAGGCCGGTGCGAGGTCCGCCCTCATGAACCTGTTGTTCGGCGGAGACGTCGATTCGCTGATCGATGCTCGCGTGAAGAGCGCGATGCTCGGGCGCAATAACGGCCCAAAGTTGGAGGACTGACATGCTGCTTCGAGAGTATGGGCGCAAGCATAGCGGCGCCCTCAAGGTTCGCGACTTCGACTTCGAGGTCAAGGCTGTCGGCGACGACGGCACGTTCAACGGTTACGGTTCCGTCTTCGGCACGGTCGACAGCTACGGCGAGATCGTCGCGCCTGGCGCCTTCACGGAAAGCCTTGCGGAGATCGCAGCGAAGGGGCGGCCCGTGCCGATCCTTTGGCAGCATCGCAGCGGCGAACCGATCGGCGCATGGAGCAACCTGAAGGAAGACGAGCGCGGCCTATGGGGCGACGGCGAGTTGCTGATCGCCGACGTCGCCCAGGCCCGCGAGGCGCATGCGCTCGCGAAGCGCCGGATCGTCACCGGTCTGTCCATTGGCTACTGGGTCCGCGAAAGCAGCTACGACGAGAAGACCGGGATCCGGACACTCACGAAGCTCGACCTCGTCGAAATCAGCCTCGTTACATTCCCCGCGAACGATGACGCGCGGGTCGAGTCTGTGAAGTTCAAGCTCGCACACGGCGAACTGCCGACGGAGCGCGAAATGGAGAAGTACCTGCGGGAGGTAGGCTTCTCCAAAAGTAAGGCCGCGGGTTTCGTCGCCCACGGCCTGACTGAATTGCGGCGGAGGGAGTCCGATCGCGACCCGGCGAACAATCCTGGCCTCAAGGCCCTTTCGGACACCCTCGACGGCTTCTCGCTGAAGTCTGCATAAGAAGGAAATTCACATGAAGACCCCTGCAATCCTGGCAATCGCTGCCGGTGCCCTCGCTGCTCGTCCCGTTCCCGAGTTCGGCCGCAAGGACGGCGGCGCCGATGAAAAGACGCTCGATCAGCGCCTGGCGGGCGCCCTCGACGAGGTCAAGGGCTTCGCGAAGGAGTTCAAGACCAAGAGCGAGGCAGGCGAGAAGATCAGCACCGAGACGAAGGAAAAGGCGGACAAGGCCCTCGTCGACCTCGAAGCAATCCGCGGGGACGTGCGCGAGCTGTCGCAGAAACTGGCGCAGAGCCGTCGCGGCAACGAGGACGGCGAGCCGGCGCTGAAGAGCTTGGGCCGCGAGGTCGCCAGCCATGCCGACGTCAAGAGCTACATCGAGGGCGGCTGCAAGGGCACCATCGGTTTCTCGGTCAAGGCCGTCACCAGCGCGAGCGGTTCGGCTGGTGCGCTGATCGTGCCCGATCGCCAGCTCGACGTCACCCCGCTTACCCGTATGACGATGCGCGTCCGCGACCTGCTCACCCCGGGCCGCACCGATGGCAACGCGATCGAGTATGCGTTCCAGACTGCCCGCACCAACAATGCGGCCGGTGTGGCGGAGACCACGCTGAAGCCCGAGTCGGACTATACTTGGGACGTCGACACGGCACCCGTGCGCACGATCGCGCATTGGACGCCGATCTCGCGGCAGGCGATGGACGACATTCCGCAGATGGAAAGCCTGATCGACGGCGAGCTGCGGTATGGTCTCGACGACAAGGAAGATGCCGAGCTGCTCATGGGCGACGGCACCGGCCAGCATCTCGAAGGCCTTTACACCCGCGCCACGCCGTATTCGCAGCCGGCGGGCATCACGATCTCGTCGCCGACGATCATCGATCAGTTGCGTCTCGCCATCCTTCAGGTCGAGCTCGCAGACTACGCGCCTGACGCGCAGATCCTGCACCCGACCGCATGGGCGGGGATCGAGTTGCAGAAGGACGACCACGGCCGTTACCTGTTCGCCAATCCCCAGGGCATCGCCGGCCCCGTCCTTTGGGGCCGCCCGGTCGTGTCGACCAAGCGGATCGGCGCGGGCAACTTCCTCGTCGGCAACTTCAAGCTCGCCGGGCAGATCTTCGATCGCATGGATACCGAAGTGCGTATCTCCGATCAGGATCGCGACAACTTTGTGAAGAACATGCTGACCGTGCGAGCGGAGAAGCGCTTGGCGCTCGTCATCCGTCGCGCGCAGGCGCTGGTTCGCGGCACACTCGCCGCCCCGGTCAACGCCTGAGCCTAGTACGGGGCGCGCGTTTCGCGCGTCCCGCGCTCTGAAATCCGGAGTCCAATTATGAAGAACGCATTCGTACTCGTCGACCACCTGGGCGACGATGGCACCGTCACCGTCGGCATGATCCTGAAGGAGCTTTCCGTGAAACGTTTCGACCACCTCGAGAAGCGCGGGCTGATCCGTGAGGCAACCTCGGAAGAGGTGAAGACCGGTTACAAGCCGCCCTTCACTGCCGAGAAGACCGCACCGACGCCGTCCAACAAGAAGGCACCCGAGCCCGCGAATAAGGGCGCCTGATCGATGCGCGTCGTCGTCATCACGCCACCTGAGCCGATCATCACGATCGACGAGGCGAAGCGGCACCTCAAGCAGGATAGCGACGACGACGCGGATCTAATCAAGTCCTACGTCGCAGCCGCTACGCAGCACCTAGACGGCCCTGACGGCTATCTCGGGCGCGCGATCGGCGTGCAGACTCTGGAAGCCCGCGCCGACGTCTTCTGCGACGCTATGGTCCTGCCGTATCCGCCTCTGATCGACATCGTCTCGGTTAAGTATCTGGACGGCGAGGGCGCAGAGATCACCCTACTGCCCGCGTTCTATGAAACCCGCGGTACGTTAATCGGCTCGGCATTCGGCAAGAGGTGGCCTTCGGTCGCGGCTCACCCTGAATCGGTGCGGATCCAGTACCGCGCCGGTTATCTGCCTCGCACGGTTTCCAGCACTCCGGTCGCCACGGTCCCCGAGCCTATTAAGGCGGCGATCCTGCTCATGACCGGTGACCTTTATCGGAACCGCTCAACCGTGACCGACAAGATCGCGCAGGCCGTGCCGATGTCGACCACCGTCGAAACCTTGCTCGACCCTTTCCGGATTTACTGCTGATGCGCATCGACCCCGGCGAACTAGATCGGCGGATCGAGATTTGGCGCGCTGGCGACGTCGATGACGGAACCGCGACGGTTAAGGGCGTGCCCGCGAAGCTCGCGGCACGATGGGCGCGCAAGATTGACGTCAGCGACGGCGAGAAGGCCAGCGCAGGCGAGAACGCTGCAACGCTGGCCTCGCGGTTCCTCGTGATGTCCGACAGTGTCACGCGCACCTTGAACCCGGCGAGCGACACCCTGCTCTACAAGGGCCGGAGCTATGAGATCTTCGGCGTAAAGGAATCGGGCGAGCGCGAGGACGGCATCGAGATCACGACGTCCTCGCGAACGGACGCGCCCGCATGAGCCGCTGGTCCGGCACGAAGGTCGAGGGCCTAGCGGATATCAGCAAGGCGCTTCACGATCTCCCGAACGCGCTCGGCAAGGGCACGCTCGTCCGGTTCGGCAAGAAGAGGCTGGAGCCTATGCGGGACACCGCGAAGGCGAAGGCGCCGAAGGACAAGGGCGATCTTTCCGACAGCATCATCGTCGGAACCAAGCAGGGCCGATCGGGCAACACGAAGAAGACCCGCGGCATTGATCGCGCGGCGGTTGAGATCTTCATGGGCCCCAGTGAGGATGGCTATCCGCAAGCGGTTCCCGAAGAGTTCGGCTCGGTCAACAATAAGCCTAACGGTTACATGCGCGGCGCTTGGGACGAGCATAACGGCGACCTGCTCACCAACATTCAAGCCGACCTCGGCAGCGCCATCGACAAGACAGCGAAGCGCCTCGCGCGCCGCCAAGCTCGAAGGGGCTGAGCATGGAGGAAGCGTTTCGCGCACACCTACTGGCAACAGCGGGGATTGCTGCCATTGCCGAGCGGCGCGTCGACTGGGGCATGCGCAAGCAGGGCGATCCAGTCCCCGCCATCGCGTTGCACGTTATCAGCGACCTCCCCGATCTTACGCTCGCCGGCGTGTCTCACTGGAACGACGCCCGCGTCCAGGCGGATTGCTGGGGACGGACTTTCAAGGCCGCTCGCGATCTCGGCAACCTCTTGGCGCTGCCGGTAGCGCTGGGCGGCCTCCACGGCTTCCGCGGGTCCATGTCGGGCAAGCTCTTCCGCATCTTCGTGCTCGATCGGGACACCGGCACGGAAGCAGACAACGTCGGTCCCATTCACAAATCGCAGGTCGACCTGCGGATCTTCTACTCTTCCTGAAAGGCCTGCCGATGCGAATCGAAGTCATCCGCCGCTTCCGCGACATGGACGCGCTCACCGACCCCAACCGGACCGATGACGCGGATCCCGTTCACGAGGTCGGCGCGAAGCTCACCGTCGACAAGGATCGGGGTGCGCAGCTGGTCGGCGGCGGTTTCGCAATCGACATCACGCCCGCCCAGGCCCCCGCCAAGGCGGCGCCGAAGCCTCGGAAGAAGCCGACGGCACCCGCGGCGGCACCGCTCGCCCCGCCTGCGGCAACCGAAACGGTAGCACCTCCGCCGCCCGTCGACCTTTCCGCCCCGCCTTTCAACCACAACTGATTCACAAGGGAGACCTTCTATGTCCGAAACTGCCGCAGGAACCGACATCGGGTTCGGAACGACCCTGTCGAAGAAGACCACGGGCAGCACGTATATCGTGCTCGCCGAAGTGACCGAGCTCACCTCGCCCGAGATGGCGCGGGACGCGGTCGAATTCACGCATATGTTGAGCCCCGAAGGCTGGCGCGAGTTCAAGCCGGGCCTGAAGGATGCCGGCGAGTTCGGTATCGTCTATAACCTCATCCCCGGCGCTGCCGACGATGCGGTCGTGACGACGCATATCGAAGCCGACATCGTCGACACCTGGCGCATCACGTTCCCGAACGGTGCCACGCTCGACAGCAAGGCGTTCGCGACCGCGCACGGCCGCGCAACGCCGATCGACGATCGCATGACCGGGTCGGCGACGTTCAAGATCAGCGGGAAGCCCGTGCTTACGGCTGCCGCCTAATGTCGGCGAACCCGCTCAAGGGGGAAGTGGCGTTCCCCGCAAATCCTGATGTCGTCGGCTTCGAGGCCGGCGGCATCCTCGTCCTCGACTTCAATGCGCTCTGCTCGCTCGAAGAAGAGCTCGGCGAGAAGATTGAAGAGATCGGCGCTCAGGCGCTCACCAGCCCGCGCATGATGCGCACCGTGTTCCGCATCGGTCTCGAGGCACGTCACGGCGGCATCGAGGAAGCCGACGCGGGTCGGCTGATCCAGAAAATCGGGATGGACAAGGCTGCGCTACTCGCGCTGAAGGCCTTCGAGCTGAGCTTCCCGGAGGCCGCCAACAAGGGCACCGCGGACCCTCTCAAGACGGCAGCGAAGACCCGTGGGACTGGGCCCGCTGCTTTGAAATCTGGGTCGAGATCGGGCAGTCGCCCGAAGCGTTCTGGACGCAAACCCCTCGCCTCTACGCCTCCGTCGTAAAGGCATACGCGCAGGCGGCATCGACCGCCCGCGACCGTGACGCGACCCTGGCTTGGTCGATCGCCGCACTCTCGCGCGCGAAGAAACTGCCGAAGCTCGAAAAGCTGATCGAGAAATCTGCCAAGTCCGCTCGGAAGAAAAAACCGATGGATTGGAAGCAGATGCTTGCTGTCGCCGAACGACTGGCGGGCAAGAAACTATAAGGGAGGGCGCGCGATGGCTTCATCTATCATAGGCCAGTTGCGCGTCATTCTCGGTATCGACACGGCCGCTTTCGATCGCGGCCTGTCGGAAGCTGAGCGCAATATGGTTCGCGCTGGCGCCAGCTATCAGCGGATCGGCGACAAGATCAACGGCATTGGCGAGCGGCTCAGCACCGGGATCACGTTGCCGCTACTCGCGATCGGCGGCGCATCGCTGAAGCTGGCGGCTGACTTCGAAGCATCGATGAATCGCGTTCAGGCTGCGACTGGCGCAACCGGGTCCCAGCTGAAGGCGCTGCGCGACCAAGCAAAGGCATTCGGCGCCGACAAGAGCGTCACCGCGACGGCGAAGGATACCGCCGACGTGATGGAGTCGCTCGCGAAGAACGGCCTTTCCGCCACACAGATTTTGAACGGCGCAACCGCTGCCGTGCTGAAGCTCGCCGCTGCGAACGCGGCCGAGTTCGCACCCGCTGCCGATCTAACGACCGACATCATGCAGCAGTTCGGCAAGAGCGCCGCGGACATGAACGGCGTCGTCGACAAGCTCACCGGCGGCATGCTGGTCTCCAAGTTTGGGTTCGATGACTACCGGCTTGCGATCGGGCAGGTCGGCGGCGTGGCGGGCGGGCTGGGGCTGTCGTTCGAGGATACGAACACGGCCCTCGCCGCGACGTCCGCATTGTTCGCGTCCGGATCGGACGCGGGCACTAGCTTCAAGACGTTCCTGACCTCGCTGAACCCGACCTCGAAAGAGGCGGGCGTCCTGATGAAAAAGCTCGGGCTCGATTTTTTCGATGCCACGGGTCGCATGAAGCCGCTCGCCTCTGTCGCCCAGCTGCTACAGGACAAGCTCGCAGGGTTGTCGGACAAGGCGAAGTCGGAGGCCCTGACGACGATCTTCGGGACGGACGCCATGCGTACGGCCGTCGGCCTCATGAACCAGGGCGCGACCGGTCTCGCCCGTATCAATGGCGAGATTAACAAGGCGTCTGCGCAAGAGCAGATGGACGCCCGCATGAAAGGCCTGTCGGGCGGCCTCACTCAGCTCAAGAAGGCGGCCGAGCAAGCCGCGATCGCCCTCGGCGACACCGGGTTCCTCAGCAACGTCACCGCGCTGGTCGGCGGGATCACGTCGCTTATCCGGGCATTCGCCGGACTGCCGGAGCCGGTGCAAACCGCTCTGATGGGTTTCCTCGGGATCGGCGCGGCCGTCGGGCCGATCGTCGCGATCGTCGGCAAGCTCGTCAGCGGCTGGGGCGTCCTCATCATGACGGCGGGACGGCTTAGCGGCGTCCTCACCACGACCGCCGCAGCGGCCGGCGGGACCGCCGCGTCGATGGGCGTACTTGAAGTCGCAATGGCATTCCTTGCCGCCTCCGCATGGCCGATCGCGCTCGCCGCTATCGCAGCCGGGCTTGGTTACTGGGCGCTGTCTGCGGAAGAAGCCGGCCCCGCGACTCAGGCGGCGCAGAAGGCCCTCGACGATATGAACGCGGCGCACCGCGTTGCCGAGCCGGTTATCAAGGCCACTGCCGACGCAACGCATTCCGCGACCGACGAGATGGAAGCGGCGATCGTCAAGGCGCAGGATCTTGCGACCGCTCTCTATGGCGTTGCGGCCGGCGCGAAGGCGGCGGCGCTCGAATTGGCGAAGCAGCAGCTCGCGGCCTCTAAGGCGCAGCTGGCGGAGGCGCAGAACACCGACGACCGTTCATGGCTGGGCGTGGCGCTAGGCGTGCCGAAGGGCAAGTCGCGCCGCGACAGCGCTCGCAACCGCACCGCAGCGGGCAACGTGGCAATCGCGCAGCGCTCAGTCGACACCGCGCAGGACGCATACACGACGGCCGTTCTCGATTCCCGGTTCCCGGCGGGCTGGGGAATGAAGGGCCCGCCGAAGCCCCAGGCGCCGAAGCTGAACCCCGATCTCTCGTCGGGCGGACGCACGCGCAAGCCGCGCGAGAAGAAGGACCGCACGGAAGAGCACGCCCGCAAGCGCGAAGAGCTTGAGATCGAGGCTAAGATCGAGGCCTATCGGACGAGCGGCAACATGACCGCCGCGCAGGCTCTTCAGGATCGCGTCGACCTGCTCAAGCAGATCGGTAGCTATGAGCAGACGGGCTTGTCGAAGGCGGAGGCGCGGACGGCGGCCGAACGCGACATGAACCTGATCCGCGCCGCGCGCAGCAAGCAGATGGAAAAGGAGATCGCCGACGAGCGGCTATCTCTCGACCTCGACGTTGCGCAGCTGACGGACAATCGCGAGCTCGAGGAAAGCCTTTCGCGTCAGCGCGAGATCAAGCAGCGCGTCACGTTCTACCAAGAGCACGGCAAAGACCTAGCCGAAGCCGAAGCCCTCGCGCTCGCCGATCAGCTGCGCATCGACCAGGCTCGCGCGGCGGTTCGCGCGCGTTGGATCGAGGACGATGCTCGTTCGCGTGAAATCGCCCTCGCCGAAGCACGCGGCGATAGCGAAGAGAAGATCAACGCCCTCAAGACGCAAGAGGACATCATTCGCCGGACGCGCGAACTTCAGGCGAACACGGGAATGAGCGAGGCGGACGCGACCGCCCAGGCGACGACAGAGGCCATGCAGGCGGAGCAAGCCAAGCAGCAAGGCATCTGGCGGGACACCGTCAAGGGCGGCTTCCGGGCGGCGATGGACGGCAACTTCGGCAGCTGGTTCGAAGGCTGGTGGAAAGACCGAGTCGCAAAGGGCATGGAAGATGCCCTGAACAGTCTCGGCGACCTGATCTCGAAACTGTTCTCGAACATAGGGTCGGGATCGGCTGGCGGCTCGGGCGGCGGCATCCTTGGGGCGATCTCGAAAATACTCGGCGGCGCGGCTGGCGGCTCGGGCGGGACGATCGGCCCTGTCGATATGAGCGGCTGGGAAGCCGGCGCCCCCATGAGCGCGGTCGACACCAGCCTGAAGCTTCCGGGCTTCAAGACGGGCGGCTCGTTCAAGGTCGGCGGGATGTCGGGCATCGACGCGAACGTCGTGTCGTTCCGCGCAACGGCGGGCGAGATGGTGAATATCAGCAAGGCCAATGACAACGGCCCTGTCGGTAGCACCGTCATTCATATGCCGATCACCTACTCGGGCGCGGTCGACATCGCCGACAAGGCGTATGTCCAGGCCAACGCCGCCCAGACGAAGCAGCAAACCTTGGCGGCCGTCACCGAAGCGAATCGCCGCCGGGCAGGGGGGAAGTGATGCCTGAGTATTTGCTGCCCGATGTTCCGTTCCCAGACGAAGCCCGGCCCTACCGGGCGATGTTCTATATTCAGCCGTACAACAGTCGTTCGCAAAGCCCTTGGACCCGCGCCGTAAAGACGTTGAGCCTTTCAAAGCCGCTCTGGGTTGCCCGCCTTACCTTCCGTACGGGATACGACGGGTACGAGGGCGCGGATGCCTGGGGCGGCGTCATGGATGCTTGGATCGCAGAGCAAGAGGGCGGCGCGAAAACTACCGAGCTTTGGGACTTCCGGCGCCCATACCCGCCCGGCCTGCGCCGCTATTATTCGCAGTTCGCCGGGGCACGTTACCCGTTCGCGAACGGCGAAGAGTTCGACATGGGCGAGCGCTTCATCATCCCCGCGGAGTCCGAGCCGGTCAATGAAGCGGCGCTGCGCGGGGCAACCGAGATGGCGTTCGAGGGCTTCCTTCCGAACGAAGCCGTCTTCCTGCCGGGCGATATGATCGGCGGCGACGGGCGCCCGCATATCGTACTTCGCCCTGGCGCGGTTGCCGATAGCAACGGACGTGCGGTCGTTCGGTTCTCGCCTCCCCTCGACTTCGACATCCCGGCAGGCGGAGCGATCACCGTGAATGCGCCCGGTCGGTTCCAGCTCGTTTCCGACGATGCCGGAGCGAATGAGACCACCGTCGGCGAGTTGACCGAATACTCGCTCGACTTCATCGAAGTGCCGAGCTGATGCCTCGCGTTCGGCAGCTGCCGCCCGAGCTTCAGGCGGCGATCGAGAAGGACGTCGTTCGCCCGTTCTTCGCCGTCAGCATCGACCTTCCCGATCCCGTGTTCATCTGGACGGGCAGCGGCGAGATCAGCTTCGCCGACGAAGACTGGGTTGGGATCGGGTCGAAAGATGGCGAGTGCATCGGCTCGCTCGAATCGATCGGCGAGGGGACTGACGGCTCTGCGACGGGCGTCAAGGTGACGATCGTCGGCATTCCGTCCGAACACCGCGAAGAGATCGAGGATCAGGCGGTGCGCGGTGCCGAGTTTCGCGTCTATATCGGCGCGCTGAACGAGACCCGGCAGATCGTCCAGGCTTACAAGCTGCTCACCAAGGCCAAGCTCGACACCTATCAAATCGTCGACGGCATGGATTTGAGCGTGATCGCGACCGGTGAAAGCCGGATGCTCGACCAGCGCCGCCCCTCGATCAAGCGCTACACCGACGCGGCGCAACAGAAGAAGTATCCCGGCGACCGGTTCTTCGAATACATGCCCCAGCTGCCGAGCATCCCGATCCTCTGGGCGAAAGCCAAGCAGGACGCGGTTCTTTGAGCGACCCCGACTGGGGCCGTCATTGCGGGGATCTCTGGCGCGATCATGTCCTCGACCAAACCGGGCGCGACGTCAGCGACATTGTCGGCGCGATGCCGCGCCGCCCTCGGGAGTTCGCCGCCATGATGCATCGCCTCGGCGTTCGTGACCTGGGCGGCGTTGTTACGGCCGCAATGGGCCCCGCCATCCTGCGCCGGCGGGCGATGCGCGGGGACATAGTTCGGCAGGGCTGGGCGCTCGGCATCTGCCGCGGTCCGGTTGCCGAGTTCTTCGGCGGCGAAACCTCGCCGATGATTCACGTCGATCAGGTCTGGGGCATCGTTCATGGGTAAGATCGTCAAGATCGTCGCAGGCGTTGCCATCGCAGCGGCAGCGATCGCGCTGGCGGCTCCTACGGGCGGCCTATCGATCGCCGGGGCATTGAGCCTCACCGGCATCGCGGCGAGCGTCGTCGGCGCGATCGGCGCGGCCGTGTTCGCCACCGTCGCCACGCTCGCCCTTAACGCGCTCATTCCCCCGCCTGGCACTAAGCGCGATCCCGAGAATTACGCGCAGAGCTTGGCGGATAGTCAGATCATCATCGGCAAGTGTCGCGCGATGTCGCTCAAGATGGCGTTCTTCCATCCGGTCGGAAAAACGCATCGCTATTTCGTCTGGGTCGTCGCGGGTCACCGGCTCAAGGGTCTTACGAAGTGGATCCTCAATGACGAGGTCGTGACGGTTAACGGCTCCGGCATGGTGACGTCGGGCAAATATGCCGGGCATGCGTGGCTCTGGTTTGAGCGCGGCGATTATGACGCAGTCGCAAACTCCACCTTCGTTGCCGAGTGCGGCGGGAAGTGGACGACTAACCACCGCGGCCGGAACGTCGCGAAGATTTATGCGAAGTTCGAGATGACCGAAGACGTCGTCCAGGCAGGCCGCCCCGTCATCACCTGCGAAGTCGAGGGCTCGGATGAAATTTACGATCCCCGCACCGACACGACCGGCTATTCGAACAACGCTATCCTCGCGTTTTACTGGTGGATGTCACTGCCGCGCGAAGACGGCGGCTTCGGCTGCTATCCGGACGAAATCGACTGGGACTGGGTAGCTACCGAGGCGAACGTCTGCGACGAGCAAGTCCCGCTGAAGGATGGCGGGACCGAGCCCCGCTATACGCTCGACGGCTTCATGCAGACCGGTGCCGATCCCAGCTCGGTTCGCAGCATCCTCGTCGAGAACATGGCCGGACGCTTCACCTACTCCGGCGGCCTCATGCTCGCTCGCTCCGGCTATTGGGTGCCCGTGTCGCGGATCATAAGCGAAGACGATCTCGCCGATGCGGTCGCATATGATTTGCTCGCCCCAGGCGACCAGCGTGTGACCGAAATTAGCGCGAGCTGGAACGACCCGGATCAGCTCTACATCGCCGACGAGGTCGATGCTCGGTCGATTGCCTCGCCCGACATCGCGCAGGGCTCGCTCGACTTGCCTTTCGTGAAAAGCCGGACGCGGGTGCAGCGGATCCAGAAGATCCGGTTGCTGCAAGGTGCGGCAGAGCGCAGCCTATCGCTGCCGCTCAATATCAACGGCCTCGGTATCGCGCCGATGGATACCGTGATGCTCGGGACCGAGCGCTATGCCCGCCTGGCGAATACGGCGTTCACGGTTTCCAACTGGTCGATCTCCCCGGACTTCGGCGTGCCGCTTGGCGTCCGTGAAGAGAACGAGGATATGTATGCCTGGACGGTCGCCGACGAGATCGACCGCGGCGCGGTGCAGACGATCGATCAGGCCGAACTGATCGGGGACACGCCCCAGGCGCTGCCGCTCGATGCGCCGACCGAGTTCAAGGGGGGGCAGACGGCCCCCCTCGAGGTGAAGCTAGACTGGCGCAACCCGAAGTCGTCGCTCTTCGATCACGTCGTCATCGTTCGCGATGGTGCCGAGCTTTCCGCCTCGATCGTCGGCGGCCTCGGCGCAGCCCTGTCGGCAACCGATAACCCGCCTGCGATCGGCAATCACACCTACCGCATCCGCGCATACAGCACCGAAGGAGGAACGACGGTGGACAGCCCTCAGATCACGGTGACCGTCTCGTGAAGGTGCTCGGTGCTTCGGTAGCGCTGCGCGGGAAGGCGGGGCTCGATCCCGTCGCGCCGGACAATGGATTGAACGGTGCATCGGCCTGGACGCCGCTGTTTGCGATCGAGGCGGAGGGAACAGCCCGTTATCTTAAGGTCGTCGACTGGACTGGCGGCAGCGGTCCGAAGCCTGCGACCGGGTACGTCGGAACGGCCGGCATCACGACGAAGGCGGACGCCCCTAACCTGAACGCCTCGAAACGGGTCGCGTTCTTTAGCGGCATTACGAGCACCGGCGGCATCGCCGACATACCCTTCACCGGTTACCCAGTGCCGCCCCAAGTCGCGATCGTCAGCGCGACCCCGGCGATCCTCGTCGGCGCGGTGAAAGCTGAGCTCGTCGCCGGCAGCGTCACAAAAGATGGCTGCCGGGTGAAGGTCACGACCGCTTCCCTCGCTGGCGTGGTCTCCGTCCTGATCGGCGCGACTGTGACCGTCCTCACCATCGAAACTTAAATTCCGCACCGGGAGAAAACATATGGCTACGATCGCATCCATCCTAGTTGATGGACAAGACCCCAGTATGCCCGCTCTCCGCGCCTGGCTACAGTCGTTGGAAGGGGCCGTGTCGCTAGCTGCCCAGGGCATCAAGCCGATCCCAACAATCGCGGCGCGCGATACCTTCTACGCGACTGAGGCCAATCGCGGAACGCTAGTCTACGTCAACAATAACAACGGCAGCGCGAACGATCCGGCGAACGGCGTGTATGAGTACGTTGGCGGTGCCCGTCTTGCCCAGTCGTTCTACGCTGGGCTGGTGCAGATCGTACAGGCGCTCGTCGATAAGGCGCAGGCGTGGGCAGAGAGCGGCACCGCGCCCGGGGGTGCCGGCACGAAGTCGGCTAAGACGATCGCCGGAGAGGTGGCTGCGATAGCCACTCCGCTCGCGGGGGTTGCACAGGTCGTGCGCTCGGTCACCAATGACCTTACGCCGGCGGCGGACGCCCTCGACTTCTTGGATGCAGATGGTCGCGTGCTATTCGCACTCGGCGGCGGCGGCCTGCCGCGGGAGGCAGGAGGCTTCGCCGCTGCGATCGGGGGCGCGGCCGGCGTCAACAACACGCTCGCCGCGATTGCTGCGCTTCCGCGGCACGGTCGCTTATTCACATCGGTGGATTGGTGGGGCCTGACGATCGCCGGTCAGTCCAACGGCGCTTCGCAGAGCGGTTCAGTGCTGCCAACGCCGCCTTCACTAGGCAACAAGCGTTTGGTCGGAAACGCGCTTGTCGACATCGTCGAGACGGCCAACGAAAGTTGCGCAACCGGCGCCGTGAACCATGCCACGGACGCGCTGCTGAAGCGCCTGTCGCCGTTGCCTCAATCCACGTACCCGCAGCAGTGGGTTGTGTTCAATATGAGCCAAGGCGGGGCGTCCCTCGCCGAAATCAAGAAGGGCACCAGCGCCTACAATGCCGGTCTAGCGGCAGTGCAAAAGCGCCGGGATTTGGCTTTGGCAGCTGGCAAAACATACGCCGAGCGCGGACTCGTCTTCATAGGCGGCGAAACGAACAGCAACAACGGCACCACCCAGGCAGCATTTTACGCAGAGTTCATCCAGTACAAGAATGACTGGATTGCCGATGTGATGGCTATCACTGGTCAGGCTGACCGCATCCCGATCTTTATCGTGCAGGTAGCACTGGGCGACGCATTCTCGACAACTTCCGGGCCAGCGCTAGCAATGCTGCAAGCTGTAGAAAGCGATCCTGACTGTTATGCCGTGTCGGCAGCTTACGCACTGACCTTCCGAGAGGACGGCCTTCATGCAACGCCGCACGACCAGCGGGGCGGGACAGGCGAGCCTATCGGGAAAGCCCTGAACCGTTTCTACATTGACGGCAAAAGCCCCAACATTGTTCGACCTCTATCTTGGAAGATGGTCGACGCGCGCACGATCGACGTTGATTTCTATGTGCCAGTCCCGCCTCTGGTAATGGACATCGTACACGTCTGGCCTGGCGACGCGGGCATGGGCTTCGCCGTCTACGACAGCTCCGGCCCGGAAATCCCGGTAATTGGCGCTCGGGTCGTCGGACCTCGTACCGTGCGTATTACGACGGGCGCGGATGTCTCGCTTACCGACCGCATCACCTACGCTATCAAGAAGTACACGCGCGGCCTGACGGGCGGGATCGGCGCTGGTCGTCGCAAGGGCGCCCGCGGTTGTCTGCGGGATAGTGACCTGACTGCGTCGCTCTACCGCGATGCGAAGGGTCGTCTTTATCCGCTGCACAACTGGTGCGCGGCATTTGATAAGATCCTGGAGACACGTGCATGATCGCCACCAAAGACCCTCGTTTCCCGCAGCTCGGTGCAGGTGAGATCGCTCGCTTCGCCCACGAAGGCATGATCGCCGAATGGGATATGAAAACGCTGAACGGCAACTCGCTGCGCGATCTCACCGGACAAGGCAATCACGCGCTGTTCAACGCAGCACCTACCGTTACGGCGCAGGGTATCTCGTTCAACGGCACCTACTGGGCTGATATGACCCTAACGGCGCCGCTGCTGAACGAGTTCGCGTTCTTCCTGGTCCATCGTGTGCCGGCTGATGGATATCTTGCCTTTGGTGACCGGAATGCTTCCACTCGGCAGGGATACTGCCTGCGGATGATCAATTATGCGCAGGTCTATAGCCAGTCCGATTCCAATGAAGGCCTCGGCCCGGTTTCCAACGGGAACATTTGGACGGCGACCATCGTCAAGGTCGACGCGGAAGGGCATGCCCGGATTAAAAGTCTGACTGGGGGCGTCCTCGGCTACACCCATGCCTTGCGCGCCGATGGCGATGATCTGCGAACGATGTGGCGCATTGGCGCAGGCATTGCCAACCTTAACGGCGCTGACTCTGTCTATCAGCCGCTGATGTCCGGCACGCTGGCGTATGCCGGTATTTTTAATCGGATGCCCAGCGAAGATCAGGACGCTGCACTGGCTTCGTACCTGCGCGCTGCGCTGGCACCACGAGGCATCGTAATCTGAGCAACGTCGCCATGAACGGAAGTAGCATCGCGACCAATCCGGTCGCAGGAAAGGATGACGCATGACCGCGACAGCCACGAGCAATTACATCGGGGAGGCGACGGGCCATGACCGGCACTGACATTCCGCAACCGGTCAGCGTGGCAGCGTGGCTGCTATGCATGGCCTGCCTCTCTCCGGCCGTCTGGCGCATCGCTCGGCGCCGCGCTCGGTCATTTGACCCGATATGGGGCGTGGTTTTCCTGCTGGCCGTGAACCGTCTGTCGTTCCTGTTCCACGTCGAGCCGCTGGTCTCGCATGGGACCGCCTTGCTGCTGGCGATCGCGATGTCCGGCCTCACGCTCTGGTATCAGCGCCATGACCGATAGCACTCATCTCGCCGGCATGACTTGGGGCTGGGGCGCGATCTTCGGGCTGGTCAATCTCGTCCTGGGTGGCGGGGCCTTTGCGGCATGGCTGAAGAATCGCCCGGCCATGCAGAAGAACAAGCAGGATGCGGAGAAAAAGCTGAGGGACGACCTGATAACGCGCGTCCAGAAGCTTGAGGCCGACAAGGCCGTTCAGGACGCCAAGCTCGAAGCCGAACGGCTACGGCACGACGCGCAGATGGCGATCATGAGGCACCGGGTGAACAATGCGGACGCCTGCCTCGACGCGCTGCTGATGCTGCTGAAGACGTCTCCTGACAAGGTCGCGGAGGCGGTGGTTCACATCGAGCAGATGCGGGCCCGGCAGCAGCAGGAGGTGGCGATCGAACGCGGCGCGCAGGCGGGCGCGGCCATCGTAAGCGTCCCCGCGCCTCCAATCCTCTAATCGGAGAATGACGACATGAGCGACGTCGACCGTCACTGGCGCTACGTGATCGCAATGACCCTGATCGTGGGATACGTCGGGCTCGCCGCGATTTCGTTCTTCCACCAGGTTCCAGCCAACAATACCCGTTTCGTGGACGGCTTCTTCACCGGCCTCGGGCCGATCGTGGGCGCAGCTGTCGCTGCGGTCCTCAACGTGGGCAAGGGGAATAGTTCGCAGCAGGATGCTACTATTGGCACCCTTGTCGATAAGCTGCCACCCCAAACGACAGGAACTGGGCCCGCGGCACCGGCCGAATAACGGCCCGCCATCCCGGCAGGGGCAATAGCGGGCCGACCGAGCGAATTGGGGTAAGCTCGGCGCCGTCTGAACGCGCTGGCCTCAGAAAGTTTCCAGAATAACGGCTCACTCTCAGGGTCAGCCAAGAGCGAGCCGGACGGGTCACGTTGGGGGCGACCCGGCAAGAGCTAAACCCCGAGCCCCTCACATCGGATCACATTGGAAGGAAGATATATGACGACGGCATCAATGCCGGCGACTGCCCCTGCGCGCCCGGCGCGCGGGCTGGCGTCCCCCGATAAATTCTTTGCATCGATTCGCCCGCTGTTCGGGACGATGACGCAGGCGCAAGTCGAGGGCATCCAGGCGAAGCTTGCTGCGTTCGCCGCGCAGGCGTCGCCCTTGGCGTATGTGGCGTACGGCTTCGCGACCTCATTTCACGAGACCGGGAAGAAGATGCAGCCGGTGACCGAGATCGGCCGCGGTCGCGGCAAGCCGTACGGCGTACCCGGAAAGCATGGCGGGCAGGTGCCCTATGGCCGCGGCGACGTTCAACTGACGTGGGACGGCAACTATGAGAAGGCCGACGACGAGCTCGGCTTGAACGGGGCGCTGCTCAACGACTTCAATCTCGCGCTCGAGACCGAGATCTCTGCCCGCATCATGGTCCGAGGGATGACCGAGGGCTGGTTCGCGGGTGACAAGGTCGGGCGGCATAAGTTCGCGCGATACCTGCCGTCGAAGGGCCCCGCGACCCGTCCCCAGTTCACGTCCTCGCGCCGGATCATAAACGGGATTGAGCGGGCGGAGATGGTGGCCGGGTACGCTATGTCGTTTCAGGCGGCACTCGTCGCGGGGGCGTGGTCGTGAAGCGCTTGGCCTTAGCCCTGGCGGCCTCGTCGCTGACGATCACCAGCTGCGCTACGATGCCGGCGCCGTCGGTCGAGACGGCCGCCCATATCGGCTCTGCGATCGATCACACCCAGGCGAGGTATTATCGCATTGCCGCCGCAGCCGAACTCATACTGCCGTTCGTCTCCGGCGAGCGTGCGGCGCGGATCAGGCTGGGGATGGCGTTGGCGGAGCGCGGCCTACTGGCGGCACGGCTGGCGGCAACCGCGGCGGAGCAACTCGCAGCGCTGAAGCAGGCGGAGGCGGCAACTGCGACAATCGAAGCGTCTGCCGGTGGACAGCCGGCACCGCCCGTTAAGCCATTCTGAAATACGTCCGCTTGGCCGCTATCGGAATACCGATAACGGCCAAGCGGGGGTTCCGTGCTGTAACACGGGAACCGACGAGCTCACACTCGTCACGCGCGGCCGGCCAGCCGCTAACGCCCCGCACCTGCGCAACAGGCTGGGCTCTTGTGAGCATCATTCCCTATGGAGTCGTTACCGACGAACAATTCGCCGCTCGCCTTCCTGGGCGGCGCCGCCGGTGAAGCTACCGGCTATCTCTTCGATCCTGCTGCCGATGCCCTCGGACGTCGGGAAGCAATCGGGTTCGGGGATGCGGCGTTCTACGTCCGGATCATCGACCGCACGATCGCGAACGAAGTCATCATCGCCAACCACTATAGCGGGCGGGTCTATCGAGCCTCGACCTTGCACCTGGGGCTGATCATTGACGGGGCGCTGCAAGGCGTCCTGCAGTACGGCTACGCCATGAACCCGGCATCGGCGGGGAGCGTCGTCACAGGCACGCTCATGACCGAATACCTCGAGCTAAATCGTATGTGGCTCGACGACATCGCACCGAGGAACAGCGAAAGCCGTGCGCTGGCTGCATCGATCCGCTTGATCCGTCGCGTCCGTCCGGCGGTGAAGTGGATCCAGAGTTTCGCCGACGAGCGCTGCGGTCTGTTCGGCACCGTCTACCAGGCGGCCGGCTTCACATATCACGGGGAGCATCGCGGCATTTTCTGGGAACTGGACGGCGAGTTCTACCACAACACGCTGATGACGGCCGGCGGCAAGCGGGCGGAAAGCCCGAGGGCTGCGCACCTGATCGCCAACCGAGACCGGGCGATCCGCCGCAACCTTCGCCAGTTCAGGTATCTTCGGTTCCTGAAGCCTCGGTTTGCAAAAGGTTGCCGCTATCCAGTGCGACCGTTCCCAAAACCCGACTACGATTCGACCGCAACTGGCCAAGATGGTACAAACGTTTGACACCGAAAGGCTGGTAGTGAGCAAGAAAACGACAGGCGCAACTGTGCTGTGGATTGAAGAGGCCTCGAGCGAGGTGCGGAGTGTGTGGATCAGCCAGCACCAGCTAAGGGGCGGGCTCACGTACGAGGTAGAAGCGAAGATTAAGTATGCCGTCTCACCGATCGATTTGATGGTTGTGCACGACACCCAGGCCGGAAGTGAATGGTCGGTGGCGGGGATGCAGGCGCTGCGCGACAAGGCAGAGGCGTTGAAAAGGGACCGGCCTTTATCTTGAGGCTTGCAGTTCTGCCTTGGGAGATTCACCAGCGTCTATGCGGCCCGTCCATCGGACGAGCCCCCGACCAGGGGGTGCGAGGACGGTGCGACCCCGTCGGGCCGCTCCATTACCAAGCAAAATATATCGGTCTTTACCTCGCCTCAATTGTGAGGCTCTATGTCCGTCAACGGCGACCGTGTTTGGGGTGAAGTGAAGGCTGATGACCACTAAGGTCGAACTGAGTATCGCGGGACGCGGCGCTGAAGACGCCCCGCTGCTTGGCGACCTGTTGGCCCAGATCCAAGATTTTTTCGAGATGGTGAACGTGGTCGCCGCGTCCATGACCGGTGACGACGTCGAACGCTTCGACTGGCGTGTCGTAGGGCTGAGTAAGAATAGCCCCGCGCGCGTGACGGTCGAAGCCTTCTCGCGGCATGGATACAGCGATGGAGAGGAGCTAGCCGCGAAAGCTCGTAACGAGGTCGTCGCTGGCCTAATTCAGCTGCAGACCAGTAATGTCCGTCCGCTTTATTTTAACGATAATGTGGCAGAGGTAGCGGACCGTTTCATTCGCCGCGTGGCGACCAGCCTGACTGAGACCGGGATCGGCGATGGAAACAATCAAGTCGCCTTGATCGAGACCGCCGGTGCAGTCGCAGCCATCGAAAATCTAAATGCCGTTCGCGAAGACGACCCCGTCCATCCATATCGCGAGCTTGGCAGCATAGAAGGGCACATCCAAAATGTGGGCGAAGATGGGTATGGACGCCCGTACATCATCATAAAAAATCGCATCACTGGCAAAGACGTTCGCTGCATCCTGTCGGGCTCCGCATTGCGGGCTTTAGAGGAAGAACCAGTTGCGAAGGTGGTATGGCGCAAGCGCCGCGTCACCGCCGTTGGTATTTTGAAGTATCGATCGGTAGGAAAGCTTAGCCAAGCAGACGTAGAGCGGCTCGATTTTGCCGATCCGCTTGAGAGATTGCCTCAAGTTCGAGATATCATCGACAAACAGTTCACTCATGGGCTGACCTCCGAGGATTACTTAGAAAAGGTCCGTAATGGTGAAGCCTAGGCGGGTGGCGTGGGACGCGTGCACGTGGATTGCGACGATCATTCAGGAGACGGTTCCGACAAAAGGGGGCGGCACCGAAGACAGGGGGCTGCTCTGTAATCACGTCATTGAGCTGGCAACGAGGAAAACAATCGAAATTGCAACGTCCGGACTATCGCTCGCGGAAGTATGCAAAGACGAATCAGTTAAAAACGAGGACGCCGACGTTCTCTCGGATTTTTTCCGAAACGATTACATACTGATCGTGCCTGTCGATCGCTACGTCGGAACACTGGCTCGTCAGCTCATGCAAGGCGGTCACGCCGGCCTAAGGCCTCCTGACGCTGTCCATCTAGCAACCGCGATGGTCTGCGACGCGTCGGAGTTCCACACCTTCGACAAAGCGCTTCTCAGATTGGATCAGCAGATACGAATGCCGTCCGGCGGCCTGCTTAATATATGTAAACCGCCGGAACCTCCGTTGAGCCTGCTTTAGCCGGCGAAAGGCGACCACGGGTCGATCGCCCCTAGCCGTCGCTCATCAATCCCGAAGAACATGGCCAGCGTCCGACGGTCGTCCTCCGCCAGGCGCTTTGTAAAATATATTTTTGTGGTATAATCCATGGTACGGCCCGGAAAGTCGGGAAAAATATCCAATGATTACAAGGCTTGCTAAGCCCTTGTGTGGTAGTCTCCTTCGCTACCATTCTCAGACACAGTTTCAGTCGCTGAAGACGGCCCATGGGTCGTTGACGACCAGGATCGCATCGCTCCGCGCGAGCGCGAGCAGTGTCAATCCGTGCGCGCGCGCGTGATCGATCGCCAGGCTGGTCGGCGCGGAGATCCCCACCAGCATCGGCGCCTGCGCGATCAGCGCCTTGTCGACCATCTCGAAACTGATTCGCGACGTCACCAGGATGAACCCGTCGACCGGCTGCCGCGCGATCGCCAGCCCGCCGACGAGCTTGTCGAGCGCGTTATGCCGGCCGACATCCTCAAAGGCTGCGGTGATCCGCCCGCTGCGATCGCACGCAGCGGCGGCGTGGATAGCCCCGGTGGCGCTGTTGAGGGGCTGGTGCGCGCGCAAACCGCCAAGCGCGGCGAACAGCGCCTCTAAGGGCGTGTCGGGCCTTGGCGGGGCGCTGGGGACCGGTTTGCGGAGCTGTTCGAGCCCGGAGATGCCGCACAACCCGCAACTCGTGTCGCTGGTCCGGTGGCGGACTCGGTCGTGGATCCGCCCCTTGCACCGATCGGACAGCCCGACGCGGACGATCCAGCCCGCCTCCGCCTCGAAGATATCGATGTCGCGGACGTCTTCGGCGCTGTCGGCGAGCCGCTCGGTCAGCAGGAAGCCGGTGGTGAATTCGGCGAGGTCTGCCGGGGTCATCATCATCACCGCATAGCCGAGCCCGTCGATCTCGATCGCGACCGGGACTTCGATCGCGATCGCGCGTTCGCCCGGGGTGATCGTGTCAGGTCGCAGGATCTTGATCGCTTGCGTGCGCGAAGTCGTCATAGGGTGTCTAGGTCCTGCGGCGTATTGACGTTCGGGATGGGCGCCCCGGCCGGGATCGGGAGAGCGCCGATCGCTTCCGCCCACCCCCGCACCGAGCGTCGTGGTACGATCTCGATATGGGTCAGCAGGTGGCCGAGCAACCGTGTCTCCCAATGCCCGAGCACCGGCGCGTCGGGGCAATAGGCCGACGCCCTGCGCGCCAGCTCTGCGAGCAGCCCTTCCGGCAGCCGCGGCATGTCGCACGCTATCGTCAACACGGAGGTGAAGCCAAGAGATGCGGCATGGTCGAGCGCGCCGGCAATGCCGCCTAAAGGTCCGAGCCCCGGACCCGGCAGGTCGGGGATCGTCCCGTCGCGCCCGGCGATCACCGCACGCTCGACATGCGGCAACAGCAAGGTGCGCGCATGCTTGGCGAGCGCGCGCCCGTCCAACACCGCCTGCGCCTTGTCGGACCCGAAGCGCGACGACTGCCCGCCGGCGAGTACGACGCCGAGGATGCGCTGGCCGGTCAGCGGGTCTTCTCGATCCGCACCGGCACCGATTTCGCGGCCGGAACATGGCTTTCGCGCGCATGGTGCGCGACCGGCATGAGCAGGTTGCACTCGGGGTAATAGGCACCCAGGCAGCCCTCGGGGATCGAATATTCGACCACGCGGAGCTTGTTCAGCCGGCGATCCGAATTGCCGCCGGCATCGCCGACCAGATCGACGTCGTCACCGTCAGTGATGCCCATGCGGATCATGTCGCTGCGGTTCATGAACACGATGTCGCGCGTGCCCTTCACGCCGCGGAACCGGTCGTGATAGCCATAGACGGTCGTGTTGAACTGGTCGTTCGACCGCAACGTCATCAGGCGGAAGCGGCCCTCGGCTTCCTCGAACCCCGTAACGTTCAACGCCTGCGGGATGTTGATCTCCGCCTTGCCGCTTTCGGTCTTCCACTCGCGATGCGCCGCCGGCACGCCCTTCCAGAAGCCGCCGGGCGTGAACATCTGCGCGTTGAAGTCCTTGAACAGATCCGGATACGTCACCTCGATCGCATCGCGAACGCGCGCATAGTCGCGCACCCATGCATCCCAATCGAGCTTCGGATTGGGGGTGAGCGTCGCCTTGGCGATCCCGGCGACGATCGCCGGCTCGGACAATAGCGTTTCGGCCGCGGGCGTCGCCTTGCCCTTCGAGCCATAGATCTGGCTGAACGAATCCTCGATCGACACGCTCTGCGGGCCGGTGCCCTGCATGTCGGTCTCGATCCGGCCGAGGCAGGGGAGCAGGTACGACGTCTCGCCGGGCAGCAGGTGCGAGCGGTTGAGCTTGGTCGCGATGTGGACCGTCAGGTCGAGCCCGCGCCATTTCGGCTCCATCCGCGCATGATCAGGGATCGCGCGCACGAAATTGCCGCCAAGACCGATGAACGCCTGCGCGGTGCCGTCTAGGACCGCCTCGCACGCCTCGACCGTGTCCCAACCCTTTTCGCGGGGCGGCTCGAAGCCATATTGCTCGGCCAGCAGGTCGAGCGGGGCGAGTTCAGGCTTTTCGGTGATCCCGACGGTCCGCTGGCCCTGCACGTTCGAGTGCCCGCGGACCGGGCCCATGCCCGCGCCGGGCTTGCCGATGTTGCCGCGCAGCAGCATCAGGTTGACGACCATGTGGACGTTGTCGATCCCGCCGACATGCTGCGTCAGCCCCATGCCGTAGACCGCGATGACAGCCTTCGACTTGGCATAGACCTTCGCCGCCGCCTCGATCTCGGTACGCGCCAGTCCGCTCTCATGCTCGATCGTCGCCCAATCGGTGCCGCGGGCGACATCGGCGAACGCCTCGAACCCGGTCGTGTGCTCGGCGAGGAACGCGTGGTCGAGCACCGGTAGGCCGTTGATCCGCTGCGCATTGTCGTCGGCTTCAATCAGGTATTTGCACATCCCCATGATCGCGCCGACATCGCCGCCGGTCTTTAGTTGGTGATATTGCGAGGCGATCGGGGTCGACTTGCCCGTCACCATCTCGATCGGATTCTGCGGATCCTGGAATTTCTCCAGCCCGCGCTCCTTGAGCGGATTGAACACGACGATCTCGACGCCGCGCTTCGCGCAATCGCGTAGCGGGTGCAGGAACCGCGGGCTGTTCACGCCGGGGTTCTGCCCGAAGTAGAAGATCGCGTCGCACTTCTCATAGTCCGACAGGTGGATCGTCCCCACCGCCGAGCCGATCGCCGACTTCAACCCGACCGACGTGGTCTCGTGGCACATGTTCGAGCTGTCGGGCAGGTTCTGGCTGCCGTACATCCGCGCGAGCAGGCTATACATGTACGACGTCTCGAGGCTGGCGCGGCCCGAGGCGTAGAAGATGACCTTGGTCGGATCATAGGTCTTCAGCTTGGCGCCGATCCCGGCGAATGCCTCGTCCCAGCTGCACGCGGCATATTTGTCCGTCGCCGCATCATATTTCAGCGGATGCGTCAGGCGTCCGGCCTGTTCGAGATCATAATCCTTCCAGCCGATCAGCTCGCTGACGGTGTGCTGTTCGAAGAAGGCGGGCGTGACACGGAACGAGGTCAGCTCCCACGCGGTCGCCTTGGCGCCATTCTCGCAGAATTCGGCGACATGCGGATGCGCGGGCTTGCCCCAGGCGCAGCTGACGCACGCAAAGCCGTCGGGCTTGTTCTGGCGGGCGAGTTCGCGGACGACTTCGGGCCCGACCTTCTCGCGCGCGGATATCTCCACCAGCGACTTCATCGATCCCCAGCCGCCTGCTGGTGCCGTGTAGTTCTCGATCTCTACGGTCCGGTCGTCGCTCATGCTCATCTCCGCTTTTGGTACACGAACGAAGCGGCAAAGCTTTCGATGCAAGGCCAACAGATTTACCGACGGTTCAAATCCCGATGCCGATCGCCTAGATGGGATTGGAATCTCCAAGGAATCACGATGACGACGCACACGACCCGCATGCTTATCCTCGGCTCGGGCCCGGCCGGGCTCTCCGCCGCGATCTATGGCGCGCGGGCCGGGATGGCGCCGATCGTCGTGCAGGGCATCCAGCCCGGTGGCCAGCTGACCACGACGACCGACGTCGAGAACTATCCCGGCTTCAAGGACGTCATCCAGGGCCCATGGCTTATGGAGCAGATGCAGGCACAGGCCGAGCATGTCGGCACGCGGATGATGTGGGACACGATCGTGAAGGTCGACCTCACCAGCCGCCCGTTCCGCCTGATCGGCGACAGCGGCGATGTGTATGAGGGTGACACGCTGGTGATCGCGACGGGCGCGCAGGCCAAGTGGCTCGGCATCGACAGCGAGGAGCCGATGAAGGGCAAGGGCGTCAGCGCCTGCGCGACCTGCGACGGCTTCTTCTACCGCGGTAAGAAGGTGGCGGTGATCGGCGGCGGCAACACCGCGGTCGAGGAGGCGCTGTACCTGACCAACCATTCGCCCGACGTGACGCTGATCCACCGCCGCGATTCGCTGCGCTCGGAGAAGATCCTCCAGGAGCGGCTGTTCGCGCACAAGGGCGTGACGGTGCTGTGGAACAAGGAAGTCCGCGAATTCGTCGACGGCGGCGGTAATGCCGGGCTGGTCGCGCTCGAACTCGAGGACACGGTGACCGGCGAGCGCTCGCGCCTCGCGGTCGATGGCGGGTTCGTCGCGATTGGCCATCACCCGGCGACCGAGCTGTTCCGCGGGCACCTCGAACTCGATTCGGACGGCTATATCGCGGTGGAGACCGGCTCGACGCGCACCAATGTCGAGGGCGTGTTCGCGTGCGGCGACGTCGCGGACAAGGTGTACCGCCAGGCGGTGACCGCGGCAGGAACGGGCTGCATGGCGGCGCTCGACGCCGAGCGCTTCCTCGCAGCCGCCGAGTTCGCCGAAATGGCCGAAGCCGCGGAATAATACTCGCGGCCACCGTCATCCTGACGATGGGAAGGGCCGACACTTAAGCCGTCATCCTGACGAAAGTCAGGATCCAGGGTTCCAGGCAATAGCGCTTACGGCTCTGGATCCTGACCTTCGTCAGGATGACGGAAAGCAATGGCGGCAGCGATCACGGCGTACAGTGCCGCTGCGTTCTCCGCCCCGGCAAAGCTGTGGGACGCCGTGTCCAGCCGCGTCACGTTTGCGGCCCCGCGATACGCAGCGGCAAACGCAATCGCGGTCGCGTCTCCGCTCGCAAGGACGATCGCAACGTCCTCGCGCCACTCCTCAAGCGCAGTGAGCACCCGGGTCGCAAGCGGCGCCTGTGTTTCGGTCTTCGCGGCAGCTACCCGTCTCAAACCCTTGAAAAGCTTAGTCAGGCTGACCTGCCCTGAGACGGCCCGCCGCCACGTTGCAGGATCGCGCAACCGCTCGCCATAGCGCGCACGGATCGCCGCGGCGGGCGGCAGGTCATCGATCGACTCGATCACCCAGGGGTTGGCGAGAATGATCCGCTCGAGCCCCGCCGACCGCCCGAACAGCGCAAGCGTGCTAGCCGCATCGCAGTTGCCGAAACCGACGACGCGCGTAACATGCGGTGCCGCGCTCCGGAACGCGGCCGCGGCCGCGACCAGTTCGGGCTGGGCGCTAAGAAATCCGCGATTATCACCCGTCGAATCGCCGACACCGCGACGGTCGTAACGGAATACCGGCGTGCCCGCAGCGGCAAGCCGCTGGCCGAGATCCGCCATCCCGCGATGCGCGCCGCTACGGATCTCGTTGCCGCCGGATACGATGAGCAGCCCCGTCGTCCCGTCCGCCTCGTCCAGCGTGGCGGCGAGCGTTTCGCCTTCACACGCGACCGCGACGAACCGCCTCATGCTGCGATCCAATGCGCGATATCGGCAGCAAGCTTCTGGGCGAGCTCGATATTGTTGTCCGGTTCCGACCGGCGCCAGAGCGGCACGCCGGGATAGGTCGCATCCGCCGCCCGCGGGTCCGTGTCGAGGCGTATGATCCGGCATCGTCCATCGCCCCGCGGCACGGCCTCTCGCAACGCGGCGATTCGCTCGGAAGACAGGCGATTGCCCGCATAGTCGCCCTCAGCTCTTCCGGCCGCGGCCCGCGCGCGTTCGAGGTCGCGGACAAGCTCCTCGCCGGATTGCGGTGAGAGGTGCCAGCGCCCAGCCAGCGTCGCGTCGCCCTCAAGCAGCGCGCCGCTTCTTATCGACAACGCATAAATATCAGCGCCAAGCTGCTGTGCCAGCGCGCTATAAGCTTGGCGTTGGTCGGAAAGCGTCGCGTCGGCCGTGGCGACGAGACTTTCGCCGGTGCCGGGAAAGTCGGGTAGGACGCTGCCTATCCCGCGCTCGGCGAGCGCGCGCAGGATCGTGCAGGCGAATTGCCGCGTCCGGTTCGCTTCTTCGAACAGCGGCAGCGCGGCTAGGGCGATCGGGCCGGCGTCGGGGCCGAACCGCAGCATCGCCTCGCGGCCACCGGCCCAGTCATAGTGTTGGAAGCGCAGGCCGGTCATCCCGGCAGAGGCTAGACCAGCGCCTTGCCCGCGGCAAACGTCACCAGCGCGCCGAACGTCTCGAGCATCTCGCCGTCGATCTCGTCATCCTCGATCAGGATGCCGAGCCGGTCCTCGAGCTCGGTCAGCACGCTCGCCACCGCCATCGAATCGAGCTCGGGCAGCGCGCCGAACAGCGGCGTGTCGGCGGTGAACGCGGCAACGCGGTCGGCGCTCAGGCCGAGGATATCGGCGAGGACGGCGCGTACCGTCGTTTCGACTTGGGAAGTACCTTCGAAGATCACGAGCATCGCCTGAACCGTTACGAACCGGGCCCCGCTAGCGTGTGGGGCCGAATTCGGCAACGGCTTCGCGCCATGCGGGCTTGCCGCTATGAGGGCGGTCATGATCGTGCTCGACCCCGTTCCATACCCCATCGACCATATCGCGCGGCGCGGCGCGGCGCAGGACGTCGCGCTGATCGACAAGGCGGGATCGATGACGTTCGCCGAGCTCGAGGCGGGCGTCGCCCGGTTGGCGGGATGGCTCGCGGGGCAGGGACTCTCGCCAGGGGACCGCGTCGCGACGTGGTTGCCAAAGACCCGCGTCGCCTGCCTGATGCCGCTGGCGGCACCGCGCGCGGGGCTGGTCCATGTCCCGGTCAATCCGCTGCTCCGGCGTGCGCAGGTCGCGCATATTCTCGGCGATAGTGGCGCGCAGCTGCTGGTGACGCAGCCCGCGCGCGGCGGGACTTTGGAGGATGGCGACGTGCCAGACGGCTGCGCGATTGCGGACGAGGCCGATGCTCTGGCCGGGAACGGCGCCGGGATGGGGCCGTCGGACGCCGATCCCGATCGTCTGGCAGCGATCCTCTACACGTCCGGCTCCACGGGGCGGCCGAAGGGCGTGATGCTGAGCCATGCCAATCTGTGGCTCGGTGCGATTTCGGTCGCGCACTATCTGAAGCTCGTGCCTGCCGACCGCGTGCTCGGCGTGCTGCCCTTGTCTTTCGACTATGGCCAGAACCAGCTGTTTTCGACCTGGGCGGCGGGCGCGTCGGTCGCGCCGCTCGACTATCTGGTCGCGCGCGATGTGGTGAAGGCGGTCGAGCGGTTCGGGGCGACGACGCTCGCAGGAGTACCGCCGCTCTGGGTGCAACTGCTCGAGGCGGAGTGGCCGACAGAGACCGCGGCGCGGCTGAAGCGGCTGACCAATTCGGGCGGCGCGCTGACGCCGCGGCTGGTGCGGGGCCTGCGCGCGCGGTTCCCGGCGGCGGACATCTACGCGATGTACGGCCTGACCGAGGCGTTTCGGTCGACCTATCTCGATCCGCGGCTGATCGATACGCACCCCGATGCGATGGGGCGGGCGATCCCGTTTGCAGAGGTCTCCGTCGTGAAGCCCGATGGCACGCGCGCCGCGGCCGGCGAGGCGGGCGAGCTCGTGCATGCAGGGCCGCTGGTGGCGCAAGGCTATTGGCAGGATGCAGAGCGGACGGCGCAGCGGTTTGGGCCGGCGCCGGATGGGCGCGGCATGGCGGTGTGGTCGGGCGATACCGTGACCGAGGGGGCGGACGGCCTGCTCCGGTTCGTCGGGCGCGACGACGAGATGATCAAGAGTGCGGGGAACCGGATCAGCCCGCTCGAGGTCGAGGAGGCTGTGCTGGCCGGCACCGAGGCGCGCGAAGCGGTCGCGGTCGGCGTGACAGATGCGCGGCTTGGGCAGGCGATCGTCGTCATGGCGGCGGGCGATGCCGGCGGCGAGACGGCGTTGCGCGCGCGACTGCGGACGACGTTGCCG
>Ga0308169_10001088_pt1 | contig 33813 bp, 36 predicted proteins | sample PhyBR1_2_FD_202139 | JGI IMG/M metagenome (GOLD analysis project Ga0308169, IMG submission 202139) | Phyllosphere microbial communities from UC Gill Tract Community Farm, Albany, California, United States - DLSLSB.R1 | ecosystem: Host-associated > Plants > Phyllosphere > Unclassified | place...
TATCACTCATATCCTCTTCCCCCTGACCACTAGGACCATCTTCTTCGCTCACTACTGCTTCCTCACCATCCTCGGATTCTTCCTCTTCCTCTTCCGCCTCTTGTCCTTTCGGTGGTGCTTCAAATTCACTGCCAGATTCTTCAGAGGGAATGAAACTAGTCTTCTTCTTCTTGAGTAGTTTGGCTCGTTTCGTCGAGTCTGAATCCGAGTCGTTCTCGGATGAGGAAGAGGAAGTCAAGGTGAGAGGTGCGAGGAGATGCTTGTAAGAGGTGGGGGCGGATCTTCGTGGTCTACTAGGCCTATCAGGCATCTTCTAGCGTTGAATCGAAGCTTTGTGAGATGTGGAAGAGGGGAGAGATTCGCTCATCTCTTTTCGTTTCTCACCTTTCACCCGACGACTCAGATACACCGATTCGAGGCTTGCAGTCCCCCCAAAGAGTATAGCAAAATATGGCAGGAGATTACTCAGATGTAAGCTCTCCCTCTTCCTTCCTGCCTTCCTCTTCTTCTCCTCCTCGGTTCAAGTGGGGGCCTGCTAGCCTCTCCTTCGAGCTGCTGCTCTTCTGAACACACAATTGAGGCTCTTATATATATCCTTCAGCGAGTAAGGTCTACGCAAGGTCAGTTTACTAACCTCCTCTCGGTTGAATATAGGCTTTCAACCTTTCTTGGTCTCGCTACAAATCAAAGATCTCGATCCTCCTCCTGCTCTATCTCATATCACCGTCTCCACCATCCCGAACACCTCCCTCAGAATCGAAATCGAATCTCGAATCCACCTCGTCTTCTTCGCAAGATTCAGCGAATAGAGACTCTGGCTTCACCCTTCAACAGGACGAGACAGACCGGATCGAAATACCCTTGACTCCGCCGTATGAGTCAGAGACCTTCACGGACAGGATCAAGGGGCTAGATGAGCTAAAGACGAGTATGGCGGTAAAGGGATCAACTTCGAGGGACTCTTCAATGTCAGAATGGTCACAAACACCTTCTCTTTCAGATCCACCTCCCACTGAGACGACACGTAAGAGGACAAGTGAAGAGAAGGAGAGACAATTAGAAAGGCAGAAAGAATCAAGCGACGTCTCGATCAAACTTGAATCTTCTCTTCCCTCTCAACCGTCCGAACCGATCTCCAAACCCTCAAAACTACCTTTCCTTACTCCTACGACATATACGATCCTCCTCCTACACCTCATTTATCATCTCCAATATCATCTCGTCAATTGTGGAGATCATATCTCTCAAGTCCTCCTCTCGAACCCTTTACCTCCTCCCTTCAAAGTCCCCATCACTCGACCATCCTCCAAGCTCTCCCTCTCGAAGCGCTTCAGCCGCTTGAACTGGCGGTTCAGGTTGGTTCGAAAGAGATGTGGGAATACTTTGCTAGAGCAGGGAATACCGTGGGTTCTACTGTTCCCGATCTTCGTCAATGGTTTACAGGATGCGATTTTTGGAGGAGGTGGAGAAGGGTGGAACGCGGTTATAGGGAGAGAAGGAGGATTCAGGATGTTTGATCTGAGGTGGTATTCGCACCCGACGATCAGAAGTTCAGCCCGATGGCTTGAACCTCTACGAGTTATTGTCTTGCTCGATGTGAGTCTCTCTTGATCCAGAAACAGAGCTTCATTGACCCGAGTCTACCTGATCAGGCACTCTCGACTGTTCTGATCTACCTTCACTCCCTCTCTCCGGTTCTCATTTCACTCGACCTCCTTCCGAACTCTTTCTCCGTTCCTAAACCGATGCTTGCACCACCCCTCCCCCATTTCGTACAACTCTCTTCGGGCCACAGGATACCTCTCTCTGAATTCACACTCCCTTCGCACTTGGAAAAGATCGCAAACACTCGTCCTCCGATGATCGCTCCCACCACGTACCTCCTGCCTCGCTATCTTTCCCTCGCTCTCGACGGCATCAGTGTCTTACAGATCGCCCTCCTCCTCGTGACTCGTCCGGCATCATTTCGGATCCTCAGTCTCTCGACGATCTTATTCTTCTTCTCCCTTTTGTGTCCGTTCGAAAACCTCATGGAGATCAGACAAGGAATCGAGGAAGATATGAAGAAAGTGTTGATCGTGATCGATAGATTCAAATCGCGAGGACCAGATAGGTCGGAGGAATCGAACGAAGAGAAACCTTGTTGGATTTGTTTCGAGGAAGAATTCGAACCTCCCCACGTACCCATCAATAGCTTCAAGAAGAGATGCGAACTCCCTAGATGTGGTCATCAGAGTAAGCAATTGATATTTCCTGAGCATCCGTCCGATAAGTCGAGCTGATATCGATGAATCGTTGTTTTCAGTTCACGCTTACTGTCTCGCCTCTTGGTTCAAACGACAATCTTTCTGTCCTGCTTGTCATACGAAAGTGAGGATCCCTCAATCGAATTACAATGTATAAACCATATCCTGCCTCTCGTCCTACTCTCCTCTGCTCTTCTCGTTACTCCCTAGGTATTCCTTTCGTCTTTCGCCCTTGTTGTTGATCTCATTCTTTTCGCTTTCTGTTCTTCTGTGTATAAGTCACTTGCAGCAAGCTGGATCGTTTCGCTTGAAAAGGGAGAGAGAAGAAAACGAGAGTAAGACGAGAGAACGAATTACTGCAGTATGGGAGAAAGTCGTTGTCGACTTCAATAGCACGTCAAATACCGTCGTTGAAGAGCATCAGAAGCTGCATCCAAGCTGACTTGGACGAGGAAATCAACGAAATAAATTTCGATTCTCGGTTTTTAACTCTTCTCAACGATCATTATGGCAGCCTCTGCGGCCGTTCGCCTTGAGGAGGCCTCGGAATAGGCTTGAGATCCGCTCAGAAGTCCAGAACGCTCCCAAGAAGGGAACACATGAAGGGTTTCTTCGCTCTTTCTCCTCCTCTTTCCTTCTTCCCATCCAACATGTCATCTTCTCATCTCGATCCACTGCCGAGCGACTACCTCAACCTGATATCCAAGTCCTCAGTATCTCACACAACGAATCTCGCCAACGTCTCGACCATAATCGCTAGATTAGAACTCGCGAAATCACAACTTGCTGGCACGGCACCTCCTCTACCTAAAGGTGAAGATGACCCCGCACCTTCAGCTAGTGATACTCTGCTACCTCTGAGCTCATTCGTCAAGCAGGCAAACGTGAATGCTGGCAAAGAAAGCAAGGAGTGGGGGAACGCAGTCAATAGATTCGCTAAATCTGTAGACAAGGTGAGTTGGTATAGATCTTACAGTGATCTATTAGAGCTGACTAATCCCTGTTCTATCATCTTCCAGAAATTCCCGGGTCCTCCCCCTCCTCTCTTCACTCCGAATCCGACTCCTTTACCTCCTCCGACTCTTCATCCCAGTCTGCTCTCGATTTCACCCTCGGGCGACCTCTCATTTCCTCCTTCAGCGGTCCCTTCACTCCCTCCCGCTCCTTTCTCCTCTCCCGAAGAAATTTCCGCTTTGAACGAAACCATCGCAACCCATCTCGCACGAATTGGTGCCTTCTCCTCCCTCTCTACCTTCCTCGAAGAATCCCAAACCCCATCTCCCATCTCAGCAGAACTCATCGAGCAACTCAAGAAACTACATCAAATTCTGGGTGAATTATCAAGAGGAGTTTGTCAAGAAGCTATTGAATGGGTTCTTTCACATCCCGAACAAGATCCTAAAGGCGACTTGGAGTTCTCGTTGAGGAAAGAAGAGTTCATTCGAATCTTGTTGGGAGGTACTTCTTTAGATCCTCCGACAGATACAGAAATGGAAACGGAACCTCTTCTTCCCCCGTCCTCTTTCTCATCCTCCTCGAAACTCAAATCCCTCCCTCCAGACCCTTACAGTCAAGCGGCACTAGCCTACGGAGGTACTCATTTCCGACACCTTCTCACTCCGTCCCGAACCTCCCTAATCTGTTCCCTCCTAACCTCTCCACTCTACATGCCCTTCCCCCGACTCCTCTCATCTCCCTACGGTCCAATCTTCTCCCCTTACTCTCCTTCTCTTTCTCACTCTCCCTCAACCACAGCCCCATCCCCAACTTCATCCCTCTGCGCATCGTTCTCAGCGGCTTACCTCAAATCTTTAGGACTTCCAAACCAGTCCCCTTTGACCGTGGTCACTGATGTCGGGGGTAGTGGTGCAATGGCGAAAATAATGAAAGTGAGACAAGTCATGAAAGAGAAAAGAACTGAATGGTCTGCTCAAGGTGAATTACCCGTACGTTTTACTTCCCCTCTCTTGTGCTTCTCTCACTCTCAGAGTCTCGTGCTGATGAGTGAGTGCTGTGAAGTAGGTCGAGATCCCTCTGCCGACAGGGTACAGGTATCATTCGATCTTCGCATGTCCCGTTTCGAAAGAACAAAGTACTCCTTCGAACCCACCCATGTTGCTACCGTGTGGTCATTGTATCGCGAAAGAGAGTCTGACGAGATTGGCGAGGGGTACACCGTGAGTACTACGATTCCTCACATCAGCTCTCGCGTCGACAAGAGACCTGATTTGGTGGATTTCCTGATCTCGCAGAACTTTGAAATGTCCGTATTGTCCGATCGTTAGTCACGTCAACGCTTGTGTCAGGGTACACTTCTAGGAGAGCTATCGTGGACAGGGCCGTAGGAAGGAAGAAGTTCAGAGAATAGGGTTGGGTTTCGTTGTTTGACCTTGTTTTGTATCTTGTTGTCAAAATCTATCTCAGTTTCTCTCTTCTTCTCTCAGCCATACAGCCAGCGAGCTGTACCTCGATCTCCCGATTCTAATCTCGCATTGTCCTCCGGAACTCGAGAGCACGAGAAAACGAAAAATGAGTTTCTTTCTTTCTTTATTGACATTCGCTCAAAATCACCTTTCCTCTCGCTTCCTTACGTCGAAGCCTCTGTCCCACTTGCCGCCGCCGCTCCTCCGGCTCCCCCAGCAGCTTGAGTCTGAGCGGTACCCCTCAATCGCTCCTCCTCCTTCTCCTTTTCAACCCTCTCGACCTCCTCGATAACCGGCCTCAATTCCTCCTTGTTCAAAATCTTGTAACCCCCCGTCTGTTCACTCACGACGCACAATTGAACATTGTTGAAATCCAATTTCTCTTCCATTACTTGTTTGAGCACTTTCAGGGAGAGGTGTTTCGCTTGTTCTAGAGTCATAGACTATATCACAATTTCATTCGAAGCGAGTTTATTTCAGCATTTTGGAACTGAGAGGATGGGAGGATGGGAGAGAGGAGAGGGAGAGACGTACTTTGGTATAAGAATCTTGAAGTTCAGATTGAGCACCTTCAGATCCAGATCCGATCGCTTTCGCATGGTACCTCATGAAAGTTCCGGATGGATCCGCATGGTACCTGTCAATGTCGACTCGCCGTCACATCAGTTTTGTGTGAGGAAAAATAAGTGTAGAAAGGAGATGAGACTGACAATTGAGGTCCATGTTGATCGTATCCTGCGATTAATAACGCTACTCCGAATGGTCGAGACTGTACGATACCAATTCGAGCCGACTTAGCTCGTTGGAGATCTGAGTGAGTTGATAGAGGTGAGACGTACCATTGAAGCTTCTTCCTCATTAGCTCCCTCTCCAAACCTCAATGCCAAATCCGCTACTGCTTGCGTAACACTCTCAACTTTAATATTCTCATCATAAGTGAAATTATGATTCTGTACTCGCTCATCATTCGTCGTCAGCATTCCGAGATGACTCGGAAGTAAAAAGGGAATAATAGCTTAGAAGAAAGTGAGAATCAAAACTTACTTGAGCAGTAACTCTTGCGTGATCCACCATAGTTCTAGCATCCGCCGTCAACCCACTCATGGCACACCCAATGTGACGATCAATCTCCATGATTTTCTCTACCGAATCACTCTCCAACAAGGGACTTTGAGTTCGTTTTTCGACGGCTAGAACTACTCCTTCAGAGGTTTGGATACCGACTGTAGTGGAGCCCAGCTAATTACACTCGAACGTTAGCTGGGGAAAGTTCGAGGGAGGGAGGGGGGGGAAGGAGAGAGGTACTTTGATGGCTTCAATCGCATATTCGACTGTTTACGAGAGGACGGTCAGCGGTGAAGAGCGGGGGGAGAGAGAGAGGGTGGAAGTACCTTGGAATAGTCGACCTTCAGGTGAGAAAGTGTTTACCTAGAGATCAACGAGATGAGAGAGAGAGTCGTAAGCCAACAATATCCAACTTGAACAAGCTACGAGCGAGATGAGTGAATAACTTACACCTCGATCATATTCGGATCGACTGTTCAGGATGTCTCCCGTTCATCAGCTCTTGTAGAGACGAGAGGAGATGGTAAAGATCAAGAGATGACGAACCTTGAGAACATGATGGTTTGTGGCTCTTTGCTCGCTTGCTTGTGTTATAGGAGTAGTTTGAGTGCGTTCTAAAGTGTCTATGAGCTGTTACTGAATCAGTTAGTCGTGGTCAAGTGAAGTGTCAAGAACCAACATCTCTCGCTCGCTCTCTCTCTCTCTCTGTCTCTCACCTCACTCTATATGCTCAAACGGTAAACATGTAAGGCATCTCTCCCTCTTCTCCAATGACCTCTCCCTAATCCTCGCTCTCTCCTCTCAAGGGCCGCTCCACCCGCTCCCTCCTCTGCTCCACTCCTCTCTCTCTCTTCTCAACCCATCTACACCCCAAACCTCCAACACAATCAAAAATCACTCTACTACGTAAAATCCACCACGTCTTGTATAGCAGGTGCAACAGCTGGGATTTTGGGATTAACGAATTTGATCGGTTTCTCATTCTTTTTCCTAACTACTTTGGTAGTCGGTTTCGGGTTCAGTGTTGGGAAATGTCGGGGCAAAGGTGGGAAATACTTTTTGGCGAGAGGGGAAGAAGTCACGAGTGGGTTGGCAGAAGGTTTGTTTAGTTATGTGTTGTTTTGGACTCGTATGTCGCTCGCTCTCTTTTCTCTCTCATCACTCTGCGAAAAGGTCACTGATGGAAGCGTATCGAGTGTGACAGTCTTCTACTCGCTAGTGTATATCTACGACTAGATTTGGAGTCTCGCCCTGTCGTATCCTTGTGTTGTACTTCTTCGCAAAATTATCGAAACTTTGCTGTTTTAATCCATAGATCGACAGACGAGGAAGCGAGTATCAAAGCTAGACGGGTGCAGAGAGCTCTCGAATGCTCTCTCGAGCATCCTCCACAGAACAAGTCGAAGCAAACGACGATGTCGTGAAAAAATGAGCAAGATTGCGAAAAGGTTACATTATAGATCCCCTTCATATCTATTCTCCCGCTCTCACTTCCAGCTCCTCCTCGTCTTCTCAAACGCCCCCACATCTCGTCCTCCCGTTCGAATCCCTTCATCTAATCGAGGGAGACCTCTGCACCAATAGTCTTGAACAAAGCCTGTAATTTCTCCGCCTCTTCTTTAGTAGCTCCCTCCTTCAGTGTCTTTGGCAAAGACTCTACAAACTTCTTAGCCTAATTCCTCACAAAAAAAACCTCACCTCATCAGCTCTCTCTTTCCCAATCACTTCCCGAAGAAGAGTGAGAGACTTACCTCTACCAAATTCATTCCAGTCATCAAAGCTTTAACTTCCCTAATAGCTTTCGCTTTTTGTGCCGCATCAATCTTTGTCAAATTGACGTTGAATACAGTCTTTTCTTTAGGTTTCTCTTCTACCGGTGCGGATTCACCTGCGGGTGCAGCAGCGGGAGCAGCAGATGCAGCGGGCATAGCAATATCTACAATATTGAGTTTAGTCTACACACTCAGAGAGAGAGAGGGTTCAGTAGAGGGTTTTTGATAGAAAGGAGGAGGAGAGGAGAGGAAAGTGTGTTTACTTTGAGAGCATCGACTAGGTCGGCAGCTTCCAAGAGGGTGAGTTTAGAGATTTCATCGACGATCGAAGAGATCTTGGGGGAGAGTGGTGGAGGTGGTGCAGAGGAGGATGAGGGAGTAGGGGTGGGTTCGGCAGATCGAAGAGTTGAAGTAGAGAATCTTAATCGGGGCGTAACGGTTCTGTAATCCAATGGGGGGAAGGAAGAGTTAGACAATGAGCACTTTGGGGTTGGTGCTAGACCGCTAGAGAGAGCGTACCGGATGGGGAGAGTAGATCTTAGAAAGTTTTGAGAGATGAGACGGGCCTGCAATTCGAATTGGAAGAGGAGAACGCTGATCAGCAGAGAGGATCGATCTTGGACTACTTAGTGAGAGCTACTCACAACCATGATGTATAAGATAGCTAGGATGTGAAGATCTAGACGATGAGGTTTTGCCTTGGAGGAAATTCGTCGGTTTTTGTATTCGAGAGCAAACCTTGCCAATTCAACCTTGGCTCACCAACCTGCCTCTCACGTTGATTCCGCTGTAGAGCACCCTCGATTGAATCTGGAACCGACTCGGATAGCTCCTACCGGCTCACCCCGCCTACCTTTCGCCGTTCCTTCGAGTAGTTCAACTCTAACGAATCGTCGGATGTCCGAAAATGCACTTCCCACCTCCACTTCTGCTTCCTACTCTCGGATAGACGACCCAACCACAACAACAGCACCGCATTCAAAGCACCAAAATCACAAACGACACAAACGAAAAGGAGGAGGAGGAGGATTAACAAGTGGAGCTCTCAATTCTCTCAAACGACCCATAGTCTACCTCCCTCTCGCTGGATTATGTGTCGTGACCGTGTTGGTATCGAGAGGGTGGAATAGAGGAATGGAGAGAGTACAGGGAGGGGACAATTATTTATCAGAAACGATGCATGATTCATTAGAAAGACTCTCGAAAGGCTGGTCGACTTCACTAAGAGGTTCAAGACCAAATGCAAACGAAGACGATGATGGAGAATGGAATTGTAACCCGTTCGAGACGAATGGGAGGTTGAACGTAGACTTGCAAGATCCGACGAAAACTGAGTGGGTTCCATTCGATTCGAGGTGTAACCCTTCAAATTACATGAAGGCACTTTATCGACCACCTGGAGACACTTCACCTTTGATTCCCGACAAGGACAAGTCACCACATGGGAGGGAGTATTTGAGTTGGTTCAAGAATCGAACGATCGTTTTACATGGCGATTCGATTGATAGGTTTCATTTGAAGGATTTCTGTGAATTCGTTGGGGGGAGGTTGGAGTTGATTGGAACGGATCATCAGGCGAACCCTGCAATGTGGAAGAAACCGGGAGGGGACCGGGAGAGGAGAGATTGGGAGAAGAATTGGAGTGAACGTCCGAGGGAGGGTCAGGAATTGACGAATCCTTGGATTTGTGATGTCGAAGAGTATGGAACTACTTTGATCAACGTGTTCACGTGGGGATTGGAAGGGGCAGAGGAATTCTTCAAGACTGAGAGATGGTATTATCCTCCAGGTGCGAATTTTCGCTCTCCTTTTTCTCTCCCGTTTCTTCGCTTTTCGTCATCATTAACTCCTCGTTGAGATTGTGCAGCTACTTGGAATGATCGAATGGATCATATCACCTTGCCTCTCTTACCTCGACTAGCGAAATATCTCGACAGGCCTCAAATCGAAAATCCAGATCTCGTAATCCTCAATTCAGGTTATTGGGATTTACGGAAATACACTGAAGGTACTTTCTACTCTCTCTCTCCTCCTGTTCTCGCACTCTTCTGACATTTCGTATGATTGTGTAGAGGATTTCGTCGCAGCAGGTTTCCCAAATCGACCTTATCCTGAAGATTCCCCGATCCCTTACAACGCTCTGAGTCTGGAGAGGGAACAGAATTGGGAGAAGGAGGCAAGGAAAGCGATCAAACATGCTGCGAAGAGTTTCAGAGGGAAAGAAGGGAAGACCAAGAATGGACCGACACTGTTATGGAGGAGTTTACATCACCCTCCTAGACACAACTATGCTCCTTTCCCTGTACGTTTCACCTCCTCTTTTTCCTCTGACCTAGATTGAGGAGACGATGAAGCCGCTCGAATGAGCGATGGCTATTTGCGAGCGAATACTGACTTCTCGATTCGTTCTCGATTCTCGACCATTTCTAGCGTGTATTCCAACTCGATTCCCTCTCACGCAAAGTAGTCGCCGACCTTCGACTCTCGCAATCCCCTTCCGCTTCGACTCCCTCGACCTTCACTCCCTCGGCGCCCTTGTCGCAACTCGACGAATACCCCGACCGAGAAGATCTAGGATTGGATCATCGATTGAGAATAGACGAGAGTGGGAGGTTGATGTTGGGTCAGGAACATCTGTTTAGGGATTTGTTGCATCCTTTACCGGTACCGGGAAGTTGGGTGTGGGCAGATATAATGCTTTACGAGTACGTACACTCTCACTTCTCGATCGCATCCCGATGGCCCGCTCATCGAGTGTTGAGCGAATGTACAGGCTGAAGAGAGCTGTTGAAGGAGTTGATCGATAACCTTTCTCCATCGTTCCCGACTCTCTCTCGCAAGCATACTCTCCGTCTTCTCATTCGCATCTTATGATTTCGTTTGCTTTCTTCTCTCGTGTATTTCTTTCGGAGGTCAGATCATCAGTAACATCCGTATTATTCCCCCGGAATGGATCAAGCATTTTTCGTTTTTTTGATACAAAACTATCTATCTGCCCTCGATGAGCTGGTTCCTCCGAATTTTCGCCTAATAGTACAGCACAGAAAGGCCTAGGTATATATATCGTACTCGGCAGCTCTGATTTGATCCACCTCTTCACGAAGCCATCATCGAATCTTCTTCTCCCTCTTTCTCGAATCCCTCCTTCACGACACCCTCGAAAGCCTCTTCCTCGCCCGGAGATGATCCAGCGCCGAGGTTCATGATCGAGAAGTCGGAGAGGAACTCGTTTTGAAGAGGTGAAGCAGATGTTTTAACGGTTTTGCCTGAGGGCAAGAAAGGCGATTCACAGTGAGCTTCAATAGCGACTGCAGATGAACACCTTTTTAGACTCACTGGGTACCTGATCTTCTGGCCTATCGTTGATCCCTTTTATGATACCCATCTTCTTACGCCTCGCAACGTTCTTCGCCCTCTCTCGAATCTTTTGAAAATATTTCGTTTTCCCTCCATCTTCCAAAATCATTTCTCCAACTCTTTCGAGTTCCCTCCTTGCCTGAGCCGCTTGATCTGTCTTGACTAGCGCATAGGCGAGAGTGCAACGATTTAACGCTTCGAAGGTGGGAGAACTGAGTGCGAATGAACAAGGGTCGAAGAACGCTTCTTGTAAAGTTGCGATTGCTAGTGAAGGGTTGGCGGAATTGGCGAGGGAGATGAGACCGTTGGTTTGCTCGAGTCGGGTCTGGTAAGTGATTCCGGACTGAGGAAAAGAGAGAGTGCGGAGAGATTAGGGCAACAGCGAAAGGACAAGGGCACAGAGCTTGCTAGGCACTTACAGAAGAACCTTGGCTATCAACTGGAGGCATCAGCGAGACTCGAGAGGTTGTTTTCGAGAGTAGCGGGAGGGAGAGGAGCGAGAAAGTGGAGGAAGTGGGAAAGGGAACAGTGCAGAAACCTCGAAAATTTCGCAAGAATGCAAGCAAGATGAAATGGTCAAAAACGCATGATAGGGGATCGTAACGCGATAGGAGTAGTCGCAAGGGAGGGAAAAGGGAATGAGAAGAAATCGGGGCTTGTTTCGAAAAACGGTCCGTTCGCTGTTCAATCGCCTTAGTTGCTGGCTCTCTCGCAGCGCTGATATTTTCCAAGGCATACAGGAGCTCGGACTAGAGAAACGAATGGGTCAAGCACAACGGAGACGAGGGTACTACTTCTTGTAAAATCGACAGAACAGAAACGAAAAGAGGAGAAATCGATATCTAGATGAAAGGGCGCTCAGCTTGAGCGGTGATGCGTGCACCATGACGACGACCGGCGATTCCATCATTCCAATCGATCAGAGCTGAATGAGCGGTGATTCGGTTGTCCCAGAGAGTGACTGATCCGGGCTCTCCCCAGCGTGCTCGTGCTTGGAAATCGTGACCTTTCGCAATGTGATCACTGAGGAGAGCGGGAGAAGTCAGCGCGGAAAGAGAGAGCCGGGGCAAGATGAATAAACACACTAGAGGAGATTGAGAATCGTATCGGATTCTTCTTTCTTCAATCCGACAATGTAACGAGTGAATCCAGGTTGGACGAAACTGTTCGATCGAGTGGCAGCGCTCATCAGTTGAAGGCGACAACGGATGAGCAAAATCTTGGACGAACAGAGCTTTGTCTCCTGTAACGGGATGACGGCGAACAATCGGATGCTCGTTCTTCACGGGCGCTCGCTTGATCGTATCTGCACCGTGGATCGAGGCTGAAAGTGCAGCTTGCTCGAAACCCTGATCGAAAGAGGGAGAACGTCAAATGAGGTTCTCATCGGAGAAAGGAATGCGACGTACCGAGTGAACTGCTGTTAGGGTCTCGAGGTAAGCACGGAATGAAGGAGAGAGTCGCTTGTAAGCCTCTGTGGAAAGGAAGAAAGTGGTATCAGCGGTTCGTCGGGTTTGACAAGATACCAACATTCGAATTCTCACCTCGTTGATCGATGTAAAGCGTATCTCCACCCGATTCAGGAGTGTCGTAGAGGAAGAGAGTCGTCAAACCTGGAGGCTGTAGCTCGTAGGTGACATCGGAATGAATCGTGGTGTTATTGAGTCTGTTTGAGTAGTCGACACGATCGTCCGAATTCTTCTTCGCATCTCGGAACACGAGGTGGAGTTGCGGGAAGTCTTTCGGTTGACCAGAGACCTAGCGAAGGGGAGATATGGTCAGCTTAGAGTCTACAGCTGTGGCGAGATAGGGCTGCAGAATGAGGAGGGGAGAGGGGGAGCGACAAGAAAGGACAGACGAACAGGATGAGTATGTATACGACCGAACGTAGCACCGTAATCGCTTAGAGAGTGCGAAGATCGATCAGCGAAACTTGAGTGAAGAATCGACAAGATGAAACTCACTTGATTTGCCATTCCGGATCAGCGTCGATGAAGTTCTGCTGGTTACGTAAGACTACAACACCTTTCCTAGCGACGTAGAGGGCTAGTTGTGCTCGCTCGTGACGAGAAAGCTTCGTGAGATCGACTCCATCGAGGATTTCGACGCCGAAGGTAGGGGTGATTTGCTTGATAGTCGCATCGGCGAGGAACGATTGAGGGTCTTCGTCATTCAGAGCTTCGTGACCGGGGTCAATATGGTCGAAGGGCTCGAGAGGAGGGAGTTTGAGGCTGTCGGACCAGTGAGGAAGGAAACGACGATACTTGTAGTCCTCTTCGGCATCGAAGCTCTTGACCTTTTCGGAAGAGACGTTGATGTTGAGCGAAGAGATGGCCTCAGTGACGGTTTGGGTAGCGGTGGTAGACATGGCGAATAAAGATAGGAGAGAAAGAAAAAGAACATTGTCGTCCGCTCTTCTACACGTCTGCCGATTGCATCCGAAGTGGAGGATATGGCGAGCGAGTGAGTGGAGACAATCCCGTGTGTGTCCCCTTCGACAGCTTTCGATTGCGAAATCGGAATCCGGGCGAGAGATTTAGCATGAAAGTCGAGTTGGTAAAAGCGAGCACGACAGATAGGCTGCGGGCCAGCTCGAGCGTATATTGTGATTAGGAACAGTCTTCAGTAGCTAAAGCGATAGAGGGCGTGAATGGTAGGAGGGAAAGAGAGAGCTCGAGAAACACTTTTGACGTTGTCCACAACGACGACGATACACCATGGAAAGCTCAGTTAAGATGCTCAGTAGCTAAGAAAGCTCTGTAGGATACCCTCAAGCTGTCCAGCTGCTCTCTTCAAGCTTCTGTCGCTATTCTCTCACTCTTCGAATTCTGTCATCTCTCGAGGTCTGCGGCTCACGCCATCGCCACAAGAGGACCGCTTTATCGACCGAGAAGCAATGGAGAAGGTGCTCTGAGTGTTCTGTAAGCAGGACTTTGTCGCAAGGGTCAGACTAATCGAAGGAGAGGATGGCGCAATTCTTGCTGACTATCGCGCCTCTCTCCCTCAATGCAGCAAACTCTGATATAGGTCAAACGCCGGTGGTGGACCCTTCGGAGTGATAAAGACGTACTCCCGAAGCTAGTGCGCAATCAGCTCGGAGAAGGACGTCTTTGCAGGGAATTTCGCAAAATGTCGACATTCTCGTTGCGCCTTTGCACGAGTGCATCGGCTAGCGCCTGACTGGCTCGGAGCTCTTTCCTTATCCCACACAACTTCACTAGCTCGTCACCCCGTTCCTCCTCAACTCTTCTCGACCACCGGAACTCGACACTCGAAAGTCCGACTCGAACTTCAGCTTTCAAGATGTCCGATACCCACATTCTCCCGGCTCAGCCGCCTCTACACCCTCACGGACAGCCTCCTGCGTCGACTGAAGAGAAGGACTCACCGACCGCCGATTCTGAGAAGTCTTCCCTCTCCGACAAGAGTAGCTTCAAATCACTCGCTCCTCCAGCTGAGCCTGCTTCGCCTGGCGATGCGATCTTACGGTATCTACGCCTTCGCAAGCGTCGTGCTGTCGACGACCTCGATGCCGTTGCGACTCGAGAGTCGGTTTATGATTCTCCGCTCGCAACTTACTATCAACCTCGTGAGCTCTCTGTCTCGCTTCCACTTGTTGTCATGCCGTTACTGACGAGTATCGAACCTGACAGATCCGAAATGGGAGAATCTCGCATACTTTGACCCGTCGCTTCGCTGGACACACCGAGAGGAGAGGAAAGTTCGACGCAGTGAGTTTGAATCCAATCTCGCGTGCCAAGTGTCGAAGCTGAATGTTTCGTTGAACAGAGATCACACTCAAGATCTTTCTATGGGTGCTCGTTATGTTCATGGCTCTCGACATCGATAGGTGAGTACTTTTCGCGGTCGTCTCGAGACTGCACTGACGTTATCGATCCCTATAATAGGGGCAACATGGCCAACGCTACCGCCGACAACCTTCTCGACGATCTCAAGCTTACTCAAGCTGATTACAATCTAGGTAACACGCTATCGAAGCTCGGTTGTGAGCCAATTCTTCACGGACTTCTCTCCTTGCAGTCGCTGATTCAGCTCCTACGTCAGTCTTACTCGCCGAATTACCCTCACAGATGGTCGGCAAGAAGCTCGGTGTGGATCGTTGGGTGCCCACTCAAATCGTCGTGTTCAGCATCCTCGCAGCTGCCCAGTTCTTCATGCAAGGCAGAGCTTCCTTCCTCGCTCTTCGCTTCATGATCGCGTTCTTCCAGGGTGGCTTTATTCCTGATCTGTAAGTCTGCTATCTAATCTTCCCGAAGTGCGGTCGGGTTCAGCTCATTCGATTCATTCGCTCTTTCAGGATTCTATACCTGTCGTATTTCTACACCAGCACGGAGCTGCCAATGTACGCATCCCCTACCCCTGATTAACCTCTGTTGTACAGTAGAGCTGACATGCGCTCTCTAACGCTCGCAGTGTTCTGAGCTTTTTCTGGTGCATCAGCAAGTCGTCTCCCCTTCCTTTTCTGCGTCTGCAGAATACCGTGCTGATTCCCTCGGACGTCTCTAGACTATCTCGCGGATACGGTGACCGCTTTCCTCGCCGTCGGTTTGCTCAAAATGAGAGGAATTGGAGGACATGCAGGATGGAGGTGAGTCGACACCCACCGACTTACTACTGTTTGAACTGAAGCTGATCTCATCGACGATGGATGTCAAAGGTGGATGTTTTTGATCGAAGGATTAGCGACGGTAAGCTTCCCAGCCCAGCTAGGAATTGACTGAACTCTTCGCTGACACTCGTCTCTCGGTCTCTCGACAGCTCCTCGTCGGCATCTCCTCGTTCTTCTTACTCCCTCCTGGTCCGAGTCAAACGAAGAGCAAACTTTTCCCGAAAGGCTACTTTTCGGATCGTGAGACGTCGATCATCGTCAATCGAGTCGTTCGAGATGGTGAGCTCTTTATATTCTTCCCTTGCCGTATGCCTCATTGCTTAATCACTAACCCCGTGCGATGGATGGACTCGCGATTGATAGATCCTGGTAAAGCGACGATGCATAATCGACAAGCTTTGACTCCGACACTACTCTGGAAATCAATCAAGGACTACGATTTGTGGCCCATGTACTTGATAGGTCTCACATTCGGTATCCCTGCCTATCCTATCTCGAACTACTTCCAACTTTCGATGCGTTCACTCGGATTTTCGACTCTCATGGCCAACCTGCTCTCAATTCCACACACTGTCATCTCCATGATCCTCCTCGTCGCCGTCACTGTCGCCTCCGAAATCGTTGAATCTCGAACTTGGCTCGCCATTCTCGAAAACGTTTGGTTCCTCCCCTTCTTTATCGCCCTTCGCACTCTACCCGTCCTCTCCGGATGGCAATACTTCGCTCTCGCCACGTTACTTCTCGCTTTCCCTTACGTGCACGCTCTACAAGTATCGTGGTGCTCGAGAAACTCTGGTTCAGTCAGGTAAGCTTTCCCGTCAATTTCCGCTACTCGCTCTCCTTGACCCACGTTTACTTCCCTCGTTGTCCAGAACTCGCACCGTCTCCGCCTCGTGAGCTCTTCCCTTCCCTTCATTTATCATTGCGCTCTCGCTGACTTCGCTCCCTACAGTCTCTATAATATGTTCGTTCAAACCTCCGGCATAATCGGTTCGAACCTCTACCAAAAAAGTGATGCACCTCGATACTTCACCGCAAACTCGGTCATCATTGGTATCATCGCGTTCAATCTGATTATCGTTTAGTGAGTCCGATTCGCCTCGTTTCAACAGAAATTTCGAAAGTTGACTCGTGAACGAAATAGCCCTGGTACTTGGTTCTATTATCGAGCTAGGAACGCTTGGAAAGAGAAACGATGGAGTGCGATGTCAACGGAACAGCGTGCGGAATGTAAGTTTTAGTTTGAGCTTGACTATCTAATTCTTTCGTTCCCTTCGCTAACTTTAGATTGCGTCCCTCGTGCCTTTGCAGACCTCGAGACGACGAAAGATGAAGGATGTCGTCGACTCGATTTCCGGTTCGTTTACTAGAGTGGGAGCATCCGGTCGAGTAAGGTTGCGAAAAGTAGACATAGAGTAGTTTCATCTTCGGAAGTTAGGACGTTTCGTATTCTCTTTCAATTTGCAGTACATTCACGTTTGGTTCAGTAATTCTGTCATTCACATAGACGCATCTGAACTTCTGGATGAGCGGTCTGACAGCGCGACTTGGCCGAATCGTCTGTCCAAACTGCTCTCGGCGATCCCAAATCTCAAAGGCGACACGACGACCGTGGATCGAGGTGGTACGAAGTGTGAAGTGCAACATGCGAAGGGTAGGAAAAAAGCAGAAACGAACTGGAAAAGAGCGAAATAATAATCTACTGCCGTCTGCTCTTTCCTGGTCTCTGCGCTCCCCCTCCTCTTCCTCCTCCCCCTCTCGCTCCACCCCTTCCTCTCGATCCACCCCTGCCTCCTCCTCCACCTCTTCCCCTCGCTCCTCCTCTTCCACCCCGTCCTCCAGATCTCGATCCGTCCCCGTCTTCTCGATCATTGTTCTCTTTACTCCTCCTTCCCGCTCCAGCTCCGAATCCGAACTTGGTATCCCTACCTCTTCGAGTCAATCCTTTTCGTCCTCGACCAGGTCGCTCAGATTCATTCATCTTTTGTTTCTTGGGTGCTGAAGAAGCGGCGAGTGCATCTTCCAACGCAACATCGAAATCTTCGGTAGAAGTGAATGCATCTCCATTCTTTCGCTCTGTACAGTCGAACCCCAACCTCATCAATTCACGAATTCAGAGAGGAATGATGAAAGAAACATACTCTTCTTTAAACTCTCCAACCTTTCTCCAACAGCCTTCTTCTCCCTCTCCCTCTCTCGAATCTTCTCCACCTGAACCTTCTTTCCAAACTTCTTCAACTCTCTCAATTTCCTCGCCTCTTCACTCGCCTTCATTCCCGCTTGTTCGTCCAACAAACCTTGTCGGATCTTACTCATGTGAGCGTCCGTCTTGACCATCTCTGCAAAGTAATCGGTAGGGCGATGGAAAGGGAGGTTGGCTTTGGTGAAGAGGGTTTCGGCGTGTGTCGCAGCCCAGAGTGATTGTTTGTAACTAAAAAAGAGTTCCGGAAATTTAAAAAAAAGGTCAGTTATTGTGCGATGATACAGGAAAGAGAGAGAGAGAGAGAGAGAGAGATGCTTACAATTCTAATTCACGTTCGAGATCGTTTGAGGCATCTGGTACGTTGAGAGGAGTAGGGTTGACGAGAGTGAGAGTATCGAAGAAATTGGTTTTGACTTTGATTGATGCGAGAACTCGTTCGAGAGCAGCCTGTACAGGCGGCAGGGAAGTGGATCAGTTGACACGAACTCCTCTCGGGAGAGTAGGGAAAAGGAGCTCACTTTATCATTCGTGGTGTTCTTTTCGACAGGAACGATATCGGTATCGTCCTCTTCCAATTCCTCGTAAAGTTCTTCAGCGTCCTCAGCGTCGTCCTCCTCATCTGATCCTTCTTCCTCATCTGAACCCTCTTCTTCTTCTCCTTCATCATCATCCATCACTAAACCCAATTCAGCGGGATCGACCTCTCCCAACAATTTCATCATTCTCTCCATCGCTTCCGGGGTCACATCATCCGATTCATCTTCACTACCTGTGTCCTCCTCTCCATCCTCATCTGAATCTTCTTCTCCACTCATAGGAGCTAATTGCATTTCCTCATCCTCTTCTCCAAACTCCAACAAGTCGTCTTCCTCCTCTACGTCTGATCCTGAAGAAGTAGGTGCTAAATCTTGTTGATCTGGTGATTGTTCACGTGGGAGTGGGACGGCTACGGCTTTGGTTAGTTTGGTTTTAGGAGAAGGTTGAGTTGTTGGTTGTTTCCCTTTGCCTTTCCCTTTAACGGCTTTCCTGTTTGGTGGCATGATTTGTTATACTCTTGATGGGTGCTAGTAAAGGTTGAAGTAGCTGGGAATAGTGGAGAAGGGAGGAGAGAAAGAGAGTTTCCAAACTGGTGAGCTTTTCTCTCCATCAAACTGATCTTAATCTCATTCAACTCTAGCTTCCACTCTATTCACACTCTCATACTGTTCAAACACAATGGTAAGCCTATCTTATCCCCTCCAAACTCAATAAACGCGCTAACATCTCCCATCTCTCAAACAGGCTAAATCCCTTCGATCTAAATCAAAGCGACACTTCAGAGCCGTCAAACGTGAGGATCCCAAGTAAGCATCTACAATATCATACTCCCTTTATCCTGGTACTCATGACGAGTTCGAAATTGTAGATCCGCATACAAGATGGCAGAAGATATTCGAATGGCAAGGTTGAATCAAGAGTTGAAGAAATCGGCTTTGAAACCAAAAGCTTTAACCGACAAGGCAGAGTGGGAGAGGAAACAAGAGGGGTTCGAGACGGATGAGGAAGAGGAGGGGGAGGGGGAGAAGAAGGAGGGAGAAGAGAGCGAGAATGTTGAAGGAGGTAAATCACAACTATCTCGCTATCTAGCTCGATGATCAACCAGTGAACTGATAGCAAACAATGCTGGGATTTACAGATATGCAAGTTGAAGGAGAAGATTCAGCGTCAAAAGAACCTCAAGCGAAAGTTTCAACTTCGGGACCTCGGGTATCTCGACGGGAATCATACAGAAGTTCAAAGGGATTCAAGGTCAAGCAAACTCCGACAACATTGTTCACTGCTAGAGGAGAGAGTGAGTACCAGAACAATATTTTACGATTCACTTTTTTATTTCGAAAACTGACAAAATCTCATTTTCTGTAGAGAAACGTATGGGATGCAAACCCAAGCGAAGACGCGGCTAAACCCCCATTCCCTTCGATTCAATCGACTCCCCTCCATATCTCCCCCTCTCCCCCCTTCCCAACCATTTCCTCGTTGAATTACCTCTCTTTCCATAGACTCTCGTCTTCGTTTCCTCCCTCGATTTTCGCCAGCTTTTTTTCATCACTCGATTTTCTTCATGGTGTACCAACCGTTCTGCCTACTTGTTGTAACAAACCCGACGACTTGCGACCTCTCCTTCCCACCTTCTGTCTCTCTCTATCTCTCGCAATACGAACGAGAGTTTCAAAACCCCAGGTTCGCAACCGTCGGCGTTTTGCTTTCCTTTCAACATTTCTCATGAGGTCCTCACCACACGCAAGACTGGCATATTTCTCGAGATGAGAGTTTGCGATACGATACTAAACACTCTCTCAATAGCCAGGAAGCGAAAAAGAGTCGTATTCACCTTTTGTTTGAGTTGCATCCAGTTTATATCATATCATCACAGTGAGGCAGGCACAAAGCAGAGGAAGTAAAAGCAGTAAGGCCAGAACGAGAGAGAGAGAGGTCGAGGGATGTATGGTGTGTACAGATCGAACAAAAAAAAAGAGGAAAAACTAAAAAACGAGGACGATACAACAAAGTTGAGTTAGAAAAGTACTGCTCGAAAAGGTGAGAATGGGTTGGAAGAAACGGCTTGAAAGGAAGCTTGAGTGGAATTGAAAGACGAAAAGAAACTTGATAAGTGGGTATCGAAGGCGAGGAAAGCGAGAGACAGCTTGTTTTTTTGACGAGAATGGGGTATACGAACACAAGTTGTCGAAGTTTGCGAGGGTGAGAGTTTTCAAGTATTAGACATCATGATGGAATCCTCCAATTCTTGTATCCGATTCCTCGCGTCCTCTGCCGTTCTCCTCGGACTCGGTGGAGGCGTCGAAATCCTTCTCCTTCGATCCGATTCCCGATCTTTCATTCGTTCCCTCTCTGCTTCCTCTGTCAGCGGGATCGGGGAGGGAGAAAGGGAGGAACGCTCGGGATTCGGAGTGGTCGAGGTGGATTCGGTCGGTGTTGTTGTTGATTGGAGGGGTTTGCGATCCGCTCGTCGATAGCTACGAATGAGAGTTAGAGTCAGCCGAGGAGATAGTGAAGGGGATTAAGAAGGACGTACAGGCCATGTCGTTCGATATGACGGATCGCGACGGAGGGAATGAGGTATTTGACACTCATTCCTTTTCGAATAAAGAGTCGAACTTTCGTTGAGGATACATCGTTACGAACCAATTGGTCGACCTGTACTCGACCGAATGAGGTGAGTTGCGTGCGTGGGCCCGAGAGAGAGAGGCGAAAGTTGAACGTACCATATGAATTTGATGTCGATAGAGAGCTAACGGTGATCTTGAATGAACTGACGAAGAGGAGAAGATGGTTTGATCCAATTCTGATTCTGCTCGTTCAATGATGTAGCACCCATAGATGCCTAGAATATGATGAAGCTAGAGGAGGGAGGGAGGGTGAAAGTTCGCCGACCCGATGAGTAAAAGCGATCTTTCTCAAAAAAGAGTCAAAAAGTAGGACTTACATCCTTTTCCGCCCAAACTCCAGGTTCAGACATTGTCAAAATAAGATCACTCCCTGCGAGTAACATGATCCTGATCCTCCTCTTCTCGATCCTAGTTACTCCCGTCTCTTCATCCGTAACGACGACATCTGCTCCACCTCTAACCGTATTCAATTCGTGATCGAAATGATCCAACACTTGAGCGGTCGGTGTGTAACTACTCTGTCTAGCCTCCCAGGAATCGACCATTAACCAATCGCTCGTTTCCGTGACTGCTTGATCGCACATATTGACTCGATGTACTGCCGAAGCCAATCCTAATTTCGCGTAGGCATCGTTGACGGGACTGAGGTAACCACCGATGACTTGGAATTGAGTATTGTGGTGTGCGTCGTCTCTTGCCATTTCGAACATTCGGAGATGGAGGAAAGTTATTGGTGAATAACTTCCACACGCTACTAGGACTAAAGGTGTCTTCTCAGTTGAACCTACATTTGGAAGTATTGTCAGTACGATGAGTTCTAGTATGAGCTTATCAGTGAGAGAGAGGGAGGGAGAAAGTCGGGATCCTTTTTTTGGTGGAGATGATGGGATCGGATGTCGTGATGAGATTGATTGATTGAATTTACCTTGAACTAATCGTTGAGATGGGAAAGAGTATGAACCCTCCATCTTGTTATCGTGTACGATGAGAGTTGAGATGGGAAAGTCGAAGAAGAGGTTACCGAGAGAGAGAGGAAAGCGAAGTGAGAAGGAGACTGGAGTCGCTCTCTCCTCTCTCCACACTTTTCGATTCACAAATATGGGTGGAACTACTACTCAAGAAGAAGACTCTATACCAGAACACAAGGAACTCACTCGTTTAGAAGGAATTCCACCTGCATCTCGAAGACTCCCTCCAGAACTCATCTCGCTCATTCTCACTTCGACAGAAGATTGGGAGTTGGCCACCACTTTGGGAGTACGTACCAACTTACCGAAACCTGGACCATGGGAAGAATTCGCGACTCCATTAGATCGTGCCATTCTTCGATCCTCGACTTCAACTATTCCAGTTCTCTACGCCGCACTCAAGGACAATCACACGAATTTCACTCAATGGGGCGCGAGGGTCATGTTGAGGTTCGGTTACGTTCACGTCTTGGATTGGTTTAGCAAGACCGACTTGAAACAGTTGAAGAGGGAATGTAAATCTTTGTTACCCATCGTTGCGTCGGCATGGGGAAGGACTAAAGTGTTGGAGTGGGCTCAGAGTAGTTTGTTGGGGTTGAAACCGGATCCGAAAACTACGGCGGAAGCTATCGATGAAGCTAGTAGACATGGTCAAGTCGAAGGTAAGCCGATAACTTTTATTCTTTTCTCTCCTCCTTCTGAGCTAAGAACTAACGCTCGCTTCGTCTCGTGTTGAGTTCTCGACTTTTGGAGGAACTCGGGACTACCTCTTTGTGAGTAGCGATCGTTGGTTTCCTCGGGGAGTCGTGGCTGAGGAGACTGACGAAATCACTCTCTCTCGTAGATTACTCGGAAGCAGCTCTCGATTCGGCCACTTTCATTCGTCAACTCGGGAGCTTGGAATGGTGGAAGAACAGTGGATTACCGCTGAAAATCGGTTACGTCGTGAGTTCCCTTCCGATCTCTCTCTCTTTCTCTGAAGACGTCTTGACTCAATGGCAATCTCCCCGCTTCCTCGTAGCTCGATTTCGCATCAATGGAAGGTTCAACCGTCTGTCTCGATTGGTGGGCAAACTCTGGACTCCCCGTTCGGTACTCGAAAGCGGCCCTCTACTCCCTCTCGAAGAATGGCAACATCCTCCTACTAGACTGGTGGAAACAATCGCGCTTCACTCTAGTCTACGACAAAGAAGTCTTGATCAACGCGACGCGATACGGTCAAACCAAAGTATTGGATTGGTGGTTGTCGAGTGGATTGGATATCGAGTACAGGTTCTTTGATATTGAGGAGGCGTTGGAGGATAGTTGTGCGAGGAAAGAAGAGACTCAGAGGTGGTGGGAAAGTTTGGGGTATAATACGAGTTTGGGAGCGAACACTTGGATGAAACCGAGGAATTTGAGGCATCAGGGAGTGAGGAACTCAGGCTATTGAGCGGAATTAGTCGAGGAAATGAGTCGAGGAGGAGGTTGTTGTTGGAGGGAGGGAGTATATGGACAGCATCCCAGAGGGGGCGTATAGAGGAGGAGGGAGAAGGACCGCGGTTGTCGTCGATCTAACTTTATTCATTCGTTTCTTTCTTTCTTGTTGTTCGTTTTTCTTTCTCGCCTATAGCACTAGATCTCCTTCCTATACTACTACACTTCTGTACATACCGTTTCCTGTCGTAAATTCATTCGTTTCAAATTTTCACTTTCATCAGTCAGCGAGTTTGAGAAAAAGTTGTATGAAACCTCTTTCCCTCCTCTTCCCTCCAATTCGCCTGGTTTCGGCTCAAAGAATCGTCAGTAGCTTAGAGCGCTGCAGTAGTACCCTTGCTGACCACAAAGAGCTTCCCACAGTACCATGGCAACCCCTTCTTCACTTGATCTTCTTCCCCTCGAATCGGCTCTCCTGCGACTCGAACCCCCTCCTTCCGGCTCTTCAACCATCCTCGAGAATGCTTGTAGCGCTACACCCGAAGCAGCGCTCACTTCAGACCTCGCCAAACAGCTACTCAAACTCCAGAAGGATTCGAATGGAAAAGTTCGAGTAGGAGTTAGTTGGCCTCAAGCTGAATCTTACAAGGAGGAGGACCTTCTAGCAATCGGTGTAGCAGCGTTGCATGCTTATGCGCAAGTGAATTGGGTCGGGCCAGATCTCAAACTTTCACCACTTTCACTTTTCGCCGAAAACCAGGACATGATCAGCGAGGCGGAACTGAATGAAGCAGCAGTCGACTCTTTGGCATTCGCAGGAGAACCTCTCTACCATCTCTCGAAAACGACAGCATTCCTCTACCTCTCCCTTCAAATCTTCGGTTTACTACCCTCACCTTTCTCCTCCTCCGATTCTACCGCTCCTCCCCCCACTCCAACTCTAGAGAAACCCTATGGCTACGAGTGGACATTGGAGAGTATCAAGATTTGGAGGTTACGAGCAGGAGTGATGTGGATCAAAGTCCTCGATGAACCAGTTCCTCTACCTTCTTTCGTCGCAAACGATGCTGCTCAACTTCGACTCCGATTGCCTTCTACCTCCCCCGACCGAGCAAGTCTCACTCTTTCCCTTTCGATCCTTGCGTCTCTCCTCTCTCGATCTTCACCCCATTCGACCGCGCAGAAAGAGGCTTCGACGTTGGCAAGAGCGGCAGCTCAGGAGATTGGATTGGAGTGGGAATTGACGGGAAGGAAAGGAAAGAGGACTAAATGGCAGGTGGATGAGAAGACTCAGTTGGTCGTACTCGCGAGGGATAGATCGGAACAGACAGTGAAAGGGAAAGAAATTGAGAAAGAGGGAGGAGAGAAGGAGAAAGTACCCGAGAACCTCGCACTCAACGACGACACCCTCCTCGAACGCACCGCTTTCACCCCGATCGCGACCTCGGCTGAAGGAACCGGTTCAGACCTCTCTTCGATCGACCCTTCAGAACAACCAACCATCTCTCCCTTCTCCCAATCTGTCCTCCTCTCACTCGCACTCGCAACCTTACCCGCTCCTACATCCCTCATGAACCTCTCCGCCGACGTTCTCTCGACTTCCCAAGTCTCTTCCTTCGTCGCTCGCGTCTTGCAAGATTCTCAAAACTGGTCCGTTCACTCGATGGCGCTCCTCCTCCGGTGTCGAGCGGAAGCCGGACGATCTCGAACGGTCGAACGTGGAGTACTTCAAATGCAAGCCTTGGTCGATCAACTCAAAGATGGTTCCCCTACCGAAATCTCTGCGATCTCTTCTGCGGTCAAACCAGAAGATATGGCTTCGGCAAGAGATCGACTCGTTCAATTTCATGCCTTGGCATTACCTCCGGCGTGGGAGATGGAGAAGGAGTTGGCCGTGAGGTATATGAGTTTGGGAATTGTCAAGAGTGCCTTGGAGATCTTTACGAGGTTGGAAATGTGGGAAGAAGTCGCTAGGTGTTGGATGACGCTCGAACGACCGGATCGTGGAGTCGAGATCATCAAGGAGTTACTGGCGGGAGGGAAATCAGAGAGTGATGTCGTCATGAACGAGAGGAAGGGAGAAGGAGGAAGGACGTTCAAGGGAGGAGAGAAGTATGAAGCAAAGTTGTGGTGTACGTTGGGAGAGTTGGAGAGGAAACCCGAACATTACGAACGAGCGTGGGAGGTATCGGGCAAATCATCAAGTCGCGCTCAACGTTCCCTCGGTGCCGTTTACTACTCTTTGAATGAATACGACAAAGCGAGAACCGCGCTTCGACTCGCATTGGCGATCAACCCTCTCTTCCCTCGAACTTGGTTCATGTTGGGATGCTGCGAGATGAGGTTGGAGGATTGGGCGGGAGCTCAAGAATCCTTCGGACGTGCAGTTGGGCTCGAGAGTGACGATGCACAGAGTTGGAGTAATTTGGCGAGTTGTCATTTGAGGAGGGGAGAAGTCGAGGGAGATACGGACGAGGAGGAGGACCAAGACAAAGTTGATGAAGGACTCGATTCGACTGGAACCAGGATCACCTCGACTGAAGAAACAGAGGACGACAAATCAGCTCGAACGAAACTTCCCTTCTCTCGCAAACGAGCCGCTTATCAATGCCTTCGTCAATCGATTAAATACTCTTACGACTCTTGGAGGATGTGGTACAACTACATGGTGGTCGCGGTCGACGTTGGAGAGATGAGCGAGGCGTGTCGATCACTGGATAGGATAGTAGGGATGAGGATTGGGAAAGATGGAGAAGGAGCGGTGGATTTCGAAGTACTCGATCGACTAGTCGACGCCGTTACTCGAGGTCAAGAGGATGTCAGTGAAGATGGAGAAGTCGTCAACATTGATCCGAACGTTGGACGTGGACTCTACCCCCGGGTCGAACGACTCATCAACACCGCTATCCTCCCCAACTTGTCCAACTCTCCCAAAGTTTTCCTCGCTCAAGCTCGACTCTGTCTCTGGCAACGAGATTACGCTGGAGCGCTCGACGCACACCTCAAAGCTTACCGTTCCATGGTCGTCGGAAACGAATCTATCGAACACGACAGAGCCAAATTCGTCGAGGCAACTCAGCGAGTCGAAGAAGTCGTCGAGATGTTGGAGAACCTCGGAACGAAGGATGGAAAGGACGGAGAGTTGATCGCGAAGGATTGGAAGTTCCAAGCTAGGAGTTTAGTGAGGACGTTCCTGGGACGGACGAAGGGAGCTTTCGAGGATGAGCCAGAGTACGAGAAACTCAAGGAGATGCTCGCTGAACTCAGATAGAACGAGATAAATAGAATTTCTTCAAGCCTTCTTTCGGATGATATAGAGATCAGTGTTGTAAGGATATTCTGAGCATCTCGACAAAAGACTGTCAAGATCATACACCCGATCGAACGAAAGAGAGAAGAAAGTTGAAACTTACCAAAAGTCCCCTCTTTCTCGTTAATCCATTTCTTCCCTTCTCCCTTCTTGACAATCTCCCTCATTTCCTGCGCAACCTTCTGTTGCTCCTCTTCGCTCAGTGCAGTAATGTAAGACTTGGACAAGATTCGATCGACAACTCCTTGCTCGTTCGAAGGCAAGTTGCGATGAAATTGTTCGAGTTCAGCCTCTTCGTAAGTTTGAGCATAGAAATCCGTTTCGAAGATCGACTTCCACAGTCCTAGTCGAGCTTGCGGTGTTCCAGCTTCGTGCTTCTCGTAACTGTCCCGAAGCTCTGCGACCCATTGTACGCTACGGTCCTCGAGATTCCAGACTGTCAAACGCTCCCTTACCTCATCAGCTCTCTTGACTTGAAGAGAATGAGAAAGTGGAGACGACGAACTCAAAGCGATGATTCCGTTGGGTTTGAGCACTCGAGCCATATCTCGAATAGCACTCTCTCCATTCGATCCAATCCAGTGAAAGGCCTACACGAGGAAGCGCTCGTCAGCTGATGTACGAGAACGTACGGTCGAGGAACAGGAGAATTTTCGCGAACCTGAGCAATCACAACCTGATTCCCTCAATTACATTTTCCATCAGCTGTGTCCTTCCTCTACCCTCGACGATGATATGAATGGACTTACGAGATCCGCCTTTCCATCCTCGACCGGAATCTTATCGAACAACCCATCCTGAATCCCAATTTTCACTCCACTACTCTCCAATCCCTCGACTTCCCCAATTTTCTTCTCCCACCCATCCCTCATACCTTTACTAGGTTCAACCGCAATCAATTCTTTGACTTTCCCTTCTTCCTCTTTGAGAGCGGTCGCTAGGAAACCTCTTGTGAAAATTCCGGAACCTGCTCCTAATTCAACGACGGTCGAGGATGAGGGTAGGAGGGAGAGGATCTTGTCTAGTGCCGGTTGGGGATAAGAGGGACGGGCACGGTCGTAAAGACCTGATGAACCTGGAGGAGGGGGGGGGGGAAAGAGAGGGTTGAGTGAAACGAAACGAAACAGAGAGGGAGAGGGGGAGAAGCTTTACCGGAACGAGAGAAGTTGTCTTCTGCGAACGAGGTGAATTGGTTGCCTCGTGCTGCCATTGTCGAGGGTTGCGTGGAGTATGGTCTAATTCGGGAGGAAGCGGGGGATAGATTGAGGGAGGAAGGGAGAGCTGTTCTTGAAGTTTCTAGACTGTTGAATCGGGCGGATATACGTAGAGATGAACGTAGAGAGGAGACCGAAGTACGAAGCATCAGTTTTGAGGGAAAGGGAAGAAATGAGAATCGGCAGCGACTCGTACGAGAATAGCTCGCAATCCTCGTGTCGGATTTCGCGAGGTTTGACTCGATCTCTCAGATCCCTCTATGTTGCGCAGTCGGGACAGGACAGTCAAGGTCGAGCCGAAGAATATCAGCACGAACCTGATCAGTCGATGGGAAAACTGGGAAGCCTCTATATATTTCTATCGATAGTTATACTGATGTCGGAGGGAAGAGAGAGCGATGGGGGATCTATGAACAAGAGAGAAGAGGGAGAGAGTGGAGTGGATACATGAGAGTGGATTTTCGTGAAGAGATATCGATAAGTGTAAAACGAGTTTGCGAAGAAAAGCAAGAAGAAAGTGTCTAAACGATGCGATCTAACGGTTGGGAGAGAGCTGCTCTAGGCGAGAAGTGCGAATGCGAAAATTGAGAAGAGGGAGGTTGAGATGACCTGCATCGGAGAGAAAAGAGAGGAGAGTTGGGAGATTGCTGCTGAGGTCGCACTCAAAGTTTGACCCTTGACAACACCTTGAGGTCTGTGAGATTGACAAAACCTCGCGGATCAGTCACGAGGTGGTCCCGCAGAGATTCACGAGTGATAGCAACTCACCCAATAACTTGATTTGGATCAGATCCGTTCGAAGTGATCCTAACGGTCAATACAGCAACGATTCCGTCTGTGGGGATTCCGTGATTGATCTGTTCAGTCGTGACGTTGGCGAAGTATCCAGGTCCGGAAGCGTTTGCGACGGTAGTAACGAAAGTTCGGTTTGTCAAAGGTGATTTCGTTCCTCCTTCGATAGTCGCTCGTCGTACTACATCATCTCGTCCGAGATCATATCTGTTGTCAAAGTCGAGGTCAGTCTCAGCACGTAGGGGAGAGGAGTAGAGCAAAGAAACTGACCCGTTAGGAATAATCATATGGTTGTTTTGTAAATCCATCTCTGAAGAAGCAGCCAAGAACCAAGCTCCAGTATTGGCCTACGTGTGCAGCGTCTTCAGTATCAAAACGGTCTTCGAAAGGATAGAGAAGAAGGTCAAAACGTACTGCAGTACCGTTTTGTCTCCAAACTCGATAATGTTCACCTCCTTCAATCGTTTCCCTACAAGTTCCAAGTGCCGTATCTCCAAAGTTCTCCCTGATAAGAATCGTCTGATTGACTGCAAGTTCAAGGGGGGAAGGTAACGCAGTAACAAAATCAGTGATCAAATGGAAGAAAAAAAGCGAAAGTTTTTGATGGGAAAAACTTACTGAATCCCAACCCATCGCCTAGGTTCGCAGCTTGTTTCGCGCCATCTGATTGACCCAAGCATTCACCACTGAAATCGATCGAGAAACCCCAATCAAAGAAACCGGTATCTGTCATCAAGAGAGCGTCCGAGTCTGCGGAGATTACGATATTGATGGGTTCTCCTAATCCTTCTGGATAAGTGTTTCTCGCGAGCTGTATAATTCTTGGAGTGTCAGCTCATAGTGTGGGGGGAGTAGAGGAGCAATAGAGAGAGCGTACAGTCAACCATCGACCTCCATTGTCTGTTGGATTAATGAATCCTCCAACATCGTTTCTCTTCACGAGTGGTGAGTTGAGGGGTGAAGCTACAGCTAGAGTAGCTAGAGTAGTGGCGAATAAAGTAAGGAACGCGGTCATCGAGAGAGTAGAGGAGTAAAGGCTTGGACTTTTGAAGTTGAAGATCTAAGCAAAGGGGGGTGAGCGAGAGTAGCGAGGTGATAGGGGATTCCTGAGTTTGTCTATCCGGCTGGTCAAGTGATGGAGATTCGGTCTAGTAGAGTGTCGGAGCAAGAATGAGTTAATGGCAGACGACAAGCGATGCCTGTGACTTCGTGAGAAGATTAACAAGAATTTTTCAACCGGATTCGGTCCCGAGGTTATGTACAAGTTCGGACTCGCTTAGTCAGACAATTACATGCTTGTAAAGTGCTCAGCGTTGAAGAGAATGGGCTACTAAAATTGTAGCGAAGAATTAGCGAAACTGCGAAATCGACGTCGCGCTCTCTGACCACTCATTATCTTTCGCTCAGACACATTCACAACACGCATAGCAAGCTACAGTAGAACTCCTACCACGGAACAACGCGAACAAAATCAGCCCTCTCGCTTCTTCTTAGCAAAATTGACACGACCTTAGAGTGAACGATGTCAACCACCTCTCACGACACTCGAGGGCATCTCAGAGGTGACTCGATAGCACAGAAACGCAACACACCAAAGAAATCACGTACAACAGCTCCAGGGTCTCCAGGAGGAGGAGGAGTGATAAACTCGTCACGACCAGGAGGCTCCTCAGGTGTGTAGCTAATCTCTTTTCCATGCTCTCGCGGAAGAACGGGGAAGCTGAACGAGAGCTCGGAGGAATTGCTACACATAGATACGTCGAGTGGATTCACTCTCACTCCAAATCTCGCAATCCGAATCATCGTTGGATCTCTGCTACTCTTCTCAGTCCTACACTTCTCTCCCTCTCTTTTCGGCACAAGCAACTCGACTCCGTCAGTCAGTGGAAAGGATAGGAAAGCTTTGTTGGATGGTTCGGGAGAAGCGTGGATCTTGCCGAAACGATGGAGAGAAGTCGGTGCGGGAGATGGACCGGTCTCTTTGGGAGGAGAGACATTGCCAGAGTGCAAGCGAGTCATGCTGTTCAAGTTCTCAAAGTAAGCCTCGCTCTTTGGACGAAGAGTGAACGACAACAAAGACTGACTTATTCTAAACCCTCCTTGATTTACAGCACTCATGGATTCTCGAGCGAGCTCCTACACTACCTGCGAGCTCTCGTCGTCGCAAACAAACTCGGATATACTCTCCTCGCAGACGACAGTCAATGGAACTACGGGTCACTCTCCGAGTACTTCTTACCTCGACTCGTCTACTGTAGACCACCAACCGATTGGTTCGATCCTGTAAACGCCGTCAGAGTGGGTAGCAAAAGATGGCAGAGCAAGGATAGGGTATGGGTCGGGAGAGAGATGGAGTTGGAGATGGACGAGTGGGTTAGGGAAGAAATGCTTGATGAAGCGACAGTTTCGGAATTGAAAGGTCGTCAATCGGGAACGATCTTACCAGAAGGGGAAACATTACCTTCGTCGTTGGAAGAGGTGTTTACGGATTTCTCGGGAGTGTTGAAAGAAGTTTGGAGACCAAATCATCAGGTGCGATCTTGATTCACTCGATTCTCCGTTCAATCCACTGAGCTAATATGTTCGACCTCGATATCGCAAAGCTCGCCATCTTGATTCGTAAACAACGAATGGAACTCGGATTAGGAGGAGGAGGATTGAGGCATCGCAAGAACTCTCCAAATTGGGGAGGTCGAAGGAAAGCAGGCGACAAGGCTCCTTCTCCAGCAGACGACGCACTTGAGGAGGAATACGAACAAGAGTACGAGCTCGGCGTAGCGGAACGTAGTGATCGAGGACCAGTGATCGGAGTTCACTTGGTCGATCCAAAACCTCACCTCTCGCTGGCACCTTACGGTTTATCCTCCTCTGCGAAAGTCGGAAACTTGAGCGCAGTCTACGAAGGAGCAAACGATGCAGTTCGACGATTATCACATGCTTCAATCGCTTCTCCGGGTTACTCGAGATCGAATCCTACCATTTTTCCTTCAACCGCTACTTCAACCCTCGTCGCTCTCACTTCGAACACTTCCTTATTCGATGCCTTCTCCTCCGCTTCTTCCTCATCAGCTTTCCCATTCAATATCGTCAAGACTTCTCCACCACCACTAGAAGATCTCAAGAATCGTTGGAACGATATCTTGAGATTGGAATTGACCGAAGATATCTCTGCGCCGAAAGGTTCGGGAGACACTGGCAAACTCTTGAAGGAGTGGGATCAGAAGGTTTGGAACAAGGATGTACCGAGGGCGTTGAAGATCGAGTTGACTCGTTACTTTGTTCGCGATTTAACGACCCTCTCGAAATTCGCAGATGCTTTCATCGTTTCAGGTAAAGCCTCATGTTCTACTTCACTCGGCTATATGTTCTAGCTGATCGCGTTGAAACGAGTTTAGGTTCTTCACCAACGGGTATCTTATCGATTCTATTAGGTTCAGAGGAAGGTGCGATCGGACCTAGGGATTTCGAGGGAGGTAGTTTCGGTGGAAGGGTGAGGAGTATCGATGGATTCTGGGTACCTACAAGCAGTATCAAAACGCTCTATGGATAGCATGAGAGGTCAATTATAGCAATATTATCGTCGTTTTAGCACTTGCGAAGCTTTTCGTTCCGCTCTCCGAACCCTTTTCGCTTTCGGCTCTCTAGTAAAGGAGAGTGCATCGAATGTTCAAACGACAATCGGGGCTTACAATAGGATGAGGATACGAAAGACAGAACAGATTAAGAAAACTATATCAACACTTCCTTCGCATTCGATCGAATCAATCGTACCTCGAATGTTTCTCCCTCCATTTCTTACCGTACAAGAGACAAATAGCAGTAGTGATGAACCCTATACCGGTCGTCAAGGCACCTAGCAAACCAGCTGCTTTCGCATCTCCCATTTCTTCGAAGATTAAATTGAGGTCTACAGTATTCACGTCAACAAATGAGGAGGTCAGCTCAGAGGTCGGGGCAAAGGAAGTGGTGGAGAGAGACGGGAAAGGAAGTGGTGGAAAGAGATAGGAAGACGTACAGAATGGAGCGGTGAATGCGTAGACTTGTCGAACTGTCGCGATGAAAGCGGGGACTCGTGGTCCGAGGGAAGGCACCGACTCGATTGCGTAAGAGTACGTGACAGTGGTGAGGAGCTGGGTACCGAACAGGGCGATTGCTACTCCTACGAGAGGTCGAATGTTCCAATGGCCTGGTTCGCTGTTTTGCAAAGTTACACCGAATACGATTACTCCGATGCCCTGAGATGAGGTTCTTCGGCGTCAGTGAGGCTTCCATGATAGTGAGTAGAAGCTAGAGAGGACTTACAGAGAGCAGGTAACCTGGGAAAGCGAATGGTAACCTCATTTCTGCTTCCCTATTTCCTCCCGCTCTCTTCGTTCGGTACAGCATGAACCAATCCGAACCTTTCCCGGCAACTAGCTCACCAAGAATGGCGCCTATACAGGCTGCGATGAACTGTAGTCCTACCCCTTGCGAAGTAAGCATGTACCGTCTCCCTAATAATGCGGGAATCTCGACGGTGAGCAAGACGCTTGAGTAGGAGAAAGCGACGCTGTAGGCGATTGTAGGGAGGAAGACGGTGGGAGCGGCGAAGAGGGTGAAGCATTTGACCATTTCTGCCGGTGCTCGACTCCAGGGAGTTCGATCCCATCGTTTGAAAGTCACGTAAGGTCTCCACCAGGCTTCTTGACGTGTACTGGGAGGTTCAGCGTAGGTGGCAGAACCAGGTTCACCTCGAACAGGGCGATCGTAGAGCGTTTCGGGGCCGAAGAAAATGAAAACGACACTGCGAAATAACGGAGTGAGCTATGATCTCGGCTCAGGCAGGATAGAGTGCTGCCGGCACAGCTGCCGAGGGGTAGCGTGATGGGAAGCACGTACAATTGAACGAGGTTCGTGACAGCTGTAAGACGAAAGATCGATTAGTGGACGATCGCGAGAAAAGGTCAAAGCGTCGGAACGTAGAAGACTCACCCAAGATGTAGAATATCCACTGCCATCGCTCGTGGTACACCACTGCACCCATAATCAGAGGAGCGACCGGCGGACCAAGTGAAGTGAGCAAAGTCCAAACTCTGAAGAAGAAAATCCGATTTGTCAGCCTGAGGCACAGGCGACGAAGGCTTTAGACGACGTACCCTAGCTTTGCCCCTTTCTCGTGGAGGAAGAACATCTCGTTGATCATTGAAGCGCCGATTGAAAGTGGAGGACTCAAAAAAATGCTGCATCCGATGAAAATATCAGTTGTTTGTA
>Ga0308169_10001089_pt1 | contig 33775 bp, 25 predicted proteins | sample PhyBR1_2_FD_202139 | JGI IMG/M metagenome (GOLD analysis project Ga0308169, IMG submission 202139) | Phyllosphere microbial communities from UC Gill Tract Community Farm, Albany, California, United States - DLSLSB.R1 | ecosystem: Host-associated > Plants > Phyllosphere > Unclassified | place...
ACGCGAAAATCACCACCTGCGCCAGCGGATTGAGGATCATCCACAGGCCGCCCAGGCGGCTGCGGATGAACTTGGTGCGCAATTCGGTTTGTATGGACGAGAAGATAAAGAAGCGATAGCGCCAGGCGCCGGACAACATCCCAAACATGAGTCACTTTCTGGTTATGCGACGCTGTGCCAGCGCCGCCGGGCAGCGGCGGACGTGAACGAGCGCGCCGGTCCCGGCGGCGCTTGCGCGTTACCAGGAATCACGACACGGAGTTGACAAGCTGTCCGCCTGCACTGTAGAGGATTATACATTGCCGTCCGATGGCAGGGAAACAGCGCTCAGCCGTCGCGCGCGCCTGCCGTCCGGCTTTTTCGCGCCCGCGCGCGCCGCCCGGCGCCCCGGCGCGGGGCGGCGCGCCGGCGCCGGGATGTTATAATTTTCGCTCTGCCATACACCGTCAGCGCCGCCGCCGGCCTGCTCTGGGCCGCCGCGCATCAGTCCGGGCGACGCCGTCGCCGCTTCGACGCACGCTGCCACTTCCTTGACGCAAGGCTCGCGCCCGAGGCACCGGGCTGCCTGCCGGACCAGCGTTTCACCAAGGAAGATTCATGCGCATTCTCATCGATATGCAAGGCGCCCAGTCGGAAAGCCGCTTCCGCGGCATCGGGCGCTACTCACTCGCACTGGCGCTGGGCGTGGCCCGCAATGCCGGCGAGCACGAAGTCTGGCTCGTCCTGAACGGCGCCCTCTCTCCCGCGATCGCCGACTTGCGGCGCGCCTTCGAAGGCCTGGTGCCCCAGGAGCGGATCCGCGTGTTCGACATCGTCACGCCGGTCGCCGAAATCGACAGCGCCAACACGCCCCGCTGCCGCGCCGCCGAGATGCTGCGCGAGCATTTCATCGAGCAGCTGGCGCCCGACGCGGTGCTGGTGACGAGCCTGTTCGAAGGGTATATCGACGACTCGGTGGTGTCGGTCGGCAGGTTTGCCGGCGCCGCCCACACGGCGGTGGTGCTCTATGACCTGATTCCTTTCCTTAATCCGAACGCCTACCTGGGCACGCCGGAACAGCGCCAGCACTACGCCGGCAAGATCGCCTCGCTGCAGGCGGCCGGGCTGCTGCTGGCCATTTCGGACTACACGCGCCAGGAAGCGATCGAGGCGCTCGGGCTCGATCCGGACAAGGTCACGGCCATCTCGACCGCGGTGGACGAGAGCTTCCATCCGGCCCCGCCCGGACCGGGCCTGGCCGCCCTGCGCGGACGCCTCGGCCTGGTGCGCGACACGATCATGTATGCGCCCGGCGGCTTCGACACGCGCAAGAACATCGACGGCCTGATCGTCGCCTACAGCCTGCTGGCCCCCGCCCTGCGCGCGCGCCACCAGCTGGTCATTGCCAGCAAGCTCGGCGAACACGAGCGGCGCGTCATGACCGAGCATGCGCGCGACCACGGCCTGGCTGCCGACGAACTGGTATTGACCGGCTATGTCAGCGATACCGAACTGGTCGAGCTGTACCGCTCGGCGGCCCTGTTCGTCTTCCCCTCGAAGCACGAAGGCTTCGGCCTGCCGGCGCTCGAAGCGATGGCCTGCGGCGCCATCGTCATCGGCGCCAACAACACCAGCATCCCGGAAGTGATCGGCTGCGAGGAGGCGCTGTTCGACGCCGCCTCGCCGCAGTCGATCGCAAGCAAGATCGGCGAAGTGCTGGGCGACCCCGCCCTGCAGGCACGCCTGCGGGCGCATGGCAGCGCCCAGGCCGCACGCTTCTCGTGGGACGCGACCGCGCGCAAGGCGCTGCGCGCCATGGAAGCGCGGCATGCGCGCCCGGCCGCGCCCGCGCCGGCCCGGCCCCGCATCGCCTTCGTCTCGCCGCTGCCGCAGGACGGGCAGGCGCCGGCGCTGCTGCCGGCGCTGCTGGCGCATGCCGACGTCGAATGGATCGCCGGGCCGGGCGCGGCCGCAGTGTCCGGCGCCGGATCCCCGACCTTGCCGCACGCGCCGCAATGGCTCGCCGAACACCGCGGCAGCATCGACCAGGTCGTCTACGAGCTCGGCAAGGGCGCGCAATACGGCTACATGGCCGCCCTGCTGCGCGAGTACCCCGGGGTGGTGATCCTGCGCGACTTCTTCCTCGGCGACGCCCTGCCCGCCGACGCGGACAGTGCGGACTGGGCCGATGCGCTGTACCAGGCGCACGGCTATCCGGCCGTCGCCACGGCAGTCCAGGCCGGCGGCCTGGCGGCGGCCCGCAAGGCATTCCCGTTCAACCTGGCCGTGCTCGACGGCGCATCCTGGGTCATTGCCGACGCCCCGGAAACCCGCGACCTGGCCCGGCACTGGTACGGAGAAGCGGCGACCGCTCACTGGAGCGTCATCCCGCCCAACCTGCCCGCCGCCGAACAGGCACGCCGTTATGCCGAGGTGCTTGCCCTGGCGGCCGAACGGACGCGCAGCGGGCGCCAGGCCCTGCTGCGCGCGCTGGTGGCCATGCCGGCCCTGCCACAGGGCGAAGCATTCCTGGCCGAGCTTGCGCACTGCCTGGCGGGCATGCCCGATCCGCTGCGGCCGCGCCAACTGCTGTTCGATGTCTCGGCCCTCGCCGCCGCACCCGGCGAGGCCGGCGCGCGCGCGCGGCGCCGGCTGGCCGCCTTGCTGAACGTGTCCCTGCCCGGCCTGCGGGTCGAACCGGTGTTCCTGTCGGACCAGGGCGGCGCGTGGCATTACCGCTACGCCCGCGGCTTCACGCGCGCGCTGCTGGGTCTTCCCGGGAGCGCGGGCGACGCCGTCGTCGACATCGGTCCGCGCGACCTGTTCCATGGCGTGGCCGACGCGGACGGCGCCCTGCCGCAGGCCGCGGCCGCCGGCGTGTTCGCACGCATGCGCGAGCGCGGCGTGCGCGTCGGGTTCAGGATGGAGGAGCCGGTTGCCGGCGAGGAGGTGCTGGCCGTCCTGTGCGCGCATGCCGACCTGCTGCTGTGTGCGTCCGATGCCGTCAAGGCCCGCCTCGAGGATCCGCTGGCGCGCTGCGGCGGCGCGCCCCCCGCCATCGTGGTGATGGAAGACGACAGCGATCCCGGGCAGCTGCTGCGCGCCCTGGATCGGCCTGCCGCTGCGGCAGGCGGCTGAGCGCGCAGCTGGCGCGCATGGCCCTTGTCTGATGCGAGGCCGTCCGCCTTTTGGCGACCGAAGGCGGACCGGATACCGGTTCGCGGCGCCGCCCGCGCACGAGGACCGAGGCCGGAACTTATCGCGCCGCCGCGCGTAAGCCGCTGTCGGCCTGCTTCCAGTTGCGTTCCAGCTCGCGCTCGGTGGTTTGTGCTTCGGCCTGCTTGCCCTGCGCCGCCAGCGCCTGGCGCAAGCCTTGCAAGGCCCAGCCGTTGCGCGGATGTTCCGCCAGGTGGGCGCGGAAGCTCTGTTCGGCCGCTGCGTAGCGCCGCGCCTGCAATTGCATGGCGCCCAGGCGCAAACCCGGACCGCTGGCCAGCGTCGGCGGCTCGGTGGCATCGGCGTCGTACGAGGCCGTCACGGCCAATTGCTGCTGAGCCAGGGCCTCGTCGGCATGCTGGCCGGACCAGGCCAGCTCGGCGCGCAATTGCGCTTGCGCGCTGCGTGCCAGGCTGCGGATCAGTTTGTCTACATTGCCCTGGCTGGGATGTTCCTTGACGAGTTTATCAGCCGCCGGGTCCAGCCGCGCTTGCGCCGCCTGCGCTGCGCTGCGCTGGCCCGCGTGCGCCAGGGCGATTCCACTCGCCATTTGCCCCATCACGGTCGCGACGCCCTTTTCACCGGACGGCAGCGGCTCCTGGCGCAATGCGTCCCAGCGCTCCAGGCGAAGCAGGGTCAGCATCGGAAGGCTGCGCATGTATTCGGCATAGGTGTTGTCACCCTTGTTGCGCAGGGCGAGCGCGCGCGCGGTGGACAGCGCCAGGTCGCCGCGTCCCTCCATCAGCGCGGCGTACCATTGAAAGTGCAGGTTGTGGCCGCGCCAGTCCTTGGTGACCGAGAAATCCTGGCGTTTCAATTCCACTGCCATGGCCTCATCGGCGGCGACGGCCGCCTGGTTGACGCGGGTGGCGTCGGCATAACGGCCCAGCTGGGCGTAGGTGTGGGACGGCATGTGCAGCAAATGCGGCGACTTGGGCGCCAGCGCGCCAAGCCGGTCGGCCGACGCCTCGGCGCGCCGGGCCACCGGCACCGCATCGACCGTGTGGATCATGTAGTGGTTCAGCCCGACGTGCCGGGGATGCAGCGCCAGGCCGTCTTCGAGCATGTCGGCCAGCTCGCCAACGCGGCCGGCCGGTTGGCCGGTGCGCCGGTCCCACCAGTCGGCGCGCGTGGCCACCAGCTCGGCTTCGGCGTAGATGGACAGGATATCCGGGTCGCCGGGAAAGCGCGCAACCAGCTGGCGCATGCGCTCGGCATACACGATGTCGAGTGGATCGGCCCGTTTTGCCCCAGGCGCGCCGCAGGTTTCCGCCTGAATTGCGGCGGCGGCGGTGGCGCGGGCGCCGCGGTCCGTGCCGCTTCCAGTGCCACCTCCCGTGCCGTAGCGCACGGCGAGCGCATCGATCAGCGCCCGGTCGTGTGCCGAGCTGCCGGCGCTATGTTTGAGGGCGTAGTCCAGATAACGCACCGCCTCGCGCAGATCGCCGCGCTCGGTAGCGTTAATGTTCGGCCCCATTTGATAAGCCACGCCCCAGGCGCACAGCGCGCAATCGGGATCTTGCGCCAGCGCCGCCTTGAAGGAGCGGATGGCTTCGGCCTCGTTGAAGGCGTAGGCCTGGTCCATGCCCTGCGCGAACAGGCGGCGCGCGGCGTCGTTCGCCCGGGAGGGCTGCATGCCGTCCACGCCGAAACCGTCGATGACCGGCGCAGTGGCCTTGCTATCGGGCCGCCACGGCAGCGTCGAACAGGCCGCGCTCACGGACAGCGCGAGAACCACGGTGGACAAGCGCCGCACGATGGCGCTGGTGCGAACTGAGCGACGGGCGAGGGATAAGCGCATAGCGGGTTTCTTCCGACATGGAGGGGTTGCTAAAAAGCTATGTTACACCTGTCCACAGTCAATCAGCTCATGAATTTTTCGCAGCGCCAGGGAGTCCGGCTCAAGGGCAAGCCCGCTCTGCTTCTGGCCGGTCGCAGGCCTGCCTCGATGTCCGCCTCCGCCCCATTGCGGACCTGACGAACAGCTTCCCGTGCAGTCCTGCAGGCCTAAACCACCGAGCCGTCCCGCTCACGCGTATAGATGCCGACCGCTTTGCCGTACATCTCAGTTTCCGCTTCATAGGTCAGGCCAAGGCGCCTGGCGACGCGCAGCGATGATTCATTGGCTGAACCGATGACCGCCCGAACTTTTGGTTCGCGTCGGATCTCGAGTGCATGGTTCAAGGCTGCGGCCGCCGCTTCGTTCGCGAATCCCTGGCCCCAAAAGGCACGATAGGTATTCCAGCCGAGCTCCATCACAGTGGATTCTTCGCGAAAGAACGCGCCCACAGTCCCGACGAGTCGACCAGTCTCCTTTTCCTCGACAGCCCACCATCCGGCGCCGTGCAGGAGCCATAGTCCGGCTTGCGAACAGAAGATTCGCCATGCAGCATGGCGGTCGGCCGGGACCAGGTGGGCCGCGCTGACAGGGTCGGCGAGATGCGCTGCGAACAGGTCGAAGTCCTCGCGTCGATATTCACGAAGCCTGAGGCGTTCCGTGTGAAGGTGTGGAACAGAAGTGATGAACTTGCTATTCATGCGCTGGACTCCATGTACGGATGCCGGATAAGCCGTCCATTGCCGGCTACGAGTGCGACTCGCGCCAACGGTCTTCTTGCACCCGATTCGACCTGGTAGCGGCAAGCGCCATTGCAAGAAAATAATCAGCTTGTTGGCGCGCTTTTGCGAAGGTCCGTTTCTGGCCGGTCGCAGGCGTGACACGGCTCAGTGTACAAGCTTGTTGCTAACCGGACAAGCAAGCCGTTTTGTCAGGGCGCCTGGTCGAAGGAGAGCGAGCGCAGGGCCACGCCGAGGCGGCGCGCGTCGCCGCTCAGGCCGAGTTCTTTCGGCGAAGCCGCATCGGGCAGCTCGAAGGTGAAGACCAGCGGCGTTCCCGCGGCGACCTGCGGCAGCGGCAGCTTGACTTCGCGGAGCTCGGCGCTGTCCTGGAAGTCGACGCGGACGGGCGCCCCGCCATTCACGGAGACGGCCAGCCGCTGGTGCTGGTGCCTGCCGCCGAGGAAAGGACTGAGCGTCAAGGTCGCCGTCGTGAAGCGCTCGGCGGGCACGCAGGAGAAGCGCGCCGTCGCGGCTTCGGTCCAGCGCTTATCGGGTTCGGGCCAGCTGAAGCCGCTCAGCATGAAGGGCACGATCTTGCCGCGCTCGGAAAAATCGACGACGCGCTTGCATTGCTTGCCCGCCTCGATCGTCTTCGCCACGCAGGCGGCGTCGAGCATCACCAGCGGTCCGCTCCCTGCCCGGTCGCAGTCCGTGAAGCCATAGCGCGACGCGTTGCGGGTGCTGATGATGGTGTGGTACTGGTCGAGCGCGCCGAGCTCGTTCGAATGCAGGACGTGGTCCATCGCCAGCTGGCGCGGGGTGCGCGCCAGGGCGATCGAGAACAGGTAATTGGTCGTCCAGGACTGGTCCTTGAGGTCGACGACGACATTCGCCTTGCCGGCGGGCGGGGTGCCGAGCCTGCTGTTCTGCATGGCCAGCAACTGGCGTTCGATCGCGACCGCATCCGAATTGTCGTTCTGCTTGACCCAGCGCGTGCAATGCGTGAAGGCCACGGCGAGCGCCACCAGCGCGACCAGCCCCGGCGCCAGGCCGGGCAACGGCGCAGCCGCTGCGGCGCGCGCCGCCAGCAGCCGGCCCAGCACGATCGCCACGCTGATGAACAGGAAACTGCTCAGGCCAAACGCATATTTTTTGACCGCATAGTCGGAGCCCAGCCCGAATTGCAGCAGCACCAGCTGCAGCAGGCAGAGCAGCGCAATGCTGCCTCCGTAGGCGGCGAGGAAGGCGAGCGTACGCGCGCCAATGCGGTCGCGCTGCCACATCCACAGCAGGAACAAGGCGGCGCCCAGCACGGCCAGGCAGAGCAGCACGAGCGCCGGCTTGCTCGACAACAGCACCAGGTTGAGGGTGCCGTTGATTTCCGAAATCTTGCGCATCGCGGCGAAGGCGGGATTGAACAGCACCGCGGCCAGGCCGCCGGCAACGGCCAGCGCCGCCCCCAGCGCGCCACGGGTGCGCGCCGCGCGCGGCAGCACCAGCACGTGCAGCAGGGCCAGGCCGCAGAGCATGCCCAGCAGTTCGAGCGCCGGCAACAGGTGTACCCGGGCGACACAGTAGATGGCCGCGACCAGGAACAGGGCGACGGCGGCGCGCGGCGCGCCGGCATCGAGGCGCACCGCGATGGCGATGGCCAGCAGCGCGAGCGCCTGCGCCACCATCTGCGGATAGAAGAAGTTGCCCATGATCTCGGCGCCGTGCAGGTCGAGCCCGAGGAAGGCATGGTTGGCCCACAGCAGGACGGCCAGCAGGGCCGAGGCGGCCAGCGCGGTGCGCCGCTCCAGGGTATTGAGCAGCCAGAGCAGCGCGCCCCAGGCCAGGGCGACGGCTGCGAAGGCGGTCGCCTGCAGCCCGATGAAGGTCGACTTGAACAGCATCCCCACCAGGGCTGCGATCGTGTGGCTGCCGGCCGGATAGAAGTTCATCTCTCCCATCGTGATATCGCCCGGGGCCAGGTGCCAGTCCTGGGCAATGCGCAGGGCCAGCACGTAGTTGTGCGCCAGGTCGATCGAATTACTGGTGCCGGTGTCGAGCTGCAGGACGACCAGCACGGCGCCCAGGCAGCACAGCAGGAACACCTGCATCCGCGACAGGGAAGCAGGCATGCTCATTCCTGCGGCACGATCCGCAGGCCGGTAATGGCCATGCCGAGGCGCCGCGCATCATCGCTGATGCCGAGCTGCTGCGGCGAGACCGGGGCCGGGACGTGGAACACCAGCGTCTTTGCCCCGTCCGGATTGGCCAGCTCGAAGACCCGCTCCTCGTCCTCGGCGGCCAGGGTAAAGCGCTGCACCTGTTGCCCGACCTGGACCGAGAATGCCTTGCCCGCATTCGTGGCGAAGGCGTGGGCGCGCAGGCGCAGCTGGAACTTGCCCGGGAACGGGACGGAAAACTCGTATTTCACGGTCTCGCCCGCCGACCACACGCCCCAGGGCTCGGCCGCGGCCAGGCCTTCGTCGCGCACGATCAGGCCGGGCCACTCGCCGCGCTTGTAATAGCGGTGGTTCGGATCCGATGCGCTGGCGATTTCCGCGCGTTCGACGCAGGCGGCGTCGAGCACCAGCAGCGGGCCCGAGGCCGCCTTCGAGCAGTCGTCCACGCGGCCGAAGCGCGAATGGCCGCGCGAGGACACCAGCACCCCGTACTGGCCGAGGGGCCCGAGCACCGTGCCGCCCAGGAAATCGTGCTCGGCCACGGGGCGCGGCGTGCGCGCCACGGCCAGCGAAAACATGTAGTTCACGACCGGCGGCATGTCCCTGGTGTCGACCACCAGGTTGGACTTGCCGGGGGGCGGCGCCGGCAGCGCCGTATCGCGCAGCAGCATCAACTGGCGCTCGATCGCCACCACGTCGGAGGTGTCGAGCTCGTGCCGCATGCGGGCTGCGCCCAGCACCGTGGCCGCCAGCGTCAGGCCGAACACGAGGACCCGGCATACCGGGCTGTCGACCAGGCGGTCGAAACCCGGCTTGCGCGCCAGGCGCCGGCTGAAGACCGTCCCCAGCTTCAGGGCCAGGCAGATAAACAGGAAGCTTGCCAGGCCGAACGCATACTTCTTGACGGCGTAATCGGAACCGAGCTTGAACGGGCGCAGCGCCATTTGCAGCAGGCACAGTCCGGCCAGCGCGGCGCCGTACAGGGCCAGGTACTTGTCCATCACGCGCCCGCGGTCCTGCTGCCAGGCGCGCAGCAGCCGCAGTGCCAGCCACAGCACGATCAGGCAGATGATGCCGATCCCCCACAGCGAGCCCAGCGGGCCCAGGCTGACCCCGCCGTTGTTGGCGGAGATCGTGCGCATGGCGGCGAAAGCCGGATGCAGCACGACGGTGGCGATACCGGCCACCACGGCCGCGCCCGCGGCCAGCGCAGGGCGCAGGCGCGCGCCGGCGGCGCCGGTCGCGAACACGACATCGAGCAGCGCCAGTCCGGCCAGTACGCCGAGCAGCTCGAGCGCGGGCATCAGGTGGACGCTGGTGACGGCGGGGAGCGCGCCCAGCAGCAGGAGATAGACGGCGGCGCGCTGGCCCCGGGCATCGAGGCGGATCGCCGCGGCGAGCACCGCCAGCACCATGGCCTGGGCAACCAGCTGGGCGTAATGATAGTTGCCTGAAATTTCGGCGCCATGGACCCGGAAGGTGCCGGCGTTGACGACCACCAGCACCGCCAGTACCAGCGCATTGACCGGCCCCGTGCGGCCGGAGGCCGCGTACACGATCAGCAGGCAGGACGCCCACAGCAGCACCAGCGAGCCGAGCGCAACGAGCTGCATGCCGAGGAAAGGCGAGCCGACGACCATGCCGACGATGGCGGCGGCCACGTGGCTGCCGCGCGGGTAGAAATTCATTTCACCCAGCGACGGGTCGTCCGGCACCAGGTGCCAGTCTTCGCTGAGGCGGAAGACGAGCGCGTAATGGTGCGCCACGTCGACCGAGGTGCTCCAGACCGCATCGGCGTTGGCGGCCAGCAGGACCGCGCCGAGCAGCACCGTTACCAGTGCATACCAGGGGAAACAGGATTTCTGCACGGCGCGCGACTCAGGCGGGCTGGGCGAGCACGGCGGCGATCCTGCGGCCTTCGCGAATCGCGTAATTGGTGCCGCGGTCTTCCGGATAGATCTGGGCCATGGTCGAGATCACCGCATTGTCGTACGGCGTCGCCTGCCCCGGCACGTATTCCGAATAGTTACGCTCGGTCACCGGCTGCGCGTACTCGGAACGCCAGACGGCGTATTCCTGCACCCAGGACTTGTCCATGTTCGGGAACATGCGCTTCAGGTGCCCCAGCGCGAAGTCGCAATACTGCTCGTCGCTGTAGCCCCAGACCGGGTCTTCCGTCGCCAGGTAGCGCGACAGGTAGGCGATGTGCGAACCCTTGTAGTTTTCCGGCTTGTCGAAGTTGGTGTGCTCGATCACGCCGACGAACGGGAAGCCCGGGTCGTTGACGTTGAGCCAGTAGGTTTCCGACAGGCTGTGCTTCAGGCGCAGGACCAGGCACATGTTGCCGAGGTACTTTACGCGGCGCAGTTTCGCCAGCCAGTCGGCCGGGGCCTTGCCTTCGAACATGTCGGCAATCAGCGGGAAGGATGGGGTGAACAGGAATTTGTCGCCCGCCACTTCGCCGTTGACGGTGCGCACCGCCTTGATGTTCTTGCCTTCGGTTTCCATGCCGGTGACGGCGGCGCCATAGCGCACTTCGCCGCCGTTGGCGCGGATCGCCGACGCCAGCGCCTCGGCCAGGCGGCCGAAACCGCCCTTGAAATAGGCCAGCTCTTCGCCGCCCTTGTCGTTGCGGGTGCTGCCGCGCAGGACCAGCTTCTTCCACATCCAGACCGCGTTCACGGCTTCGGCATACACCGAGAACTTGGAATTGATCAGCGGTTCCCAGACGATTTTATAGACGCTCTTGCCGGCCAGGCTTTCCAGCCATTCGCGGATGCTCAGGTGCTCGATCGTCTTCCAGTCCTTGATCTTGCGGACCTGGAACACCAGCAGGCCGAGGCGGATGCGGTCGACCAGCGACAGCGCCTTGAAGCGCAGCAGGTCGAGCGGGGTCGACAGCTTCCACATGCGGCCGTTGAAATACATGCCGGTGCGGGTCGGCAGCAGGATGACGTCGCCTTCCATGCCCAGTTCCTTGACCAGCTCCGGGACGTAGACGTCGTTGTTGAACCAGTGGTGATAGAACTTTTCCAGGGTGACGCCGTCGCCGAACTCGAAGGTGCCGGCCAGGCCGCCGGGGGTGCTGTCGGCTTCGAGCACGCAGACGCGCTTGCCCTGCTTGGACAGCGCATAGGCCGCGGTCAGGCCGGTAAAGCCGCCGCCCACCACTACTACATCATATTTATTCATCGTATTTGTTCGTCGTATTGATTCGTCGTACATGACTCAGTTGATCGGCAGTTCCGAGCGCGAGGCGCCGCGTGCAACGCGGAACAGTTCGGGCCGGGACAAAATGGCGATGGCGCCGGCCAGGGTGGTCGGCAGCCAGAGGGCGAGGTGGCACAGGACAGCGAAACTGCCCGCTTGCGCCGTCGTGCCGCCCACCAGCGAAATCGCGGTGAAGGCGGCCAGGTGGAAAGGACCGACATAGCCGGGCGAAGACGGCACCAGCGTCGACAGCGTGGCAATCGCCATCACCAGCAGGGCCATCGGCGGCGAGGCGTCGAGGCCGCAGCCGCGCATCATGAAATAGAACAGGCCGGACTCGCCGACCCAGACCAGCATCGAGATCAGCAAGGTCGAACCGAGCACGCGCGGGCGCGACATGGCGTCGAAGCCGCGCAGCAGTCCGGCGACGGCGGTCATGACCTTGCCGGCGCGATCGCCGGCCGGGCGCCGCGCGGCGGCGGTCTCGAGCATGCGCGCCAGCGTGCCGCTGAGCAGGAAACTCGACACCAGCGCCACGCCGCCGACCACGGCCAGCGTCAGCGCCGATTCCGAAATCATCGGCGGCACCTGCGCGGTGCGGATGGCGAACAGGCCGATCGCCAGGCAGCACAGCAGCGTCATCAGGTCGATCAGGCGCTCCATCACCAGGCTGCTGGTGGCGGTGGTTTTCGGCACGCCCATGGCGGCCGGGAACACGAAGGCGCGCACCAGGTCGCCCAGGCGCAGCGGCAGCACGTTATTCAGGGCGATCGACCCCAGGAACGGGGCCAGGCAGTTGCGGAACCGGACCGGGGCGCCGGTCGCCCCCAGCAGCAGCGACCAGCGCAGCACCCGCAGCAGGTAGCCGCCCGCCAGGAAGGCGATGCCGAAGACCAGGTAAGGCCAGTTGAAATGCCTGATCGCGTCCAGTACCTGGTCCAGGTTGACCTGGCGCGCGATGACGACGACGCAAATAACCGTGATCAGCGCGCCTGCCGCGTGCTTCAGCCAACCGCGAGACTTCATCGGCGGTCCCACACGCGCCATGGCGCGCCGTCGGCCCAGAGTGCTTCGAGTTCGCGCTTGTCGCGCAGGGTGTCGCAGGGCTGCCAGAAACCGGTGTGCTGGAAGGCCGCCAGCTGGCCGTCGCGGGCCAGGTTGGCCAGCGGCGCGCGCTCCCACGAGGTGCTGTCGTCATCGATGTAGGAAATCGCCTGGGGCTCGAGCACGAAGAAGCCGCCGTTGATCCAGCCGATCTCGTCGCTCGGCTTTTCCTCGAACGAGGTCACGCCCATCTGCCCGTCGATGTTGAGCACGCCGAAACGTCCCGGCGGCTGCACCGCGGCAACCGTCGCCAGCTTGCCGTGGCTGCGGTGGAAGGCCAGCTCGGCGCCGATGTCGATGTCCGACAGGCCGTCGCCATAGGTCATGCAGAAGGCCTCGTTGTCGAGGTAGGGTGCGACGCGCTTGAGGCGCCCGCCGGTCATCGTTTCCGGGCCGGTGTCGACCAGGGTGATGCGCCAGTCTTCGGACTGGCTGTTCAGGATCGTGTGCTCGCCGGTCTTCAGGTCGATGCGCATGTCCGACAGGTGGCGGTAGTAGTTGAAGAAGAATTCCTTGATGACATAGCCCTTGTAGCCGAGGCAGATCACGAAATCGTTGATGCCGTGGTGGGCATAATTTTTCATGATGTGCCACAGCAGCGGCTTGCCGCCGATCTCCACCATTGGCTTCGGTTTGGTGTCGGACTCTTCGGAAATACGCGTGCCGAGACCGCCGGCAAGAATGACTGCTTTCATCGTAGCGAAACCTATTTAAAGTTTGAGTTCTGATGAGGAAAAATTGAGGCTCTGCTGCACGATCGCCACCGGGTCCGACCGCACGACCAGGTAAATGCGCAGGAGATATTCCCCGATAATTCCAAGGAAGAAGGAGTTCAGTCCGATGCCGAACAGCACCAGGATGTGGATACTGGCCAGGCCGCGCGGCAATTCCGGATGAAACAGGCGCAGCGCCAGGTAATAGACCGCACCGACGAAACTGGCGCCGAGGATGAACAGGCCGAGGAAGGACGCGGCGCGCAGCGGCACCACCGAATGGTTGAACACGGCGGTCAGGCCGAGCTGCACCAGGCGCGACATGTTGAACTTGCTTTCGCCCGCGACCCGGGCGTCGCGGTCGTACACGACGCCGGTCTGGTTGAAGCCGAGGCCGGCGATAATGCCGCGCAAATACGGGCTCGAGGTGCGCACCTTGACCACGGCGTCGATCACCTTGCGGTCGATCAGGCGGAAGTCGCCGACGTCGCGCGGGATCGGGTGCTCGCTGACCTTGTCGATGGCCCAGTAGCCCAGGCGGCGGAAATTACGCAGCAGCCAGGATTCGGGACGCTTGCGGCGAATGCCGTAGACCACCTGGAAACCCTGCTGCCATTTGTCGAAGAAGGTTTCCAGCATTTCCGGCGGGTCCTGCAGGTCGGCGTCGATCTGCATTACCGCGTCGCCGCGCGTATGCAGGTAGTTCGCCAGGATCGAGCGCTGGAAGCCGACATTGCGCGAAAAACGGATCGCGCGCACGCGCGGGTCCTTGCGCGCCAGCTCGTCGAGCATGTCCCAGGTCGCGTCGTCGGAATGGTTGTCCGAGAAAACGAATTCCAGGTCGCACTTGTCCTGCATGCGGCGCCCGAGCGCCTCCAGCCGGCTGTACAGGGCCTGCATGTTCCCGGATTCGTTCAGTACCGGGATCGAAATGGAAATGAGGGGCTTCCTCACGTCGATGGCGTTGGAATGGGTCATTGGTCCAGGGGCCGCGCGCCGCAGGCCCGGAGGTAGTCGATAATGGCCGGCAAGGCCGGGCGGTAGGCGGCGGGCGGCAGCAAGGGGTGGCGCGCCAGCACGGTCGCGAAATTCTCTTCCACCGGCTCGGGCAGCGCACCCAGGTGCAGCAAGTGCCCGGCATCGAAGGCCGAGAACACGGTGCGGGCCACTTCGGCCAGGCTGAGCGGTTCGCCGTGGCTCAGGTCGAACACCCCGCGCACACCGGCGTCGTCGAGCAGGCGCACGGCGCGGGCTTCGTCGTCGATATGGTGGTACTCGCGCAACTGCTTGCCAAGAGTCATGTTGAACGGCGTGCGCTGCTGCAGGGCTGTGAACACCTGGCCCAGGAACATGAAGGGGCTGGGCGCGCCGTCTCCGCCGAACAGCGTGTGCACGCGCACGTGCGCGACCGGCGCGCCGGCGGCGGCCAGTTCGGCCACGTGCTGGCCGAGCGCGGCCTTGCTGCGCACATACGGGTTCTGCTGCGCCAGCAAACCTTCCATCACGGTGCCGAAGGTGACGACGCGCAGGCCCAGGGCGCCGGCGCCGGCGATGATGGCGGCCGGCAAATCCACATTCACTTGCTGGTGTTCGGCGGCGGGCAGCTTCGGGTCGAGCACGCCCGAGGCGACGAAGACCGTCGCGCCGCTGCCGGCCCAGGGTGCGAAGAAGGCGCGCACGCGCTCGGCGCCGCCGGCCGCGCCCCAGTCGGCGTAGTCGGCGCGCGCGAGGCAGCGCACGGCTTGCGTATCATGGGCACGCGCGAGCGCCTGCCCGAGGCGACCGCGGCCGCCGACGATGAATTTCATTCGCGGATGCCCTTGCGCCAGGCCTCGATCTGGCGCAGCGTGATCGCGCGCGCCGCGCCCGGATTGGCGTAATAGTCGCGGTACCAGGCGGCCGTCTCGGCGACCACTTCTTCGGTATCCCACACCGGCTGCCAGCCGAGCAGGTTGCGCGCCAGCGAACTGTCGAGCGCGAGCGCGCCCGCTTCCGGCAGCGGATTGTCCATGTAGTCGAGCTGCGGGCGGTCCCAGTGGGCGCTGAGCCGCTCGAGCACGTCGCGCACCGAATGGTGTTTCGTGTCCTGCGGACCGAGGTTCCAGGCGCGCGCATAACGCCCCGGCGCATCGGACACGAGTCCGGCCAGCAGCATCAGGTAACCGTGCACCAGCGCCAGCACGTGCTGCCATGGACGGGTGGCGTCCGGATAACGCAGCGTCATCGTTTGGCCATCGACCAGGGCGCGCACGAAGTCGGGAATCAGGCGGTCTTCCGACCAGTCGCCGCCGCCGATGATGTTGCCGCCGCGCGCAGTCGCGATTGCCGGCCCCTTCCCTTCCGACCACGGGTAGGACGCCGCATAGCTCTGGATCACCATTTCGGCGGCCGCTTTCGAGGCGCTGTAGGGATCCTTGCCGCCGAGCGGATCGTTCTCGCGGTAGGGCCAGGCCCATTCGTTGTTTTTGTACACCTTGTCGGTGGTGACGCAGACGACGCCGCGCACGCTCCTGACCGAACGCGCCGCTTCCAGCACGTGGGCCGTGCCCTGGGCGTTCACGGCGAAGGTCGATACCGGCTCGCGGTAGGAACGGCGCACCAGCGGCTGGGCCGCCAGGTGCAGGATCAGGTCGGGTTCGAAGGCGCGTACCGTTTCCGTCAGCAGTTCGAGGTCGCAGATATCGCCGAAGGTGGTCGGCACGTCGCCCGCCAGGCCGACGGCGTCGAACATCGACGGCGTGGTTTCCGGCGCCAGCGAAAAACCCTGCACCTCTGCGCCGATCGCCTTCAGCCATAACGAAGCCCAGCCGCCGGTAAAGCCGGTGTGACCGGTGACCAACACCTTTTTACCGACCAGGGTATTTTCGAATGTGTGCATGTGATGCGTGTTTCTTATCTGTTTGCTCGACTATGGATGATAACAGTTGCCATCAAATCACGCCATTCCGGCATGGGCATGCCGGCTCGCGCGCAACGGCCGCTTGCGTGAAACCGCGCACAGTTTGCGCCTCGCGTCCGCGCTAGGATTAGACCCAGGTCATCCGTGCCGCCCGCCCCCTCGCGAACGCGGCGCCAATGCTGGCCGACACGACGAAAAGGTTTTCATGGCAACCGGTTCCACACCCGAAGACAACGCAGGCAAGCCGCTCGACCTCCAGGGTGACGGGCAAAGCGTCGGCGTGCCCGCCGAGGGCGAGCTCGAGGGCAGTGCCTATAATCCGCTCGGCGGCAGTACCGGCATGAAACACTGGCAGGCCGGCTACATCGAAGAACCCGGCATGCAGGACCGCGGCAACGTCTTCTTTGCCGCCGTCGAAATGACGCGCATGCCGATGATCGTCACCGACCCGCGCCAGCCCGACGATCCGATCGTCTTCGCCAACCGCGCCTTCCTCGACCTCACCCTGTACGAAGAGAAAGACATCGTCGGGCGCAACTGCCGCTTGCTGCAAGGGCCGCAGACCAATCCCGACACGGTCGCCGAGATCCGCGCGGCGCTGGCCGAACGGCGCGCCATCGCCCTCGACATCCTCAATTACAAGGCCGACGGCACGCCCTTCTGGAATGCGCTCTACATCGGCCCGATCTTCGACCAGGAAGGCGAGCTGCTGTATTTCTTTGCCTCGCAGATGGACATCACCCAGCGCCGCGCGAACGAGCAGTCCTCGCTGCAGGCGCAGAAGATGGAAGCGATCGGCCAGCTCACCGCCGGCATGGCCCACGATTTCAACAACCTCCTGCAAGTGATTAATGGCAACCTGGAACTGGCCCTGCTCACGCTGAACAAGCCCGGCGGCGCGGCCGAGCCGATCCGGCGCGCCCAGCGCGCGGCCATGAAGGCCGGCAAGCTGACCCAGCAACTGCTGACCTTCGCACGCAAGCAGCGGCTCGAACCGAAGCGGGTCAACCTGAATGCGCTGCTGGTCGAATTCTCGGAGCTGCTGGTGCGCACCCTGGGCGACCGGGTCGATTTGCAGCTCGACCTGAAGCCAGGCCTGCCCGCATGCAAGCTCGACCCGACGCATTTCGAGATGGCCCTGCTCAATGTCCTGATCAATGCGCGCGACGCCATGCCGGACGGCGGCCGGGTGCGCATCGGCACCGCCGTGCTGGCCGGCAGCGGTCCGGCCGCCAACGACCCGGGCGCGGGCCAGGTCGCCGTCTGCATCAGCGACGAAGGCGAAGGCATGACGCCGGACGTGATGCGCCGCGCAACCGAACCTTTCTTCACGACCAAGGGCCCCGGTACCGGCCTCGGCCTGGCGATGGTGCACGGTTTCGTGCAGCAGTCGCGCGGGCGCCTCGAGATCGACAGCACGCCCGGGCAAGGCACGACGGTGCGCATGGTGTTCCCGATCGACGCCAGCCGCGCCGCCGCGGCCGAGGCGCCGGCCGGCACCGGCGCCGCGCAGGAAAGCGCGAAGGCACGCATCCTCGTGGTCGAGGACAACGAGGACGTGCGCGAACTGGCCGAAACGATGCTCGCCTCCGCCGGCTACGCCGTGGTGTCGGCGCCCAGCGGCGAACGCGCCCTGAGCCTGCTCGACGAAGGCGGGGAAGTCGACCTGGTGTTCACCGATGTGATGATGCCGGGCGGGATGAACGGGCTGCAACTGGCGGACCAGGTGCGGGCACGGCGGCCCGGCACGCCGGTGCTGGTCACTACCGGCTACATGGACGAGTTGCCGCCGGCGCGCGGCAAGGCGCTCGACATCCTCGGCAAACCGTATCGCCAGGAAGATTTACTGGCGCGGGTGCGCGCCATTTTGCCGGCTTCGAACGGGTGAGTTGGCCCTGCCGATAGTCCGCGGCGGACGTGTACCGTAGGGTGGGCACGGGTGCCCACCCTACGGTACGCGGCGGCCAACGGTTAAACGTCATGATCGGGCAAGCGTAAAAAAACCTGCGGGCCTTTTCGGGGCGCAGGTTTTTTTGAAAAAGCGCAGGTGCTTACTGCGGCTGCTGCTTCGGCAAACCACCAAGCAAGGCGGCGATCTTCTGCTTCGGCTTGGAAGACGCGGTGTTCGACACGTTCGGGCCGGCGTCCTGGCGCGGTGCATTGGCCGGCTCGTAGGGCTTCAGGAACCACGGATCGACCTTCTCGCGGCGCGGCAGCGGGCCGGCGCCATAGCTGCGCGGGGGGCGCTCGCTGCCTGCGGACTCGCTGCGGCGCGGGCCGCGCTCGGTACGCTCGCCACGCTCCGTGCGTTCGCCGCGCTGCGGGCGCTCGCCGCGTTCCGCATCGCGGCCGCGCGGACGCACCGCGAAGCCGGTCAGCTCGCCGCGCGTGATCGTCTGCTTGATCAGCTTTTCGATGTCGACCAGCAAGCGCTCGTCCTTGTCGGTGAACACGGACAAGGCGTCGCCCGAGGCGCCGGCACGGCCGGTGCGGCCGATGCGGTGCACGTAATCCTCGGCGTTGTACGGCAGGTCGAAATTGATCACGCACGGCAGGTCGGAAATATCGAGGCCGCGGGCGGCGACGTCGGTCGCGACCAGGACTTCGATCTCGCCCTGCTTGAACGCCTCGAGGGCGGCCATGCGTTCCTGCTGGGTTTTATCGCCGTGGATCGCCGAGGCCTTGATGCCGGTCTGCTCGAGGTGGCGCGACAGGCGCGAAGCGCCGATCTTCGTGTTCGAGAACACGATCACCTGTTTCAGTTCGCGCTGGCGGATCAGGAATTCGACGACGTCGCGCTTCTGCTCTTCCTCGACCTTGTAGACGACCTGGGTCACCTTCTCGGCGGTGGCATTGCTGCGCGCCACTTCGATCAGCACCGGCTGGTCCAGGAAACTGTTGGCCAGCTTCTTGATTTCTTGCGAGAAGGTCGCCGAGAACATCAGGTTCTGGCGCTTTTTCGGCAGCAGGTTGATGATGCGCTGCAGGTCGGGCAGGAAGCCCATGTCGAGCATGCGGTCGGCTTCGTCCATCACCAGCATCTGCACTTGCGCGAGACTGACGTTCTTCTGTTCGATATGGTCGAGCAGGCGGCCAGGCGTGGCGATGACGATCTCGACGCCGGCTTTCAGGGCCACGGTCTGGCCCTTCATGTCCATGCCGCCGAAGACGACGGTCGAACGCAGCGGCGTATGCTGGGCGTAGGCCTTGACGTTCTCGGCCACCTGCACCGCCAGTTCGCGGGTCGGCACGAGCACGAGCGCGCGCACCGGGTGGCGCGCCGGCGACATGCTGCTGTTGGCAGTGGCCAGCAGCAGCTGGATGATCGGCAACGCGAAACCGGCGGTCTTGCCGGTACCGGTCTGGGCGGCGCCCATGACGTCGCGGCCCTGCAGCACGATCGGGATCGCCTGGGCCTGGATCGGGGTCGGATGGACGTAGCCCTGGTCGGTCAGTGCGCGCAGGACTTCAGGCGCCAGGCCGAAATCGGCAAAGGTCACGCTCGGTGCGGCAGCCCCGGCTTCGTTGTTCAGCGGTAGTTCAGACATTCATTTTTTCCGGATTAAGGGGCTCGATTCACCGCAGCACGGCGCGTGGCGCTGTGATCGACTTCCCTTTACATCAATTCGCTCTACGCGCAAGGCGGGCCCAGCAGGCGTGGCCGGCACTGACAACTCCTGGAGGGGCGGGCGAGCCGCCGGCTGGGGCACGGCCAGGGGCCGGCTCGGTGGGCACGTCGCGCCAGCAAAACCGGTGCGCGGACGTAGAGACACAATATATCGCCCTCAAGGTTACCTCAAATCCACGGCAGTGTATATGGAATCGTGCGCGAACCCGGCCATGCGCTCGCCGCTTTTGCAAACTCCGCTTTACCCGGCTTTACATTCCCTGCCCTGCTGGCGCGGCCGATTGTGCCGTTAATCAAGACAAGACTTAAAGCGAAGGAGTGAAGATGGTTTCAATGGTTGGCGGTACCAGCCTGGCGCAAACGATGCTGGCGCGCCTCGAGAGCCGCAAGGCGCAAGCGGCGGCGCCGGAAACGGCGGCGGTCCCTGCCGCAAGCACCGACGATGCCGGCGCTGGCGCGGCCACGGCCACCAGCGCACAATCGGCGGCGGCGGCGCGGGTGGGCGGGCAGCTCGATGCCCAATTCGATGCGGCACGCGTGCAGCGGGCGCAGGATGAGGCGTCTCCCGGGCCGGCGGCGGGCACAGTGCCGCCGGGTCCGCCGCCAGTGGACGGCGCCGGCGCGCAGTCCGTGGATGGCGAGGCGGACGAGGACGTGGACGCCAGCGCGGCGACGGCGACGGCCGGCACCGACGCAAGTGCGGCGACCGGGGCAACTGACGCGGGTGCTGCGGCCACCGTGCACATGGGCGGCGGCGCGTCGGCCAGCAGCGACAGCGCAGCGACCGACTACATCGCCGAGGCGGATACGAATAACGACCGCAAGGTCAGCGAGCAGGAACGCATTGCCTACGCAAGGAAACAGGCGAGCGAAGCGAAGAAAGCCCCTCACACGCCCGATGCGGCGCAGCAGTCGCGTGCTCAGGAAATGCAACAAGAAGTGCAGCAGGCCTATTTGCCGCAGGAAACCTCAGGTACGCAGCTCGACATCAGCGCCTGACCAGCCTTCACGGCGCTTGCTGCGGCTCCGAACCCGGAGCCGTTTCACTCCGGAAACGGATTGCTATCCTTCCGGTTTCCAGCCGCGCTCCCTGGCGGCGCGTTCGGCGGCCGGCCCCAGCGGCGTGCCGGCGATACGGCCGTCGATGGCTTCGAGCACGGCCGGCGGCAAGCCGTTGTCGTCCATCCAGGCGGCGCCCGCCGCGCCTTGCGCCAGCACGGGGATCTTCCATTGCCCGCCACCGCGGCAGGCCAGGCCGGCAGTCGTGTCCATCACGAAGCTGCGGCAATATTGTCCATCCCTGGACAGGAAACTGATGCCGATGCGCACCCTCCCCGAGGGCCCGGGGCTGGCCAGCTGCCCGCTCAGCGCCGCGGCCAGGTGGCCTTGCGCCACCAGCGCGCCGTCGGCGCCCCTGAGGGAAGCGAGCTCCGCTTCGCCGTGCCAGGCCTGCCAGCCAAGGCCGCCCGCCAGCACACCGGCCGCCAGCGCCACGGCCACCGCGCTCCAGTGACGCACCGTCCAGACCGGCTTGGGCGCTTGCGCGGGCGGCGGCGTGCCGTTGCGCGCCGCGCGCACCATGTCCAGTTGCACCACCTTGGCGCCGCAGGGCGCGCCGTGGCCATGCGCGTGGGCGCCATTGTCGCGGCCGCCCGCCACGACGCCGTAGACGCGGCTGCGCCGGGCGCGGTGCTGGGCCACGCGCGCGGCAATCGCCGGGTCGGCGCGCAGCGCGCGTTCGACGGCGGCGCGGGCCGGCTCGGCCAGTTCGCCGTTGACGAATGCAATCAAGAGTTCGTCGGAAAATTTCATGGCGGGCGCTAGGAAGTGATCAAGCCATGTTCGTCCAGCACATCGTGCAGCAGCTCGAGGCGGATGACCGGATTGTCGAGCATGAGCATGTTGTGCTTCTGGTTGTTGGGCAGCGGCAGCAGTTCGCACCAGCGGTTCGCCACCCAGCCGCAATCTTCGAGGCGGAACGGCGGCTGCACCGGCCAGCGTTCCTGCGGCACGTCGTGCAGCGAGGCGAGTACCCGGTCGAGGGCGTCGGAAGCGCCCTGCAGCTCGGCGGGAATGCGCACCGAATGGTCGTCCTCGACCAGTTCGACCTCGGCCATCCACAAACCGTTCAGGCGTTGCTGCGACGATTTCACGTCGAAGCGCGTGCCGCCGCGGCACACCACCTGCAACAGGCCCGGCGTGGTGGCGGTGGTGTCGCAGACGGTGGCGAGCGTGCCGCTTTCGACGAAGCGCTCGGGCGCGCCGCCGCGGGCGCGCACTTCATGCCCCTGGGTCAGCAGCACGACGCCGAACGGCGTGTCCTCGGTCAGGCAACGGCTGACCATGTCGAGGTAGCGCGCCTCGAATACCTGCAGCGGCAGCACCCCGTCCGGAAACAGCACCGTGCTCAATGGGAACAATGGAAGGGAAATCGTGGCCATGCCCCATCATGACAGAATCGCCCGGCAGACCGCAGCACGATTGCGGACGTCCAACGGGTCCGCCCCGGGGCGCCGTCGCGCCCTTTTTCGGGGCAATAAACTGGGTGACATTGCGCGCTGCGGGGAGCCGTGGGCGGACGCTGGAAATCAGCCCTGCGGCGCTACCATCGGCAGCGTGCGCAAGGCCGGGCCGAGCGCCTCGAAGCGCCAGCGCAAGCGATCCCAGCCGGGATCGGGCAGGCGCACCACCTGCACCGTCAGCGTGCCGCCGGCCACGTCCGGGCAGGCGATGGCGTAGGTGCCGGCCTGCTCGAAGGGCAGCCTGAATTCCTGGCCCGGCAGCAATTGCAGCGGCCCGAACACGTGGGGCCGGCGGTCGTGGTTACGCAGCAATAAAACATCCTGCACGCCGAGCGTCAGGCGGATCGCACGCGGCAGCGCCATGGCGCGCTGCGCGCCCGGGGTCTGGCTCGGACTCGGCGCGGGAAAGCTGAAGCTGCGCTCCTGGCTGGGCGTGCGCAGCGGCGCCAGCGCACCCCACAGCAGGGTCAGCAGGAGCACGCCGATGAGCGCGCACGGCAGCCGCTGGCGGCGCAGGATCGAATCGGGGGACATCATGGAGGGAAGGTTGGTAGGCGGCGCCGGATTGTAGCACTGCAGATATTGTATTATGCAAACAAACGCGCCGGCGAGACAGGCGGGCACGCCGCCATTGCGTGCGCCTGCACGGGGCATTGCCGCGTATCCTACGCTTCCATCCTATCCGATCCTGCGGCCCTGCGGCCAACTACCGACTCCCACTACATGCCGCGTCCAGAACCCGACGAGACCATCCCCATTCCCGGCGCCGCTGTCCGCCGGGGGTGGGGCCCCCTGATCCTCGCCGGTTTCGTGTTCCTGGTATCGATGCTGCTCACCTACGGCGCCTGGAGCAGCGCGCGCCGCGATGCCGCGGCCGACCTCGCCGCCCAGTTCGACTACCGCGCCCGCGACCTCGTCAACACGACGGTGCGCCGCATGGCCGTCTACGAGCAGGTGCTGCGCGGCGCGCGCGGCTTCATGCGCGGCCGCGTCGACATCGGCCGCGAGGAGTTCGCCGAGTACTTCCGCACCCAGAACCTGCAGGAACATTTTCCCGGCATCGAGGCGCTCGGCATCGCCAGCATCATCCCGCGCGAACGGCTGGCGGCGCACCAGGCGGCCCTGCGTGCGCAGGGCTTCGAAAGCTACGAAGTCCACCCGCAGCCGGCCGGCGACTTCGTCACCTCGATCACCCATATCGAACCCTTCACCGGGCGCAACCTGCGCGCCTTCGGCTTCGACATGTACAGCGAACCGGTGCGCCGCGCGGCGATGGCGGCCGCGCGCGACACCGGCGCCGCCGCGCTGTCGGGCAAGGTGGTGCTGGTGCAGGAAGGCCGCGGCGCCCAGCCGGGCTTCCTGATGTACGTGCCGGTCTACCGCCGCGGCGAACCGGTCGGCGGCATCGACCAGCGCCGCGCCGCCATCGTCGGCTGGGTCTACGCGCCGTTCCGGATGGCGGACCTGATGCGCGGCATCGGCGGCGCCCACGCGGCCGACCTGCAAGTGACCATTTATGACGGTGCGCTCCCCATTCCGGACGCCCTGCTGTTCCGCTCGCAGGATGCGGCCGACTGGCGCCAGCCGCTTTTTCGCCAGACGCTGCCGGCGCGCATTTCCGGCCGCCCCTGGCTGCTCGACATCGCCTCCTCGCCCGGCTTCGAGGAGCGCCTCGACACGCGCCGTCCGCAGGTGATCGCCTTCACCGGCATCGGCCTCGGTTTCCTGCTGAGCGTGGTGGTCTGGCTGCTGGCCAGCGAACGCCGCCGCGCCGTGCAGCTGGCGCGCGCGATGACGCTCGAACTGCGCCAGTCCTACGAACGCATCGACGCCGACCGCGTGCGCATGAACCTGATTCTGCGAAACACCTACGATGCCTTCATCGCCATCGATGCCGAGGGGCGTATTACCGACTGGAACCCGCGCGCCGTCGAGCAGTTCGGCTGGACGCGCGACGAAGCCCTGGGCCGCGAGGTCGGCGAACTGCTGGTGCCGCCCGAGCAGCGCATGGCCAGGGAGCTCGGCTTCGCCCAGTTCGCGGCCCTCGACGGCGGCGGCATGGCCGACGCCGCCGGGCGCGGTTTCCCGGCCTCGGTGCATTACGGCGAGCCGGCCGAAGTCATGGCGCGCCATCGCGACGGGCGCCTGGTGCCGGTCGAAATCGTCGTCGCCGCCCTGCCCGCCGAAGTCGGCCATGGCGCCAGCGCCTTCCTGCGCGACATCGCCCCGCGGCGCGAAGCCGAGGCGCGCGAACGCCTGCGCCAGCAGCGCCTCGACGAAGCGCGCACGGCGCTGGCGCGTTCGCAAAAGCTGGAAGCGGTCGGCAAGCTCACCGGCGGCGTGGCCCACGACTTCAACAACATCCTGCACATCATCAGCGCCAACGTGCAGTTGATGCTGAAATCGAACGACAACAGCGAAGGAAACAACAAGAGCGAAAAGCGCCTGCGCAGCATCCTCGACGCGGTCGAGCGCGGCTCGAAACTGTCGTCCCAGCTGCTCGCCTTTGCGCGGCGCCAGCCGCTGCATCCGAACCTGGTCAACGTCGGCCTGCTGCTCGAGCGCATGGACAGCCTGCTGCAGCGCGCCGCCGGCGAATCGGTCCAGATCGGCCTGGCCCACGGCGGCGACCTGTGGAACACGCTGGTCGACCCGAACCAGCTGGAAAACGTCCTGCTCAACCTCGTCATCAATGCGCGCGACGCCATGGGGGGCAAGGGCAAGGTCGACATCAACCTCGAGAACCTGAGCATCGACAGCGCCGCCGCGGCCGTCGACCCCGAACTCACGGCCGGCGACTACGTACGCATCGCGGTGGCCGACACCGGCGAAGGCATGCCGCCCGAGGTGATGGAGCGCGCCTTCGAACCCTTCTTCACGACCAAGCCGGAAGGCAAGGGAACGGGCCTCGGCCTGTCGATGGCGCACGGCTTCGTGCGCCAGAGCGGCGGCCATATCCGGATCGCAAGCGTCCTGGGCGAAGGCACGACGATCAGCATCTATTTGCCGCGCGCGGAAGCCGGGGCTCACGCGGCCCCGCCGGCGGCACCGTCCCCGCACTGAGCGCGCTTGGCCGGCCCCGGACGGCCGGTGATGTGGCGCGCAATCGCCGCGACATGGCGCTCGTCGGTCCCGCAACACCCACCCAGCACATTCATCCGCGGCAGCAGGTGATGCAGCGCCAGGTATTCCTCGGCCAGCTCTTCCGGGTCGCCGTCGTCGAGTTCGGTCGACTCGTCGAGCTCGGCATGGCTGCGGCGCGAGGCGTTCGCGCGCAGGCCGTGCAGGCGGTCGCGCCAGGGTCCCGCCACCGCCAGCGCCGGTTCGATATGGGTCGGATGGGCGCAATTGATCATGTAATAGGCTGCGTAGCCGCCCGTCTCGGCATCGGTGCGCAGGATGGCTTCCGACAATGCATCGCCCGAGGGCAGGCGGCCATCGCGCTCGAGCGTGAACGAAATCGCCACCGGCATCTCGCAGGCGGCGGCCGCGTCGACGATGCCGATCGCCTCTTCCGGATAGGTGATCGTGAAGGCGGCCACCATGTCGGCTTCGGTGCCGGCGAAGGTGGCGACCTGGGCCAGGTGATAGTCGTGCGCGGCCGTGGCGCTCATGCGCTGCGCGACGCGGTAGCCGTCGCCGCGCGGGCCCAGGTTGCCGCTGATGACGATCGGCGTGGCCGGCTTTTCCCAGGCGCTGCGCACGGCGGCCAGCAGCGCCACCGCGTCGCGGTTGGCATCGGCCAGTGCGAGGGCGTTGTAGCCGAGCGACTGGCCCCAGTCGGGGTTTGCGCGCCAGGTCGGGGTTTCGAGCACCAGCCCGGTGCCCTGGGCGCGCGCCAGGCGGGCGAACTCCTCGTAATACGCCTGCAAGGCGGCCCGGCCGCGCGCGTCCTGCAGCAGCACGAAGGAGGCGAACGCGGGCAGGGCAAAACCCTGCTGGAACAGGAGCATCGTTTCCAGGCCGGCGTCGGTGAGGAACAAGCGACCGTCGAGCTGGGGCAAATGCTTGCGGTAGCGGCTCATCAATTCTCCTGGTGGGTACGGCCATTCTCGAATCGTCGTTTGTTTGGAACGCGCCGGCGCCGCTCCGGTTCCCCGCGCGCCGTGCGGCACGCCTGACGCTGCGCAACACGCTGCGGCGCCGGGCCTGGCGCAGGCGCCCTTCGCCGGACGAGAAGCACGCAGGCCGCCACTGTTGTACAAAGCGCGACAAGCCTGCCCTGCGGGCGGCAGCGCACATTCGGCACGCGCCCGCTCTGGCACACTCGGGAATAATAAGGAGACCACCATGAACGCGCCCCATTCCGCCGCCCTGCCCGTCCACCGCGCCATCCTGCAGGCGCCCGGCTTCGACAACACCATCGCGTTGCTCGAGGAGGGTTACCGCTTCATCGGCAATCGCTGCGACGAACTCGGCAGCGACATCTTCGGCACCCGCCTGATGCTGCGCCGGGTCGTCTGCGTGCGCGGCGAGGCGGCCGCGCGCATGTTTTACCAGCCGGGCCGCTTTACGCGCCGGGGCGCGCTGCCGCCGACCACGCTGGGCTCGCTGCAGGGCCATGGCAGCACGCTGGTGCTGGACGGCGCGATGCACCAGGTGCGCAAGGCGATGATGCTGTCGCTGCAGTCGCCCGAATCGCGCGCGCGCCTGGTGGCGCTGGCCGAGCGCGAATGGCGCGCCCGTTTCGAGCGCTGGCCGCGAATGAGGCGCCAGGTGCTGATCCAGGAAGCGCAGGCCGTGCTGTGCCGTGCCGCCTGCGCCTGGGCCGGGGTACCGCTGGCGAGCGTCGAGGAAGAGGTGCTGCGCACGGCCGAATTTTCCGCCATGATCGATGGCGCCGGCGCCGTCGGCCCGCGCAACTGGCTCGGACTGGCGCTGCGCCGGCACACGGTGCAATGGGCGCACGACCATATCGCGGCGGTGCGCGCCGGGCGTCCAACCGACCCGGCCAGCCCGCTGGCCACGATCGCCTTCCACCTTGATGCCGACGGCGAAGTGCTGTCGAGCGCCGATGCCGCCGTCGAACTCATCAACGTGCTGCGCCCGGTGGTGGCCGTGGCGCGCTATATCGTGTTCGGCGCGCTGGCCCTGCACACCTATCCGGAGTGGCGCGCGCGCCTGGCCGGCGGCGACGATGCGGCGCTGGACATGTTCGTCGAGGAAGTGCGCCGCTATTACCCCTTCTTCCCGGCCATCGGCGGCCGCGCCAACGCCCGCTTCGAATGGCAGGGACTGCAGTTCGACAAGGGCGACTGGGTGTTACTGGACGTCTACGGCAGCAACCGCCATCCCTCGACCTGGCCCGACGGCGAGGTGTTCCGTCCGGAACGCTTCGAGGGCCGGCAAGGCAGCGGTTTCGATTTGATCGCGCAAGGCGGGGGCGATGTGGCGCAGGGTCACCGCTGTCCCGGCGAAATGGTCACCGTCGAGCTGACCAGGTCGGCGCTGCGCCTGCTGGCAAGCGAGGTGCGCTACGAGGTGCCGCAGCAGGACCTGGAAGTGGACCTGTCGCGCATGCCGGCGCTGCCGGCGAGCGGCTTCGTGATCGAAGGCGTGCGTCCGGCCTGAACACCCTGGGCGCGCTCAGGCCGCGTCGACGCCGATCAAGGCCGGCTCGAACGCGCTGCGCTCGCCGGGCGCATGCTCGGCCACGCGGCCGCGGCCATGCAGCTTGGCCTGGTACATGGCGACGTCGGCGCTGCGCAGCAGGCTGTCGGCATCCGCGGCGTTGTCCGGATACACGGCCACGCCCAGGCTGGCCGAGATCTGCAAGCTCACACCCTCGGTCATGAAGGGCCGGTTCAGCTCTCTTAAAATATCCTCGGCGACCTTTCTTGCGTCGCCAGTCCCGGCCACCCGTGGCAGGAGCACGACGAATTCGTCGCCGCCGAGCCGGGCCAGCGTGTCCGACGCACGCAGGATGGTGCGCAGGCGCGTCGCGACTTGCTGCAGCAACAGGTCGCCAACGGCATGGCCATAGTTGTCGTTCACCGGCTTGAATTTGTCGAGGTCGAAGAAGATGAGGGCCAGCCTGTGCTCTTCGCGCTGGGCGGCGAGCAGCGCCTGGCGCAGGCGGTCGCCGAACAGCAGGCGGTTCGGCAGGCCGGTCAGGGTGTCGTGGTGGGCCAGGTGGCGGATCTGCTCTTCCTGCATCTTGCGCGCGTCGATGTCGGCCACCGTGCCGACGATGCGCAGCGGCCGCCCCCTGCCGTCGCGCTCGGCCACCTGGCCGCGCGCCAGGATCCAGCGCCAGTTGCCATTGCGCAGGCGGGTGCGGTATTGCGCCGTGTAGTCGGGCGTCGTGCCCGCGAGGTGGGCGTCGAGCGCGTGCAGCACGGCGGCGGTGTCGTCCGGATGCGCCATCGCGACAAAGGCGCCGCGCTCGAAGGGCAGCAGCGTGCTCTCGGCGTCGACGATGCCCTGGGCGCTCGGCGACAGCGTGATCAGGCCGCTGGCGAAACTGTAGTCCCAGACCCCTTCGCCGGTGGCGTTCAGGGCCAGCTTCCAACGCGCCTCGGCGGCGGCCAGCGAGGCGATGCCGCGGCGGCGATGATCGGCCGCGGCCAGCGCGGCCCAGCCGGCCAGCAGGAGGAGCAGCGAAACGCCCAGGCCCGTGTAGACCAGCAATTGCTTCTGCTGCGCATAGCGCGCGTTGGCGTCCACCACCGACTGCCCGACGGTCACCAGCAAGCCATATTCGGCCAGCGCGCGCCAGCCGTAATGGCGCTCGACACCGTCCAGCCGGCTGACACGCTGGAACGTGCCGCCGAGGCCGCTGCCAGTGGTATACGGATAGCCGGTCAGCACCTTGCCGCTGTCGCGCAGGGTCAGCTTGTGCGTGGTGCGGGCGACCACGATGCCGTCGCTGCGCACCAGCGCAATCGTGGCATCGCCGCCGAGGTCGATGGCATTGTAGAAGCGCGAAAAATAGCTGGGGGCAACGCCGGCGACGATCACCCCGGCCAGCTTGCCGCCCTCGTCGAAAATCGGCCGCGAAAACTGCACCGTCCACTCTCCCGACAGGCGTCCCTTGAGCGGCTTGCCGATATAGAGCCGGTCGCCGGGCAGCCCATGCAAATAGGTGCTGATATGCGCGCGCTCGCTGAGGTCGATGCCCTCGGGCACGCCTTCGATGCTCGAAAAGACCAGGCGGCCTTCGGCATCGGTCACCACCACGTTCAGGTGCAGCCGTCCCCGCAGGTGACTGTTGAGTTCGCTAACGATGGCGCCGAACTGCCCGGGATTGCGCTGCCAGCTCAGGCGCAACTGGCTGAGCGACAGGTCGATCGTGACAATGCTCGAGCGAACTTCCTCCGAAAAAGCATGGGCCAGGTTCTGGACGTTGCGATTGCTCTCGTCGCGCGCGATCTGCCCGAGCTGCCCGCGCTCATGCGCCACGAACAGCCATACCAGCGGCAACACGATCGCCAGCAACACGGCGAGCCGCCGCAGCACCGCGCTGCGAAACCAGGCGCCGGCTTCGCTCAGGGTGCGCAATGAGTAGGTGGATCGATGGGGCATCGGCCGGGAAACCCGGCAGTGAAGACGGGCTTGAAAAGTTGACGAGAAACTACGTTATGAAATTTTACAGACGAGCCGTATGGTCCTCAAGTTTATCTGGTTGAGGTGTTGTTTGTAGGCATCGTCCTACAAAAATGACTCGGGTGAAATTTTCTTTCACCCAAGCCGCTCCGGCGACATATTCTTTCAGGCCAAGCGGTGTGCGGCACTCGGCAATTGTCCGCCGCGTTCGCCAGGTTCGCGGATAATCGGCACCAACAGGGGACATCACATGGAACTGCAATTCCTGGGCACTTCGTCCGGCACGCCCAGCCGCGCGCGCAACGTGTCGGGCCTGGCCCTGCGCGCGACGGGATCGAAGCACTGGTACCTGGTCGACTGCGGCGAAGCTACCCAGCACCGCATCCTGCGCACGAATTTCTCGCCGATGAGCCTGCGGGCGATCTTCATTACCCACATCCACGGCGACCATTGCTATGGCCTGCCGGGCCTGCTCGCCAGCGCCGGCCTGCTCAACCGCACCGAGCCGCTGCTGATTGCCGGCCCGCCGGCGGTGGAGCGTTTCGTGCGCGGCGTGATGGAAAGCACGGAGTTACGCCTCCCCTATTCCCTCGAGTTCGCATCCGTCGACGCTGGCTGGACGCTCGCCACGCTGCCCGACTTCCGCATCGAGGCGGCGGAACTGTCGCACCGCGTTCCCTCGTTCGCGTTTACTTTCGTCGAAAAAAGCATCGAGCGCCGCCTCGACATTAGTAAACTGGAACGCGACGGCATCGCCTCCGGCCCCGGCTGGGGCCAGCTGCAGCGCGGTGAAGACATCGATTTGCCCGACTGCCGGGTGGCGCGCAGCGCCGACTACGTGCTGCCGGGCCGGCGCCAGCGCAAGATCATCGTCGCCGGCGACAACGACACCCCGTCCCTATTGGCCGCGCAGGCCCGGGACGCGCACGTGCTGGTGCATGAGGCGACCTATACCGAAGAAGTGCTGCAGAAAGTCGGCCCCGGCCCGCAGCACAGCTCGGCACGCGCGACCGCCGCGTTCGCCGAGGCGGCCGGCATCCCGAACCTGGTGCTGACCCACTTCAGTCCGCGCTTCCAGCAACAAGGCAACGGCAGCCCGTCGATGGCCGATCTCGAAGCTGAGGCGCGTGCGGTGTACAGCGGGAATTTGTTCATGGCGAGCGACTTGCAGCGCTACACGCTGGACCGCCATGGCGAGCTTGCCGCGCTGGCCTCAGCCAACGGCCCGGCCTGAGTCGCGCGCTTCGGCCGAGAGCTGGAGCGACTCGACCCTGTCGCGCCCGTTGCGCTTGGCCTGGTACATCAGCTCGTCCGCGGCGGCAATCAGGTGGACCAGCGGATGCTCGATCGGACACTGCGCCAGGTCGATGCCGGCGACGCCGAAGCTCGCCGTGGCCCGCAGCCGCGTTGTGCCGTCGCTCGAGACGACTTCGGTCGCGGCGAAGGTAACGCGCAGGCGTTCGGCGAGGCGCTTGCCGCCCTCGAGGTCGGTGCCCGGCAGCACGATCAGGAATTCTTCGCCGCCATAGCGCACCACGCTGTCGACCGCCTCGCGGGTGGTAGCGTCCAGGATGCGCGCGAAACTGCGCAGTACCAGGTCGCCGTCGCCATGGCCGTGGGTATCGTTGATGTGCTTGAAGCGGTCGATATCGCACAACACCACGGTCAGGCTGTTCGCGTCCGGCGCACGCGTCCTCCAGCGCCCGCCCATCAGTTGTTCGTGCAGGTAACGGCGGTTGAAACACCCGGTCAGGTGATCGCGTTCGGCCGCGTTTTTCAGCACCGACCAGGAGCGGAATTCTTCGCGCGAGACCTGGTTGAACCGGCGCGCAGCCAGGAAACCGAAGGTATTTACCAGCACCAGCAGCATGCCCATCGTAAATTTATCGGCCGGCGACATCCAGCTGTACCTGGCGGCAACGATGACGAACCCGATCGTCGCCCCGCTCGCCAGCATCGCCGCGTTGCGCAGCCGGTTCGGAATGTACAGGTAGACCACCACCAGCATGATCGCCAGCGACATGGCATGCCAGTGGAATTCGGCCGGGCGCAATGCCGAGATGAACATGAAGCAAGCCAGCGCCACGCCCTCCGACAGCGAAGCCGCCAGCCGCGTGGCGCGCACCGACAAGGCGGTGCGGTAGGCCAGCCAGGCGCAGCTGCCGGCCGTCGCGCCGACCGCCAGGCGCACGGCCAGCAGCGCCATCGTGTCCGGCCCCCAGCCAAGGGCCGCGAGATCGGTGGCGAAAAAGCCGAGATAGAAGATCGTGCAAAACGTCAGCGTAAAGCCCAGCAGCGAGCGGGTCTGTTCCTGCTTGTGTTGCAAAAAGGCGTTTTCGGTCGGCGCAAGCACGAACTCGCCGGTCAGCGAATTGATTTCCATGAGGATGAATTCCAGCGCCCTACGCCTGCTGATGAGGATGCCATTGTGCCAGCAATTAGAGCGATCGCAAATCACACATTCTCACTGGTAGTTGCTTTCCGGGCGCAACAGGGAGGAGCGCGGGCCTGCCCCGGTCGAACTAGCCGGCCACGGTGAGCGGATCGACACACGCTGCAGGGTTCATGCTGTTTGCGTTGGGAGGCGCAAAACCAGCTCGGCATCGGCGGCGCATCTTGAACGACTTGCATCCTGCTGGCACTGCCTGCTCGTATCCGCACGACAAAACGACACGATCCTCCGGGTGATTTGAGCGAACTCAAGCCTACAACCGATCTCCCTGAGCAGCGCCTTCTGCCCTCTATTCTTATCTGACATCAAGTTTTGAGGAGAACACAGTGGCCGAGATCATTCGACAGGGAGACCGAACCAGTCACGGAGGCACCGTGCTGGAAGGCTCGCTCTACGACATCTGCATGGGCAAACCTATCGCTTTTGTCGGCCACAAGGTGCTGTGCCCGAAATGCAAAGGCATTTTCCCGATTGCCCAAGGCGCGCCATTCACGACCTTCTATGGCAAGGGTGTCGCACTGGCCGGAATGAAGACAGCTTGTGGCGCCACCCTTATTGCCAGTCAGTTCACGGACACTGTGGAGTACGGCGGAGGTGGCGCTTCTACGAACAGCAGTTCCAAAGCATCCAGTCGCGCTAACGGGAATGAAACTTCCGCGGCCACGCCCCTTGGTACTGCAGGGACTGCAGACACCGGCGACAAGCAGTTCAACGACAAGTTCATGTTGATCGACGACGTAACCGGGGATCCTCTTCCTTACACCGAATACGCAATCCGCCGAGCATCTGGCGAGATAGAGCATGGCACTACGGATGCCAATGGCTGCACCCATCTGCTCGCGACAACGGCGAGCGCCGAACTCATCGACATTTACGTTTGAGGCGGTGCCATGGCAACGGAAACGATCACATCGCCTTCTGGAAAAACTTTACTGCTGCGCACAGCCAGAACGACCACACCCAAGGAAAGTGCGGAGGCCAAGATTATCCGCGTCCAGCTGAAGAAATCGACACGACTGGCTGAGAATGAAGCGTTGCTTGCTGACCGCAATGTCGCCGCCTTTCTCAACGCGATCGCGGAAGCGGAAGGTGGCGGCTACGATTTCAAGTACGGTGCAGTGAAGGGTAAGCGAAACGACCCCTGGCGGTTCTCTGATTATTCGACACATCCCGGTCCTGGCGTCGGAGGCCGGACGACTGCTGCAGGTATGTATCAGATTACTGTGGACACGTGGCGCAACCACGGTGGCAAGATGGGGCTGACGGATTTTTCTCCGAAGACGCAAGACCTGCTTGCGGTTGAGATATTGCGGTCCAAGGGCGTGATAGAGAAAATCAAGGCGGGCGACATCGCGGACGCAATCGGGCCGGCGGCCACGATATGGGCAGCTTTGCCTATGGGGCCTGGCATGAGCAATGCTTACGCACCCCAGCCTTACGTTAAATATGACGATTTTTTTCGCACTTATCAAGCCGCTGGGGGAACAGGGAAATGAAAACAAAGTACACGCTGCTCGTGACCGTCATGGTTTCCATGTCGTTCGGAATGTCAGCGGAGGTGCGAGCGGAAGCCGACAATGGCCAACGCCGTATATCGCTTGGTGTCGAGAGTCCATCTTTAAAAATCGGCGAACATTTCCTTTCCGCGCGATCCAAAATCCTAAGATCTGGGTGGCGCCCAATGCGAATGCACGGTAACGACGAATACGAATATTCCGGAACAGAAAGGATATTGGCCGATCGGAAGTTCTTGGAAGTAGACTCCTGCTCAACGGAT
>Ga0308169_10001090_pt1 | contig 33728 bp, 27 predicted proteins | sample PhyBR1_2_FD_202139 | JGI IMG/M metagenome (GOLD analysis project Ga0308169, IMG submission 202139) | Phyllosphere microbial communities from UC Gill Tract Community Farm, Albany, California, United States - DLSLSB.R1 | ecosystem: Host-associated > Plants > Phyllosphere > Unclassified | place...
GCGGGAACGCCGGTCGGAGCGTCGACGGGTACCGTGGTAGAAGAGGGAGTGTCGAAGGGCGCAGAGGTCGAAGGGGCGGTGGAGGGGGAGGTCGAGGTCGAGGCGCAGGGGATGTCGAGGACCTGCAAGGGCCCGTGTGAGCTTGACGCCCTGCCTCATTCGACAAGAAGAAGGAAGAGAAGCGCACCTGCAGAAAGTCCCTGCCCCTGCCCGGCTTGCCGAGAGCGAGGAACCTGGTCGACGCTCCCTCCACCTCGTCCTCCTTCTCCTGCGCCTGATTCTCCGACTCGACCTTCATCTCGACGTCCTCGCCCTGCGCCGCATCGTCATCGTCGTCGAGCGCGATCTCGTCCGGGTTCTGCACCGCCTTGACCGTCGCCGAGCCGTGCGCGTGCGAGTCGGCGCCGCAGCCGCCCGGGCAGCCCTTCTCCTCGCTCTGCGGGCCCTCGGCGCTTTGCACGCCGTCCATCGCCGACGCGGCCGCATCGCCGTCGCCGTCGTCCTCGTCGTCCTCGAGCACGATCTCGTCCGGGTTGAGCGCCGCGCCGCTCGCCTTGCTCTGCTCGAGCGGCTTGGCGACCCGAGCCGGCTGACCCTCGCCGCCCCACTGCTTCGGCTCGCGCTTGATGAGCTGCGTCGTCCGGCCGTCGTGGTGGAAGAGCGCGGCGAACTTGACGTGCAGGTGGGCCGAGAACCAGTAGCGAGGCTGGAGCGAGGTGAGGAGGGCGTGCAGCGGAGGGGACCCGAGCGAGTTGGTGGCGACCTGTGCGGTTACATCACGAGTCAGTTACTCCTCCGCAGGCGAGCGAGAAACGGTCGGTAGGAGATGCAGACGCACCTCGTCGCGGAAGAAGGGCTTCTCACGCAGGAGCGTCTCGGTGTCGCCGTGCTGCTCGATGCCGAGGGGCCAGTCGTGCGAGAGGAAGACGTCGACCGAGTCGCCGCGGTTCTTGAGCTGTAGGGGACGAAGATCGAGTCAGGAAAGGAACTGCAAGGTCGAGGCGAGGAGGCGAGACGCACCTGGAGCAGCCGGGCGACGTCGTACTCGCGGATGTGGTAGACGGAGCGGATCGTGCGGTCGTCGAACGGTACCGTCTCGAAGTGACCTGCGTGCAAATGAAGCGGCATCAGCTTCTGAACGGCTGAGGGGTAGCCGTCGAGCAGGCGTGAGCGCACCCTTCTTCCAGTCGCCGCCCTTCCAGATCCCGCTCGCGCCGGCGATGCGCAACCAGCCGTCGACGAGGACCGAGCCCGCAAAGCCGAGAAAGTAGATGTCGGGCGCGAGCCAGCCGCCGTGGTAGCTGCGAGCGTCGGGCGCAAAGGTCAGCTCGATCGAGTCCGCTTTGGGGGAGGAGGAGGAGGAGCGGAGAGAGGGACGACGCACCACTCCCAGAGGTAGCCGGATGCCTCGTGGTTGCCACCGATGACGATCGTGAGCTTGGGCGCGCGCTTCTGGCCGCTGTAGTACTGGTGGAAGTGGCCGAGAGCGCGGTACTTGACGGGGCAGGCCATCGTCTGGAGGTCCGACGCGTTGCGCATGGCCTGGGTGGGGGAGCGCAGGGCGCGAGTCAGCATTCAGCAGTGCCAGATGCACGGCTGCTGGAGGGACGCACGCACCTGGAAGTCGCCGCAACAGATGACCAGGTCGACCTCGGGTTCTCCTCGCGCACGCGCCTCCTCGTCGCAGCGCTCGACGCTCGCGTAGATGTCGTCCAGGGTGCCGTGCGAGCAGCCGACGACGCCGAGGCGCAGCGAGCGCGGCTTGGGCTGGGCCATGGTGTCGGGCGGAGGGGGAGACGAGGGCCGGGAGGCGGGGAGGGGAGGGGCGAGGTAGGCGGGCGGGCGGGGCGAGGAGTCGCGGTCGCCGATGCGTGTGGCTGTAGCCGAGGCTGTGCTGCTGGCTCTGGGCGTGTCTGGTGCGAGCGAGCGGTGTTGACGAGGGAGAGCTGCGCGTCCTCGCTGATGAAGTCGTCTTGCTCTCGCTCGCTCGTCTCCTTGGTGCGGTTCTTAGGCCGAGGTGCTCCATACAAGTACTGTGCAACCTTCGAGCTCGACAAGAAGCGCGCGCAAGCGAGGTGTGACTGCTCCTCCTCCTCGCCTCGACTCGCGAGCCTCGGCTGAGTGCGGCGGAACTGTGAATGCGCGACATGTGTTGCTAAAAAGCTACAGTACAAGGGGATCCTACGCTATAGATACACGCTCTGCGACGCCTGCTCGCGACACCCTCCGCCTCGTCTCCTCGAGCGCAGCTCCTCGGCCCGCCGCCCGCTCGCGCTGCCCGCCTCCCTCCCTCACGAGCCTCGCGGGTACTGCATGGAGAGAGGAAGTGGAGTCAGACAGCGTGCTCGGGTGCAGGCGCGAGGAGACACAGGGAGAGAAGAGAGGGCGAGGGTCGAGAGGGAGAGCGACGAGGGGGAGCAGGACGAAAGGAAGAGGGGCGAGAGGGGGAGAGAGAGAGAGACGCACCGGGCCGTCCATCGGGAGAAGCATGTCCGGGTTGCTGAGGTGGCGCCGCAGCGTCTGCGCGAGTGCGCCGGCGATGCCGCTCCCGCCCTTCTGGCACACCTCGTGGAACTCGAGGCAGTCCTCGGCGAGGCCCTTGGACACCTCGGCCTCGTCGTGGTCGCCCCACAGGCGGCGCGTCGCAAAGTCGCGCACGAGCGCGCGCCCGGCGATCGACCAGCACACGGGCTGGAACGGGTCGCCGCCGGCGAGGTCGTGCGACGAGCCGTACAGGACGTGCATGGCGTTGACGACGCACTTGGCCGCGGCGAGGCACCGCGAGAGGGACGACGTCGGGTCGCGCACGTAGCGATCCGTGAAGCTCTCGTGGAGGAGGATCGTCGCCGCGTGCGGGATGCAGTAGGCCGAGACGAGGAAGCCGTCGATGCCGTCGCCGACGGCGTCGTACAGGCGCGGGCCGACGCTCTCCTTGAAGCGCGAGAGGGCGACGTCGAGCTCGATGAAGCCCGGCAGCGCCTTGTTGTGCGCCTTGACGGCGCTGCACGCCGCACCCTGCTTGACGCACTTGGTGCGAGGGAGGCGCTGCAGGTAGTTGACGACGCGGCCGAGGAGGACGCACGCCTTGACGTAGAGCCCGAGCGACCCGGTCGGCGCCGACGTGTCGTCGAGGAAGGTTGGCGACATGACGCTGAGCGAGGGGATGAGGCCCGTCGTGTAGTCGATCTCGAGCGAGGGGTGAGGGTAGGGCGAGATGCAGGGGAGGTGCGTCGTGATGTCCTCTGCGAGCGTGGAAAAGGTGTAGGGAGGAGGGGAGAGGTGTGGAGAGGAGAGGAGAGGTGCAGGAGGGAGAGGTGCAGGGAGGAGAGGTCAGCTCTGCCCGGCTCGACGGGGTCAGAAAGAGGACGAGGACGCACGCTCGTCGATGCTCGTGCTCCAGTCGGTGCTCGCGCTCGCGAAGCGGTCGACGGCGAACGCCATCCACCACGTCGTCGCGCGCTCCCAGTGCTCCTCGACGGTCCTCGGCGTCTCGAGAAGGTCCTGCCGCTCGACGAACCGGACGCGGACGCCCCAGTCCTCCTTCTCGGGCCCGCAGCGACCGTTGGCAAAGTCCCACGGGTCGAGGTGGTTGAGGCCGAGCGGCGTGCAGAGGCGCGTCGCGAGGCCGGCGAAGATCCACAGGTCGGTGAACTGGGCGCTCTGGTACGCGACGTAGCACGTGAGGACCGTCGCCTGGACGACCTGCGAGCGGGGAACGAGAGGGAGTCAGTCTCGAGCCAGCGAGGGGGGAGGAGAGGTGCGAGAGGAAGACGCACTTGAAGCATCTTGCGCCGACCCTTGCCGGCCTGGAGGCTGCTCTGGATCGACTCCTTGGCGCACCGGTAGTGGTACTCCCTCGGCGTCTTGTCGCCGTCGCGCTCCCAGTAAGCGGTCCTGCGGCCCTTGGCGAACCCCTCGCCGCCGCCGAGCTCGAGCCCGAGCGCGCCGCCGCCGACGCCTCCTCCTCCCGCCGCGCCGCCGCCGAAGCCCTCGGAGACGCTCGCCGTCGAGACGTACAGGGCGCCGTACGCGCACATGGCGTGTAAGAGCGCCTCGTCGGGCCAGCGCGCGTCGGCGGGCCCGTACGCGAGCGACGTGAGGATGCCGGCGCGGCTGAGCATCGTCGCCGGGACGCTCGCGCGCAGGAAGAAGGTCGACACGAGGTGGTGCAGGGTTGCGATGGGCGGGAGCGAGGGAGGGTAGGCCGGGTGGAGGAGCGCGTACAGCTCGGGCGTGAGGGCGAACTCGTCGAGCTCGAACGCGCCGTCGTCGACGACGGCGTGTCCCGCGGCGACGGCCGCGTCCATCGTCAGCGACGACGCCGACGACACGTTAGGCTTGCCCTCGGTCGTAGTCGGCGACGGCCCACCCGCCGGCGTCGTCCCGCTCGTGCTCGACCCGCCCGACCCGGGTCCCGCGCTCGCGCCGCCCTCGCCCGTCGAGCTCGTCGGCGTCTGCCCCTGCCCCTGCGCGAGCCCGTGCGCCTGCTGCTGCGTCTGCACGGGCGCCGTCCCGCGCAACGAGCTCACCATGGCCCGCGGGCTCGCGCCGAGGAGCACGTCGCCGCCGGTCCCGCGCAGGCTCGACAGCGGGCTCGCCGCCGCCCAGCTGCTCACGCCGCTGCCGAACGGCGCATCGTCCCGCAGGCCGGCCGTGACGGCCGCGGCGCTGAGCGCGCTCAGCGAGCGCCGTGACGGGTCGTTGCGCCCGAGGCCGGCCATGCTCCTTGGCGATCCGCCGGCGCCGCCGATGGGCGCGAGGAACCCGAGCGGCGACGCTGCGCCCGTGCGGTTCTCGCTCGCGAGGAACGACGACGCGCCGATGCCGCCGATCGACGGGCTGCCGCCGGCGCCGTATGCTCCTGCGCCGCCGAGCGCGCCGACGCCCGCGCTGCTCAGCGGCGGCGGGAACGACGTGCTGTACGGCGAGGCGCCGCCGCCGCCGAGGTAGCTCGCGCTCACGCCGCCGCCGCTGCTCGGCGGCGGGAGGTAGCTCGCGTAGGGGAAGCTCGGCGAGCGCGTGTGCGCGAGGGGCGCGCTCGGGCCGTTGTACCACGACGTGCTCGCCTGCTGCTGCTGCTGCTGCTGGGCGGTATGCAGTGGAGGTGGTGCGGCGGCGGCGGCGCGCAGTGCACGCTCGAGCTCGGCGATGCGGTCCTCGAGGTCGACGACGCGCTCGCGCGGGACCGAGTCGGGCGCCGGCGGGGGCGGAGGAGCGGCGACGGGCACGCCGTCGTGCGCGATCGAGGCCGAGGCCGTCGTCGAGGCGGACGAGGGCTCGGTGTAGGACGAGGGCGGGGCGGGGATGGCGGGCGGGCGGTACTCGAGCGGCTGGGTTGAGGTTGGCGGGGGAGGGTAGCCGAGAGGGGGCGCGGTCGGGTGGTTGGTGAGCATCGAGGGGGCGTACGCCTGCTGCTGCTGCTGCGGGTGCTGCGCGGCGGGATAGGGTGCGGGCGCGGCGGAGAGGTGCGGCTGCGCAGGCTGAGGCTGATGCGCCCAGGCCGGCACGCCGGCGTACTCGCCCTGCGCCGCGCCGAGCATCGCCGCCGGACCCGCCGTGCCCGAACCCCCACTGCTCATCCTGCTGCGCTTGGCCTCGCCGTCGCCGCCGTCCTGCGAGCCGCCGCCGGGCGCACCGCCGCTCGCCGCCGCGCTCTTGCGCTTGCGCTTGCCGCCCGCGCCGCTTGCGCCCGCCGCCTCGCGCGCCGCGGCAGCTGCTTCGCGCGCCGCGGCGACCGACGTGCCTTCGTAGCGGCACTTGTCCTGCGCGACGGCGTGGTTGCCGCGAGCCGACTTGAGGCACGGCGAGCAGAAGGGGCGAGAGGCGTCGCACTTGACCTGCGTGCGTCGACGAAAGGGTAGAGGGAGTTCGAGGATGTCGAGACGTAGGCGAGAGCGGAAGTAGGGAGAGGGGGAGGAGCCAGGAGGGACAAGAGGGTCAGCAAGCGGTTCAAGGTCGGCGAGGACTGCTGCGGTCCTCCTCGTCGGTACGCTGCCGCCTTGCGCCCCGACGCTGCTCATCCCAACGGCACCGAGTCGCCCGAGCGCGTCCTCGAGGTGGCGACGAGCGCAAGCACGAGGCGGTGCCGGCACTCGGCCCCGGTTAGTCATGGGTCGAGGAGAGCGTGAAACTGACCTTGCGGGCTCGGCACGTGTCGCAGCTGCAGGGCAGAGAGACGCGGGTCAGCTCGTGCAGGAACGCAGGCATGCTCGAGCGAGCAGGACGCGAGGCGAAGGGGAAGCGGGCTCGGACGAGAAGTCGGTTCTCGGACAACCGGCTCGAGGGAGAGGGAGGGAGAGGGAACGCACGCTGCACCGCGAGCGAGCATGGCCCTGAGGGGCCTGACCTGGTCGCCATCCTGGTCGTGGTCGTGGGGCGTCGGTGGGCCCTGGGCAGTGCCGGTGGCTGTCGACGACGAGCTGACGGCGGTCGAGGGGGCCGACGAGTTGGCGAGGGGCGAGGGCGGGTACGAGGCGGTGTGGTGGTGGTGGTGGTGCTGGAGGTGCGCGAGGCCGTAGCCCTGGTAGTGCGGGTCGCTCATGGCCCCGAGTCGCGGTAGGTAGCCGGGTCGGAGAGGGACGAGAGCGACGCCTCGGACTTCGCTGGCGGCGGGTCGGCCTCGTCGCCGAAGCTGCGCTCGCCCGCCGACCACCTGCTGCAAGCCAGAGCCACCCAAGAGCGACCTGCTCGAGCTTCTCTCCCTCAGCCTCGACCGACCAGCACCACTCAGACCCTCGCGCCCTCGACCATCCCCGCCCTCGTCGCCCTCGTCGCACCTCTCGTCCTCCGTCCTCATCGCTCTCCCCATCCGCGCCAGCTCTCGCCTGCTGCTGTTCAGCCCGCCCGACAGCAGAGACCGCCTTCGCCGTTCAGCACCCGCCATGCCCTTGTACGAGCTCGTCTGCGTTGCAAAGCACCACGCTTCTCTCGTGCGTGCCCCTCTCACCTCGCCGTCCTCCTCCTCGACCATGTCGAGCTCACCTCCTACTCCCCTCTCGTCCGCAGGCTCCTCTACACCAGCTCCTGCGCTCGTCGTCGGCACTCGTCGCCCAGAACGGCGGCGTCGTGCGCAGCTTGGACCACTGGGGCACCCGCAACCTCCCCAACCGCATGAAGGTCGGCAAGCGGCGCGGAGGAGGCGGTGGAGGTGAGGACGGCGCAGAAGGGCGAGGGGTCGGCGAGTGCGTCCAACCGTCTCTCTCCAGTGTCATCGAGCCGGTCCCTTCAGTGTCGCTGACTCGCAGCGGTCCTCCTCGCGCGCAGCTACTGGTCGATGAAGTTCGACTGCTCGCCGCCCGTCCTCTCTGCCCTCAACACGCGCCTGCGCCTCGACCCCTCGGTCCTGCGGTGGACGACCCTCAAGACCGGTGCGCGCCTCGACCAGGTCGCCGCCGACGCGGGCGAGAGCAGGACGGTACGATACGCGAGGGACTTGCCGCCGGCCGCCGGTCAGGGCGAGCGCGCAGACGCGTGGGACAGGCTGTAGAGGGCCCGAGGGACGACGATGCACAGAAGGAGCTTCAGTACGACATGCTGTCGCTCGCAGGGCTACTTGCTGCGCTCAGGCAGCGCACGAGAGGCTCTCCTCGCCGCCGCGCTCGAGGTCGAGAGGGACGAGCGCTGCTTCTTCCGCTCGAGCCGGGCTTCTTTGCCCTTCGTCCGGTACGTGACAGGGCGCTGCTGCTGTCGCAAAAAGGGCCCAATCTGAGCGAGAGCGCGAGAAGAGGCGGCCGTCTCCTGCTCGACGCCGAGCTCCCCACCTCGTCGCCTCGTCGCTCTCCTCTGGACCGCACCGCTCTCGGCTCGAGGCAGCCCCATCCTTGCTCGCTCGACTTCTCTTCGTCCCGGCAAGCCCAGCATGAACATCCCGACAGCCGCCATCGACCCGCAGTCTTACCCGGACGTCTCGCTCCCCTCAAGCCTCAGGATCGCCTTCATCCACCCAGACCTTGGCTTGGGTGCGTCGCAGCTGTCCTCTCACTCTCTGAGAACCCCCCGCGACCCACCCTATCCTCTCGGGGCTCGCCGTCGGTCATCCCGCGCAGCTCCCCACCTGGCCCCTCCGTCCCTCTCCGAGCCCTTGCTGACACGCCTCTCGACCTCTTTGCGCCCGCAGGAGGAGCCGAGAGACTGATCGTCGATGCGGCAGTGGCACTGCAGAAGCGCGGGCACGAGGTCGAGGTCTTTACGAGCTACCACGAGCCGGGCAAGGAGGGGAGGAGCTTTGACGAGACGAGGGACGGTGCGTCGCTCTCTTTCGCTCAGCCAGGATCGTCCAGAGCGGCTGCGGATTCCTCGAGGCCCCGCGGCTACGCTCTAGCGCAACCCTCGACGAGACTGACCCCCTCCCCTTGCGTCGCAACAGGCACGCTGCAAGTGCACGTCCTCGGCAACTGGCTATTCCCTCGGTCGCTCCTCGGCCGGTTCACCATCGTGTGCGCCATGCTTCGCCAGCTGCACCTCGTCGCGTCGTTCCTCCTCGCCTGCCTCCTCCACCACCTCTCGACCCTCCCTCTCCTCTCGCTCCTCGTCCTCCCACTCGAGACCGCCTTCGCCTCGTCGCGCGACTGGTCGCCCCGACGCCAACTCGAGCCGTTCGACGTCGTCATCGTCGACCAACTGAGCACGGCCGTCCCGCTCCTGCGCTGGTTCGGCCAGAACCGCGTCGTCTTCTACTGCCACTTCCCCGACCTCCTCCTGTCGCCCTCGACCTCGGCGCGCAACCTGCCGACCATGCCGCGCGACCCACGCGCCGGCACACCCTTCTCGTTCGCGGGCGAGATCCGCAAGACGTACCGCGCGCCGATCGACGCCGTCGAGATGGCGACGACGGGCGAGGCCGACAAGATCCTCGTCAACTCGGAGTTCACGGCGAGCGTGTTTGAGCGCACGTTTGCGCAGCTCAAGAGGCGGCCGAGGGTCGTGTATCCGGCCGTCGAGCTTGGCAAGGCGGGCGCGAGCGAGGGAGCAGAGACGCAGGTCGGCGAGAAGGACAAGTGGCTCGTCAGGTACGTCGTCCTTCCTCCCTCGACAGTCTGGTGCGCCTCTGGTGCACTCGCTGACGAGACGAATGGCGCGCGCGCAGCAAGGAGCCGGTCCTCCTCTCGATCAACCGGTTCGAGGGCAAGAAGGACCTCGCGCTCGCGCTCGAGGCGTTCGCCAAGGTCCGCTCGTCGGGCGCACACCCCTCGCTCCGCCTCGTCCTCGCCGGCGGCTACGACCCTCGCCTCGCCGACAACGTGCGCACGCTGTCGCAACTGCAGCAGCTCGCCGGCCGCCTCGGCCTCAGCTCGCACGCCTACGCCGCCGGCGGCGCCCTCCCCGACGTCCCCTCGCCCGTCACGGCGCGCTTCCGCCCCATCATCGACGCCTCGCCGCCCTTAAGCCCGACCTCGACCGCCGCCGGCGAGCGCGCGCCCGACGTCGTCTTCCTCCTCAACATCTCGGCGGCGCAGAAGGCGCTCCTGCTCGACGCGCGGCAGAGCGGCGCCGTCGCGCTCCTGTACACGCCCATGTACGAGCACTTCGGTATCGTGCCCCTCGAGGGCATGGCGGCGGGCCTCGCCGTCGTTGCGACGCAGACGGGCGGCCCGACCGAGACCGTCGTCGACCGCGGGCTCGACGACGACGAGACGACGGGCCTGCTCCGTCCGAGGGACCCGGCCGCATGGGCCGACGCCGTCTCGTCGCTTCTCGCGCTCGACGACGCTCGGCAGGCGCAGGTCGGCGCGGCCGGGCAGCGCCGCGTGCGCACCTACTTCTCGACGGACCGGCTCGGCGCCGACTTTGAGCAGGCGTGCGTCGACGCGGCCAAGGTCGGCATGCCCATCCCGCACGAGGTCGGGTTCAAGAAGATGCTCGCCTTCTTTGGCATCGGCAGCGTCTGCTTTGCGGCGGGCGTCGCCGCTTTCATCGTTGGGAGGCTGTGAGCTTTTTCCTTGCGAGACGCTGCAACGAGGGGTTGTCTCGTCGCGCTGTCCTATTCTCTCGACGAAGCGAGAGAGCTGTAGCTAGGTAACCGCGCAAGAGAGAGCCAAAGCTGCCGCACAGTCCTCTCGACTCCGGCGTGGAGCAAGCCGGCGCGGCGGCGGCGCCTCCTCCTCCCTCTTCTCCCACCAGCCTGCGCCGCTCCTGCTGCGGCTGTGCACCCTCTGCTGTGCACTGCAGCGCTCACGACCGCCAGCGGCCCCGCCAACTGGCCCACTCGACGCCGAGCTCTCCCTCAACCTCATCAGCCCGGCCGACCAGATCAGCTCGTCCACCTCGACCGCGAGCCGAGCCAGGCCGGCCAGATCGCCGCAAGCCTGCCTGCATGTGCACGCGCAGCACTCGGCATCGCAGAGCGACCGCGCTTGCCCACTGCGACGGGCCCACTTCGACCGCGCGCGATCGAGGCCGCCGGCCGAGCAGCAGATCCACGGCGCAGGGCAAGCAGTGTGCAGGAGCAGGACGAGGTCGACATGGTGCGTGCACGCTTTCTCTACAGCCAGCGAGGCGAGGTGAGCCGAACCGAGCTGACTCCATGCGTCCGCAGGTTCGACGACGGGCGACGAGCGACGAGGGCGAGCTCTTGCCAAGGGCGCTCGCGATGCGGAGCCGAGCTTCAAAGGGGACGAGGAGCAGCTCTGCGTGCAGGTGGCGAGCGCTGGTTGGCGCGAGACGGCTGCGAGCTTCCCCTCAAGGTTCCGGCACGGCGGCGGAATGCTGGGGACGACCGCACCTCGACGCGTCCTGTCGAGTGCTCCCTCGGTGCGTCGACAAACACTCAACTCTCTCGCGCGCGTGGACTGTTTGGCCCGAGGCACAGACACACACAGCGAGCTGACCCCGCCCTCACGCCGTCCACGCCTCCTCCTCCCTCCCTCCCTCCCTTCTCCTCATACCGCTCGCTCTCCCTCGGCACGCTCGTTCGACTTCCGACCTCGACGACCGTCTCCCTCTCTCCTTCGACCTCGACTACCAACAGTAAGGAGTACACCCCGTTCGACCTCGTCGGCGTTTCCCCTTCCCTCCTTCCCTCGTCTCCGTCTCGTCCAACTCCTGTGGCTCTACGCCTTACTCGTCACTCGTTTCATCACCATGCTCCGCGTCGCCACCCTCCTCTCGGCTGCCGCCCTCCTCTCCGCCGACGCCGTTCGCGCCGCCGCCGTCTCGCACTCGGCCTTCCCCAACTCCGCCTGCGCGGGCGCTTCGTCGGGCGCGCTCGGCGGCCTCGTCGGCATCGGCAAGGTCACCCTCTCGAACGGCGACGTCGAGGCTCACTGCGGCTGCGTCTCGGTACGTCCTGGACACGTCGCCCTTCCCCTCGGTCGGTCGGCGAGCGACGCGTCGTCGCCTTTGTTTGTTGAGCGACGCTGACGCCCGTCCTCCTCCTCCTCCCTCGTGCTACAGGACAACCTCGCCGAGTTCGAGCTCTGCCCGTCGTCGGCTGCCGGCCAGGCCATCTGCAACTCGGCGCTCGACCTCAAGACCAACACTTTCACGGCCTCGTGCGACGTCGAGGCCTGCTCCGGCGCGTGCGTCCCTCTCTCCCTCTCTTTCCCTCCCTCGCTGCTCACCTTGCATGAGCTGACGCCGACCTCTCGCAGTGACTGCACCGCAACCGTCGTCAACAAGGTCACGGTCGACGAGGACGAGTGCTTCAACTCGGAGAAGGGCGCGACCGGCATCGTCACGATCGACGGCGAGGCCAAGTGCGGCTGCGCTTCGGTGCGTCCAGCGTCCTCTCCGACTGCACCTCTCTTGCAGGGTCTGCCACTGACGCCGCCGAGCCTCGCCGTGCAGGACGACGCCGACAGCTTCTCGCCGTGCCAGGCCCCGGCGAACGGCCGCGCTCTCTGCGTCGCGACCGACGCCGACTTCCTCGGCTCGTCGCCCAACGACGTTGCCACCGTCGAGTGCTCGTACCAGTGCGACGATGTGCGTCTCGTCTCCCCTCCTCCTCCTCGGCTGCCCCTCGTGCAGCACCGACGCTGACTTTCTCTCCCTCGTCCTTCCTTCCTTCAGGGCTACTTCCTCACGCCGGGCGGCTCGTGCATCAAGTTCGCCAAGCGCGCCCACCTCGGCACGTCGGCGCCGATCAAGGTGCACCCGACCACCCCGGGCTCGCACGGCTCGTCGACCCAGCCGCACGCGACGACCTCGACCTCGTACTCGCGCCACCCGCACAACGCCCACACGACGTCGCACTCGCCGTCCGAGCCGACTGCGACGACGACGACCTGGACCTACAAGCACTTCTCGCACACGCGCCCGCACCACTCGGGCTCGTCGTCGCCGGCTCACCCCTCGGCGTCGTCGTCGACCGGCCACCACGGCTCGTCCAAGCCCCACCACCCGAGCGGCCACAAGACGTCGCACCACCCGCACCACGCGCGCCCGACCACGTCGCCGGGCATGCCCCACGGCTCGACGACGACCTCGCCGTCCGGCCACCACGGCCACTCGACCCGTCCCACTCACAGCCCTTGGTCCAGCTCGCACCACGGCTCGTCGACGACCTCGCCCGGCCACCACGCGACGACGACCTCGTCGCACGGTCCGTCCATGTCGCACGGCCCGTCGCCGTCGCAGCTCGCTCGCCGCACCAACGAGGAGTTCGTCTTCTCGGACCTGTGCGCCCAGGACGAGCGCACCTGCGCCGTCGGCTCGTACGGCGACTTCTCGTGCGTCCGCCTCGACGACGTCACCGAGTGCGGCGGCTGCAACGCCTCGGGCGACGCCGTCAACTGCCTCGAGATCGTCGGCGCGTCGTCCGTCTCGTGCCTGCGCGGCGGTTGCGTCGTGCGCTCGTGCCAGACCGGCTTCGTCCAGACGTCCGAGGGCACCTGCGAGCCCAAGGCGTAAAGCGCCCCGCTCGTTCCCCTCCCCCTTCTCTCCCTCTCCTTCCTCGTTCTCCTTCACGACGCCGTTCTCCTTTGTTCACGACTACCCCCTCACCTTATGACGACCCCCCTAGCTCACGACAGCCACGCCGCTCCCCCATTTTCTCGCAGCAGCCACTCGGCCACCTTCCTCCCTCCCCTGTACCTCGTCCCCGCCGTCGAGCGGTCGTGCAAAGAGGAGAAGGTTGCGCTCTACCCGCCGTCTGGACTCGCGCGACTCATACCCCTCTTGTCCTTAGCTCCCTCCCTCGTTGGACATCGTCTCGCGCTGCAAAGGATCGTCGGCCGTTCCCCTCTTCCTTTTCGTCGTCGCCGTCTTGTTCGGGTCTTTCTTCGTGCTGCAATCAGGCTTGTCTGCAAGCTTCTTCTGTCACGGTCCTCGAGAGCGACGCGGCGAGCCGAGAGCTGCCGAGGAGAGCTCGTCGACCTCGGACTCGAAGCCGGCGCAGCGAGGAGGTCGACCCGGCCCACATCCCTCGAGCGAGCACGCTGCCCTCGTCACGCCTCGAGTAGGCTCTGCTGAGCGGCTCTACGTCCCGTGCGCGGCCCACGATGTCGACGCGCCGCCGTCGCACCTCGCCGACTCGCCGTCCTCATCTCTCCGAGCCTCGACGCTTCCCACATCCCGATGTCGCCCGCTGTGGCTAGGCTAGAGCCTTCCCAGTGCTCCTACACCTACTTTCGACAGCACCATCTCCTCCCCAACACGCCCTGCCTCTTCCCTCGCACCCTCGTCGAGAGCTGGCCGCTCATCTCTCGGTGGCTCGACACGCACGGTAACCTCGACTGGGACCACCTCGACGAGCGCTACGGCACATTCGACATCGACTGCATCGACCTCGCACCCGCCTGCGACGAGCCCGCCCCGACCACCTTCGGCGCTCTCCTCCGGCTCTGGCGGCGCGGCGACGGGCGAGCCGTGTACCTCAAGGATTGGCACCTGCCTCTCGCCGTCTTTCTTCGTGCGGCAGAGCGGGACGGCAAGGGCAAGGGCAAGGCGCGCGTGCGGGACGAGCTGTACGAGGTGCCCGGCGTCTGCCTCGACGACTGGATGAACGAGTTCGAGGGCTGCGAGCAGGGCCGAGGGGACGATTTTCGCTTCGTGGTGCGTCCCTTCTCCTCCTCTGCGAGCACGAGCGACGTCTGACCTTGCTCTCTGTGCGCGCAGTACGCTGGCGGCGGCGACACGTTCACGGCCTTGCACCGCGACGTCTGTGCGTCTTCCTCCTCCTTCTCGCACTACACGTCCCTACGGGTGGAGCTCAGCAGCGCTCGAGTACCCTCACGAACGCATTCAGCTGACCGACCTCTCGTCCATCCTCGCCTCGGCGCGCTCGCAGATTCGTCCTACTCGATCTCGACGCAGGTCCACGGCTCGAAGCGGTGGTACCTCTTCCCGCCGTCATGTACGCCCTCCTTGCGCCCTCTCATCGTCGCAGCAGAGCGGCAGGACTCGAGCGTCAACTGCGACACGTGGAGCGACGACGTCAAGGCCAACTTTGCTGCGGCGGGCATGCTCGAGGTCGAGCAAGCTGCGGGCGAGACGATCTTCATGTGCGTCCCTCTCTCTCTCTCGCTGCACCTCTTCGACATCTTCGTGAGGACTCGACTGACGTCGAGCGCGACCTCGCAGACCCTCGGGCTGGTTCCACTCGGTCCACAACCTCTCGCACCCGACCCTCTCGCTCAACCACAACTGGCTCAACAGCCACATCCTCCCGACCGTCTACTCGGCGCTTGCGCACGAGTCGGCGAGGTGCCGCGAGGCGATCGACGACGTGCGGGACGTGCTCGTCGAACGAGCGCGGCGAGAAGGGCAGGGGGAGGATAGTTGGCGCTGCGAGTGGGAGCAGGCGGTGAACGAGCTCGTCGAGCGCAGCGAGGGCTGGAGGTGCGCACAGTCTTCTCTCTACTCACTCGGCTCGTCTCGACCAAGCGTTCTTCCAGTCGAGCGTCGAGCTGACGGACCTCTCGGCGCTCGCAGCTGGCCGACCTTCTGGAAGATGACGCACAACACGCTGCGCAACCTCGATGTGCCGCATGCAGTACTCGAAGCACGTGCAGCTCGCTCTCGCTGGCCGGCCGTCCCGCCTGAACTGCGTCCGCCGGTTGCCTTCGTCGTCTCGCAGGTCCGTGCGCTTCTCTCTCTCCCCCTCGCACTTTCACTCTCTCACGCCGCGCTCTTCGCTGACTCTCCCTCCTGCAGGTCCGACCTCTTCTCGACGACTTCCGCGCAAGGCCAGAGGAGGAATGGCGATGGCTCGAGGGCTTCGAGCGAGTACTCGTAGAGGTCGAGCGAGAGCTCGACCGCTTGTCAACGTGACGATGCTGCGCCTCACAGCCTCCTCGAGAACCGCAGTGCTACTTTCTCTTCGTGCAAGCTTTCTCGGTCTCTCGTGTGAGCGGAGAGCGCTCGACAATCGGATCAAGGCCGTCGAGATGAAGGCTCGAGAGCGAGACGAGGCGGAACGGCTGCTTTGCACGAGAGCTACGAGTCTTTAGCAAGATGTGGGGCGTACGACGTCGTGCAGCACTCTACTGAGCGAGGAGATGCGCGGTGCGGTGAGGTTGTGCGTGGAGGTGAGGGCGGATCGAGCGCCGGGTTGCGAAGGTCGCAGGCGGACTTGTCGAGAGCGCGGCTGAGCGTTGATGCTGTAGACCTGCTGCGAGTCAATATCAGCTCACCGTTTTCAGAGAGCGACGTCGAGAAGAAAGACACGTGCTCACCTCGGACGGGTCGAGGGGTCGGCAGCTGACGGCGGAAGTTGCTCGGCGAGTCGGTCGCAGGGCGCGTCCGAAGAGAGACCGCCGCCTTGTGCGGTTGCGGGAGCTATGTGACTGCGTACATGCGAGGGGCGAGAGTCAGCAGGGATGAAGGGGAGAGGGAAGAGCAGAGGGAAGAGGACGCACGAGCGAGAGGAGGGCCGATCCTGAGTGACCTCGACGACCCGCACGACCCGACGCGCACGACCCGACGCTGCACCCGCGCGCTCGCTCGCCGACGTGGGTGACGGCGAGGAGCGTCGGCCGGCTCAGTTGTTGGCGATCTCGGGGCCGGCGGCGACGCCCTTGCGCTTGAGCCGGCACAGGTCGCGCGCGAGGAGGCGCCACACGTTGCCCTCGCGGCCCTCGAGCACGACCTTCCTCCCGACGTCCCACACGTTGCGCCGCAGCCGCTCGTACTCGGCGTCCGTCACGCGCTCGAGGATCTCGGGAAGCTCGTGTGCGCGCTCGCGCGGGACCGAGAGCGAGAAGCTGCCCCAGTCGACGTCGCGCGCAAAGGGCATGACCTGCCCTGCGGTCGGGCCCGAGCCGATGAAGACGGGCACGACGCCGAACGCGAGGTACTCGTAGATGCGCGTCGTGTCGAGCGTGTAGCCCGGCGGGGCGAGGCCGAACCGCGAGCGGGCGAGGCGCCGCGCGTAGTCGTCGTTCTCGGACCACTCGGCGATGTCGAACCCGGGCAGGGACGAGAAGCCCGAGTGGATCGAGGAGGAGAAGGGCGGCGTCGAGGTGTTGCCGTCCGAGGGGAAGAAGAGCGACCGGATCCCGAGCGAGTACCGCTCGCCGTCCGACGCCGTGCCGAGCCCGCCGCGGAAGATGGCGAGCGTCGTGCGCTCCTCGAAGCGCACCGGGCGCGAGAAGCCGACGGCGTGCCGCAGAGCTCGTACGAGCGAGCGCACGGGCCCTCGCAGGCCGACCTCGACCGGCTCGGGCGACGGCGCGAAGATCTCGACGGCCGCCGGGTCGACGTCGAGGCGACGATGCGGACTTGCTGCCCCGCGAGGCTCGACGAGAGGGCGTCCTGCCTCGTCGACGTAGTTGAGCGGGTTGACCCGGTACGAGTTGAGGAGGTGGGTCGACGACGGGATGACGAGGTCGCGGAACGAGCGAAAGTAGGACCCGAACGGCGCCGGCCGGACGTCGCCGACCGTGACGAGGTACGTCGAGGCGTTCATGGTGGCGCGAGACGCCTCGGTGTAGTAGCCGTCGACGAAGTCCATCGGGTGCAGGACGAGGTGGTCGGCGCCGCCCGAGGCGTTCCAGTTGGGGTGCTCGTCGCGCACGTGGCGCATGACGGGCTCGATGTACCCCTCGTCGACGCCGCACCGCTCCGTCTTGGTCCAGCCGGCCTTGACCCAGCAGTCGAAGAGGAAGCACGCCGGGAAGAGCGGCACGAGGAAGAAGTCGGCGTCGGTCAGGTCGGTCGTGTACAGGGTGCGGTGCGGGTGCGAAGTTGACGAGGGCTCGACGGGAGGGTTGACGAGGAGCTGGTGGAGGAGGAGCTCCGAGTTGTACGCCGACCAGCGGCACTGCTTGACCGTCTTGTCGGCGAGGCGCAGCTCGGGCGGGAGGTCGTACACCTGCAGAGAGCACCGTCAGCGCCTTTCTCAGGTCGTGTACGTCGGTGTAAGACCAGCTCACGTAGATCTTGAGGTCGCAGAGCGGCTTGTCTGCGAGCGAGAGGGAAGAGGGTCAGCGCGGGATCGACTTTGGCTCTCCCGCGGCGGCACCGGCGGGCGGTATGGGAGGGGTTGACAGGAAATAGAGGACGCACCGAGATCTGGAGGCCAAAGTCTGTCCCTGTCGAGCAGGTCGTCGAGCGGCGGGAACGAGGGGCCGCTGCTGGCGACGGCGGCCTCGAACGGCACAACGTCATTCAGACGGTGCGCACTTGGCCCAGATCGTCGTGCAGTCGAAGATCGACATAGCCTAGGTCTTGCGAGAAGCCAGGCGGCGAGAGCGGCGAGGACGACGAGCCATGTTCGGCGACGACGGCTGGTCGCGGCGAGGAGCCGTCTCGGCGGCGCAAAGGCAGCGTTGGCCCGGCTCGGCGAGGTCGCAGTCGGCATGCGGTCGCTATGGCGGGCTCTGCGGTAGCCCTAGCCGACGAGGGCGAGCGCGGCGTGAGGGCGACCTTCATCTCGTTCGTGGCCCGCGGCTCTCTCCTCCTTTCGTCGCTCGCCGCCCCGCCTGAACACTCTGACCGGCTCAGTTGCACCAGGTGAGCCATGTCCACCAGCTGGCAGGCCCAGGCGGACCTCTGCTGACCTGCTCGCCCTGCCCAAAACGCCGCCCGCCCCCACCCTTGAAATCCCCCGCAGCCAGTCGCGCGCCTCTCTTGCTCTTCCTCTCGCCTCGTTCTACACGCACGTCGACGCAGAGAGCTACGATGGACCGCGAGCAGTGCGTCTTCCTTCCCCCTCATCGCTCGACCTGCTCGCCCGCCCTCGCTGACCCCGTCTCCTCCTCCTGCAGGTTCCGCAAAGCCGGCTATGCTGCTGTCGACCGGTGCGTCTCGCTCCTCTGTCCGGCCGAGACGAGCAGCCTCTACAGAAGCTGACGCGCGCCCCCCGCAGCATCTGCGACTACTTCGAGAACATCGAGAGCTTCGACGTCGTCCCCAAGGTCCAGCCCGGCGACATCGCTCGCTTGATCGCTGGTGCGTTCGCTTCTCCCCCAGCGCGACGATGCCCGAGCTGATACTGTGCTCCCCCAGATGAGGCGCCGCAAGAGGGAGAGCCGTGGGAGAACATCTCGAAGGACTTTGACCGTGTCATCCTCCCCGGGTGCGCTCCTCTCTCTCTGTCTCCCTCCTCGCCGACTCCTTCCCCCGTGTACTGACCTCGATCTCGACGTCCGCAGCATCACGCACTGGCAGCACCCAAACTTCTACGCCTACTTCCCGGCCAACGTGCGCCCCCTCTCGCTCTTCGAGCCCGTCCCTCCTCGAGCGCTCGCACTTACGCCTGCTCCTTTCGCGCGCAGACGACCTACGAGTGCATCCTCGCCGACATGTACGCCGGCGCCGTCAGCAACCCTGGGTGCGTCCCCTCTCTCGCTTGCAGCAGTCCTGCCCCTGCTGACCCTCGAACTCGTGCGCGCAGGTTCAACTGGCTGTGCTCTCCTGCCTGCACCGAGCTCGAGTCGAAGGCGACCGACTGGGTCGCCAAGCTTCACGGCCTCGACCACACCTGGCAGAACGAGGGCAAGGTCGGCGGCGGCGTCATCAATGTGCGCTCAGACCCTCCTTCCTCCTCGTCGAGCTTCGTTGCGCGGAGCCTTGCTGACTCGCCTCCCGCATCCTGCAGGGCTCTGCGTCCGAGTCGTGCCTCACCGTCTGCATCGCCGCTCGCGAGCGCTTCCTGCGCCTCCACCCGAACACGACCTTCGCCGACCTCGTCATCGTCGCGACGACGCAGACGCACTCGCTCGCGGCCAAGGCGGCCCTCATCCTCGGCATCGAGTTCGTCGCCATCGAGACCAAGGAGGAGGACGACTGGGCCCTGAGGGGAGCCGGGCTGCGCACTGCGCTCGAGGAGATCGAGGGTCAGGGCAAGAAGCCGTTCATCCTCAGTGCGTCGTCTCTCCCTCCTCCGCTCGCCCGCCCTCGAGCACCGCTCACTCTCCCCCTCTTCGCAGTTGCTACGCTCGGCTCGACCAGCACAGGCGCGATCGACAAGTTCGGCGAGATCACGACCGTCAGTGCGTCGGCGGCTCCACCTCCTGAGATTCTCTCGTCGAGCACGAACCAAGCTCACCTCTTGCTCCCGGCGCAGCCGCCGACTACCCTTCCCTCTTCCTTCACATCGACGCCGCTTGGGGCGGCGTCTTCCTCTCGCTGCCCGAGTGCCACGACGAGGCGTTCCTCTCGGCGATCAACGCGCGCGCGCCGGTCTCGGCGGACGACGTCGGCGAGGGCGCGATTTGCGGCGGCGGCGAGGTGCACTCGTGCGTCTCTTGTTCCTCTGCGACTGCAGCTCAGCTCCTCGCGCGCACAGCTGACCGACGACCTCTCGTTCGCCCGCAGGATCTCGAGCAACCTGCACAAGTCGGGCTTGGTCACGTTCGACGCCAACTGCCTCTGGTACGTCGCCTCACGCCCGACTGCACGATGACGAGAGCTTGGCAGAAGGTCGCGGCGCTGACCCTCCTTCGTCGACAGGATTCGCGACCGGGCCCTCCTCACCTCGGCGCTCGACGTCACGCCGCCCTTCCTGCGCACCGCCCAAGCTGCAGCAGGTCTCGTCACCGAGTGCGTCCTCCCTCTTGTCACGAGCCCGCTCTCGAGTCCACGCTCGAGCGTCAAGCTGACTCGTCGCGCACGCAGCTACCGCAACATGTCCATCTCGCTCGGCCGGCGCTTCCGGTCGCTCAAGATCTGGTTTGCCCTGCGCTCGTACGGCGTCACGGGCTTCCAGAAGCACCTGCGGCAGCTCATCTCGCGCGCCGAGGTCTTTGAGCGTGCCCTCCTCGACGCCGACAAGGGCGTGCCCGGCGTCGTCCTCTTCACGCCGAGGCGCTTCTCGCTCGTCGTCTTCCGCGTCGTCAGCCTCGCCGACAAGGACAACACGCCCGACGCCGCCGCCCGCCTCGAGCACGAGAACGCGCTCAACGCGTCGGTGATCCGGCACGCCAACGAGGACTCGAGCCTCATGCTCACGCCGACGACGGTCGGCGGCAAGAACTGCGTGCGCATCGCCATCGGCAGCCCCAACACCGAGGACCGGCACGTCCTCGACCTCGTCGAGAAGATCCGGCGGCTCGTAGACCGCGCGCGCGAGGAGGTTGGCGCCGAGAAGCAGCTGTAGAACTAGACGGTCTCGCACACGAGCTGGAAATCGCAGTACCTATCGTAGTGTCGCTGAGTCCCACAGAAGAGGAGAGACTGGACACAAAGCGCAGCAGCGAGCGAGTGCAGCATGAGAGAGGCCGTCCAAGGGACCGTGCACGACGCCGCATGAGGAGCGAAAGCGCACTCGAAGGGGCGCCGGCAGGCCGAGCGGTGGCGACGACGACGAGGAGGCGCGAGCGAGGCTCTGTGGCAAAGAGTGCGGAGCCGAGGCAAGCAAAAGAGGAGGAGCAGAGAGCGGAGGAGGTGCGAGTGGCGGCCGGAGCGAGGGACGGTCCTCGCACTCGTCCCCGGCGAGCGACTTTTGGAGCGGCGCCGAGCACCGCCGACGAGGACTTGCCCGGTGCGGCAGCCCACAGCGTGAAGCCGGTCGAGGGTCGAGACTTTGGATGCACACGGCGCGCGTGAGGCAGAAAAGCCTGAGCTCGCTCCCAGCGTCGCGCGCGCGCCGGCGAGGCCGCCGCTCACCCGCACTCTGCGCCAACTTCTTCTCTCCTCCCCCCCCCCCCTCCCCGCCCTCGGCTCAGGCCTACACACAGCAGCTCTCAGCTCGCTACTCTCCCCCAGCACTCCCTTCGCGGAACCCGAAAAAGAAGCGCCCCGCCGCACTTCGCCCTCTCGTCGCAGCCAGCACTCGTCGTCGCTCCGGCTCGCACCTCGCGTATCGTCCTCTCGACTCGCACTTCTCGCTCTCTTTAGTCTGTGCGTCCACTCCCTCTCTGGTCCTGGTTGCTGTGCGCACCGAGCTGACCCAGCACGCCCTTCTCCTCCCTCCCCCTCGCCACCGTCTCGCCGCACAAACCTTGCCGCCGTCGCCTCGCCTCTCGCCACGTTCCTCTCGCTCTCCTCGGCCTCGCACGATCCCGACCCGCAGACCACACCCCACCGCATGCCTTCTGCTGCCATGTCTGCTCCCGGTGCTCCCCACATCTCCGCCGAGGACGTCAAGCTCGACCACGGCAAGGCCCCGACCTCGGCCGACGCTCGCACCGACGTCGCCACCATCCTCTCGGGCTCGTCCGACCGCGCCGCCCGTGTCGACGCCGCCAAGGAGCTCGTCGACCTGATCAAGGTCGAGGGTCCTGTGCGTCTCGCTCTCTCTCTCCCTCTCGCGCTCGGCGAGGTCGTCGAACCAAAGCACCCGAGCTGACTCCTTCTCTACCGCCGCTCGCAGCACGCCTTCGTCCGTGAGGGTGTCGCCACCGCCATCCTCAAGGGTCTCGCCGACAAGAAGAACGCCGGCGTCCGCGAGGCCGCCTGCGACCTCCTCCAGATCCTCGTCGAGCAGGGCCTCGGCAACGCCGTCGAGCCGTTCTTCTACGAGAAGCTCATGCCGACCATCGTCGCCGAGACGTTCGCCGACAAGGAGAAGGTCGTCCGCGAGGCCGCCGTCCAGGCCGTCAAGTCGGTCGTCCAGGTCTCGTCGTCGTGGAGCGTCCCCATCTTCCTCCCGATCCTCCTCGAGCAGATCCGCACCGCCGGCAAGTGGCAGGTCAAGACCGGCTCGCTCGAGATCCTCAACCAGCTCGTCGTCTCGGCGCCCGAGCAGATGGCCCGCCTCATGCCCGACATCATCCCGACCATGACCGACGCCATCTGGGACACCAAGTCGGACGTCAAGAAGGCCGCCCGCTCGACCCTCACGACCCTCTGCTCGCTCGTGTCGAACAAGGATATCGAGAAGTTCATCCCGGCCCTCATGTGCGTCGGCTTTCTCCTTCTCCTCCTCGAGCTTGCCGCTACGCCGAGAAGAGCCCGCACTGACCCCTCTCCCCTTCCTCCTCTCGCAGCAACTGCCTCATCAACCCCGTCGAGGAGACCGTCAAGACCATCCAGCTCCTCGCCGCCACCACGTTCGTCCAGGAGGTCGACTCGCCGACGCTCGCCCTCATGGCGCCGCTCCTCCAGCGCGGTCTCACCGAGAAGCTCACGTCGACCGTCCGCAAGGTCGCCGTCATCATCGACAACATGACCAAGCTCGTCGACAACGAGCACGTCGTCCGCCCCTTCGTCCCCAAGCTCCTCCCCGGCCTCGTCAAGGTCGAGCAGACCGTCGGCGACCCTGAGGCCCGTGGCGTCGTCGTCAAGGCGATCAAGACGCTCCGCGAGACCGCCAACTGCACCGGCGACGGCTCGGACCTCCCGCCGCCTCGCGTCGTCACCGCCGAGCAGTCGGCCGGCGCCGTCGTCGACTCGATCAAGAAGGTCGACTCGGCCTCGAAGCTCGACGCCTCGTCGCCCCTCATCGACTTCATCGCGACGCTCGTCGGCAACCTGTGCACGGCGCGCTGCTGGGAGCAGACCGAGTGGGAGTCGGGCCTCGTCCCGTACATCTCGCTCGCGCTCCCGGAGACGATCCGCGCCAACTCGGCCATCGAGGTCGCGCGCGACCTCCTCCAGAAGCTCGCCAAGGACGAGGGCGAGACGGTCGAGGCGTTCGCCGACGAGGAGGAGGGCGAGGACCTCTGCAACTGCACGTTCTCGCTCGCCTACGGCGCCAAGATCCTGCTCAACACGGCGACGCTCCGCCTCAAGCGCGGCCACCGCTACGGCCTGTGCGGTCGCAACGGTACGGGCAAGTCGACCCTCATGCGCGCCATCGACAACGGCCAGGTCGAGGGCTTCCCGTCCAAGGACGTCGTCCGCACCTTCATGGTCGAGCACGACGTCGACGGCGACGAGACCGAGAACTCGATCATCTCGTTCGTCCTCAAGGACGACCGCATCCTCAAGACCGAGGAGGAGTGCCGCGACGTCCTCGAGCAGGTCGGCTTCACGCGCGAGCGCCAGGAGGCCGCCATCGGTTCGCTCTCGGGCGGCTGGAAGATGAAGCTCGCCCTCGCCCGCGCCATCCTGTTCGAGGCCGACATTCTCCTCCTCGACGAGCCGACCAACCACCTCGACGTCGTCAACGTCAAGTGGCTCGAGGACTACCTTTGCGGCCTCAAGACGTGCACGTCCATCATCGTCTCGCACGACTCGGGCTTCCTCAACAACGTCTGCTCGGACGTCCTCCACCTCAACAAGTTCAAGGTCAAGCGCTACCCGGGTAACCTCAACGACTTCGTCCGCTACGTCCCCGAGGCCAAGGCCTACTTCGAGCTCAACCCGCTCGAGGAGTACAACTTCAAGTTCCCGGCTGTGCGTCTCTCTCTCTCTCTCCTTCCTCTCTCCTCTCGCACCTCTCGCAGCACAAGAACGAGTTCGCTGACGCCGTCCCTCCTCGCGCGCGCGCAGCCCCCTCTCCTCGACGGTGTCAAGACCAAGGAGAAGTCGCTCATGAAGATGCGCCACGTCGCGTTCCAGTACCCGACCTCGCCCGTCCAGCAGCTGTACGACATCTCGCTCCAGGTCTCGCTCTCGTCGCGCGTCGCCGTCCTCGGCCCGAACGGTTCGGGCAAGTCGACCCTCGTCAAGCTCCTCGTCGGCGAGACCGAGCCCAACAAGGGCGGTGAGGTCTGGCGCCACCCCAACCTCGTCATCGGCTACGTCGCCCAGCACGCCTTCCACCACATCGACCACCACCTCGACAAGACGCCCCTCGAGTACATGCTCCAGCGCTACCAGACGGGCGAGGACATCGAGGAGCTCGAGAAGGCCAACCGCAAGCTCACCGAGGAGGAGGAGCGCAAGATGAAGGAGGGCGCGACCGTCGTCGTCGAGGGCGTCAAGCGCACCATCGACGACATCACGGCGCGCAAGAAGCTCAAGCAGTCGTTCGAGTACGAGGTCTCGTTCAAGGGCCTCTCGTCGTCCGAGAACCTGTGGCTCCCGCGTGACGAGCTCATCCGCCGTGGCTTCGAGAAGAAGGTGCGTCGCTCTCTCCCTCCTCGTCGTCGTCGCCGTCGTCGCCGTCGTCGCTTGTCTCGGGACCTTCCTAACTCGAGCCTCTTCCTTCTTCCCCCTCTAGGTCCAGGAGGTCGACTCGCGCGAGGCGCAGAAGGCCGGTCTCCTCCGTCCCCTCGTCCGCAAGGAGATCGAGTCGCACTTCACCGACTTCGGTCTTGAGCCCGAGTTCACGACCCACAACACGATGCGCGGTCTCTCGGGCGGTCAGAAGGTCAAGGTCGTCCTCGCCGCCGCTACTTGGCGCCGTCCCCACATCGTCATCCTCGACGAGCCGACCAACTACGTGCGTCTTCGTCCTCGCCGTCGCTGTCCTCGGTCGAGGTCTGAAGCTGACCCTCCCCCTCCTCCCGTCTCGCCCGCAGCTCGACCGCGAGTCGCTTGCTGCGCTCATCTCGGCGCTCAAGAACTACGACGGCGGTGTCCTCGTCATCACCCAGTGCGTCCCCGAGCCCTTTGACCCACTCGTCGTCGTCGTCGTCGAGCAGAAACTGACCCTCCCCCTCTTCCTCGCCCGCAGCAACCAGGAGTTCTCCGAGTCGATCTGCACGGAGGTGTGGGCCATGAAGGACGGCTACCTCACTGCTTCGGGCCACAACTGGGTCGAGGGCCAGGGCGCCGGCCCGCGCATCGACCAGGCCAAGGAGGGCGACGAGGAGGACGTCTTCGACGCGATGGGCAACAAGATCGTGCGTTCCTCTTCCTCCTTCTCGTTCTCTTCTCTTTCTCGGTGCGCAACTGACTCTCCCTCACTCTCGCCGTGCAGGATGCGCCCAAGAAGGTCAAGAAGGCGACCGCCAAGGTGCGTCCTCGTCCTCCTCGACCTCTCCTCCTCTCCCTCGCTGACTCTGTCGACATCACAGGACGCTCGCAAGGCCAAGAAGGACCGCATGGCTCGCAAGAAGCTCGGCCTCCCTTCTGACGACGAGGCAGAGTGTGAGTCGCGTTTTCCTTCTCGCAGCGCCTGGAAGACGCCCGGGCCTCCTCCTCCTCCTCCCCGCAGGGTCCGCGCGAGAGCCTCGCAGGGCTCGGCGCGCCTCACCTTGAGTATCAAAGCTGACTTCCCTGTGATGCCCGCAGACTAAGCGCGCCGCCGCCGTCGTCGTCGTCGTCGTGAAGATGGACCCCTCCGTTCCCCTTGGTCCCCCTGCACACACCCCTACGTCTCGCCCCCTTCCCCCTAGACGCCTCTCCCCTCGCATAGCCTGCACCTTCTTTACCTTTCCCTCTCCTAGTTGTAGCTTGTCTCCCACCTTTTGCGGCGTCGTCGTCGCCGTCGGCGTCTTCGACCCACCCGTTTTACTTCCTCTCTCTCTCGCAGCGGCCGTGATATCCAGTGCTCCTTTGCCGCCATCTCATCATCGTCGAGAGCAACTTGTGCATGTGCAAGCAGCGTCAGCGACCTATGTACACGCGCCGCTCGACTTCTCGCACTCGAGGCTGAGAGGAACGAGAGCGGGCTCGAGCGCCGACCTCTCGAGTCGAGCCATCGCGCGCTTCCAGCTTCTTGAGAGGCATGTTGCTGCAGATCGATGGCTAGCAGACCGTGCGAGGCCTCGGACGAAGGCGGTCCAGCCGTCGCTGCGTGCGCGGACTTCTCTCAGCCGGCGCGCCGCTCCAGCGACGGCCAGGACCTGCGCCCGTGCGACGGCGACTTGCAGCAGTCGGGCACAGCTACGACGTGACGCTCTTGCCGACTCGGAGCAAGCGCGGCGGAAACGAGCGCAGCACGAGCGAGCGGGGCTTGAGCGGGTTTCCGAGCTGCGCGTGCTCCTGCGACGGGCGCACGACGCAGAACGCCGAGGCCGAGCTGCAGCTGGCAGCTGGAGGTACGACGACGAGTGACGCACGTGCACCAGAGCGAAGAACGCTGACGAGCAGGAAGCAGGGTCGGCGACGAGGAGACCGCGTCAGGTCGCGGCCACGCGATTTGCTGCGTGGCTCCGAGGCCGAGCGCGTGGACGTTGCAAAAGGCGGAGGGATCGACCGCTAGGAAGAGTCGCGTGCGCCCGTCTCGTCGAGGCTGCACCTGCCGAGAGCGACGAGCAGGCTGGCGAGGGAGAAAGGGGCCGTGCGCTGCCGAAGCGAGGGAGAGAGAGAGAGGCACTCGTGCGCGCGAGCACTGGACCTGTTCTGTGAGTGCCGCCCCGGCCTTTCATTTTGCGTGCAGGCCCGCCTTGGGGAGCAAGCTTTGAGGAAGAGAGCGCGAGCGAGGCGAGAGGGAAGGGGCGGCCGCCGTCGCCCTTTCCTCGCGAGGGAGGTGGGCCGCGCCGTGCCTTGCCCGCTCGAGCGCTCGAGGCTCGTTGGTCCCGTTGGCCCTCCTCAGCGAGCGAGCGCCATCGCCCTCGGTCGCGTCCCTGATCAAGGGCAAACCCTCCGTCGGCCGTCCCCCCCTTCGTCCCTCCGCACCCTCCTCGCCCACTCGACGACTTCCGCGCGCCGTCCCACGACCCGGCCGCCCTCTGTCGCCTACCACCACACGGTCCACCTCTTGCGCACAGAGCGGGTCACGCTGGCTGCCGTCGCCTTCCCTCCCCTCGCGCCACTCTGCGGCGACGCCGCCCAGCTCGCCTCGCGCCCACCGTCGATCGCCCGACTCGCGCCGCACCTCTCCGGCGACATGGCGCAGCCCCTCGACCACCACGCGCTCCAGCAGCAGCAGCACCAGCTCCTGCACGGCCACGGCCTCGTCTCGTCGCTCCTCGGCGCAGGCCCGCCGCCGCCGCCGCCTCTCCATTCCCCGCAAGCCTCGACCTCGTCTGCGCCGCCTGCGCCTGCGCCCGCGCAACAGCCGCCGCTCGAGCACAAGTCGGCCTCGGACGAGGACGGCAGCCAGCTCTCGCAGAGCCAGCTCAAGAAGCAGCCCGCCAAGCTGTTTCGCTGCACCGGCTTCGGCGAGTGCCAGATGACTTTCACGCGCTCTGAGCACCTCGCACGACACGTCCGGTGCGTCCTGCTCCCTCTCTACCGGCCTCGTACTCGAGCGAGAGCTGACCCGGACGCCCCTCCCCCCCCCCCCCTCGCAGCAAGCACACCGGCGAGCGCCCCTTCAAGTGCCACTGCGGGCGCGAGTTCTCGCGCCTCGACAACGTTCGCCAACACGCCGCGACCGTGCACTCGGAGCAGGCCGAGCGCAACGCGCAGACGATCGCCGACCTCGTCGCGCTGCACAACCAGCTGTCGGTCTCGACCCAGCAGCGCCAGAAGGACGCCGGCATGGTCCTCCAGGACGGCCCGGGCGGCGACAAGGGCTCGTCGCGACGACGCGCAGACGGCGAGGCCAAGCCCAAGAAGGTGACGGCCAAGAAGAAGCAGACGGCGGCCGAGAAGAAGGCGCGCGAGCAGGCCGAGGCGGCCGAGCAGGCGCTCGAGCGGCAGCGCGCGGCCGAGCAGGCCGAGGCGGTCGCGGCGGCGGCGCAGCAGCAGCCTCAGGGGCACAGTAGCCCGGCGCAGCAGCAGCAGCAGTCGCCGATGCAGCCGTACGGCGGCGCGTACGGCGCCGCGCCGTACCCAGTCGCGCGGCCCGCGCAGCCTGCGCCCGCAGTCGGCGGCGCCTACCCGTCTTTCGCCCCGCCGCCACAGTACCCCTCGTCCGCCCCTCCTCCTCCGCCCTTCGGCACCTACCCGCAGAGCGCGTACGTGCAGTACTCGTCGCAGCTCGCCGCGCACCAGCAGCTGTACGCCGCCGGGATGGCGCCGCCACCGCCGCCGCCGCCGCCGCCGCACAACCTCGCCTACGCCGACATGTACGGCGGCGCGACGTTCGCAGGGCCGGGTTACGGGCCTCCTGGGTCCCTTTCGAGCCCGGCGTCGCACCCGTACGCGCCGCAGCCTCCGCCGTCGCCGCACGCCGGTCAGCGACCCGAGCCCGTCGGCCTCTCGCACCAGGACCCGTCGTCGAGCGGTCGCTACAACCCGCCGGGCTCCCTCTCGTACCCGCCCGTCTCGACGCCGCAGCTCGCCGACGCCGGGCAGCTCACGCCCAACAAGATCTCGCTCCCGAGCATCTCGGCGCTCCTCCCCTCGCCTTTCGCCAACGGCCAGCAGGCTCAGCCTCAGCCTCAGCACCAGCAGCACCAGCACCTCCAGCAGCAGCAGCAGCAGCAGCAGCACCCGCAGCAGCGCGACGTCAACTCGCAGCAGCAGGTCGTCTCGGGCTCAGGCCTCGACCCGCACGCGGCGGCGCAGCAGCAGCAGCAGCAGCGCCAGCAGGCACACTACGGCGCCATGAGCGCCTCGCAGGGTCGACCTGCTGCGCACAGCCCGACGGCGGCGTCGCCGCACCTGCAGCAGCACGGCATGCAGCAAGGCTTCGGCGCCTACCCGCCCGCCGGCCTCGGCGAGCTGCAGTACCCGCCGCATCCGGGCATGGCCGCGCCGCACCCGTACGACCCTTATGCGCGACCTGGCAGCACGACGGGCAGCGAGAGAGAGTGTCCCCCCTCGTACGTCGTCGCCGCTCTCCGAGCCCTCGAGGGTTCGAGCACTGACTCCTCTCTGCGCGCCCGCAGGCTCAGCAACGGCTCCTCGTCGACCGCCTCGTCCTTCCAGGCGGGCTCCCCTCTACACCCTCACCTCGCCGCACCGCACATCCCGGGCGCGCAGCCGCACTACTCGCACCTGTACAACCCGGCCGCCGCACCGCACCACCCGGCGTACCAGTACGCGCCGCCGCCGCCTCAGCAGCCGCACGCCTACTCGTACGCGTCGGCGCAGTACCTCGCAGCGGCACAGCAGCCCTACGGCGCCGCGCAGGGCCTGTACGCGCCGGCGCCGTCCAAGTACGCCCCGATGCCGCCGCCGCTCGGCGCTCTGGCCGGGCCGTACGGCCCAGTGCCAGGCCATGGTGGCAGGGACAGCTCGGAGCGGGGAGCCTAGCGCGCCGGTCGCGCAGCTCGTCGGCTTCGAGCTCCTCGGCCGGTCCCGCCTCTCGCACCTCGACCTCTTTCTCCCTCCAGCACTCGGTCCTTTTCTCCGATTTTTCCGGCCTGCACTCGCACAATTCCCGCAACCCAGTCGCTCTGTTCATACTCCTAGCCACACTTAATCGTCGCTGCACTGCCATACGTCCCCCTTCCCCTCGACCGTCTGGACCCCCTTCCCTCCCTCCTCTCGTTTCCCTCCTCCATTGTCGTTCTTCGTACCCTCTCTCTCCCTCTCGCAGTGCTGTGTTGCAACTAGTAGTACGCTGGCTCCCTCTCTGCCGCCCTCGAGAGCGAGCAAAGCCGGCCTCGCGGCACGCGCGCTCGAGCCTGCTCCTTGTCCTCTCGGCTCGCCGTCCTTTCGGCCGCTCGCGAGGAACGGTGCCGCGCGCGAGTTGGAACCGTCCGTTCATCAAGGCTGCTAAGCGGGGCCGCCCTTACCAGGGCAAGCGCCGTTCCTTGCCCTCTCCGAGGGAGCCACCTCGGACCGGCCGAGTGACCGTCGGAGGCGGGGCGAGCCGCCGCTCGGTCCTTCTCCAGCTTCGCTCGCTTCTTTCGCGCCAGGGACAGCTCTCATTGCATGTGCTCGTGAGAGAGAGAGCGAGAGCCGGCGAATCCACTCTGGCCTGCGAGGGTCAGAGGAGCGGATGGCTGCTGCGCGAGAGGGAGGATCGCCGGACGCTCCTTGACGTCCTCGACGATGTGAAGACGCTTCGAGCGACGACGAGCACGTCCCCAATGCAGCACGAGCACGTCGAACGAGAGCGCGCCGCATCCTCGACCGGGTCGCCCTCTCTCCAGCTCGCCGCTTCTCGAGCTCAATCGCAAGGGGAGAACCGCCTGCACTGCATCGTCCTCTAGCCCATGATCCTCCTCAGCCGACCGACCTCGACCCACTCGCCCGTCTTGGGGTCCCTCAGCCGCCCGCTCCCCCTCGTCCCGCCGAGCGCCGCATCCTCGACCTCCTCCTCGAGCGCGCGCAGGCACCGGTAGCACCCGACCCACCCGCTCGGGAGCGCCGTCGGGTTCTCGACCTTGCCGCCGTGCACGACGCACTGCCCTCGCTGCGCCGCCGCCGCCGCCGCCTCGTCGTCGTCGTCACGCTCGGGCCCTCCTGCTCCTCGAGCACGAGCCGGCGGCGGCGCCCGAAGCGCCGGCTGCGCGCCCGCCTTCCTGCCGGAACCGAGGCGGCCCGAGGCGCCCGCCGGCGAGTACCACCACTCGAGGAGGCGGAAGCCAAAGATGCTGAGCGGGAGGACGAGCCGGAGCGAGTCGAGGGCGAGGGCGGGCGAGAGGCGCACGAGGCGGCGCAGGATGAGGAGCAAGGGCGGGCGCGAGGTCGGAGGCGAGTTGCGCGGCGCGGCGAAGAGGCGCTGGAGGGGCGTCGGGATCGAGTTGAGGCGTTCCTGCGAGCGGCAGAGAGGGGCAAGGTCAGCGCGCGCACAGGAGGGATCGACGACGACGAGCGAAAGAGAGAGAGAGAGAGAGACGCACATAGTCTTCTTGGCCCATGCGGCGAACCTCGATGCCGAGGAGGCGGAACCAGGGGCGCCAGTACGGGCTGCGGCCGAACAGGTACCGCAGGTTGTACACGAGGAGGACGAGCTCCCACACGAGGTTGGCGTGCGGGTACGACAGCTTGAAGAGGGCCTGCGAGGCGAGCTTGAGGCGGGCGAGAAGGGACGGGTTGAGGGCCGAGTTGCGGAGGATGGCGAGCGGGGACGAGGAGGGCGAGGAGGGGGACGAGAAGAGGTCGGCGTCGACGCCGCCGCCGAGTCGCTCGTACAGGTCGGTCGCCTTGATCTTGAGGTAGGGTAGGAGGACCTGTGAGGCTCGAGAGGCGGCTCAGCTTGCGGTTGGGCACAACGAGAAGGAGAGGGAGAGGGACGCACGAGGAAGACGAGGCTTCCGGTCACCTCGTTGCTGCCGAGCTTGTCGCTCTTGCCCGTGAGGGCAAAGGCGGCCTTTGTGCGCTCCTCGCGGGCCCCGCCGCCGCCGCTGCCGAGGACCCTGCGGCGCTTGAGGCCGTAGAAGGTCTCTGTGAACGAGCCGCCGTGGGCGACGAGGTAGTGGCGCTCGACGAACCACATGGCGAGGGCGAAGAGGCCATCGTGGTGGTTGACAATGCGGAGGAGGTAGCGCGGGTGTCGCTGGGCGAAGACCTGTTGCCGAGAGGGTCAGCGTGCGAGCCGGAAGAGGGGGCGACGGAGGTGGGGAGGAGGGGGAGGCGAGAGCGCACCGAGAGGACGTATCGGACGACGGGGCTGAGGAGGTCTCGTAGCTGGTCTGTAGGAGTGTGTCTGCAGGTCAGCTGCAGTCCCTGTGGCAGTGTCGAGCGAGGGAGGAGGTTGTCGCACCTTGAGCGGCGAGTTCGAAGATGGAGGGGCGGTAGGGGTCGTGCGCGGGTGCGTGGTCTGCGAGATACTCCATGACTGAGGGTTGCCGGTGCTCTGGAGCCGGTCCAGGCGTACACAGAGCGAGTCGAGGAGGAGCGAGGACGAGCGACCCGGCTCGATCGCCTCGTCGACCCGGTCCTCGTTCTGCTGCACCGCCCACCCTCTCGGCTGGCTCAGGCTAGACTGCACGAGCTCGAGCAACCACCCTCAAGAGGCCACCATGCCACCGCACCTCGCCCGCACCCGCCGCGGAGTGTCCGCAGCCGCTCAGCTCTCGTCCGCACCCTCGCCGCCCTCTCCTCTCGCCCTCGCACCCCTCGCTCCCCAGGGCCAGCCCAGCAGCCTGCTCAGCCGCACTCCTGCACCCGCCGCGCTCTGCTCGCCCGCCCGCCTGAGCGCCCCGACATGAGCGCCTTCGCGCCGTCCGTCCCTCTCGACCGAGCCGACTCCACGAGGTGCGCCTCCCTCCCTCTGCTAGCGGGCAGTCCAGCGACTCAAGCACATGCTGACTCAACTCTCGTGCTCGCAGGTTGGTCCGCAAGGTCAAGGTCACAGGTGCGCTCGCCCTCTCCCTCCTCGTCCTCTCGAGGTCGTCCTGCTGACCCTCTTGCCCCTCGACCGCAGTCACGAATGCCGGTCCGCCGCCTCTCGCAACTCGCTTGCACGCGCTACCGAGCTGACGCCCTCAAACGCAGACGACCTCATCAAGCGCGACGTCTTCCAGCTCCCCTCGCCCTTCCCCCTCCTCCTCCTCTACTCGCCCACCACCCGCCCGACCGTCTCGGCTCAGCCCTACGCGACGCACCAAGGCCCGACCGTCCCGGCGACGACCTCGCCGTTCTGGGCGACGTCGGCAAGCTTCGAGGTCGAGGTCGAGGAGGGCGCGTTGGGCAGGGTCCGCATCCACGACCACGCAAAGTGGAACAAGAAGGGCCAGGTGCGTCCCCTCTCGCTCTCCAACCTCGTCCGGCTCGAGAGGACTGCGCTGACGTGCTCTACCTGCAGGGCTACCTCGGCGAGGTGACGCTCGGCAACCTGTGGGACCTGTTCCCGCGCGACTCGGGTGGAGAAGGTGCGTCTCGTTCCTCCTCGATGTACGTCTACCAAGGACGGCAGGCTCACCCTACTCTCCTTGTCACGCAGTGCATCTCTCGCGCCCGCTCGAGAAGGGCTCGGGCAACGTCGCCGTCTCGGGCAAGCTCGTCCTCCACCTGCGCTCCGACGGCCCGCCGCGCCTGCGCTCCTCGGCACCTGCATCCGCCTCGGCCTCGACAAGCTCGGCACTACCCTACGAGCACCCCTCTCGAGCGCAGGCGGCGTACCCTCTCGCATCCGCTGCCGCCGCGCGCGACCCACTCTACGTCGGTGCCGCCCAGCCCTTCCTCCCGCCTCACCTTCGATCCGCCGCCGCGACACACCTCGCCGCTCGCCCACAGCACGCCCCAGCCGCGCGCATCGACTCGGGCACGGCCGCCGCCTCGGCCGGCAGCATCCAGCGCCGGCTCACGCTCGCCGAGCACCGCCGCGGCGCGGCGACCGTCATCGGCATCGACGACGCGCTCGACACGGCGAGCGGCGTCGGCATCACGTCGGCGCCCGCCGTCGGCTCTTCGTCCTCGTCCCCGCCGTCGGCCGCACCCGCCGCCCGGGCGCCGGCGCCGCAGGACGACCCGGCCGCCGCCGCGCTCGGCCCGCTCCCCGAGGGCTGGGAGGCGCGCCTAAGCCCGACCGGCCGCCCGTACTTTGTCGACCATGTCGGGCGCCGCACGACGTGGCATGACCCGCGCAAGGCGCTCGTGCGCGCGAGGGAGCGCGCGAGGAGGGCCGTGCTCGCCGCGGCGGGCGTCGCCGAGGGCGAGGGCGAGGCGGCGGGTCCGGGTGCGGCGGGCGAGTCTGCGGATACGGTCGGCGGGGAAGACGGCGCGGTGGGCGAGGCGCGCGCAGCCGCTGCGGCGGCGGCGGCGGCGGGAGCGTCGCAGGCGGGCTCGAGGGCGGACTCGGCGGCAGAGCTCGACGTGTCGGATGAGCAGCTCGGGCCTCTTCCTTC
>Ga0308169_10001091_pt1 | contig 33710 bp, 15 predicted proteins | sample PhyBR1_2_FD_202139 | JGI IMG/M metagenome (GOLD analysis project Ga0308169, IMG submission 202139) | Phyllosphere microbial communities from UC Gill Tract Community Farm, Albany, California, United States - DLSLSB.R1 | ecosystem: Host-associated > Plants > Phyllosphere > Unclassified | place...
ACGGTAGCTTCACCCGCGACGATCCGACGCGATGATAGTTGAGCGACTTTTCCGAAGACGGCGTAGTACCTGTGGCGAGGGAGCTTGCTCCCGCTGGGTGGCGCAGCCGCCCCCGCTTTTCAACCCGCAAATCGCTTCAGCCATGCCACCGTCGCGTCTGCTGCGCAGCCGAGCGGGAGCAAGCTCCCTCGCCACAAAGGCTCATCAGCCAATGACCTCCGACAAGAGTTCGCATGTCGGCTGTCCACATTTTCCCCTCCCCCCACGCCAACCACCGTCTAAGCTTCAAGCAAGTCCGATCAATCTGCGTGAATGGATCAGTCGACTATGGGCGCTTTGTGGCAAACCGATTCGAATAAACCTGTGGTCCCGACTGAACGTATGGAAGAAGCGCCTTTACCCAAAAAAACTCGCCGCGCCCGGCATGGCTGGCGGGCGTTCTGGTTGTTGCTGCTGATCATCTTGGTGGTGGTCGGCCTGGCCGTGGCCAAGGAGATGCGCACCTCCCAGTTCCAGGCACGGGAGGTCAGCAAGTACGCCGCATCCTTGACCTATTCGGTGCAACCGGGTCCGAGCGACGCCATCGTCTATCCCGGCGCAGGCCCGTTCGACCAGCGCCTGGGCTACAGCTCGCTGGGGGATTTCCTGCCCCGGTTGATCAAGCGTGACTATGTGATCCAAGCCCAGGCCCGTTTTTCACCGGCCTTGGTGGACTACGTCAGCAAGGGCCTGTTCGTGCCCTACACGGAAAAGATCCAGGCCGGTCTAACCATCACCGATTGCCGTGCGGCGCCGGTGTATCAGTTCAAGTATCCGCAACAGTTGTATGCGAGTTTCGACGCGATTCCACCGGTGGTGGTGCAAAGCCTGTTGTTCATCGAGAACCGTTTTTTGCTCGACCCCAAGCAACCACTGGCCAACCCGGCGGTAGACTGGCCGCGTTTTGGCATGGCGGCATGGTCGCAAGTGGCTAAGCTGCTGAGCCTGCCGGGCCAGTCCGCGGGCGGCAGCACGCTGGCTACACAGCTTGAAAAATACAGGCACTCCCCGGAGGGCCTCACGGTGTCTGGCGCGGAGAAAATCCGCCAGATGATTTCCGCCAGCGTTCGGGCCTACCAGGCCGGACCGCAAACCCTCGAGTCCCGCCAGCGAATCATCCGCGACTACCTCAACAGCGTGCCGCTTTCCGCCGTGCCGGGACACGGTGAAGTCCATGGCATGGCGGAAGGCTTGAGGGTCTGGTACGGGGCGGATTTCAATCGCGCCAATGAACGGTTGTTCAGCACCGCCAGCGACCCCAAGAGCCTCGCGGAAAAAGGCCTCGCCCTGCGGGAAATGCTCTCGTTGATGATCGCCCAGCGTCGCCCGTCCCATTACCTTGCGAAGGGCCATGACGAGCTCGCGAGCCTGACCGACAGCCACATCCGCTTGCTCGCGCAAAACGGGGTGATCGACGCCGCACTGTCCGAGGCCGCGCTGGCCAGCAAGGTCAGCTACCGCGACTGGGTCCAGGACCCGACCGTGCAGCCCAACGAAACGAACAAGGGCATCAGCGCCGCCCGCAGTCGCCTCGCCGCGCTGCTCAACCGTCCGCTGTACGACCTCGATCGCCTCGACCTTTCCGCCACCAGCACCTTGCAAAGCGACCTTCAGGCCCAAGCCACCGACTACCTCAAGCGATTGGCCGATCCGGCCTTCGCCGCCGAGATCGGCCTGATGGGAGAACGCCTGCTGACCCCCACCAGCACCACGCAGGTGCGCTACAGCTTCACCTTGCTGGAATTGACCCCGGACGGCTCGCGTGTGCGGGTGCAGACCGACAGCACCGACCAGCCCTTCGATATCAATGAGGGAAGCAAGCTGGAGTTGGGCTCGACCGCCAAGTTGCGTGTGCTCACCACCTACCTGCAGATCATCGCCGAACTGCACGAGCGTTATGCCCAGCAGACTCCGGCGACGTTGAAGAAAACCGAGATCGCCGAGCAGGACCGCCTGTCCCGCTGGGCCGTAGACTATTTGATTGAAAACACCGACCGCAGCCTGCCGAAGATGCTCGAAGCCGCGCTGGACCGGACCTATTCAGCCAGCCCCGGCGAAGCATTTTTTACCGGCGGCGGGCTGCACACTTTCCATAATTTCCGTTCCGAGGACAATGGCCGCAACCCCACGCTGCGCGACGCCTTGCGCGAATCGATCAACCTGCCATTCATTCGCCTGATGCGCGACCTGGTGCGCTACGCCACCTATGCCGGCCCCAACAACAGTTCCGAGCTGCTCAAGGACGACAAGGACCCGCGCCGCCAGGAATACCTGGCCCAATTCGCCGATCGCGAGGGCACGTCGTTCCTGCTCAGGTTCTGGAAGAAATACCAGAAGAAGGACACCGGCCAGCGCCTGGAAACCTTCCTCGACGGCATGCGCCCCACCGCGATCCGCTTGGCCGCCGTGCACCGTTACTTCTTTCCCAACGACAGCCAGGAAAGCTTCAACCGCTTCGTGCGCGCCCACCTGAAGTCAGTCAAGAGCACCGAAAAACTCACCGACGAACGCCTCGAACGGCTCTACCAAAGCTATGGCCCCGGCGCCTATGACCTCCCGGACCAGGGCTTCATCGCCAAGGTCCACCCGCTGGACCTGTGGTTAATGGGTTACCTGTTGAACAACCCCGACGCCAAGTTCAGCCAGATCGTCAAGGCCAGCCAGTTCGAGCGCCAGGAAGTCTATAGCTGGTTGTTCAAGAGCCGGCACAAGAGTGCCCGCGACAGCCGCATCCGCACCATGCTGGAGATTGAAGCGTTCCTGGATATCCACCAACGCTGGCAGCAAGTCGGCTACCCGTTCGATCATCTCGTGCCTTCGCTGGCCACCGCCATCGGCAGCTCCGGCGACCGCCCGGCCGCGTTGGCGGAACTGGTGGGGACAATTCTCAATGACGGCGTGCGGCGCCCCGCCCTGCGCGTCGACAGTTTGCAGTTCGCGGTGGACACCCCCTATGAAACGCGACTGGTCAGCAACCCGGAAAACGGCAAGCGCGTGATGCCAGCGGAAGTGGCCCAAGCCCTGCGCGGTGCGCTCTCCCAGGTGGTGGATGCCGGCACCGCGAAACGCGTGGCGGGCAGTTTCAAGCTCGCCGATGGCACGCCGCTGGCGATGGGCGGCAAGACCGGTACCGGCGACAACCGTATCGAAGCCATCGGTGCCGGCGGACGAATCCTCAGCTCCAAGTCGATCAACCGCACGGCCACGTTCGTGTTCTACATCGGCGACAGCCATTTCGGCACACTCACCGCCTACGTCCCGGGGGCTTCGGCGCAGAACTTCAAGTTCACCTCGGCCTTGCCGGTTCAGGTGCTCAAGGGCATGGCACCATTCCTTTCGCCCTACCTGCAACCGGGCAGCCACACGCAATGCCAGCCCCTGGTGACGCGTCGATGAAACCCTGAGATATAACTCTCTCATCGCCTGCCGCACGCCTATAAATATGTATGTCAGATCCACGCGCGCGCTGCGATACGGTCGGTGTCCCTTAAACAAGACCGGGACACTTGCATGTCTATTTTTCTTGAAGATGAAGCGGGCGAATCGCCGGGCGCCTTTGGCACGAGCTCGACAGTCCAACCGTCCCTGGAGTCCATCACCCCGCTACCCAACGGCCAGCCCTTCGCGACGCACGCGTTTGCCGATCAATGGCTATCGGAACAGGGCCTGAGCGGTGACGCCCAGGTGCGGGTCACTTATCAGGAAGTCGAGACCGTCGATTCTGCCGCCCAGACAAAAACCACCCGCGTGCCGCTGCGTGATGCCGTCACGCCCGGTTTCTTGCCTGCCCATCAGAGCAGGGACATCCAGCCCACCGACGCGCTTTCCCCACGCCAGGGCTGGGTGTATCCGCATATCAGCCACATGTCCCTGGATTTCTCATCCTTGAGGGCCAGAGGCTTGGCACTCACTGCGGCACAAATGCAGCGATTGCGCGCGGGCATCCCGTCCAATTACCAAGGCTCCGGGCGAGCCGTCGTCACAGGCCCGGCCGCACAAGACCCGCCGCTCAGCCCCCAGGAAGCTGAACAGGTCCGGCAATTGGCTGCGCTGGACGCCAATGAGGCGAAACTGGCCCGTTTGTTCGCCGGCCTGCCCACTTTCGACAATGCGATGCATCATCTGCTGATCAGCAACATCAAGGCCAAGGTGCCCGCCCGTAAATTCCGACCTACGTTGTTTCTGTCGATCGACCCCGAGCGCTGGTACGTCAATCGTTTCACGACCGACACGAACGGCGTCCGTTCGCTGACCCGCTCAGAGCGCTTTATCGACGTGCTATGGGAGAGTCTTCTACGGGACACGCCGCCCTCCTTCCCTCTCGGCGGCATTGGTTTTTTCACCGATCCCCAGGCCGTGGCAGAGGCCGACAGCGTCTTTACAAGCCCAGTGGACGCGGCAGTGTTGAGGGCCATGGAGTCGGCATTCCATGTCCCCACGCCCACCTGCAACGACAGCCTCAAGGCCCAGTTGCGCGCCGACCTGCTGCAGTTTCGCAACACCACGAACCGTGCAGGCCTGCCCGACACCGACGCCGATGCAACACCGCCGCCCACGGCACAGGCGGTGTTCGCCGATTTGCTCGCCCGGCGATTCCTGCACTTTTTCCAGCTGTATCAAGTCGATCGCACTCCCACCCGTCATTTGACCCACAGTGCGCGACTGACGCAGTACGACGAAGACCGACTGCTGGAACGGATCACCAACCAGCCTTCCCAGGCCGCCCGAAGCCGTTTATTGCTTCCCCCCATTCCCCAGGTGTTCGCGGTCATGCTCGATATGGGCAGTGCGCCCGCGCAAAAATGGCCGGCGGCAATGGTGATCAGGCAAGCGGATCACCCGGTCCTGTTCCTGTATTCCATGGAAGGCGGCTTGCAGCGGTTCGGTTCGTCCCAGGCGTTGATCAGCACCCTCCGTCCCCTGCACGCTGGGCAGCAACGCACGATCCAGTCGATCTCCAGCGAACTGACTGGACATGTGTTCGAGATGGCGGCCAATGATCTGTTGCAGAGCCAGGTCGCCGCGCTGGAAAAAGTCTTCCACGTTGCCGCAAGCGAGACGATCACCCTGCAAGCCTTTGCGCAAGACACCGAGGAGGCCCTGGCCCTGCCCCAACTGGCGCTCAGCGGGCCCTTGGCTGTGCGCCAGCAAGCATTGATCGAATATAACCGTCCCGACTTCTACAAGACCTCGACCTTTTTGCAGCAGGAACGCTATCGAGTCCTGGAAGAACGGGTCGTTCAAGCGGTCCAGAACCTGGCAAATGGCATTCCGACGTTGATGCAGTTCACCCGCCAACAGATCAAGCAATACCTGCAGCGAACCGTGCATCCGGACCTGGATCCCGATCCCGATACCACGACGGTCAGGCTGTTCTTCGGCAGCACCGACAATCCAAGGCAGTCCGCCACCACCAGCCTGACCCAACTGATGCTGGACAATCTGCGTCCATCGAAATACCCCGCCACGCTGGAAGTGCTGCCCACCCACCTTCTTGACCGGCAAGGCCAACGTATACGCAATCCGTCCAACGGTTACCTCATCACCCTGTCCGGATCCGACCTGGCGACGATGACGAACACCCTCGACGCCGGCGGCAGCTACGAAGCGATGCTGCGTGAGAAATTGAACAACCCCGAATACAAGGTTGCCTGGCAGGCCGCGTACCTGGCCAACATGCGGTTCAAAGGTCATGAAGCCGCGCTCAGGGGCGACGAGGTGTTCAAGCGCAGTGTCATCGACAAGACCATCGATCCTTCGAGATCCCAAAAACTCCTGGCACTCTGGTTGGACGTGATCTTGCAGCAGTCACCACCGGCCAACAAACATAGCCAGGTGATGGGAAAAAGCGTGCGCCTCTACGGCCTTGCGCTGGGCGGCACGATGGGCGTGACAGGGGTACTGCGCTCGGCACTGAAGGTGGAAGGCGCGCTGATCTTTACCGATCAGGTCGGGCCGGAAATCAAAGGCACGGTGGGCGCCTACTTTCCCGACAGCCCCGGCGGCCAGGATTTTCATGAATTTGCCGATCTGAGCGATGGGGTTGCCGAACTCCTGCGGGACGCGCAATGGCAGGCCTATTTCCGTGCGCGACTGCCCACCACCTATCCGGCGGAGACCCGGCAGATCTTCGGACAAGCCGGTCGCCCCTGGATTCGCGCCACGCCGATCACGGGTGACTTCATCGAAACCGTTCACCGCGAGCACGTCGACTTTCAGGTCATTCATGCCGATCCACTCTCCAACAGTAACCGTGACGTGCGGCGTGATACCAGGGCACGCCTGGTCCTGCTGGCGATCGATATCGTGCAGGAAATCGCCGGCATGCTCATGACGCCCGGCATTGTCACCTTTATGAAAAACATGGCGAGAACCGGTTTGTTGGTCGTCAAGACCGGAGCGATCCCGCTGAACCTGAGGACGCTGTTCTTCGTGCACAAAATCGCCAACTACCCCGGACGAAGCCTGGTTCGTGCGACGGCGAACGCCGCACGCGGCCGCACCTCGTTCATGGCGCTATCGGCGCGACGCCGAGCCACGGACGAAGTGCTGCCCGGACTGCCCCTGGAAGAGGCCGTCTACCAACGCTTTGCCGTGACCGATAGCTCCGTGATGCGCGCGACGACGACGGACGACCAGGGTTTTTACCGCATGACCCTCAACAACCCGACCACCGGCAGCGTGACCCGCCCGGTCTATATCCGCCAGCCCGAGGGGACAATGTTCCGGGTACACGACAATACCAAGCATGCCGCGACCGAAGCCGTGATCGTCGATCCATCGACTGGCTTGAACATCCGCTCCAGCGGCGTCATGCGAAGTACCGTGGCGCGGATGCCCAGCGGCGAATGGCGTGCCGTAGGGTTTGGTCATGGTGGCGGAAAACGCAAGCTCCCGGCCAGCAAGCCCAAGGAACCGGACAATGCACAACCGCCTACAACGTCGACACCCGCCCCGGCTGCGAGCATGTCCACTTCGATACGCAGCCCTGGCATCTGGAACACCAGCATCATGGACCTGGTCCCGGCGCTCATGACCCGGCTTCCCAGTTGGCCACGACACCGCAGCCTGCTGCTGATCACTGAAATACCCGGATCACGACCTTGGTCGGTGCGCTTTACCCCGGGGCAAGCGGAACGCATCTACCCCACGGCGCCTCACCCGGAAACGAACGAGTCGGACGTCGTCCTGAGACGAACCACCCTCAACCATTACAATCTGCAACTGGGCCAAGACACCGTGGAGATTCCAGCCGATGGCGATTGTTTTTTCAACGCCGTTGTCCGGGGATTGAATGAGGGAGGCCAGGGCAGCTTTACCATGCAAGGGTTGCGCAATGAAGCGGCCAACTATGTCGAACAGCATCCAGAGGTCAATGCCTTCGTAGGGCAACCAGTCTCCCCCCTGCAACAGGCTTTTCTGGATAACGTCGATTCGCTGGTGGAGGTCCTGGACGATGGCGCGGTGCTCGACCTGACCAGCATCGTTGTCGGAATCCGCAACCCGCACCGCCTGTTTCAACCGGTACTCGATTACCTGGAACGCTACACCAACTGGGTAGGGCGCAGGACCTTGGAACAGGCACGGCAGGCCGCCTTGCCGCCGGAAGTCCTGCACAACATAGGGCGTTTCCTGTCCCCACGCTCCCCGGCCAGCCTGATGCCGGACAGCGTTCCATACAACGCGCAGGACCCACAAGCGGTCAGGCAATTCTTCGAGGAAATTCTGTTGAAGCCCGTCGACGGACGGCAAATCGACCAACTGCTCGGCAGCAAGTTCCTGCTGTTGAGCACCAACGTCAAGCACATCATGCTCGAGTACGGAGTCACCGCTCAGCAGTTGGCGGTGAACCATCCCGATGTCGAAGATGCCTACCTCCTCTACGATGATGATCTCCACGGCAATCTTGATGAAGATGCCCTCGAAGCAACGGTCGACGGTGCTTATCTGGTGGACCGCGACGATCTGGACGAAATTGCCGAAAGGCTCAAAGCTGAAACGGGCCAGGACATCGATGACGATGAAACCCTGTTCCAGCAATTCGTTTATTACCAGAATGCCGAGGAGACCGTCGACCTCCTGAGAGCGGCTCTTGAACGCTTCCCCGACTTGCAAAGACGATTGAATATTCTCTATGCATCCCCCGTCATCAACACTCATCTGGGCGGCTTGCTGGATGTCAGTCTGGTTGCACGCTGGCTGCGCGATCCGGCGATCTCCGACGAGCGACTCCGGCTCATCGCCGAGTACTCTCGCACTTGCTACGAGGAACTGTTGAAAACGGAAAACATCGACGTCGAGTGGATGCGCTTTTTCAACGATCAGAACCTGCGCACGTTCATCGCCCATCGTCAGCCCTTGGTGGATTTCCTGGCGTTGCTGAAGGAAATATTCGGCGACGACAACAGCGTTGATCTTCCCTCGGTGGTCAGGTATTTCAGTGTCCCGGGGCAGCCACCGTCCAATACCAGGATCGAAATCCTGCTCAATGCCCCGAACCTGTGGTCCAGCATTCTGAGCCTGCCCCGGCACTACATCAGACGAGTATGGGGAGACCTGGTCGGCCCGTACTTCAGCGACAGCACGATACGACAGGCGCTTGGCCAACCCGGGGTGTTCGATTCCGTTGATAGCCTGGCGCTTGCAATAGCCGCTGGCCAGGACACAGAGGAAGGCCACGCCAATCAAATCGTCCGCGACCTGTACACCGTCAGCCAAAGCCAGGCCCAGCGTTATCTCTACAATTTCGACTTTCCCAGCAACCAACCAGGGCGCAGCCTTCTGGACTTTGCCTTGCATCTGGAAAGTAATCTTCAAGCACCGGATTGGGCTTGGGCCTATGCCAGGCCTGGGGTAACCGCCGACTCGCTCAAATCGTTCCAGTGGTAATACGACGCGGTGGAAGGCCCGGTGAATCGTCGGATCGACACCCTACGGCGCCACCGCATCGAACACCATGTGCACCGTGCCGTAATAGTCACCGGGCACATATTCGTCGCCAGGCTTGATGGCGGCGATCTCCAGCCGCACCTGCCGTCCCGGCCTGGCGTCGATGGCCGATACCACCTGGGTCGAATCCAGGCCCAGTACGACGTCATTGAACTTCACCCGCAGGTCGATGCGCTCACGGCCATTGGACAAATACGCCTCTTCACCGAGGCGCGCGCCAATGGCGCCAGTGGTGTTCTTCACTTCGTAAATGGCCCGCAACGGGACGAGTTCCGAGGTGATGGTGCTGAACGCCAGGCGCTGTTCGCGCTGGACCAACTGCGGGTCGAGGGGCAGCACATAGAAGTCGGCCGTCGGGATGGTGACGTAGACTTCAAAGGTTTTGCGTTCAACCGCCCCCCAGGCCGGCAGCCAAGGCAGTATCAGAGCGGTAAACGCGAGGGGCTGTATCAGTGTCTTGAACATATGGATTACCTGTGGCGTGGACGACCCGTTCGGCGTAGCTGCCGTCAACCCTTGATCTCGATGGTTTTTTTCTCGCCGCCTTCGATCAGCGTGAAGCGGTATTCACGCCCCGCTTCCTTGTCGAACGAAAAGGAACGGTTGGTCATGATGTGGTGCTTGGTGGTCGGCCGGCAGTCGTTTTCTTTCTTCGCCGCGCAATCCTTGAACTCATCGACCACCACCACGCTGTTGCCCTTGTTGCGCAACTGGTATCGATTGGCGTTGTCGTCGACCACGGTGTCGAAACGGGTGTCCTTGGGCCGCACGAAAAACACCGTGCCATAGCCCGCCAGTACCTTGATCCCGGCTTCCACGCGCTCCTTCTTGTAGTCCTCGCGCTCTTGCGCGCTGATGGCGAACTCGTCTTCAGCCTCGGGCACCACCGGCACAAAACGCACCCGGAAGTAGCGTTCCTTGTCGCGGTCGCCCATGAACAGCAACCGGGTGCCCTGCACACCGTTGGCCGGAACGATCAAGCGCGCCGGGCTGGCCATCAGGCCATCCCGGGCCACGGCGCTGGCCTGGTTTTGTAGCGGCATCTCCTGGTAAGTGCCGTCTTCGTTGTAGATGATTTCGAGGATATTGACCTTGACGAATGCCGTGGACGTCCCGCCGTTGAAGACCCGTTTCATGTAGGTGCTCTTGTCGCCGTCGAGGTAGTCGTACACGACCCCGACGCCAATCTGCGGCCCAGCCTGGGCGACACCGCAAAACAGAGAGAACCCAACCCACGCCCATGACTTTTTCATCGTTTTTCCAACCTCATGCTTAAACACAACTCATTGAATGTTGCCGGCCTGCTGGCCCCTAGACTTCCGAATCCCAGATCACCGTGACGTTGCCGATATACCTGTTGCCTCCACTGTCGAGCATGGCGCCCACGCTTTCGCGGGCCACTTCAAAATGCAGCGTTCCTGGCTTGCGTTCGAGATAAGAACCCGGCCGGAACAACTCGGTACCGCTACCATCGCGCAACAGCCGGCGGCGGCTGACCGGTTGCCCTGTGGCGTCCGTCAACCCGTCGGGCAGGGTCACGCTGACGTCCACCGGCACGGCATGCCCGGTGCTGGCTTCAGTAAGCGCGCAGGTGTTGCCGCTGATGGCCAGGCACTCCAATGCCATCTTGAAACGGGAAGAGGCGGAGATATGGAACCGCTGGTCACGAAACAACCGCGTGGGTCGTTGGCCGCTGTTCAGCCAGGCCTGCCAGCCCTCCTGGGGCACCAACTCGACCTGACTACCGCCAGGGGGGATATCCACCTTCAAGGTGTGCTCGACATCGAGTTTGAAATTGAGCGTGATGATCGAATCGTTGGGGAGCATGACGTCGCCCATGTCGACATCCTGCCCTGGACCAACCGTGTAGGTCAGCGACCCCGTGTATCGACCGGATGACATGCCCAAGGGATTGGGTGTGCGCAGTTCGTAGGCAAAATCGAGGTAACCGTAAGCGATGGTTGGGATCAGGTAGTTGGCCCGTTTTGCACAGACGCCTTCGACGGGTGTCTGCCAAAAGAACCTGTATATAAGGTTGTTATAAATCCCCACCCCGCTGTATCGGCAGGGCGCGGCAGCATTTACCCAGTCGGATCCGTTCCATAATCGCTTATGCGCGGTCAGGGGCGTCACGCCACCACCGACCAACCCGACAACACTCGTTGGAAACTGCTGTTCCGAACCGAAGCCGGACCAGCGCACTTCCACCGTTTCAGTTTCACCCGTAGTTGCATGGGTAACTTGGGTCGTACGCCAATCGGCAGGCAGCTTGAACATCGCACCTTGTCGAGGATCCCCGTGGCCCGCCTGAATAGCGGTGGTCGAATTGAAGCGTATGGGCAACCGAATGCTAAATGTCGTTCCGCCGCATTGTGCTGGATAACTCGCGCAGTAACCGCTGACCGGCGTGGTATTGCTAAATCTATTCTGATTGGGTTTCGAGGGATCAGGCCTGAAAACCGCACTGATGTCCCGACTGAGTGCGCTGGCCGCCGGCGCGCAGGCCAGCAACAGTGCCGCGAGCATATAACGTGCTAAGTGGGGAGCTTCCGTCATGGATACAACCTTATTCGAATTCAAAAATTGACTTGGCATCTCTAAACTTCCGAATCCCAGATCACCGTGACGTTGCCGGTATACCTTGTGCCTGCGCTGTCGAGCATTTGCTCCACGCTTTCACGGCCCACTTCAAAGTGCAGCGTCCTGGCTTGTGATCGATATAGGAAAGCGGCCAGAACATCTCGGTACCGCTGCCATCGTGCAGAAGCCGACGACGGTTGACCGGTTGCCATGCAGAGTCAGTCACGCCATTGGGCGGGGTGATGCTGACGTCCACCGGCACGGCATGACCGGTGCCAGCTTCGACAATCGCGCAGGTGTTGCCGCTGACGTGTTGGCAGTCGAGCGACATCTTGAAACGGGAAGAGGTCCAGATATGGAACCGCTGATCCCGAAACAACCGTGCAGGTTTGCGACCGCTGTTCAACCAGGCTTGCCATCCCCCTTGGGGCACCAGCTCCACCCGGTCGCCGCCTGGGGGAACATCTACTTTGAGGGTGTGCACGACGCTCAGGTTGAAATTCAAGGCGAGTATCGAATCTCCCGGCGTCATGTTATCGCCCAGATCGATATCGCCGCCCGGCCCTATCTGGTAAACCAGGCTGCCCGTGTACTGGCCGGACGACATGCCCAAAGGGTTGGGCGTGCGCAACTCATAGGCAAAATCAAGATAATCATATGTCAGGCGAGGAATTGTGTAGCGAGCCCTCTTGGCACACACGCCTGGTGTCGGCGTCAGCCAGATGAATTGATAGTAATACGCCGCCGCCGTCGCATCGCGCAGGCCTTGGCAGGGCGCCGGGACCTCTTGCCACGTGCTGCCCCATAAAATTCTGTGAGCTTCAGAGAAACCAACTTCTCCACCGACACCTATCAGGTTCTGAACCGTGTCAGAAAGTCGATACCTTGCCCCCAACGCCGTGATACGCAGCTCGACCACTTCAGTCTCGCCCGTCGCCGAATGAGTGACCTGTGCCGCACGCCAGCTGGCCGGTAAATTGAACATTGCCCCCTGCCTGGGATCGTTATGATTGGCGTATAGGGGACCATTGGATTCGGAGGAAATGGGCATTCGCATACTGACCAACCCCCTGGAGCTGCAGAGGCTAGGACTCTGTGCGCAAAATCCGGTGACCGGCGTGGTATTAACGAATTTGTTCGCATTGGGATTCGAGGGATCAGGCCGGAATACCGCCCTGATCTCATAATCGTAGGCATGGGTCGTCGGTAACTCGTTCAACAAGAACACCGAAACGACACAGCCCAGCTTCTTTAGCAAACCTTTCATTTCATCGACCCCACGCGTGTCAGCAATCGCCATGAATGACACCAAACGACACTGCTTTACCGCGCTCCTGGCACAATTAAACTTCCGAATCCCAGATGACCGTGACGTTGCCGGTATATCTGTTGCCGCCGCTGTCGAGCATGTCTGCCACGCTTTCGCGGCCTACTTCGAAGTGCAGGGTGCCCAACCCACGATCGATATAGGAAACCGGGCGGAACAACTCCGTGCCGCTGCCATCGCGCAGCACCCGGCGGCGCTCGACCGGTTGCCCCACGGCGTCGGTCAAGCCATTGTGCAGGCTGACGCTGACGTCCACCGGCACCGCGTGACCGGTGCCGGCTTCTGAAATTGCGCAGGTGTTGCCGCTGACGATCTGGCATTCGAGCCACATCTTGAAACGCGAAGAAGCGGAGATATGGAACCGCTGGTCACGAAACAACCGTGAGGGCCTGCTACCGCTGTTCAGCCAGGCTTGCCAGCCTTCTTGGGGCACCAATTCCACCCGATCGCCACCAGGGACGAGATCCACCTTGAGTGTGTGCTCGACGTCCAGTTTGAAATGAAGTGAGAGGGTCGAATCGTTGGGGAGCATGACGTCCCCCATGTCAATGTCCTGACCCGGACCAACGCTATAAACCAGCGCGCCCGTGTACTGGCCGGACGACATTCCCAAAGGATTGGGCGTACGCATTTCGTAGGCAAAATCCAAATAAGAGTAGGACATGCCAGGGATCAGATAACTTGCCTGCTTGGCACACACCCCTTCACTGTCTGGAGCGAACCAGAAAAAAGCAAAACGAAAATTGGTTCCGGCAGCGGTCACCGGAGCTTGTCTGCACGGCTCGGGAGCGTATCCCCAGCTACGACCGTTCCAGAGGCGCGCATGAGCGGTTCCGATATCCACGCCTCCACCGACCAACTCGATAACACCCGACGGGATCTGATATTGCGAACCCATGCCGACCCAGCGTATTTCTACGGTTTCAGATTCACCCGTACTTGCATGAGTCACCTGTGCCGTACGCCAGCCGATAGGCATACTGAACATCGCACCTTGTCGGGGATCCGAATGACTTGCCTGAATAGGAGCGGTCGAATCGAAGACCAGGGGCAAGCGAATACTGAATACCGTTGATCCGCAGCCGTATTGAGAACAATGACCACTGACCGGCGTGGTATTGGTAAATATATTTTCATGGGGTTTCGAGGGATCCGGCCTGAACACCGCAGTGATATCCCGACTCACCGCACTGGCCGCCGACGCGCAGGCAAACAACAACACCGTCACCATACTGCGCGTCGCTAGCGGTAAACATTTCATTCGTACAACCTCATACATCAGGAAACCCCGTGGCGAGGGAGCTTGCTCCCGCTGGACGCGACAGCGTCCCCAACAGAGTGATGGCTGGCCTTTGGGGCGGCTTCGCCACCCAGCGGGAGCAAGCTCCCTCGCCACGGGTTCATCTGCGTTAGCCAATAAGTGCTTTCGGGCCTCATGAGCGCTGCTTCTCGGCATGCGCCTCGGCGAGGGTCGTGTCGGCCAAGGTGTCGGACGTGCAACGCAAGTCACCGATCATCAACACATCGCCCTCGCGACTGGCACTGTCCGGGTCAAGGCGAAACCGGCAGAACAGTTCGTTGCCGTAGCGCACTTCCAGCGTCGGGGAGCCGGCGTTCATTTCCATGGAGAAGAACCCGTCCACCTCGCTGATGCCGCGACTGGCGTGGTTGATCACGTGGTGGCCCTTGAGCGGCTGTCCGTTTTCGTCGAGCAGGCGGCCGAGCACGGTCACGGTTCTCATCACGCTGATCCGGCGGTAATCCACCCCGCCCTTGTTCAGGTGATAACGGGTGCGCGAAGGCTCGATGTTCGCCGCCGGCGGGTGCAGGCCGTCGAAATCGAAGGTCACCATGCTGTTCTTGTAAGCGGTGATCGGCACGAAGTTACGGCCTGGACGCAACTCGGTACTGCCGCCGGTCAAGTCGTCGGCGCGCAGGGCAACATCGTCCAGGTCGGTTTCCACATCGACGATCATCCCCGCGCCGCGCCCTTGGGGCACGCCGGTGAATGCGGCTTTGCTGCCGCCCACGGCCACGGTGCTGCTCAGGTTGAGCCCGCCGGTGAGGTTGTCGTTGTAGGACGAACGCTGGACAAAACCGTCGCCGTAGAGCGAATCGGTGGTGAAGCTGGCGATGCCGGACAGGCCCACGCCATAGGTGTCGGCCAGCGCCGTGGCGGAGACGCTTTGCAATACGTGATCTGTCAGGTCGCGGCGATAGCCCAGCGAGGCATTGTTGTCCCGCGTGCCCTCCCGTGAGGTGCGCGTGCCGATGCTGCCCGACCAGTATTCGCCCGGCCCGCCCAGCGCAACGTTGACGCTCAGGTCAACGCCGCGATTGCGTTTGTCGGCGGTGCTCGACGTGCCGGGGCGATCGAACACCGACAGCCGCCAGTTGGCATCGCTGCCAGCCAGATTGCCGCGCTGGGACCAGCCCAGGTCCAGGCCGATGCCCTGCACGTTACCTTCGCTGTAGGCCAGCCGCCCATTGAGGGAGGTCTTGTTGCTCAAGCGATGGTTGACCGACAGCGACGAGTTGCTGGTCTGGCCGACGAACACGTTGCGCTGGCGGATACGCGTACCGTCCGGCAGGGTTTCGTAGGTGTTGCGGGTGTCCAGCCAACTGCGGTTATGGCTGGCGACCACGCTGCCATAGCCATAGCTGTACAAACCCTGCACGTCCATGCCGGTGCCGTACTGCTGGGTTTGATAGACGTTGGCGTAAAGGCTGGTGTTGCTGGCGAGCGACCAGTCCACCGAGGTGCCAACTTGCAGCTTGTCCTGCACCTGGCGTGTGGAAGCGCCGAGGATCACCCGTGGATGCAGCAGATAGTTGAGGCCGAGCCCCGCCGTCGTAAAGCCCGAGGGCTGGTCTTCCCAATTGCTCCACAGCCGGGTTTCGCGACCGGCGAACAGGTTGTAGCGCCAGCGTTCCTCGGCGTCGCTCCAGTTATTGGGTTTGTAGACCAGTTCCTGGCTGGTGGCGGTGGTTTGCCCGTCCTCGACCAGCCGCACTTCCACCTCATAGATGCCGCCGGGCAAGGGCCGGGTGTCCAGGCTCTGCAAGCCGGCGCTCACCGCCTGGGTGTTGATCAACAGGCCGTTGCGATAGATCTCCACCGAAGCCTGGCGGCTGGCGGTGACATAGATCGGGTAGACGCTGGGTTTCGGGTTGTTGATCGCCAGGCTGTCGGAGCTGCCGTACATCACGCCCAACGCGGTGTCCGGGTTGGCGCCGAACGCGCGAATCTGGCGATTCAAGCCATCGGAGCCGGGCGTGAAGTAGCCCAGGCGAAAGAACGTCCCCTCCAGCTCTCGCTGGGTATGGAGTTCATGGATAGCGTGATACAGCTTGTCATCCGGCCCGCCAAGACGCGACAGCTGCATATCCAGCGTCTGGCTCCAGTTGCCAACGCTGGAACTGGCGTTGAGGCCGTAGCGCCCGCCGGTATCCTGCTCCTGGCCACCGTTGATATTGAGTTGGTTATTGAAGATCAGGCCCAGGCTGCCGCCTTCCGGCTGGTCGTAATAACGCTTGGTTTCGGTGTTGCGCTCCACATCCCGGGTGAGGATCGACACCAATGAATTCTCGAGGCTGTAGTGCACCGCCAGCAGCCCTGACGGACAGTTGGCTTCACACGAGCCAAGCAATTGACCTTGCTTGAGATGCTGTTCCCATTGCTCGCGCTCGACGGCTTTTATCGTGCTGCCCTGCGTGTCCGTAAACTCCAGCAGGGTAATGCGATCGTCCCGCGTCAAGACCACCATGGCTTCGCCAAGGGACTGTTGATTGAGCTCGATACGAACCGCCAGGGGTACATCGAAGAAGTGCGATTCGAACTCTGCCGGCAGGCCCTTGGCCTGGGACAACAGGCTTCTCGGTGTCGTACCGGGGGCAGTCGGCGCGGCCAATGCATTTGCACACAACAATAGCGCGAGCGCACCTGCAAGGGGTGTCATCGGGAACATCGACGGATTCTCATCATCTGCGAGCTATCGGGACGGTTCAGGTACAGGCCGACCGGGTGGGGAGAACCGGCCGGCCTGCGACGATACCCTTGGATGAGTCGAGCACTCACCGGGCATCGAATGGCATCACGGACGCGGCACGGCGTCGAAGATGACGGTCATGTCGGCGGTGTACAGGCCAGTCTGGGTCGCCTGAGGCGTGGCCGCGACGATGGTCATGTCAGCCTGGGTACCCGGGGTCGATGTGGCATCATCCACCACTTCCTGAGGCGTGGCGGTCAGGGTGACGCCATTGAACGCGGTGGTCAGGGCGATGGAATCGCTACCGTTGTACAGCGAAGCCGGACCGCCTTCGATGTAGGCATTGACCGAACCGTCGGTGTTTTTCACATCGAAAGTCTGGCGCAGGGAAGACAGCGTGCCGCTGACGGTGTTGTAGCTCATGACTTCATCCCGACCGAAGTCCGGGTTGCGCGGCTGCACATGGAACTGCTGGGTTGGGATGTTCGCCGTGATGTGGATGGACGAACGCGCATCGTCGGCGGCAAAGGCCAGCGAAGAAGTCAGGGCAGTGGCGGCCAGGGCGGTAGCGGATACGAGTTGCTTGAGCATTTTTTATACCTGTCTTTGCTATGAAAAGAAGAAGAGAACGTGAAGCCCAAGTTGCCGATGGCCGGACCCGAGCCTTCAACGCGGCGCCATGATTCACTCTTCCCTCTCAAAAAAAAGCAGGCCGATTCCCACAGGCTCGTAGTAAAAGCGCCATGACACAACGAGGAATATTCGACAGTTATCTTTAAATAGCAAAAAGGTATGTAAGGAGCTTCTTACATTGTCGTATTTAGCCTAATAAATACGGTGGGGTAACAAGTTGGGGTCCAGTGACACGAAATGTACGGCATGACGCAGCGACATTTCCCGCACCTTCCAGCGACCGGAGCCGACCTCGGCCGATTGCCGCGCCGTGCTAGCGTCTCTTTCCCGTCCACCGGAGCCACCGGTGGGCCTAAAGGAATGCACAGGCATGGATGTCACAAGCAGAGCATCAGAGGTCATTTCGCCAACTGAAAGCAACCCGTTACTGAAGACATTGATTCAAGACGCGATAACACCCGGTCATGACGGCGCGGCTTTCGCCGCCGCCCTCAAGGACCTTGGCATGACGTCGATATTCGACATCGTGCGCATGACCCGCAGCGTATTTATCGAACAGCTGCAAGCGTTCAACATCGATGACCACGGCGCCGGGCACGCCTATGACATTGCCCAGGGATACGCCGCCCAGTTGGACCGTCTCTATCGGCAACAACAGGTGTCGCCAGACCTGATACAGGCCCGGCAAAAACGCACCGCGTCCAACATTGAAAACAGCCAGCCACCGGATCTGCCAACTTATCGGAAGTTGTTCAACGAGCCCTGGAACCAGTTCTGCTCCAGCGCATCCATGGCCGCGAACGACTCGCCCGTGGCCTACCTCAGAACGCTCTACCTGTTTGCCTTGCAGTTGGAAACCCGCGGCACGGAAGCTGCCCGCAGGCTGGACCAGCGACGCCCGGACCTGAAGGGTTTCGTTATCGATTCGGGTAAGACATTCAATCAGGTGCCGACGCTCTCGATCGTCAACCAGATCCTGAAAGATCAGTTGGAAACAAGCGTCACGACGGCCACCGCTTACGAACTGTTGAATAAAAAGCACTATCCCTATTCGCTTCCCTACGACGCTTATCACCATGCTTGTGCCTTGGGGCTAGGTGAAAAACAACTACAGCTTGGCGAACTTCATTATCGAATCAGCCCGCGCCTGCTCGCCTTTGATCCCAATCAAAGTTCAATCGAAGCGGCCCGGCGCATCCAGCCAGTGTTATCCGGACTTTCCCCCGCACAAATGGAACTGCTGATCGCCGCCCCGAATGCCGGCGTAACGCTGTACGAAGCCAACTTCGACCTTGCCCCGTCCGCCGACCTGAAGAAACAAGACGAAGCCGCGCAGGAAAAATTTCTGCGCGCGCAGTTAAGCCAGGTCGAGGTATTCCTCGACAAGACCGGGCTGGATGCCAGCCAACTCCAGGCGTTGCTCTCGCAGAAAACCCACGCGCCTCATCAGTCCGCAGCGCTGACAAATGGCGATACCGCCGGCTATGGCGCTGTCTATGTCAACGGCGGGCCATCCCCCATGGCTTTGTTGGACGCCGGGACCTTGTCGAACACCACGTCCGATCGTTTTGACAGGCTGCACAAGATGATCCGCCTGCAACGTTGGCTTGGCATTCCCTTCGCGGAACTCGACACGCTACTGACCAGCGCCATGAAACGTGAAGGCAACGAAGAACTGGCGCTGAACGCCACTACGCTACGTGTGCTCGGCGTCTTTCGTTATTGGAACCGTGTCCACGCGGTACCCGCTGAAGAGTTCGCCGCCCTGCTGTTTCGCATCCCGACCCATGCCACGGAACGGCGAGTGCCGCTTTTCGATCGACTGTTCCGCTCACCTGGCACCACGCAGCAGGCGTTGGTACTCGACGGCGGAATATTCGACAACACAACCCGACAACGGCTCTGCGCAGCATTCGGGCTCAGTGATACGGCGGACTCATTGGGGTTGCTGATCGACAACATCCCTCCCGAGGAAAAGACCAGCACCCTCGCCGCAATCTCCGCCGTCTATCGACAGGCACGCGTCGCGCAGTTGCTGGGCCTTACCGTCCAGGAATGCAGCCAATTGCTCGAACTGCTTGCGCCGGCGTATCGACAGCAATGGGTGGCCCCATCCCTGGCAAACACAGGCGCGACGGATACAAAAAACGCAGATTACCTCGACATGCTGATGCACCTCGATTGGATCACCCGTTGGATGCGCGACAGCGATGTGGGCGTTTCCGATTTGCGCCGGCAGATGCTCGTGGTCCCTGCCGAAGTGTTTCCGTCCCTGCGTGCACCGAAGAATGAGGATTACACCGACCTGCTCCAGCCCAAAACCCGACCATTGATACCCGAACTGATCGAAACGTACCTGAGGGACACAACCTCCGAAAGCGCTCGTCTCAGGTATTTATCCCTGCTGATGCCCAACGTCGAAGGCGACCTGCAACTGCCCGTGAGCAGCGAAACACTGCTGCATTTCATGAAATTTCCCGGCTGGCTGGACGACGCCTATCTGCAAGAAACCAAGCTGGAACTGCGTCTGCACGATTTCTATCTGCTGCATCGCGTCAAGCAATACGTCGACGTCTACGGCCGCTCGGAAAACGTTTTGCTCGAATACTTCGAATGGGCACGCTCCGCTTCTGCCGATAAAAAACAAGCCGATACGCGACTGGCCGCACTGCTGGGATGGACCGCCAAGGAAGTTGCAATCCTGACCGAAACGCCCGGCTCAACGAGGGTGACCGCCATGAACCAGATCGACTGGTTGATGCGCTGCCAACAAGCCTGCCGGAAGGCCGGTTTTTCCGCCACGACGCTGCTCAAAGCCGCCGAACTCGCCCGAGACAGCGCCGAGGCTGATTGGAAGACCCTCGCTGAAGCCCTGTAAAGCAGCCCCGACGATTGCCCCACCGACTTGCTCAAGGAATGTCCATGTCACCGCACCTCGAACAGCAGCTCAACGAAACCCTGCGCGATGCAATGCTGGCCTGTTACCTGACCCACATCGTACCCGCCGATAAAGCGCTCGCCGACCTGAAGACCGCTGATGACCTTTATCAATACTGGCTGATCGATGTCCTGGTCAGCCAGGCTGTCGCCACCAGCGAAGTGGCCGCTGCCATTGCCAGCCTCCAGCACTACATCAATCGAATCCAGCTGGGCCTCGAGCCTGGCTACGAGAAGCACGGCATCACGGCGTCGCAAGAACAGGCCTGGCGGGAGCGCCTGCACGCCTACGCGCTTTGGAGCGATCACGAAAAGCTGCGCACGTACCCGGAAATCTATTTGAGCCCGCTGCTGCGACAAGACAAGACCGAAAGCTTCGAGCAGCTGGAAAATGACCTCAGCCAATACCGGATTGATTTGAAAAGCGTCCATACGGCCCTGCAGAACTACCTCTCTCGCTTCGAAGAAATCGCCAACATCGAAACACTCAACGGCTATATCGACGGCGACCACGCCGCGCTGGACGCCAGCACTTATTACCTGGTGGGTAAGTCCAGCTCGGAAAACACCTATTACTGGCGTTCACTTGATTTACCGGTGCCTTCCACAACGACCCGGCAACCGGCTTCGACTTCGTTTATGGATTGGTCGGATTGGAAGAAGATCGACATCGTCTTCCCGGAAGAATTGGCGGATCAAACCTTGCGGCCAGTGACGTTCAACAACCGCCTGTTCGTCGTCTGGGCCGAGGTTACCCCGCCAGGCGGCCCCATCGGATCCAGCCTGCAAACCGTGGAAGGCGTGACGTACAGGGAGGATGCCGACAGCCATAACCAATCGCGCTATCCGAAGGTGCAGGTAAAGTACGCCCATAAAAAATTCGATGGCAGTTGGAGCACGCCGCAAACGGTGATCGATCGGTATTACCAGAGCGATTACCTTGGGCTTGCAGGTAGCCAGGACAAGTCAACGGTTCCCACCGCGACAGCACCGGCGGGTAACGATTTTTCATACTTCCAAAGCCACCTTCAAACGGTTGCGATATATGACAAGAATCTCGACCGGCTATTCATCGGCGCGAAGTTCGACGAAGTGTTCTATCAAGCCGTGGGCCTGAACCACCACCATACCCCCAGGGGATTGGCGACCGTCGGTGCGGCAATCCCTGCACAAGTCGACGCATCAATAAAGTACTTTGCGCACCTTCCCTCCGAACACCACCGCAAATTCATCAAGTATTCGACGGTTAATAAAGACCGTTTCCAATATATCCACCATGACGCGTATCTACTCCCCAGCACGGTGATACCCGTCACTTTCTCGAACTGGAACGCTGACGAAAGGGTGGATACCCATCTGGGGGCCCTGGAGGTAAAGCGGACATCACCCAGTCCGGATGCCTTGAACTCAAGGAAAATTCCCGACCATTTCCAGCTGACCTCGAAGTTGACGGGAGACTTTCTGCCCCTCGAAGACTTCTTGTTCGAGGGCGTACCACAAGGAGCAAAATATCCATTCACCCTGAAAGTGAGGCTCAGCAAAGCGCCTGCGAATAGCGTGTCGTCCCGCATCCATATCGGGATCACTTTCAGCTCCATATCCCTGCTGCCCGCTTCAACGGCGGATCTCCAAAACAGCATCATCCAACTGGTCCTGGAGCACTCGACAAGCCACGAACAGATCCCCATCGACCTGACGCAGTCAACTACCACATTCCTGGAGTCGGAAAACGGCTTTGTCATGGAGCACGAATCCAACATTCCTGACGACCGCTACGACGTCCTTACCCGAGCCGACAACATCTACAGCGCCACGTTGTCGTTCCATAGCGCTGCATTTCTTTCCAGACTCATATACCGGGAACCGTTCCATCTGCTCAGAACGCCCCCCGTCACGCACCTTTATCGACACGTCATCATGGCGCCGATAACAGCGAGTGCCGAAGCACCCGAAATCATAAGCAACGACACGATGACCATTTTGACAGGCAGCGCATCGTTGGATGACTACGAGCAGGCAACGCCACGATTAAGAAGCTCAAGCGTCCTGAGCACATCGCTAAGGGAGGCTCCCTTTACCGAAACGAAATACTTCGTCCATGGCGTATTGGTGTATGAATCCAACGGGGAGGAATTTCATCTTTCAAAGGCCCTCCTGCAATACGTATCCGTGACGCTGGAAGGAGGAGCGTCAGCGGTTGTGGAGGCCATTGCGCCACGCTCCAGTCGCCTGGGCGAAGCGGAGTTCATAGACTTCACCGACACCGACGTCAATTTCCCTCCCCTGCGCACCAATACCCGTTTCGCCAAGAAATTGGTCAAGGCCGCCAGCCTGAGCCTGGATCATTTCTTTTCCTCGCGGCCCGAGACATGGGAAGAGCCCGAGACATCCGAAGAGACTGGCTCCGAGCCCCTGGATTTCCACGGCGCCCACGGCAAGAGTTTTTGGGAAGTGTTTCTCTTCCTGCCTTGGTCAGTGGCCTACCGTTTGAATCAAGAAGGCCGCTACCAGGAAGCTGAGACCTGGCTGGGCTACATTTTCGACCCGAAACGCCCGCCTTACTGGAACCTGGGCGAGCTGACTCGCACACGCGACATCCCTCGCTACGCGCTTGAGCAGCCCTATGATCCTAACCATCTGGCGCTGAGCAACCCGGCCCATTTGCGAAAGTCGCTGTACATGCTCTATCTGGACATCCTGGTCAACCGGGGCGACGCGGCGTATCGACAGCTTACGCCGGACAGCCTGGGGCAGGCCAAGCTCCGGTATGTGCAAGCCGGCCAGTTGCTCGGGCCGCGTCCAGCCGTAACGCTGGCCGAGCCTTGGGGAAGCATTTCCTTGGGCAACCTGGCCGAGGGCAAATCCGCTGCATTGCGCCAGCTCGAAAAGGACATGCCCCTGGCGGTCATTCCAATCGCTATCAAAAAGCAGGACGCAACGCCTTGGCTCAAAGACACCGGCCACCTGCTCCAACCGTTCAACCCCGCGCTGACAGCACGATGGGACAAGCTTGAAAGCCGGTTGTACAACCTTCGCCACAATCTGGACATCAACGGCAACCCCTTGCGCCTGACACTTCTTGCCCAATCACCAGGTGCTTTCGCGTCCGGCAGTCCGAGTGCCGTGTTCGGTGCGGGTGCCGCGCCAGCCGGAGGGGCTTTGCGTTCCGTCAGTCATTACCGCTTCCAGGCCTTGGCGGCGCATGCCATGGGTGCCGTGGACCACATCATTCAATTCGGCAACACCTTGCTGTCACTGATCGAACGGCAGGAACAGGCCGAGCATCTCCAACTGCAACAACAACATGCCTGGGACCTCGCCAAGATCGTGGTCGAGCAGCACCCAGGCCCTGCTCATCGACCAGAAAAACCTCGAGGCGCTACAGGCAGGCCGGGCCCTGATCGAGGCCCGCGCCCGGTTCTTCGCCAAGCAGCTCAACGAAGGCATCAACCAGGAAGAAACCGCAGCGAACGAACACCACATGACTGCGGCTTCCGCTGAGTTGGTCGCAGCCGGGGCAGGCGCCCTGGCCGGCGTCGCCATGCTCGCGCCGAATATTTTCGGTTTCTCCAACGGTGGCATGCGCTGGGAGGGTTTGGCGTTTGCCGCACAGGCCACGGCTGAAGGCGTTGCAAGCGCGTCTCGCAATGCCGCCAACATGTTGGACCGATCCGCACAATTTGCCCGCCGGGCCGAAGAGTGGGCCTATGCCAAGGAACAGGCGGACCTTGAGCTCGTCCAGCTCGATAGCCAGTTCAAGGTCTACCAGCAGCAGGAAAAAGCTTCACGACTGCAACTTCAAGTGGCTCGGACATCCCTCGCGCAAACCTGGTCGATTTTCCAACTGCTCAACAAACGCTTCTCCAGGGCGCAGCTTTATCAATGGCTGAACGGCCAACTCGCGGCCCTCTACCACGAGGCTTATGGCATCGCCCTTTCGTTGTGCCTGGATGCCGAAGCCTGTTGGCGATTTGAACTGGCCAAGGACAGAAGCTTTTTCCAGAGAGACACATGGAACAACAACTACCGCGGGTTGCTGGCAGGTGAGTCGTTGAAACTCAAGCTGATGAAGATGAGCAAAGCCTATGTGGAAGATCATCGACGAGACCTGGAAATCGTCAAGACGCTCTCACTGCGGCAAAAAATGACGATCTGCAAGGTTGGCGTACTGATGCCCCAGGCCGAGCGAAATCCATCGTCTGATCCATGGTCCAACCTGATGAGGTCGGTGATCAGCGGCGGCACGCTGACCTTCGAGCTGCCTCAAGGCCTGTTCGAGGCCGACTACCCAGGCCAGATGCTTCGACGCATCAAAAGCATCAGCGTCTCGTTGCCCGCGACACTGGGGCCTTACGAAGACATCAAGGCCATACTGACCCAGACCAGCAACACGATTCTGGGAGCGGATGACAAACCCGTCTTTACCGACCAGCGCTCCAACCAGCAGGTGGCCCTTTCGACCGGGTTCGACGACAGCGGCCAGTTCATGCTCAATTTCGGTGACGATCGATACCTGCCCTTCGAATTCACCGGAGCCATCTCGTCCTGGACGCTGGCGTTCCCCAACCCCGGCAATCAGCAAGCGCTGCTCGAATCGATCACCGACATCATCGTCCACCTGCGCTACACCGCCCGGCCTGGCACGGGAGAACGTCGATGAACACAGCCTCCGAACCTTCCGCCATCGACATGCCCGCGCTGCCCAAGAGCGGTGGTGCACTGACAGGCCTCGGCAGAGGCTGGGGTGACATCGGCGCCAGCGGCACGGCGACATTCGAGATTGGCCTGCCGATTTCAGCAGGGCGCGGTTACGCGCCTGCGCTGGCCTTGATCTATCAGAGCAACGGCCCGTTCGGGTTGGGTTGGACCCTGCCGCTGGGCGCCATTTCGCGGCGTGCCAGCAAGGGTGTTCCCTCCTACACGGCGCAAGACGTCATCCTCGGCCCCGATGGCCAGCCCTTGCTGCCCGAGCGAGACGCCCAGGGAGCCGTGGTGGAGACGCTTCATGCATATTTCAACGACCTTGCGCTGGACACGACCTACACCGTCGTCCGCCATTTCCCTCGGGTCGAGAGCGATTTCTCGCGTTGGGAGCATTGGCGCTCGGCCAGCGATCCTGCGGGTTTCTGGCTGGTACAGGGCGCCGACGGTGGCGTGCATCTCTATGGCAGAACGAGCCGGGGCCGCATCGCCGACCCGGATAACCCGCTGAAGGTCGCCCAGTGGTTGTTGCAGGAAAGCCTGAACCCCTTCGGCGAGCATATTCATTATCAATACCGGGAGGAAAGCGAACGCACGCGCTATCCCCGGGAAACCCGGGCCCAGCGCTACCTGGAGCGCATTCGCTATGGCAATTTCAGCGCGGCGGATCACGAGCACTTATATCTGTGGGCCGGTGATGTCCCGACGGATGTGAAGTGGCATTTCGAACTGGTCTTGGACTACGGCGAACGCACCAGCGCCATCGATAAGCCGCCGCCCTATGACGCGAGCTCGGACTGGCTGCCACGCCGGGATCCTTTCTCAAGTTTTGCCTACGGTTTTGAGCTTCGCACCTTGCGCCTGTGTCGCCAGGTCCTGATGTTTCACTATTTTCCAGACGAAGCCGACATGGGACCGACGCCCGTGCTCGTCAGGCGCCTGCTGCTGGAGCACCCATCCGGCGATGATTCGTACAGCCTGCTGACGGCCGCACATGAGCAAGCCATTGACGCGAGCGGAAGATTGTCGAGTCATCCTCCGCTGGAACTGCTTTATCAATCAGGCCGGTTGAAACGGGACGTGCATCGCTACACCTCGTTCCAGTACGCCGGCTTCAATGACGGACAGCGCTACTTCGTCGCGGATCTGTTCGGCGAAGGGGTGCCGGGCCTGTTGTACCGTGACGATAAAGCCTGGTACTACCGCGAGCCGCTAAGGACACAGGGCAACGACATGACCTATGGCGCTCCTCGAGCGCTGCCCAAGGTTCCGGTGGCCGACCGTGCGCGGCCCGGTCGCCAGATGTTGCTGGACATCACTGGCGACGGCCAGTTGGACTGGCTGGTGGCCCGTCCCGGCATGAGTGGCTTCTTCAGTCTTGGCAGTACCGGCGATTGGTCGGGCTTCGTGCCCTTCAACGCCGTCCCCGTCGAGTTTCTTCATCCACAAGGTTCGCTGGCCGACGTGATGGGCGCCGGCTTGCTGGATTTTGTCATGATCGGTCCGCGCAGCGTTCGACTGTTCCCCAATCGAAAACAGGACGGATTTGCCTCGCAAATAGCGATCCCACGCACCGCCGACGAGGATGACCTGCCGTCGATCACCGGATCGCCATCGGAGCTGGTGGTGTTCTGTGATGTGCTGGGTAGCGGCCAGCAACACCTGGTGCGTATCCGCCACAACGAAGTGAAATGCTGGCCTGCTCTTGGCGCAGGACGCTTTGGCAAAGGCTGGGTGTTCGCCAGCCTGCCCTTCCCCCCCGAAACCTTCCAGGCATCCCGGGTTTTGCTGGCCGATCTCGATGGATCCGGGGCCGCGGACCTGGTGTACCTGGAGCCCGACAGCTTTTCGATCCTGCGCAACCTGGGCGGCAACGGGTTCGCTCATCAGCCCGTGAAGGTGCGGTGGCCCGACGGTGTCCGTTACGACGCGCGCAGCCAGGTGAGCATTGCCGACTTGCAGGGCTTGGGGTTTCCCAACCTGATACTGAGCACGCCGCATCCGTCACCCCGCCACTGGCGCTACGACTTTTTCGCCAATAAACCGTACCTGCTGCGCCAAACCGAAAACAATATGGGCGCACGTACCCGCATTGACTATCGCAGCAGCGCCCAGGAATGGCTGGACGAAAAACAGGCGCTGCGCCTGGCCGCCAACCCCGCGGTTTGCCAGGTGCCTTTTGCGGTGCCACTGGTCAGTCGGCAAATCGTGCTGGATGAAATCACCGGCGGCAGCCACACCCAGACGTTCAGCTATCGACAGGGTTACTACGATCGACGCGAACAGGCTTTCCGCGGCTATGGGTTGCTGTTGCACCGTGATGCAGAACATCATCCCGGCGACCTGCCCGAGGACAGCTACAGCGCACCGGTATTGACCAAGACCTGGTTTCACAATGGTCAGGCCTTGGACATGCCTCGCGAAGGCTACAGCGCTCACGACCCGCAGGCGCTGGTCCTGGGCAAGACGTTGCTGAGCCGACATCGGGCATCCGGCCCACTGCCTACCGAGCAGCAAGACGACGTGATCGAGATGCCCGACTCGCCACTGCTCGTCGAAGCCATGCACGCCCTCAGCGGCGCCGAGTTGCGGGTCGAGGTGTGGGCCGATGGAGCGATGGCGGGACAGGTGCCTTATTCGGTGCGGGAACATCGGTACCGGGTGCGTCAATTGCCCTATGAGAGAGGTGGGCAACACTATGCCCGCACGCAGGTGCTGAGGCTGGAGTCCATGACGCTTCAATACGAGCGCGTCGCGGATGATCCGGTCTGCCAGCATCAGGTCAACCTCCGCTGGGACGCCTTTGGCCGCCCCGTGCATTACGTCACGGTTCACCATGCACGGCGCAAAACCGCCCATGACGATCCTCCCTCGCTGCTCACCAATACCCATCAGCAGCAATGGTGGCGCGATACACACGACGAGGCGCAGCAGGCCTTCTACTTGAGTGAAACCCTGGCGCAGTTCATTCACCTGACCGCTCCCCAACGCTGGCGCCTGGGCCTGCCTTGGCGCCAGCGCAGCAACGTACTCGTGCTGGACAAGCGAACACATCCACGCCTGACGTCGGCGAGTTTTTCCTGTGAACGACTGCTGGACGAAACGGCCGGCCCGTTGAGCCCTTGGGCCGAGCGCGAATTGAGCGCCCTGTCCGTACAGCACTACCGGGAACCCGGAGGAAAAGGGGCAACCTTGCAACCCGGTAGCGCCGGCTTCCAGGGCCTGGCCGACCATCTGGAAACCGCCGAGCTGGACCCCAACGCCCTCGGTGCCTACGCCGACATCCCGGACCTGCCACCCTACCCGTCGAAGGAATTCGAGCTGAAGCTCCTGGAAATCGGTTATCGGCCCATGGAGTTGTTCTTCTTTGCCAATCAGCAGGAGGCAACCCGAACCGATCATGGTCTCTGGGCCATCCGGCGCAACTTTTCCCGCTATGCCCCCGTCAGCCAGTTCTGTCGAATCAGAACGTCCAGAACGTCGCCCGACCATGATGAAACCGTACTGATCTACGATTCATATTCTTGCCAACTGGCCGCTATCAAACAGCCGGATGGATGCGTCACTCAGGTGAGTTCCGATTATCGGACCTTGCTGCCCGTGACGATTACAGACCCCAATGGCACAACGCAGGAAGCGCTCTACGACGGTTTCGGTCAATTGCTTGCCAGTGCGTTCAACGGTCGGGAGCAAGGCCGACCCGTCGGCTTCCATGTGCACGGTCGGTATATCCGTCCGCCGGATGACACACCCAACCGTGCAATCGAAACGCCCCAAGCGCTGCTACAAGATGCCGCCACTGCGCACGCCTACGACCGGTTCAGTTGGATGGGCGCGGTCACCTGGCACCCCGAATTGAGCGAGCAATGGATAAGCCAAGGCTACCTGTTGCCCAGCGGCCACATTCGCGCCACGGCCAGGCTTCGACTCGACACTGGAAGCCGCGCGTTGAGCAACAGCGAAGCCACCCTCAAGGCCATCATCGAAGCGATCCCAAGGGAACCGATGCATGCGGTCCAGCTGCAGGCTGACCGTTACCCCGGCGACCCATCCCAGCAGATTCGCCTCAACCTGATCTGCTGGGATGGGTTTGGCCGCGTCCTGCAAAGCAAACAGAAGACCGAACCCGGGCCCGCCCATGCCGTGGACGACACGGGCAACCTGATGATCCAGCCCACCCCTCCCTCGGATGACACGCCGGCGCCCGGGCAACTGCTGACAGTGCAGGCCGACCCGCGCTGGCGCATCAGTGAGCGGGTCGAATACAACAACAAGGGTTTGACCATCCGGGTCTATCGTCCGTATTTCGCCAACACCCATCACTACATCAATGACCAGTCCCTGCGGAAACTGGGCCACAGCGACCGGCAGTTCCATGACCCATTGGGCCGGCCAACGCGGACATTGACCGCCAGCGGCTCCATGCGTCGAGTCACCTATTGGGCCTGGTACACCGTGAATGAAGATGAAAACGATACCTGGGAGGAGATGCGCGGCGGATCCACCGACGCACACTGAGCTGCCGACGAGAAAGGCCATACCCTGGGGAAAATTTGCCCCCCAGGGTATGAGACGTTCAATCAGGCCGTGCCAAGCCCCTTGCGAATCGCTTCAATGGGTATTGCTCCGAGGCCTGATCGATGGCAACCACGACGTTCGCCTGGCAAAGCCGCCTCGGGCCGCAGCCATCAGCACCCCGCGAAACTCGGTCACGCCCGAAACGACGCCACGTGTCACCGCCACGCCACTGCGCACCCAAGCACCTTGCTGCGCTCCCGTTAAACCGGTCACAGCGGCGGTAACCGCCTCGATGGCCACTCCGCCCCAGAACGTGAAGGCCTGGGCGAACATCCTGGTCATGCCGCCATGGAACAAACCCCAGGGGTCGGGGGGCTGGATGGGCGTCGCCGAGGGCGGGTTGACGGCGACAGCGCCGTGACCGCTGCGGATGGCGGTGCCCATGAACCCGTCATAGCCTTCGATTACCGGGCTGATATTCGATTGCAACGGGCCCGGAATGTGTACGCCATACACGGCATTGGCAACGGCTGCCACGGAATAGCCCACCGCGGCGATTCCAACCCTGGGCAGGCGATTCGAAACCGATACGTCGCCCCACGGCACGTCAGTGCCCATCCCTCTGGTTACTTGCTGGGCCAATTCTCGGGACAGCGCACGCACATGGCCTATCAGCCGCGCCCGAGCGATCGGGTCCCAGGTTTCCTCCGAGGACGAACCTTCGGTATGCAGCGCAAATCCGAAGGCAGCAATCATCCCAGCAATCGCCCCCAGCCAATACGCCATGCTGGTTCTTCGGCCAGTCAACCCTGCGGTCATATGCCCGATTGCCAGCGCATCCAGCGAGGCGACGATGCCTCTCAATGCTTGATTGAGCGATGCGGTGGCCGTCGTCGCCTCGAACAACTGATCCACCGCCACACCCAGGTACAGACTCATCTCCGCCGACAGATAGTCACGGACGCCTGCGGAGGCGGCGGCCTGGAAACGTTGGCTCGGGGTAATGGATGCTGGGCTCGCTTCGGGCATCGAGCTCACTCCGGAATCCAGCGATCCTCTCCTGCGGGTGGGCGTCGTCCCTTGTGGGTCCACTTGGCTGACCGGATTGCCTCCTAACATTGCATACAGGTTCCAACCGCCCTCGGCACCGGCCGGATCGGGGTTGATCCAACGCATCAGCCACGGCGCGTAATAGCGCAAGCCGTAATAATAAAGGCCACTGGCATCGCGCTCCTTGCCCGAGTAGCGCTGGGTCTTGTAGCTCGCTTCGATGGCACTTTTGGCCGCCCACCACGCCGTGGCGCCATAGGGGTAGTAACCCTCCTGGCTGAGCAGTTGCCCGTTTTCATCCAGTTCCAGGGTACTGCTGCCGAGGTGATCGCGCAGGCTGAAGCGCAATTGTGTCGTGGGGAGCCGCGCCTTCGGGTGCCGCTCCCAGTGCAGTATGCGCACGCTCTGGCCGCCGATGTCGGCATTGACCACATTCAGCTGTTCCCCGGTGGCGCTGTTGCGGCGGATCTCCAGGCCCGGTAGATAACGCACCTCCTCGATGTGCTGCACCAGATGGGCCTGGTAACGCCGACGCTTGATGGCCCGGGCCCCGGCGCTGTCGTAGACATAGCTTTCAGCGTCATTGGCGGCCTCGTCACGCAACACCTGCACCACGCGCGCCAGTTGATTGCGGGCGTTCCAGTGCATCGGCTGGCCCTCGGTCAGCCTGTCCAGATTGCCATTTGCATCGAAGCCACTGCCCAAACCGGGCGACGCGCCACTGAACACTGCATGATTGCTGCCCGAGGCGACGACCATCGTGTGGGTATAACCCGAACCGCTGCTCGGCGCATGGCGCCATCGCGTCAGGTTGCCGCCAGCGTCATAGCTGTAATGACGCACGTACAGGCGCATCAGGCTGTCATCGGCGGTGCCAAAGGTGACCATGGCCGACGATGCGCCCCGGGGGGCATTGCCGCTGTTTTCCCGTCCGCTGGCCTCCACCAGCTGATACAGCGTATCGTACCGGTAGGCCTGGACCGGATCGATCCGCGTGTTGCTCGACCAGCGAACCGGCTGGGCCGAATCGGTGACGGTCACGACGTTGCCGACCCGATCGTATCGGTAGGCCAGGTCTTGCAGCAGCGTGTTCTCGACACGGCTCGTCATCCCCAGGATTCGTCCGTCCGCCTCGCTGTAGCGGGTCTGGGTGACCACACCATTGCCGGCGCGCTCGGACTCGATCTGCCCCTCGGCGGTGTAGCGCCGCTGGCCGATCAGCAACTGGCGGCGCCCGCCCTTGGCAACCAGCCACGTGGCGGCGAGTTGCCCGTCAATGCCATAGGCATGCTCCAGACGATTGTCCTTGGCGTCGGTTCGCACGAGCTGGTCGCCCGCAGCGTTGTAGTGCCAGGTCGTCAGGTGGCTTTGCGCTTCCAGCTGCAGGTGGCGGTCGCCTTCCGGCAGCGGCCAGTCCACCGCCTCGGTGTTGCAAAAGCGCCGCGCTACGCTCAAGGGTCGGCCCGACAGGTCAAAATGCTCATGGAACACCGTGCCCGCCGGGTCGTCATGACGAATGACCCGACCGCAGGCATTGCGCTGCGCCGCGTCAAGCGTGCCGGGCGCATAGGTCAGGCGCTCGACGCAACGCAGCCGCGTCTCTTCGTCCGTGCGCTCGAACACCGCCATCGGCCGCATGAGGTGGTCGTATTGATGTTGCTGGTGCGAGCGTCGACCATCCCACACGTCGAGCAACTGGCCCGCCCCACCCCGCCACATCACCCGCCAACCGGCGTCGATGCTGCGGGTGAGCAGCGGTTGCCCGGACAGGGAATAATGGCGGGCCTGGTTGGGCTGCGCACCAGGCTGGCGCAACTCGCCCAGGCGCGGGTCCCATTGTTCAAGCAAAAGACCACTGGCACCGAACACTTGCCGGCTGATGCGGGCCTCGGGGACCTGCAACGGCGTCGATCGGTGATAAGCGACCTGACGGACGCCCAGGCCCCGGGGGTCGATCGCCGTCAGGGATGGCGTAAATTGATGCAGACTTGCTGACATGGTTCATCCTTGAATTCCATTGGTTCAACGAGCATAGCGACGCTCGCCCGGAAGCCGACCGGTTTGTTGTGTCGGGATAATGCGCGGTGTAAAGCCACGAGCCTGTCCCCCGTCTATAACCCAAGGGGTGTATAAATGAGCGGCCCAGATCGTCGAAACGTTTCGGAGTGAAAGCATGACTGAAGTCGATCCAAACACCATCCATCGCGTCAACCACGAAATCAAACGCCGCCGCCTGCAAGTGCTGCGCGTCGTCGACCTGACCCCACGCATGCGCCGCATCACCGTCGGCGGGCCGGAACTGGCCGGGTTTGTAAGCCTGGGCACCGACGATCACGTGAAGTTGTTGTTCCCGCAGAACGCCGAGGAACTGGCCGCCCTGGAAAACTTCAACCCCACTGCCGGCAAAGCCCAGGGACCGATGCCCGAGATGCGCGACTACACGCCGCGCCGGTATGACCTGGAAACCCTGGAGCTGGACATCGACTTTGTCCTGCACGGCGACGGCCCGGCCGCGACCTGGGCGACGCAGGCGGCGCCGGGGCAACACCTTTACATCGCCGGGCCACGGGGCTCGATGATCGTGCCGGACATCTTCGACAGCTATCTGTTGATCGGCGACGAAACCGCCCTGCCCGCCATCGCCCGCCGCCTCGAAGGCCTGGCGCCCAACCGGCGGGCCCTGGTGGTGGTGGAAGTTGAAAATGGTGCCGAACAGCAAGTGCTCCAAAGCCCGGCGCAGGTGCATGTGATCTGGGTATTGCGCGAGGGCCGCCACGACAGCCTGCTGCGCACCGTGCAGCAACTGGAAATGCCGGCAGGCAAGCTGTATGCCTGGGTCGCGACCGAAAGCAAAGTGTCTCGGCAGATTCGCAAAGTGTTGCTGGAAGAAAAAGGGTTGGACCAGGATTTCGTGAAGGCGGTGGGGTATTGGAAGCTGGATGACAGTGAGGAGGATTGAGTGAATGGCGGTGGCTGACGTACCCTTC
>Ga0308169_10001094_pt1 | contig 33658 bp, 21 predicted proteins | sample PhyBR1_2_FD_202139 | JGI IMG/M metagenome (GOLD analysis project Ga0308169, IMG submission 202139) | Phyllosphere microbial communities from UC Gill Tract Community Farm, Albany, California, United States - DLSLSB.R1 | ecosystem: Host-associated > Plants > Phyllosphere > Unclassified | place...
CTCGCACTTCACCCCGATGCATTCGGCGACGCACGGCCGCACCCAGGTCAAGGTCGAGCTCCCGGCGACGAGCGGGCTCGAGAAGGGCGGCCTCGAGCTCGGCATCGACGACGACAACGCCGATGCAGCATCGCCTACATCGCCTACATCGCCGCAAGGTCATGGGATCGGCCTGCGGGCGGGCCTGCGCAAGAAGAGCTGGGCGTCGTTCGCGTCGAGGGATTCGGGCGAGGGCGGCGGGCCGGCCTGGAGGTTGAGCTGGCCCTCGCGCGCTGTGCCGCCTCGCATGCCGAGCGCTGCCTCGTCCGTCTTCGTGACGATCGAGACGTCGCGGGTGTGTGACGATGGCGCAGTCGGGCTGTGGGATGGGGAGGAGGAACCTCAGAGCCGGGTTTTGAACGGCAGCCTCGCGAGGGCTTGAGCTTCTCTCTCACACGTCCTCTCTCTCTCTCTCTCTCTGTAGCACCGTGTCGTAGCACTATTCAGATGGCTGCTCTCGCATCTACTTCTCGGTCCGTGTGAGCCTGTCAACTGCGGCGGCGAGCGCGAGCGGCGGCAACGAGAGCGCGACCATTCTCCTGCGTCTGCGTCCAGTCGAAAGGTGCTGCAATGAGAAAGCAGTCTCGCTCGAGGATCTGCATCATTTCCGTGGCGCAGTGACGCGGAGGCGGGCCAGTTCGGCCTCGACGCTCCTCATCAGTCCCGCGCGCCGGGAAGCCTCTCTGCTCCTTCCTCGCGCGTGCTACGGGCCTGCACTCGCTGCGATCACGCCCAAGAGGCTGTCTCGAGGTGCTGTGCATTCGGGCGGGCGGGACAGAGGCCTCCAGGCGGGTAGCGTGGCGACCGCCCCCCTCCTCGCCGCGCTGGGCGGCATCGCTCGCTCTGCTCGACCGCTGCCGCTTCACTTGCGCTTCACTTGCGCTCTACCGTCGGCGTAGCTCGTCAGCTACAGTACAGCGGCATGACATCGCTCCTCCCTGCTTCGCTCGACGAGCGCACGGTCCCCGACCTCGTCGAACGTCTCGACCGCGCCTTCTACCCGACGCCTCCTTCTGGCTTCACCGCCCGAATGGCCGTTCTCGAGGGCCTCACCATCCTGTGAGTCTGTCCCTTCTTCGAGAGAGCGAGGTCGACCTCTACGAACGGTAGCTGACCTCCTCTTGACCGCAGCTGCATCTTCCTCGTCAGCTTCTACCTCTGGCAGCACTACCAAAGCAGCACCGAGGTGCCAAAGCGTCGATGCCTGTGGCTGATGCGGTTCGTCGACCGACCAAGCGGGCGGTTCTTGTTGATCAAGTGCGCCGAATCTTCCTCGCCTTCCTGCTCCGACTGCGCTCGAAACTGAAGCTCACGCTGTTGTACTTTCCAGCTCTCGCCCAGCCTGGTTCTGGACCATCCTGTTCTACGCCTCGTTCAACGTCGCCTTCCTCGTCGTCTGCTGGGCCGTGTACGTGCGCGGCGTGGACCAGAGAGCGTGGATCGTCCTGAGGGCGTACAACCCGCTCGTCCTCTTCTTGGCCGGCTGGTCCTTCACGTTCGCCAATCTTCAGGTCCGTCCCAGATCATTATTGACGTCTTGATCGCTTCGTCGAGGAGCGCGAGCTGACGTTGACCAGCGACAGGCCTTCTTCGTCGCCATCGAGTGCGAGCGCGTCTTCGTCTCGGCGCGCACAGCAAACACCCTCTTCATCGGCGGCGGCGCTCTCATCACCATTCTCGAGCTCGTGAGTCGACGAGTTGCGCGAGCCGAGACCTTATGAGCAAGCGGCTCACGGCGTCGTCCTGCAGGCCGTCGCGACCGAGGCGACCGTCTTCACCGAGCTGCTCTGGAACCGCTACCTCGACCTTCGTGACAGCCTCGCCGCTCTCGAAGCAGCACTCGAAGGTCGAGCCCCGACCCTGATCGACTTTATCCCGATCGCAGCGCCCGCCGCGGCGTTCGAGGCGGCCGCTGCCGCAGCACGCATGTGCGTCGCCCTCATCCGTTCCTCCCTTCCTTTGCGCTCGTGCGAGTGCTCATCCTGTGCGCCAACAGCCACACGATCGTCCAGTTCTCCGTCGTCGCCATCATGCCGACCGCCATCATCGTCACCGACCTCGGAGGGCTTGCCCTTGCTCGACGCTTGCGCCGTCGAGTTGAGGAGAACGACAGCTCGCCGCTCAACGCGCTCGAGCCTCGTCGACCGGAGAGCCCGATGATCGAGCAAGGCGAACTCCCACCAGTTGTCGGCGAGCAGCTGCAGCTGGGACGAGGAGCGACGGCGAACCCCGGACGAGGCCTGAGCGCACCCGAGAAGGTCGGCAGCTCGCCGACTCCTCTCGCCGGCGGTCGCTCCCACCGCAAGTCGCCGCCTACGAGAGCTCAGGCTCGAGCCAAAGTCACGCTGCAGAAGGCTGCGAACGAGCTCTTGGCGGTGCGTCCAAAGTTTCTCTGCGTTCCAGCTCGTGCTCGTGCTCCTGCTCGTCCTGACGCAGCACCCGCAGACGTCGCTCTCTACAGCCTTTCTCGCCGTTAGCATGCTCGGCATTGCCATCTGGTTCGCCTGCGCAAGCGCTAAGGGCGCTCTCAGCTCGGGCAAGTGGGTGTAGTGCGTCCCTTTCCCCCGCTTTCGCCCTCTCGGTCGTCCTACACGAGCTCATCCGACCTCATCGGCAGCGTCGAGGGCGTTGTGCTACCCGCTCAGTGGCTCTACACGGTCGCCATCCTCGCCGCCAACTTCTACATGATCAGCAACGCCGCCCGGCAGCCGCCGAAGGCTCACGGACCTCGCCACGACTGCGGCGCCGAGCGAGTGCGCCGGCCCGCTCGTCGTCGCGCACCTTCCTCCTGACGGCATCGTCGAGCAGGCGGGCACAAAAAGCGCAGCATCGTCGACAGAAGCAGCTTCGAGTCGAGCCGAGCCGATCGGGAAGAGCGAGGGAGGGCCCGCCGCCGAGGAATGCGACGGCCGGCCCTTCTTCTCGCGGCAGCCGCTCCTCTTCAGCGAGCGTCCAGCTCTGCTGCGGAGGATGAGCAGCCGCTCGCTGTGGTCCGCTACGAGCAGCGACGGCGGCGGCTCGGAGATCCACGTCTGGAGGGCGCGACCGAGTCCACCTCCGCCGCCCAGCTGCGGTGGAGCGGCCATCATGGTGACGGTCGAGACGGTCGTCCAGTCGTCTGGAGTCGATGAAGAGGACGAGGACGAGGGAGATTGGGCGGGGGAGTAGGTCGACGTCGGCCGGGGGTCTCGAGCGGCGAGCTGGACAGCCCGGTAGCGCAGTCTTTGTGCAGCACACCTCCAGCTCATGGAGCGGTAGCGTCTTCTCCGATAGGTAGAGTCAGCGAGCGGGAGCTTCAAGCCGACTCGCAGCCGGCCGGTCGTAGAGAGCGGCGAGGAGGCGAGCTCGCCGGCCAGACCACGGGTGTGCAGGTGCGCCGGCACCCTCGAGCGCAGCTGAGCAGGTCGACGTGCTGCAGGCGAGTGTTGCGAGCGAAGCCATGGAGCGAGAGGGCGAGCGCGGCGAGGCGAGACAAGTTCTCCGCCGCGCTCGCCGCCGCCTCAGCAGCGCCCTCACACCGCACTCCCGCCAGCTGCATCGAGGACGGCCAGCTCAGCATGCGCACCGCCAGCGACTCTGTCCGATCCGCTCGCCCGTCCAGCCCCAGCGAGGCTCGCTCCTCGCTCCGGGCTCGCCAGCAGGACCCGCACCTCGGCAGCTCGCCATCGACTCTCGGCTCGGTGCAGACCCGCTCGAGGGGCTCGCACGTCCTCGGTCCTCCCAGGCGGCATCCCTGATGCGGTCGCCTGCACGCCAGCTGCGGCGAGGCGCCGCCAGCTCGGGACGATCCTGCACCACCACCTTCCTCCCTCGTCCCTCTGTCTGGGCTCGCACTTGTCGGTCGTCTGCATTCGGAGCTCGATCCGATGATCTCGAGTGCCGGTGCGGAATGGCCCTGATCGTACAGCTTGTGCGACGTGCGTCTGCAGACGGAGGTGTTCTGTGCGGGGCTCGCTCGCTCGGAGCTTCTCTCGCTTCTCTGCTTCTCTACCACCGCTTGCCTGGTCCCTCTTTCCCGCTCAAGAGCACCGATGGCGTCCTTCCTCCCGCCCGTCCTCACCGCTCAGTCGGTGAGCAACCTCATCGCCGGCTTCGACCGCGCCTTTTACCCAACGCCGTCGCCCGGCTTCACTGCCAGGATCGCAGTGCTGTGGAGCCTCAACGGAGCGTACGTGGCCTTCCTCGCCTTACCTCCTCTCTCAGTCTGAGCCTGAGCCTGTACGAGTCCAACTGACGTCGCCTTGCCCTCGACAGCTGCATCCTCCTCGCCCTCTTCTACCTCTGGCTGCACTACAAGAACAGCGCTGAGCAGCCTCGCCGTCGATGCCTGTGGCTCGTGAGGCTCGTCGACCGTGCAGACGGCCGCCTCATCGCTCTCAAGTGCGTCCAGCTCTCCTATCTTCCCCCGGTCCCCTCGTCGGCGCCTTCGCACGTTTCCTGCGCCGCGTTTGCTGACTCCTCGTGCCTCGCAGCATTCGTCCCACCTGGGTCGCCGTCGTCCTCTTCTACAGCGCGTTCAACATCGTCTTCCTCGGCTTCTTCTACGGCGTCTACGCGCTCGAGAACGGGCAGCGCGCCCTCATCGGCCTGCGCGAGTTCAACGCCATCGTCCTCTTCATTGGCGGGTGGATCATGACCTGGGCCAACATGAGCGTAAGTCGTACCTCGCTCTGCGCTCGTCGGCGACGGCGCAGAACTCGAGGCTGACTCTCTCAATCGTGCAGGCGTTCCTCCTCGTCGTCGACCGAGAGCAACCTTATCTCACGCCGAGGCGCGCCAACATTCTCTACATCGGCGTTGGGCTCTTCCTTGTGCTCGGCATGGCTGTGCGTCAACTTTCCCTCCTCGCCGTCGAGAGCTTTCCCTCGCTCTCCTCGCCTCTCCCCACTCGCTCACTGCTGATTCTCCTCGACGACGTTCTTGCAGGGCGTCGACACCTATACCACTATCCTGGGACTTCGTCTCTACGACCGTTACCTCGACCTGCGCACCGCTCTCGTCGCCCTCAACGAGAAGCTCGACGGCCGGACTCCGACTTTGATCGACTTCCTCCCGCTCAGCGGCATCGCGACAGCTTTCAAGACCGCAAGCGACGCACAGCACATGTACGTCCACATCTACGTCCTTGACTCGGCGCAAGGTCGAAGCAGCTGCTGATCTCGAGCTGCAGTCCGAGCATCGTCCAGCTCAGCCTCATCAACCTCTTCCCGCTCTCGATCCTCCTTGTCAACATCGGCGGCGCAGCTCTGGTCGTCCGCCTTCGTCGTCAGATCAAGGAGAACCGCGGCACGCTCGCGCAGGGCAAACCGGTCGAGAAGAGCCCGACCGCAGTCGTCGTCCAGCTTCCCCTCGCGCTCGCCGGCTCGAACAACTCGAGCCACAGCGGCGCGAGCGACCTCGAGGCGCAGCACCCCTCTTCAGCGTCGATGGGCGAGTCGAGCATGCGCAAGTCGCCGACTGCCTCGGACGACGGGCGCCGTCATGCGCCCGCGCAAGCCGGTGGATCGGCGGCGGCTCGAGCGCAAGCTCGCAAGATCCTCGCCCTCGAAAAGGCCGCCGACGATATGCAAGCTGTGCGTCGGCTCGTCCCTCCTTCTGACGTCTCCTCGCGCCTGCTGACATCCGCCTTGCGCTCGAACGTGTCGCAGATCACCTTGACGATCGCGGGCATGTGCTTGTGCCTCATGGCCATGGCGAGCTGGGGCGCTTACTGCGCCGCGACCGACAAGCTCAGCAGCGGCGAATGGCCCTAGTGCGTCGACGTCTCGCTCCTAAACTTCCCTGCCCTCGTCCTCGCTCGAGGCTAACCCTCCCTGCTCCTCGCTCGCAGCACCGAGGGCACCCTCCTTCCTCCTCAATGGATCTACACGGTCGCTCTCTTCGTCGCCACCGTCATCGTCACCTTCAACGCGCTCCGCAGCCGCCGCCGCATCGCCGATCTCGACGCCGTCGAGCCCGCACCCGCTCGGGCCGCTCGGGCCGCCCCTCCGCCGCGCACAGGCAACGCTCCGGCTGCACACGCCGCAGTCGGGTCCGCTCAAGCTTCCGCCGTGACGACCCAGGTCGACGGCGGCTCGCCTTCGTGGACGGCGCAGCAGTCGCCGGTCGAGATCAAGGTCGGCTCGCCGAGCGAGACCGAGATGCTCTCGTCGCAGGCCTAGCAGCATCTCGATTCTGTATGAGCGTTTGTAGAGCACGGCCTGTAGTACTAGCTGGCTCCGGACGCTTCTCTTCTCGAAGACGTGCAGAGGAGTCTGAGCGTGAGCGAGTTTGGGAAGGCCGACTTGGACGATGAGCGCCGGTCTCGCGCGCAGGCCGCAGCGCCGCTCTCGCTCGGCACCCGCCCTATATATATGGAGAAGAGAGAGAGAGCATAATGACTGGTTTTCAGCGCGCTGCGCTCGCTGAGCGGCGCGGCAAAGGGGCAAACTCGACGACGAGCGGAAAGGGCGAAAGGAGGAAAAAGTGGGAGCTACGGCCAAGAGGATATCTAAGCGCGAGGCTTCGGTCGCGTGCAGAAGAACAGGACGATGCAGGATAGATTTTGGGAGGGGGATGAGGAAGCGAGAAGGTCGAAAGTCGAGGAGGCCTGAGCGCGGCTCACTCGGCGTCGCGGTACAGCTGGAGCTCGTGCGTCGCCTTGCCGAGAGCCTGCGGGCGGCACACAATGTAGCGTTAGTGCGCATGTCGAGAGACACCACGAGCGAAAGGCAAGAGAGAGCGGAAGGGACGCACCTCGCGTTGCTCGGCAATCTCGCCCTGGAGCCTGCTCTCGACCTCTGCGAGTTTGGCCTGGTGCGCCGCGTGAAGCGCCTTGACGTCGACGTCCGTGACGGCGCCCGCCGGCGGCCCATGGCTCGCGCGCCTCGCCTCGTGCCGCACGTCGTCGAGCAGGAGCTCGATGCGCTGCCGCTCCTCCTCGGTGCGGACGAGCTTGCCCTGAAGCGCGGCGAGCGCCTCCTCGTGCTCGCGCGCGCGCAGCTGCATCGAGTTGGCGTAGTCCTCCTTGGCCGACTCGAGCTCAGCCTTGTGCAGGTTGTCCATCGAGTCGAGCTGCGACGCGAGCCCCTCCTGCGTGTCCCGCAGCGCCTGCGTCGCGTCGTCTCGCTCCTGCTCGACCTCGGCGATGCGCGCCTGCATCTGCGCGCCGTCGACGCCGTTCGACTGCGGCTCGGCTGCGGCAGCGGCTGCGGCGGCGTTGGCGACAACGACGCGCTCCTCGGCGGCGGCGAGAGCCCTGCGCGCCTCGTCGAGCGCCTCGTCGCGGGCCTTGATGCCCTGCTCGAGCGTCTCGGCCTCCCTCTTGAGCTGCGCGCCGTCGGCCTCGGTCGCGGCGAGCTCGAGGTTGACGCTCTGGACGTCGGCCTCGCGCGCCTGGGTCGCCGACGCCGACGCGCTCTCGGCGGCGAGGCGCAAGGCGTCGAGCTCGGCGGCGTGCGCGGTGCGGAGCTCGGCGACGGCCGACTCGGACGAGGCGCGAAGGCCGGCGAGTGCGTCTTGGTGCGTCGACGAGGCCGAGGCGTGCGCCTCCTCGCGGGCGGTGGCGAGAGCCGAGGCGTGCTGCTCCTTCGAGGCCTGCGAGCACGGCAGTCTGTCAGTAACGTGCACAGACAGCAGTGAGAAAGAGCTCGTGGAAGGAGGACGCACCGCCAGCTCGGCCTTGACGCGCTCCAGCTCCTCGTCCGACGACTTGTGCGCCTCCTCGGCCCGCTCGAGCGCCTCGTCCCTCTCCCTCCTCAGCGTCTCGACCTCGTCCCGACTGACCGCCCCTTCCTGAGCCTCACCCAGCTCGGCCTTGACCCGCTCGAGCTCGTCGCGCGTGCGGCGCAGCTCGTCGTCGTGCTCGGACCGCGTCTCGTCGAGCTGCGCGCCGTGCTCGGCTCGCGCGCCCTCGAGCGTAGCCGCATGCTCGCGCTCGAGCTTCTCGAGCGCGGCGGCGTGCTCGGCCCGGAGCCGCTCGGCGTCGGCGGCGCCCTGCTGCGCCTCGTCGAGCTGCGCCCTGACGCGCTCGAGCTCGCCCTCGAGGCGCTCGAGCTCGTCGTGCTGCGCGTCGTGCACGGCCGAGTCGCCGTCGCGCGCGTCGGCGAGGTCGGCCTCGAGCTGGGCGGCGCGCTCCTGCGCCGCGAAGAATTCGGCGTCGAGCTGCGCGGCGTGGTCCTCGGCGGCCGAGAGGTCGGCCTGGGCGGTCGAGAGGGCCGAGGCGTGCTCGTCGCGGGTAGAGGAGAGGGACGAGGCGTGCTCGTCGCGGGCGGAGGCGAGCGCAGTGGCGTGGTCGTCCTTGGCGGCGGCGAGGGCGGACGAGTGCTCCTCGTGCGCGGCGGCGAGCGACGACGAGTGCTGCTCCTCGGCGGCGGCGCGCGCCTGCTCGTGCTCCTCCTTGGCCGCAACGAGCGCCTTCTCGTGCTGCTCCTTGAGCCCTCCGACCGCCCGCTCGTGCTCCATCCGAGCGCCCTCGAGCGCACGGACCTGCTCCTCCCTGAGCGCGTCGAGGGTCTGCTCGTGATCCTTCTTGAGGCGCTCGACCTCGCCGCTCGCGTCGTCGCCGGCCGCCTGCTCGCCCTGCGCGCGCGCCTCGCCGAGCTGCGCCTCGTGCGCGTCGCGCGCCGACTCGAGCTGCGCGGCGTGCTCGCCCTTGACCGACTCGAGCTGCGCGGCGTGCTCGTCGCGCAGAGCCGAGAGCGCCGAGGCGTGCGAGGCGTGCGCGTCGTCGAGCGAGGTGGTGAGCTCGGCGGCGTGCGAGGCCGAGAGGGCGTCAAGGGCCGTGCGGTGAGAGGAGCTGCGGACGGGGACAGGGCGCGCTCGTCAGCCGCGCGCTCGGAAGCCTCGAAGCCGTGCGGCCTTATTGAGTACATAGGCTGCATGGCGAGCGGAAGGCGAACTGCGACGCACCGTTCGTCCTCGAGCGACCTGCCCAGCTCCTCAACCTCGGTCCTCGCCTTGTCAAGCGCCAGTCGCGCCTCTTCGAGCTCGGCGCGCGCCTCGTCGAGCTGCTGCTTGTACCCAGCGCGCGCGGCGTCGAGCTGCTCGGCGTGCTCGCGCGCGAGGTTGGCGCGGAGGGCTTCCAGCGCGGCGGCGTGCTCTGCCCGGAGGGTGTCGAGCTGTTGCGCAATGCAGGGCATAGGCATCAGTACAGGAGCAGGACAATCTAGGCAGGAGAAGGGAGTAAGAGAGAGAGGCGTGCGCACCTCGGTCGCGAGAGCCGCCTTGTCCTCCTCGAGCTTGACCTTGTCCGCCTCGAGCGACGCCCTGTCGCCCTCGTCGGCCGAAAGCTGCCCGAGTTGGGCCTTGAGGACCTCGATCTGCGGCGAGGGACGTACGGGTGTGAGGTCAGAACGAGCAAGGAGAGCGAGGAAGAGGAGGGAGTGAGAGGAAAACGGCGCACCTCGTTCTCGAGCTCCTTGACGCGCTCCTCCTTGTCCGACTCGCCGTTGCCGACGGCCAGACCCTCACTCGCGCCCTCACCCTCATTCTTGACCGCACGCGCCCCCTCGCCCGCCTGCGCGTGCGCACGCCCCTCGTCCTCGAGCTCCCTCACCCGTCCCTCGAGCTCGTCGACCCTGCGGCTCTTGTCGCCCAGCTCGGCCTCGAGCACAGCGACGCGCTCCTTGGCCTCGCGCGCAGCGGCGGCGGCCGAGCCAGGAGGCGCGACGGGGCGCGTCAGGCCCGACGTCGTCGAGGTCGAGGTCGAGCTGCCGGGCGCGGCGCGGCGGACGGCGCTCGACCCAGACGCAGAGGACGGCGCGCCGTTGATGCCCGTGCGCGTCGACGAGGGACCGCCGGCGAGCGACGACGCCGAGCGCGTGCTGGCGGCGCTGCCCGGGCGGACGAGCGGCGCACGGCCCGCCGCGGTCGCGGTCGAGCCGGCAGCACCGAGCGGGCGCCGAACGGGCGCCGCGCCCGCCGCAGAGGAAGACGGAGGCGCCTTGGCCGTGCTGACGATGCCGCCGGCGGGGCGGGCCGTCGACGAGGCGAGCGACGAGCGCAGGCGGGCCGAGCCCGGCGCGGCACCGGCCGTGGTCGAGGGCGCGCTCGTCGTGCTCGCGCTCGACGCCGAGGGGCGACGGACACCTGCTGCGCCGGTCGAGGGCGCTGTCGACGACGAAAGTGGGCGGCGCGCGGTGGTGCCCGTCGACGAAGCTGCGGCACCGCCGGCGAGCGGAGCGCGGCGCGCGCCCGAGGCGGCGCCCGTGACCGAGGGGCGACCCGTCGCCGTCGAGCCGGCCGTGGTAGTGGTGGCCGTGCTGGGGCGGGTGCGCGGGTTGAGGGACGAGGCGAGGGGCTTGCGGGTCGCGGTGGTCGTGGTCGTTGCGGGCTTGGTGCCAGGCGGGGCGAGCTTGCGGACGGGCGCAGCGGCGGGTGCGGGTGCGGCGGGTGCGGCGAGAGCGGGCTCGAGTTGAGGCTCGACGAGGGGCACGGGCGGTGCGAGGGCGGCGGCGTCGTCGTTGGCGGGCGAGGCGGCTGTGAACAAGGGGGGAGGAGGAGGTCAGCGGGCGGTCTCAGAGGGGAGTGGGGGCAAAGGGGGGCGGGTGCGCACCTTTGTCTGGCTGGAGGTGCTCGACTCGAGGGCTGGCTGGCGCAGGAGCTTGGGGTGCAGGCGAGGGCGACGAGGGGAGGGAGTTGGGTGAAACCGGGGTGGGCCCGCTGTGGTCGACGGCGTGGGGTCGGGGCGGGGTGGTGGTTTGGGTGGGCGAGTCCATGGCTCGAGGTGGCACTGTGCAGCTGTCTAGCCCGTGGCCTGAGCGAGAGGGAGAAGAGCGAGGCGTGTGTGGGCGGCGACGGACCAGCTCCACGTCTCGCCGCTCTCCGTCCGTCCCTCTGCCGCTCTCCTCTCTCGACCACACAGCCTAGAGGGGCACACCGACCCGCACCTCGAAGCTCCCTCACCCCACCCCACACTCTGCCATGCCCGCGCTCGTGTCGGTCCCGCGCACCGCCGTCCACGCGTGGCTCCCCCAGCGCGACCCGCTCCAAGGCCCGCTCCTCGCCACCACCACGGCCGCCCTTGGCCAGCTCGACGACCAGTACCAGGCCCCAGACTCGCACCTCGAGCTCTTCGCCCCCTTCTCCCACACCCCGCACGACCCGGTCGCCCGCGTTCCCTCGTCGGCTCGCTGTCACCGCATCGCCTGGGGCCACTGGGACCCGCAGCAGGGCCAGGATGCCGCCCACGACAGCATGGGCATCCTCGCCACCGGTGCTCACTCGGGCGCAGTCACCCTCTACGACCCGGCAAAGCTCGTCGCCAACCAGGAGTGCGTCCCCCCTCTCTCTCCCCTCCTCCCTCCCCCTCCCCCTCCTCCCTCCGTCTCGCTCTCTCGCTGACCCGGTCTCCACCTACGCACCGCAGCCCGCTCCTCCATGAGCTCGCAAGCCCACACCGCACCCCCGTCCGCGGCCTCGACTTCAGCCCGGCTCAGAAGAACCTCCTCGCGACCGGCGCCGCCAACGCAGAGGTGCGTCCCCTCTCCTCCCTCTCGGGCTCGCCTCGCCCGGCGCACCCTCACTGACTCGCACACCCCGCGCAACAGATCCTCATCTGGGACCTCACGTCGCCCTCGTCGCCCTTCTCGCCCGGCTCGCGCTCGCGCTCGCTCGACAGCATCACGTCGCTCGCGTGGAACCCCTCGGTCGTCCACATCCTCGCCTCGTCGTCCAACTCGGGCATGACGGTCGTCTGGGACCTCAAGTCCAAGCGCGAGATCACGGCCCTCTCGTACACGTCCCAGGGCGCGACCGGCCTCGGCCCGAGCGGCTTCGGCGGCGGCGCCGGTGCCTCGGGCCTCGGCAGCGGCGGCTTCGGCGGCATGGGCGGCGCCGCCGGCGGGCTCGGCGGCCACTCGGTCGTGCGGTGGCACCCGGAGAACCCGACAAAGCTCGTCACGGCGAGCGAGGACGACCACGCCCCGTTCCTCCTCGTGTGGGACCTGCGCAACTGGAAAGAGCCCGAGCGGGTGCGTCCCTCTCTCTCTCTCCTCCCTCTCTCCTCTCTGCACGAGCGTGCACTAACTCGAGAACACCTCCCTGCAGGTCTTGCGCGGCCACGACAAGGGCATCCTCTCGCTCGAGTTCTGCCCCTCGGACCCGGACCTCGTCCTCTCGTCGGGCAAGGACGGCCGCACCCTCACCTGGTCGCTCTCGTCGGCCGCTCTGGGGCACGAGGGCCCCGTCGCCGAGGTGAGCGCCGCGACCGGCGCCAACTGGACGTTCGACGCGTCGTGGTGCCCGCGCAACCCGGGCTTCATCGCCACGTCGTCCCTCGACGGCACCCTCGCCGTCCACTCGCTCCAGGCGACCAACGCGCCCGTCGACGACCCCTCGTCGAGCAACGCGCCCGACGCGTCGGCCGACCCGAGCGCGCTCGGCGCCGACTCGTTCTTCGAGAGCGCCATCGCCGCCAACGCGCGCAACGCGCCCCTCGTCTCGCTCGCCGTCGAGCCGCGCTGGCTGCGCCGCCCGGCCTCGGTCGCGTGGGGCTTCGGCGGCCGCCTCGTCACGGTCGACACCAAGGGCTCGACGGTCCGCATCGAGCGCAGGGTGACGCTCCCGGACGTCGTCGAGCGCGCCGACCGGCTGCGGCGCGCCGAGCGCGGCGAGGACGAGGGCGGGCTCGCGCGCTTCGCCGACGAGCAGGCGCAGGCGCACGGCTCGTCGTCGTCGAGCGCCGCCGCGCAGCAGGACGGCTCGGACGACGGGTGGGGCCTCCTCCGCACGCTCTTCCACGCCGGCGCCGGGCTCGGCGGCGGCGCCCTCCTCGAGGGGCAGCGCGACGCCCTCGTCGAGATGCTGCTCGCCGCCGACGCCGACGCGCACGGCGACGTCGACGGCGACGCGTTCGACCGCGACGAGCTGCGCGCGCGCGTCGAGGCGCTTGCGCGCGAGCTCAAGGGCGAGTCGTCGGCGCCGCAGGCGGCCGGCGTCGACAAGGGCGACAAGGAGGACGGCGTCGAGGTCAAGAAGGAGGAGCTCGACGACGCGGGCGCGCTCTTCGGCGGCGCGGCGCAGGGCGGCGACGAGGCGGGCTTCGGCTTCGGCGCCGGGTCCGGCGACGACTTCCTCGCGCAGCTGTCGTCGGGTGCGCCTGCGCCTACGTCGACCGCCGCCGACGAGAGCAAGCCCGACGCCGCCGCCGCCGCCGCCGCGGTCGAGGAGGCGGACGTCCCCTCGCCCTTCTCGCTCTCGACGCCGTCGACCTCGGAGCCCGACACGCTCCTCACGCGCGCCCTCGTCGTCGGCGACTTTGCGTCGGCCGTCACGCTCGCGCTCGCCCTCTCGCGCTGGGCCGACGCCCTCCTGTTCGCGCTCCAGTCGGGCTCGCACGACCTCGTCGACCAGGCGCGCCGGGCCTACTTCGTCGAGCGCGCCGCCGAGGTCCCGTACCTGCGCGTGCTGCGCGCCGTCGGCTCGGCGTCGGCATCGGGCGCGGCGTCGGACGACGTCAAGCTCGCCGCCCTCGTGCGCGACCTCGACCCGTCCAACTGGCGCGAGGCGCTCCTCCTCCTGTCGACCTACGCTTCGCCCGCATCGTTCCCGGCCCTCGCAGCGCAGCTCGGCGCCCAGCTCGAGCGCGAGTGGCGCACGTCGGGCGACCGCAAGTGGCGCGAGCGGGCGACGCGCGCGTTCGCCGCCGCGGGCGCGCAGGCGCTCGGCCGGCTCGCCGGCGTGTGGAGCCAGGTCGCCGACGAGGAGCAGCAGCGCGCGCTCGCGGCGCAGGCCGACAGCGCCGGCGCGGGCGAGCGCTTCGCCGCACGGGCCGCCGCGCTCCAGGGGCTCGTCGAGAAGCTGCGCGCGTTCGAGCACGCGACGGGCGGCGCCCAGCCGTCGAGCGACGTCGCCGGCGAGCTCGACGAGCTGCACGGCGCGTACCTCGAGTACGCCGAGCTGCTCGCCGGCCAGGGGCGCGCCGACCTCGCGCTCGAGTACGTCGCGCGCACGCCCGACGCGTTCGATCCGGTGCGCAGGGAGCGTGTCCTGCGCGCTGCGGGTGCCGGCGTCGGCGCGGGCAGCAGCAGCAGGGCGGCGCCGTCGTCGCAGCAGTACCAGCCGTACCCGCAGCAGCGAGCGGCGGCGCAGCCGCAGCGCAGCGCGTACGGCCTGCCGGCGTACGGCGGGTACCAGGCGCAGCAGCCCGCCGCGTCGAACGTGTACAACCCGTACGCGCCGCCTGCGCCCATCCAGCAGCAGCAGCAGCCGCAGCCGAGCGCGTACAACCCGTACGCTCCGCCGCCTCCCGCCGCCGCCGCCTCGGCACCGCCCGTCGCCGCCGCCGCGCCGCCCGCAGCGAGGAATCCGTACGCGTCGGCGCCGGCGTTGACCAACCCGATCGACGATCCGTACGCGCCCAACCCGTACGCCGCCAAGCCCGCCGGCGCTCCCGGCCAGCAGCCTGCCGCCTCGTCCTTCCAGCCTCAGCAGCAGCAGCAGCAGCAGCCGTCGCAGTACGACCCGTACGCGCCGCAGAACCCGGGCGCAGGGCTCCCCGCGCCGCCGCCCATCCGCACCGAGTCGCCCTCGTTCGCCAAGCCGCCGACGAGCAGCGCCGCGCCGCCTCCTCCTCGCGCAAAGCCCGACGGCGGGTGGAACGACGCGCCGATCCTGCCGCCGAGTGCGCTCAGGCGGCACACGCCGGCACCGCAGAGCGCGCCCGCTCAGGCCCCGATCGCGAGCCCGTTCCCCAACTCGAGCCCGGTCGGCTCGCCCTTCGGCGGCCCTCCTGGCGCGGCAGGCGTCCCTCCGCCGCCGCCGAGTCGAGGCGGCAACCGCACGCCGGCACCGCCGCCGCCGCCCATGGCGAGCGGGCCCAAATTCGCGCCGCCGCCGCCCAAGGGCGTCAACCGTCCGGCGACGATGCAGCTCCCGCCGCAGGCCCCGCCGTCGGCCCCGCAGCGCGCGCTGTCGCCTCCCGCTCAGCAGCAGTCGCAGCAGCAGGCGTTCAACCCGTACGCGCCGCCGCCGCCGTCGCAGCCGCAGTCGCTCGGCGCGAGCTACGGTCCGGGCGCAGGCGGTCCGAACGGCTTCTCGCAGCCGCCTCCTCCTCCGCGGCAGCAGAGCGCGGCCGCCCCTCCCCCTCCCCGCGCCGCGCCGGGTCCCGTCTACGCCGCGCCGCCGCCTCCTCGCGGTCAGCAGCAGCAGCCCGCCGCCGCGCCGCCGCCTCCGACCCGCGGCAGCGTCATGACGCCGCCGCCGCCGCCTCGCCCGATGAGCGCGGGCGGGAACCGTCTCCCGCCGCCGTCGGCACCAGGGCCGGCGCCGCCCATGCCGTCGATGCCGCCCGCGCCGCAGCAGCAGCAGCCGCACGGCATGGGCCAGTTCGTCCCGCCGCCGCCTCCTGCGGGCGCGCGCCCTCCTCCACCGCCTCAGCAGCAGCAGCAGCAGCAGCAGCAGCAGCAGCAGCAGCCTTCGGTGCAGGGGGCGCTCAAGAGCCCGCAGCTCGGTGGGCCGCCGCAGCCGGCGAGGAGCCCGCAGATGGGCGGCCCGAACGGCTTCGCGCCGCCTCCACCGCCGCAGCAGCAGGGCCAGGGCCCGCAGCCGCCTCGCCCGACGCCCAACGGTCAGCAGCAGCAGCAGCAGCAGCGCCCTCCTGCGCCACCTCAGCAGCAGCAGCAGGGCCCGCAGGGTGCGATGCCGCCGCCGCCGCCGCAGGCCAACGGCGGTCCTCGTCCACCGCCTCCTCGTGCCGAGCCGCCCAAGATGAAGTATCGTGCGTCGCTCGTTCTCCTGCTATTCTTTGTCGTTGTGCAGCTGCTGACTCGCGCTCGGTCCCCCCTCTGCAGCGCCCGGCGACCGCTCGCACATCTCGTCGACGTACCAGCCCATCGTCGACATCCTCTCGGCCGAGCTCGCGCGCCTGCGCCAGATCGTGCCGCCGCAGCAGGGCAAGCTCGTCGCCGAGACGGACAAGCGCCTCAACCTCCTGTACGACATGCTCAACAACGAGGCCTTGAGCAAGTCGAGCGCCGACCGCGTCCTCGACATCTGCCAGGGTGCGTCCTACTCTTGGCTCCTCTCTCGATTTAGCTCTCGCAAGTTCGAATACAGACGCTGACGACTGCCTCGACGTCTCGCTCGCAGCCATCGCCGCCCGGGACCAGGCCAAGGCGCTCGACCTCCACTTTGCGCTCCTCACCTCGGCCCCGCCCGCACCAGACGTCGCACCCTTCCAGGCCGCGCTCAAGCTCCTCGTGCAGCGTATGCAGCCGCCGCAGTAGAGCGGTGCCGCCTCGTCGCCGGCGCGCGCCAGAAAAGCCCCTTCCCCCTCGCCGTCCTTCCCTTCCTCCTCGCCCTCTTTTGCTACCGTAGTCCTACGTCTTCCTCCTTGCCTCTGTCCCCGCCTTCACCTACTTCTTCTTCGAGCTCTGTCCTGCAAAAGAACCCAGTGCCTGCTTCCCTCGATGCGCTCGAGGCTCTCGAATTCGCGGCGAGGGGGATGAGGAGGCGACCGGAGACGGTGCTGCAGTGAGGGCTTGAAGGTCATCGGTTCCACGCCGAGTACTCGTCTCGATAGGCCCGCCGAGCTATGCAACGTCGAGAAAGAGCGAGCCCCGACAGCGCAACAGCGCGCGCTTCCTCCTCCTCCTCCTGCTCGAGCACAGAGCCGAGCGAGCACTTGCTGGAAGGGTTTGGGATGACTGGCTCTTCGTCGAGTACTCGTCTCGATAGGCCCGCCGAGCTATGTAACGTCGAGAAAGAGCGAGCCCCGACAGCGCAAAAGCGCGCCCCTCTTCCTCTCTCTTCTCGCTCGGACGTGCGCGCTGCACAACAAAGACGGCGCTCTGCGCTGCATCTACAACAAGCCGTCGGCCGAAATCGTACAGCATAGACAATGAGGGGGCGCTCAAGGCACAGGGACGGCGAGAGGCTGACAGTGCGGGAAGGGCTGTTGGCGGATCGAGCGTCAGCCTCGTACTCGACAGAGCGAGTACGGCGAGAGAGCGAGAAGAGGACGCACCAGGTGTTCGATGTGGAAGCCCTGGCAGCCCTGCGCACCTTTGAGCGCCCGCACCACCTCACCATCGACACGTGAGCCGTCCGCCTCGGCCGGGAACCCCTCGAGCGTCCACTGCCGCGCGGTGCCGTCGCCCCAGCCGTCGAGCACGACGACGTCGGTCTTGGACGATCCGATCGCAGCGAGGAGGGCATGCGGGTCGGCGAAGGAGGGGAGGGCGAGCTGGGAGCGCGAGGAGGTCCAAGCGGCGAGCGTCGGCGCGGCGAGGTACTTGGCGGCGTGGGCGAAGAAGGCGGGCTCGAGCAGGTCGAGGTCGTTCTGTAGGGGTGCTGCACCGTCAGCGTCGTTCCCGGTGGGTGCAGGAGAAAGAGAGAGCGGACGCACGACGGCCTGCTCGATCCCGACGAAGCGCGTGAACGTCCTCGAGAAGCTGTACGGCGTGCCATCCTGGACGCCGTGCACCGTGACGTCGTCCGGCAAGAGGAGAGCTCGACCGCTCACGGCCGACAGGACGTACAACGTGCGGGCGTAGCGCAGGACCTCGTGGATCGTGCCGTTGAGCGGGCCCGAGGCGAGGATCGGTCGGCGGCGCGAATAGAACGAGTCGAGGTCGGTCGCCCAGCCGCGCTCCTCTGCGAGACCTGAGCGTGAGCGTGCGAACTTCGAGCCAGGGAAGGAGAGGGAGAGAGAAGGGAACGCACTCGGGTAGAACTGGCGGTTGGCTGCTCAGGACGACGAGGTCAGTGCTGCGAGCAGGCTCACACGAAGTAGAGGAGGTGGACGCACGAAACGTAACAGCAGTCAAGTGGTTCATGACGGGCTCGAGCTCGTCGGCCTCGGGCGTGCTGCGCGGCGAGATGAGGCCGTCAGGTCGAGCTGCCGAGAGGGAGAGAGGAGGGAGAGGGGACGCACTACCAGTTGAGCATCTCGACATGGGTGGCGCGAAACTGTTGCAGAAGATCGTCAGTACACGATCGAGAAGCAGAATGGCGCTCGACGAGCGCACCGTGGACAGCGGAAGCATCGAGATGCGCAGGTTGAGGTCGTCGAGGAACCACCAGTGCTCGTCGCCGGCCTCGCCCCGGGACTCGCGCGCACCCGCTCGCACGATCCCAGAGAGCAGAAGTTGCTGTAGGGAGGAGAAGCAGCTTCAGCTTGTGCGCGGAGAACGACGAACGAGGCTGAGGAAAGTGGACGCACGTCCCACTCGTTCTTCTTGAGGTAGGCGTCGAACGCTCGCTGCCAGAAGGCGACCGTCGCAGTCGAAGGGCGTGCGAAAATCCAGCCGAAGTTCACCTGCGAACGAGCGCAAGGCGTCAGCAGGGAAAGCTGAAGAGGGCGAGGCACGCGTGAGAGGGGGAGCGAGCGAGGACGCACGACGTAGCCAATGTCCTCGGTGAACTGCAGGTCCCACGAGTCGTCCGAGAGCGACAGCATGTACGGATAAGGGTCGGCGGTGAGGAAGGTGTCGCCCTGCACAAGAGGAGGGTCAGCTCAGCAAGCGGAAGGAGGGGAGCGAGAGCGAGGACGCACCTCGAAGAACAACGACGGGAACCCGCTCTGCGCCATCTCGAGCATGGCGAGGAACTTGAGGTACGCCAGGCGGTGCCCTCGCTCCTTGCCACGCTTGGTGCGCAGACTCGTCGGCGGTGGAAGCTCGACGACGAGGTACCCGCCGTACGCGCGCAGCCCTCCCCGCTCGCACTCATCGAGGCACGCCTCGTCGAGACACAGGACGACGACGCTGTCGTCCATGCCGAGCTCGGCGCGCTTGGCGTCCCAGTTGCGCGCCTGCGGGACGTAGTTGGGCTCGCCGGTCGCCATGGTGAAGGCGACGACGTGCTGGTCGACGTCGAAGCGCGCGTGGAGGTAGTCGCTGAGCGACACGCTCAGGTTGCGCTCGACTCGTGCGAGGCTGGGCGGGCTGGACGGGAGGAGCGCATGGCGGAACGAGGGGAGGAGGGCGAGGGCGGTTCCCAGGGCGACGAGGGCGAAGGCGGCGAGGGCGGCGACGAGCGCGAGGGGGGAGGTCGAAGAGCTGCTGCGCTTGGTCGGTGCATCTGCAGAGACGTAGGCGTGGCCCTGCTCGTCCAGGTCGTCCTCGTCGTCGTCGTCGTCGTTGTCGTCGAGGCTCGAGGTGGACTCGCGGCGGTCGGGCGAGTCGATGTAGGGGAGCCGGCCGGGAGCTGGCGGGCCCATCTCGAGCGCGTGGTAGTCGTCCTTCTCTGGTCGCTCTGCCATGGTGCAGCTGGGCAGGTGAGGCGGATGCGAGCCGGAGAGCGAGGTTTCCGTCGACCCTTCGGCCCGTTGGCGGCGGCGCGGCATCGATGTCTCAGGCGCGGCGCGAGCGAGAAGCCGGCCTGCTCTTGCGACTCTGCGAGTGCAGCGACGAGCACAGGCTGTTCGTGCGAACCAAAGCAAAGCAAAACAAAGCGAGCGGGGCTTGCAATCCGCTCGCTCTCTGGCCCGCAGCGACCCTTCTCAGGCTTCGCGCCGCTCGGGCCTCGGGACGGCGACACTCCCCGGAACGCTCGTTGCGGCGAGTAGTTACTGCGCGAGCGGATGTCGAGAGGGGCGCACGACGACCTTAAAAAGGCGCCTCACGCTTTCGCAGATCGAGCGCGTCGAAAAGCTGGCCGCCAAGCGCGACCGCCGACTTGCGAAGGTTGAGCGGCCGGGCCGCTCTCGACGCAAGCTCGCGCCATGCAACCGACTAGCACTCGTGCGGGATATGGTACTGAGAAGGTAAAGAAGGAGGACATGCTTGCGGCGAATGGATTGCACAACACGAGCGAGACACAGGTGAACGCGCTCGCGCGCTCGTCGTCCCAACTTCCTCTCGTCGTCGCTGCTTGCGCCTTCACCGAGTTTCTGACGTCCTGTGACCTCAGTCGAGCGTCTCGGACGTCTCGACGGTGACCAGGACCGCAAAGGGGACTCGAAGGCCCGGGGCGGGTCCGAGCCAGCTCGAGCTCCTGCGCTCGCCGCCGACGGCGAGCAGCCGTTGCGAGGTCTCGTACGCCGGGTCGGGGCTCGAGCGCTCTCCAGTATCGACGGCGGCGAGAGGCGGAAGGCTGACGATGCCCTCCTTCTCGAGCGGCGACGACGGCATCGAGTTGCTCCCGCGCGACCCTTTACGCTCGACGCCGACGCGCTCAGCGCTGCCGACGCCCAGCTGGAGGGTGCGAGGACCGAGATTGGTGCCCTCGGCGCTGGTCGTCGACGTGCCGGTCTTGTAAAGACGGTGCCGGGCTCGCAGAGCGTTGAAGACGAGGTACAGGAGCGACGCCGTGATAGCGATCGTGTAGATCCACTCGGGCGTGAGCATGGCTGCTTCGAAGCTGCGGTGCGAAGGTCGAAGTCAGAGAGGCGCTCTTTCGGAGAGTTGGTGCGGGAAGGAGAGAGCCAGAGAGGAGGGGTCCGAACGCACAAGCGGTACTCGCCCTTCGACAGCTTGTCGCTCGCAGCAGCATAGGCGATCAGGATCATGATGCCGAACTCGCACGTTGCGACGAAAGCGATGACGCCGACCGTCTGCGGGCGCCGTGGGAGCGAGTCGTCAGCTGTGAGCCGGCCCGTGCGTTTAGGAAGGTCGAGAACGAAGAGGACGCACCGTCTCGAGGTCGGTGACAGCCTTCTGCAAGGCGAGGATCTTGCGCGCCTGCATCGAGGTGGAGGTCGCAGGCTCGCCCGGTCGTTGTTGAGCTAGAGCGCGCAGGTAGCTCGCCTCGTTCTTGCGCTCGCTGCGGAAGCCGAGCGCCGCTCTACTGCTCAAGCCGAGCCGTTCGGCCGACTCGAGGAGCTCGATGTTGTCGTGGATCTGGCGTCGCATCCTTTGTGCGAGAGCGAGGCCGCCGTAGTTGACGGCGAGGATCGGAAAGATGAAGACGGGCGCGAGCGCGCCCTGGACGATGTTGGTTCTGCGCGCAGAGATCCGGGTCAGAGCGCTCTCAGGCGAGGAGCGAAGCAGCGAAAGTCGACGTACGTGCGCGCTGAAGTCGCTGCGGGCAGAAAGGCGGTGCCGACGTCTTGCAGAGGAAGAAAGTCGAGAAGGGTCGGGACGCGGCCATTGAGCGACTCATTGACGGCGACGAGAGCTTCTCGCAGCTCGACGTATTGCCGGTACATGCGCACGGTGACGACGGTCGTGCAAGTGACGATAGCCTGAGGGGCGAAGGCGCTCGGGTCAGCGCTCCTCGCTGCGAGGTGGAGGGACGACGCCGGGGACGCACAAGGTTGAGCGAGACGAGGAGAGCGCCGACGCCGAGGAATATCCAGTTGGCGGTGCGAGCCGACATGAACTTGCGCTCCGACTCGACGGCGACGAGAAAGGCCTGTCGGAGGAGGCCGTCAGCATGATGCTTAAGGGAGAGGTGCCGAAAGCGCGAGTGCTGGCTCACCTGCAGCCCGCTCCACGACAAGATCCAGCCGCCGAGCCAGAGAGGGATCGCATTGAAGTTCCGGATGCCGATGGCGACGGCTTGATCCTTCTGCAGGCCGTAAACCGCCCAGAAAGTGGCGACGTACGCCGTCTCGTACAGGCCATACAGGACGACGGTCGAGGTGAGGGCTGTGCGAGGACTGCAAGAGAGTGATCGTGAGTGACTGCGACGTCCTAGAGCGAGCGACGGCGGGAAGAACAAGGGCGAGAGGAGGGCGAGACGAGGGCGGAGGGTGGAGAGGAAGGAGGAGGACCGGGCGCGACGCACTTGATCACGAGGAACCGCCCGCTCAGCCGCTCCACTCGACGTACGAGCCACAGGCATCGCCTCCTGGGCCTCTCGACCGTGCTCTGGTAGTGCAGCCCGAGGTACAGGATGCCGAGGAGGATGCTCCTGCGGAAGTCGACCGCCGGCGCGCTCAGTCCTGTCGGCCTCGGCCTCAGCAGCGAAGAGGATGAAAGCACGCACAGGCCTGTGAGCGTCAAGAGGACGGCGATACGAATCTCGAGACCGAGCGTCGGCCGCGGATAAAGGATGCCGTCGAGCGCAGCGATGATCTTCGGCACCGTGTCTTCATCGAGGGTGTCGGGGAGGAGCAAAGCCATCGCTCAGCAGGAGCTTCGGCAGCCGCTCGAGCAGGCGCACGAGCGCATGCAAGCGATGTCGAGGAAGAAGCGCAGGCGAGCAGAGCGTCCTTCTGCCGCTTCGCGGGACGAGGTGGCCCGTGATGGCGACGGCGAAGGAAGAAGGGACGGGCTCGCCCGGCCGGTTCAGAAGTGCTGCAAGTCTCGAGAGCCTTGTCGAGCCGCGCAGGCCGTGCTGTGCGGCCGCAGGAGGAAGGTGCAGCTCGTGACGGGACCGACGGCGAGCGCTGCCCGGGCAAGCGGGAGTGGACCGGCAGGGCGACGAGCTGCAGCGGCACGCTGGAGCGACAAGCTGGTACTCGGTGAGTGAGGCTGGGCACTCGAGCCGGGCTGTCGCAAGCGAGGCAGAGCTGAGAGGAGAGCTGCAAGAGCTCGACGCCGTCACGGTTCGACCGGCGGCCGAAACCGGCGGTCTCGCCTTTTCCGACTCTCTCGCTCGGACTGCGACGATGCTATACGACAAGGGTCTATGTGCAACCTGAAATCTACGACAAGGTGGCTCGGCGCAGTACAAGGGCGAGAGAGAGAAAGAGGGTGTGCCTACTGCCCCTCGCGGCTCGAGCGCGCACCTCGGCCGTCCCAAGGCTCACACATCGTGCGAGAGCCGTCGTCGCACACCTGCGACGTCTCGACCGTCACCATGATGGACGTCGCCGGGCTCGCCAGCTTTGGCGCTGGTCCTCGGCCGAGCCAGCTCGACCGCCAACCTCCCGGGCTCGACGAGCTTCCCTCCCGGGACGACGCGAACGACGCCCAGCTTCGAGCCGGCGAGAGAGCCCGACGTCCATCGTTCGTCGCCGACGGCGGCGGGAGGAGCTCGGCGGCGTCGCCCTGCTCGGCGCCGAGGGAACGCAGCGTCGTCGACGCCGGGTCCGACTCGGCCATCTCGACCTCGACTTGCTCGAGCGGCAGCGTCGTGCTCTTCTCGCCGAGCTCCATGCTGTCGCCGTCTGGGCCGGCGCCGACGAAGATGGGTCGAGGAGCCGCCGGCGCACGAGTAGTGGCCGCCTCGAGGTCCTGGATGCGACGGCGGGCGCGCAGGGCGTTGTAGAGGAGGTAGAGGAGCGAGGTCGCCATGGAGACAGCGTAGATCCACTCGGAGAGCATGGCGGTCGACTCGGTGCTGCGGGCGCACAGGCATCGTCAGATTTGCGCGGCACGAGAGGGTCGAGCGCGAGCGAGGGACGCACTAGGGCCAGTTGTTGCTCGTGTCGGTGAGCTTGTTGGCCGCCGAGCTGTAGGCGATCCAGGCGACGACGACCAAGAGGCAGAGCGACACGAAGGCGATGATGGACGTAGTCTGCGTGCAGAAGGGCGTCAGCGCCGGCGTCGAGGGGAAGAGAGACGACGAAGAAGGGAAGGACGCACTGCGAGTAGGTCCTTGACGGCTTTCTGCAGCGCGAGTATCTTGCGCGCCTGCGTCGACGTCGTAGTTGCGCGCTCCCCGCGCTGCCGCGCCATGGCCCGCACGTCTCGCGCCTCGATGCGCGTCCTCATGGCCGAGTGCGCCGTCGTCGCGACCCGGCCGGTAGGGCCGCCCTCGGCGAGCACCTGGATGCTCTCCCGGATCTGTCGGCGCATACGAAGGGCGAGAGCGAGGCCGCCGATGTTCGAGATGATGACGGGCAGGACCAAGATGGGCCCCGCGGCGCCTTGAACGATGCCGGCCCTGCAGTGCATCGAGGATCAGCTTGCGTGAAGGCGAGGTGAAAAGAGGGACAGCGAGCGCACCTCTTTGCACCTTCTGCGCTCGAAGCGAAAGCCTCGGCCGGCGCCTGCAGCGGGATGAGGTCGAGGAGCGTCGGGACTCGCGCGCCGAGCGCGTGCTGAACGGCGACAAGGGCGCCGCGCAGCTCGACGAAGCGGTGGAGGAGGCGTTCTGTGATGACGGTCGTGTAGACTCCGAGACCCTGCGCGGGGAGCAAGCGTCAGCAAAGCGCTCGGCCCAAGGGGGAAGAGGCGCTCGAGGAAGTCGGGACGCACGACGCTCGTCAAGATGAGAAGCGCGCCGCCCGCGATGAAGGCGATGTTGGCCGTCCGTGCCGACAGGAACTTGCGCTCCGATTCGACGGCGACGAGGAAAGCCTGTGGAGGAAGAAGGGGGTCAGCCGTCGCAAAGCGGCGGAGGGAGGCACGCTTTGAGCCATGGACGTCGGCGCTCGGAAGGTGGGAACTGGAAGAGAAGAAGGACGTACCTGTAGGCCGCTCCAGGACAAGATCCAGCCGCCGATGAAGAGCGGGACCGTGTTGAAGTCGCGCAAGCCGATGTAGAGGCTCTGCTGTCGCTGCTTGCCGTACACGTACCAGAACGCCACCTCGTACAGGAGCGCATAGATGCTGTAGATGACGACGATGCCGGCCAAGGCAGGGCGAGGGCTGCGTGCGCGAGTGAGAGCGTCAACGAGCTGTCGGGGAGGAGAGGAGAGAAGGCGACTGCGGACGCACTTGACGACGATGAAGCGGCCGCTCGGTCGGTCGACAAGTCGCACAAGCCACAGGCACCGTCGCCGAGGCCTCTCCAACGTGTTCTGGTAGTGCAGGTAGAGGTAGACGACGGCGAGGATGATGGTCCTGCAGGTTCAAGCGTCAGCGTCTGCAGCCGCAGCTCGTCAACGAGGGAGAGACGGCGACGCACATTCCGGTGAGCGACCAGAGGACGACCATGCGAGCGAGTAGTCCAGGCGTCGGTGCTGGGTACAGCGTCGCGTCGAGCTGGGCGACGAGGGCCGGGATCGTGCGCGAGTCGAGCGTGGTCGGCACGAGGGACGCCATGACGAAGGGTCGTGTGGCTGAGCCCGGCAGTCGGACACGGTCTGCGAGCTGCTAGAGTGCTTGTAGAGTCAGCTTGACGGCGCAGAGGAGAGGGGCGAGGAGGGAGAGCGCGAGAGGAACCGGTCTTTCGACCCTGCTCACCGGGTCAGCGTGGCTCCTCCGAGGGCGGAAGGTCGATCGGCAGCTGCTACGCGATGAGCTAACGCCGCCGAACGCTCGAGACGATCAGGGCAAAGTGCGCAGCCTGGCCCAGGGCAAGGACAAGCGAGGAAGGTGCCGTCGCACGGTCGGGCGGGCTGGCCGGCCCTGCTCGACGAGGGGCGACAGCGTGCGCGCGCGGTGTGGCAGCAGCTGGGCCACGAGAGCTCCGCCTGGCGCACCCCGCCGTTCGAGACCGAGGCGACGAGGCACGACGAGGGGCGGAAGCTGCTCCATCTTCCAGCTGGCCCTTGAGCCCGACGGCGGCGCCTGAGACCACTCTAGCCGCACCCGGTGCTGCAGACTGTGAAGGACGAAGACGAGCGGGCAGCGGCGGCGGCAGCCGTTGCGGCGCGCGGGCGTGAGGAGGAGCGAGACGAGCAGCCCGAGAGGCGGGGCGGGCCCACGAATACAACACCATTTGTAATCGAGATCAAGCAGCGTTTGTAATGCGTCTCTCGCCTCGACGACCGTGCTGCAGCGCTCTACAGAGATCTCGCTCCTGTCGCTAGAGAGAAGGTGCACGTGTTTACAGGCTCGCAACAGAGAGAGACGTCTAAGGACAAGAGTGCTGCGGCGCAAGCAGCTAGATTAGCGCCCGACCGAGTCCTCCTCGACTCACCCCTCCTCGACCGCCTCCTCGAGCCCATCCTCCTCCTCCTCCTGCCTCTCGTCCTCCCTGACGCCGAGCGCGCACACGAGAAAGACGGGCCGATGGTCGCTGACGGCGCCCATGCGCGCGAGGTCGCGCACGCAGTCGTAACGAAGGACCTGCACCTCGCCCTCGACGGGCCCGACCTTCTCGACCTCGAGCGCCTCGGCGAGCACGACCTCGACGGGCTGAACCGGCGACGAGGCGAACTGGCGCAGCGGGAGGAGCGACAGGAACGACTTGAGGCGCGTGTTGAGGCTCGCGCCCGACGCCGACGCCGAGTGCCCGTGGCCGTGCCCGAGTCGACCGGTCGGCGCGCGCTCGTGCAGCTTGTTGAGCGCTGCCGAGAAGGTGCGCGCGCGCGGGAAGCCGTTTGAGCTCGGCGAGGTGCTCGCCGCTGCAGGGGTGCGCGGGTGCGAGCGCGGCTCGTGCGCCGACGGGTCCGAGGTCGAGTGCGGGAGCGGCGGTCGCGAGAGGGACACGACCGGGCTCGAGCGGCGAGACAGGTCCTCGTCGGAAGAGGAGCCCGAACCGGAGAGGGTGAACTTCTTGCGAGGGCGAGGGCGACGAGGCGGGGTCGTGGTCGTGGATGGGGGAGGAGAGTGGTCGCTCGACGGGTCGAGCACCATGGACTTGGCGCGACGCCATAGCGACGCCGGCTCGTCGATGTCGGGCGAGCTCGCGAGCGTGTCGGTCGAGGTCGCGCCGAACCGGATGCGGTGCGGCTGGTCGGCCGAGGCGGGGCGAGGGGGGAGGGAGAGCTCGCTCTGCGGGCTGTCGACGGGTTGCAGGGCGGGTGCGGTGGCGACAGGAGCGGGCGACGATGGTAGCTCGAGGGGCTGGAGCTGGGTGCGGAAGAGGATGCGGTCTGCGGGGAGGGCAAGAGTCAGCGAAGGGCGCTCGGGCTCGAGGAGGACGAGCACGGGCAAAGGAGCACGCACCGGTCCAGCTCTGCACTCGCTGCTTCTTCGACGTGTCGAAAACGGGCTCTGCCGAGCCCAGCTCCTCGTCCACCGCGTACACGTCCGGCTCGACCTCGCCGCCCTCGTCCTCCTCCTCGCACGCCGGGATCGTCCTCGTCGGCACGACGACGGCCGACTGGCTCGATCTCAAGATCGGTCGCGGCGGAAAGAGCGCGCTGAGCGTCCCTCGCCGCGCCCGGCCGCCGGCACCGGTCGAGCCCTCGCTCGCGTCTCGCGCTCGCCGGGCGTACTCGAGCGCGGCCGAGTTCGAGTTGCGCTTGACGAGCGTGAGGAACCGGACCTGCGCTTTGCGCGCCTCGGTCGGTGGGACGGGCATGCCGAGCGAGCCGAGGTCGTCTCGCGCGGCAACGGCCTGCGGCGAGTCGAGCGGGCAGTCGAGCGTCGTGTCCATGGTCGAGATGGTGCCGGCCGACGAGACGAGCGAGATCGAGTCGTCCTCGGTCGCGGTCGTCGCGCCGTCGGTCGTGCCGCCGAGCGGGGGTGGAGGAGCGAGGCCCGAGGAGAGAGCGACAGGGTCGGTCGCTGCTCGCTCTCGGACCTTGTCGGCCGTCCTGCCGGCGCCGGCGAGGCGGAGGAGCGTGCTGCGCTTCTTCTTGGCCTTCTTGCTCGGCACGTCGAGCTTGTACGTAGGCGGGAAGGCGATGGCGCCCTCGCTGAAGCCGTCGAAGCACCCGCCGGACTCGGCGAGCACGTCTCGAAGCTGGTCGAAGCGTAGGGCGCTCGAGTAGTCCTTGGCGCGTACGAGCCAGTCGGCGTGGAGGCGCGAGATGTTGAGGCGGAAGCTGCAGGAGGAAAGGAGTCAGCTTGCCCGACTGAGAGCAGGGACGGGCGGCGAGGAGGGGGACGACGAGAGGCACGCACTTGAGGTCGCCCGCGAAGAAGACGCCGTCGAAGCGGTCGACGAGCTTCTCGGGCCGAGGCCCTTGCTCGCCGCCGCGGTTGTCCCAGAAGTCGTCGACGACGAGCTCGTCGAGGATCTTGAGCGCGTTGGCCTTGCGGAACTCGAGCCCGCTCGCGTGCGCTGCGAGGTGTGCCGAGATGAAGAGGAGCCGAGTCTGGTGCAGGTGGAGCGAGATGCCGACGCCTGCGAGAGGGAGAGAGGAGGAGGAAGAGCCAGTCAGAGCCGGGTCCCGGAAGAGGGAAGAGCGCGGTCGGGGAGAAAGAGAGAGGGACGCACCGCCCTTGTTGCCCATCCTGCCGCCCATCAAGCCCGCCGTGACCCTGCCCGTGCTGACGCCCTTGATGAGGCCCTCGCAGCACTTGGCGACGAAGACGGCGACGTAGATGCCCATCAAGCGCTCCTTCTCGACGAGGACGTACGGCCCGCGTCCTGGCCGTGACGGTATCGACGCCGCGTCGTCGCCCTCGCCGCCATCTTCCTCGTCCGACGACGACTCGGGCGACGAGTGCGAGCACCCGCCGCACAGGTACGCCTCGAGCCGCGACGTCCAGCCCTTGCCGTCAAAGCGCTGCACCTTGCCGGCGAGGACGCCGCTCGCCGTCGGGCACTCTTGGCCGCAGACGACGATGACGTGGTACGGGTGGCCCTCGTTGAGCGGGAACGTCGGCAGGCGGTCGTCGTCGTCGTCGCCGCGGCCGGGGAGCGGGACGGTCATCGTGCTGCCGCGCGAGCTGCGGCTGCTGTGCCGGCGCTTGCGCGGCAGGTGCTCCTCGGGGAAGTGCGATAGGTCGCCGAGGAACTCGCTCAGATCGCCGGCCGGCGTCGGGAGCGAGTCGTGCATGTTGAACGTGACGAGGCGGAGCTTGAGGTTCGGGCGGATGTTGGCGACGGGCTCGACGGGCTCGATCGGCGCGGGCTCGGCGGTCAGAGGCGTGTGAGCGCCCGAGGGGCGCAGCGAGGAGAGGACCGAGGCGGGTCGAGACGAGGCGGCGGAGGAAGGGCGCGAGTGCTTCGAGTGATGCTTCGAGGGGTTGAAGAGCGAGTTGAGCCGCTTGAGCAGCTTGCGGGGTGCGGGTTCGTGGTGCTTGTAATGCCGGGTGTGCTTGTGCGGCGACGTGTCTGCGTGCAAGGCGAGTCAGCATGCGGTCGAAGGAGCGGTAGCGCAGGAGTGAGGGAGGAGGGCGCAGACGCACGATCTCGAGACGATGAGGAGCGCGCCGGCGTGGTCGGCCTGCTCAGCTCATGCGAACGACGAGACGCCTGCTGCTGCACAGGCGCACCGAGCCCGGCGTCGACCGGCTCGACCTCGATGGGCGGAGGAAGTTGGTCTCCTGCGGCGGCCGCCGCGCGGCGCTCGGCGATGGGCACCTCCTGACCGGTTGCCGAGCCGGTCAGAGGCAGCTCCTGCGCGTCGCCCGTCGCCGCTCCCGCAGGAGGGTTGTCCATTCAGGGCGAGCCGCCTCGCGTTGAGGGAAGATCGTCGGCGGTCGGGTCGGCCAGGCGGTGTGAGAGGGGGACAGGCGGTGAGGCGAGGGATAGGCGCTAGTGTGGGCTGCTGCGTGGGGCGGACGGCGGCGACGGTAGGCTGGACGAGAGGAAGGCCGGCGAGGGACGAGGGCGGGCGATGAGGAGGGTGGGGCCGAGTGCGGTGCTGGCGGCGGCGCAGGCGGTCGGTGGGCGGCTAGGCGAGTAGGCGAAGAGCTCGAGGCTGCTCAGCCAGGTGCCGGCAGCTGGCGAGCCAGCCGTGACGAGGAAAGGAAGAGCGACACCGCGGCCACTTTGTCGTTGACGAGGCGGTCCACTCTTCTCGTCGCTGAGACTGGTCCAGGGCCACGTGTGACCATACGAATGACTGCCTTGCAGCCTCGCCTTGTCGCAATAATCTTCTGGAGCCGAGAGAGCGAGAGGACGAGGAGCTGATGAGGTCGGGCGGCGTCCAAGCCTCTTCCCGCACAGCCCTGCCCTTGCTGCGGGCTAAAGAGCTTCCAGCGCAGCTCCATAAGCAGCAGAGCCAGCCCGCTAGCCGTCAAGAGCTCGACTCGCCGTTCAACCTCGCGCTCGTCCAACCTCGACCACAGCCTCGACAAGCCGCCGCGCAGCTGTACAAGGCTCAGTCTGATCCGCCAGTACGTCCATCTTCTACCCAAGACTGCCCTCTGGCACGCGCAAGCTGACTTGCGCCCCGCAGCATTCCCCCTCCCCGACGTCTTCCAGCATGGCCGTCGACCTTTCCATCCCGCTCGACCAGCTCATCGCCGCCAAGCTCGGCAGCCTCTCGCTCAAGGACGACGAGGACACGATCGCCTTCGTCAAGGACCTTGTCGAGGAGGACTCGTTCGAGCCCGAGGACCGCAAGAGCGCGATTCTGGGTCTGCTCGAGGCTGACGAGGACGGTGCGTCTCTCGCCCCTCTCCCTTCCCCTGCTGGAGACGTCGAGCTGACCCATGTGCACCTGCAGAGGCGGTCTCGGACGCGGTCGACTCGTTGCTCGACGACACGACGGCGTACCAGGACGCAGTCGCCGAGCAGCGCCGCGCGGCCGAGGAGGCAGCAGCTTCTCCTCCACCAGAAGGTGCGTCTCCTCCTCCCTCTCTGAAGCTTTGCGCGAGTCCTCAGCTGACGGGTGCCTCCTGTCGCGCAGAAGACGAGCCTCCAGCAAAGGACCTGACGCCCGAGCAGGAGGCGCGGCGGAAGGCCGAGTTTCTGAAGGTGCGCCAGCTCCACGCTCTCCTTCGTCTCTCACTCTCAGACCCGACTCATCCTCTCCCCGCAGAAATACGGCTACCTCGAGGACGAGACCGAGGCGGAGAAAGCCGCACGGATAGAGGCCGAGCAGGCTCAGGTGCCCGCCAAGGCGTTCGTCGACCCGCGGTGCGTCCCTCTCCTGCTCCTTCGGATCCCTCTTCGCGCCTCTCATGCTGACGGGCTATACGCACGCCCGCAGGCAGCTGTCCAAGAAGCAGAGGAAGAAGGCTCTCGACGGCGTCGGTGCGTCCCTCTCGCTCGAGTCCTCGCGCTCTTCGGCCCAGCTGACGCTTGCCTCGCCGCCCTGCAGACCTCCTCGCCCTCCCCAACCTCAACAAGCACCATGTCGTCGAGGCCGAGCGCAAGAGGCGGACCGACTCGTCGTGTGCGTTCCGCTCTCGCTCGCCCGCTCGGACCCTCGAGCGCCGCTGATGCCTCTCTCGCTTCTGATCGCAGCTGCGGCGCAGGCCAAGCGCGAGCGAGACCTCGCCGACCGCAAGAAGCAGAAGTGCGTGTCTTTGTCCGCCCTGCGCGCTTTGCTGAGCGAGCTGACTCGTCCTCGAGAGCAGGGACGACGCCGCCAAGAAGCTCGAGGACAAGCGCAAGAAGGCGCAGAAGGTCGAGCGCAAGGGCTAGCAGGACGTAGAGAGCCATGCAGTGCAGTTGTTTAGCTAGCGTGAGCTCGCAGCGGCTTCGACGAGAGAGAGAGAGAGAGAGAGCTTCGCCTCGTCGCTCGCCCGCTCAATCGACCTTCTCAAAGTCGCTTCGCTCGAGGTCGACAGCACGAAAGAGGGAGAGAGCAGCCCAAGGGGAATATGCACAAAGTCCGTCCTGTCTACACAAAGCGAGAGTCTCAGGGTATCCGTCTACGCCTTCTGCGCCTTGGCCTTGGCGAGCTGCGCCATGTCGTCGAGGGCATCGAGGAGCGTGCTCGCCGACCAAGCCTGGGTGCGGCACGAGTCGTGGCAGTAGCCGCCGTTCTCGTTCGTGAGCTCGGGGAGGCCGGCCCATGGGTCGGCCGAGATGTGAGCGCGGTGCCGCGAAAGGTGCTCGTAGATGTGGTGGAACGTCGACGTGAGGTCGTCCTTGCCGGCGCCGACGAGCGTGTCGAAGATGAGGTGCGCGCGCAGGAAGTAGCCTGCGGGAGAGGAAGAGACGTGAGAGGGAGAGTCAGCACGAGGGCGAGGAGGAACACGAGGAGGAGGGAGAGGAAGAGGAAGAAGAGGACGCACCCATCGGCCAGACCCACTCGGGGCCCTGGTGGTAGTTGCGGCCCTTGGCGATGGCGTAGTCGTCCGAGTCGTTCGAGTTGTCGTACACGCCGCGGTAGTCCGGGTCGGCGGCGTCGAGCGTCTTGACGCCGAGCGGGCCGACGAGGTTGGCCTCGAGAATCGCGAGCGCGTCGAGCGCGAGCTTGGGCGTGAAGAGCTCGGGCGCGACGGCCATGGCGATCGGGAACTGGCCTCGCAGCTGGTAGTCGGCGCGAGCGCGAGGTGCAGGCGTGCCGTGCACGTCCTTGTAGATGCCGCGGCGGGCGACGAGCGAAGGGTCGATGTCGTACTTGGCGTCGAGGGACGGGTCGGCCGGGACGTAGTAGAGGCGCTCGAACGACTCCTGGAGGAGCTGGTCCCACTCCTCGTACGAGACGAAGCGCTCCTTGCCGTCAACTGCGAGACGAGAAGGGTCGGCGTCAGCTTCTCGAGCTCGTCAAGGGCGCCTCGTGGGAGAAGAGAGAGAAGGACGCACTCGTCGCGGTGACGCCCTTGTGCGGGAACTTGCCCTCGGCCGAGAGCTTGGCGAGCCAGCGAACGGCCGACTTGTGCAGGCCGGTGATCTCGACAGGCGCGCCGTCGCGAGGCGTGCCCGGCTTGCCCTGGTTGCCCGCCTTCTGGCTCTCGCCCTGCAGGACGTCGAGAGAGCGAGTCAGCTGCCGGCTCACTGGGAGAGAGCGAGGACGAGGAGAGAGAGAGAGAGCGAGACGCACCATCTTGTCTTGCCACGTGCCGCAGTTGTGCTCGTTGCCGCCGTAGATGATGCCCGTCTTCCAGTCGACCTCGATGTCGATGTTGAACCCGAGGTCGCTCATCTGCATGTCGAGGTTCGGGCCGGCGTTGTACTCGCGGAAGTGAATGCCGCTCGCGTGGCGCTGAAGGATCTCCTGGATCACGTCGGCGACCGAGCTCGTCGTCGCAAAGGCGCGCTCGTCGTCGAACGGCACCCAGGTGTCGTCGAGCGGGAAGCGGCGCTGGACCGTGTCCTTGAGGATGTCGAGGCCGTTCGGCGCCGTGTTGACGTAGTCCTGGATGTTCTGGAGCATGAACCATGGCGAATCGCGCGAGTTGTACCGAGGCGTGCGGCCCGAGTCCTGCAGGACGAAGCGAGTCAGCCTCAGGAGCAAGATGAGGGTGTGAGGGAGGACGAGAAAGGTCGACGCACGAGGAGGTTCGGGATGAGGCCGTGCTTGAGGACGGTTGAGAAGGCGAGGATGTGGTCGCGCGCGGCGGCGTACTGACCCGTGACGAGGAAGAGGCCTCGGAGCGAGATGAAGACGTCGCGGCCCCAGGTGCGAGCCCACTGCGAAGGAAAAGCGAGAGCGAGTCAGGGTCGGCTCTTCGAGCTCGAGGGGGGAGAAGGTGGAGGACGAGGACGCACGCCGGTGGTAAAGTGCGGCAGGCCTGCTGCGAGACTCGGCACCGTCTTCTTGGCGTCGAGGCTCGCGCTGCTGACCTGGCCGTACATCTGCACGCTGACGAGCGCGAGCTGGTGGACGAAGCTCGTCCCCTGACGGACGAGCGGCGCACACTGGTCGACGGCCTGGTCCCTCGCCGCCTTGAACGCGACGTTGATGACGAACGCAAAGTACTTCGGGCGCAGGAAGGGCGGGACGTGCGCGCGGATGAGGTCAAAGCGCTTGCGGAACCATGCGGCGGCCGAGGCGAGGGCGGGGAACGTGTCGACCTGCTTCTCGAGGCGGTTGACGACATAGTCGAGGGCCCAGGTGCCGTTGCGGAGGTTGGCGCAGAGCGGGTGGCCGAGGTCGTTGTTCTCCATGATGTGCCGCAGGTGCGGCATCCAGCCCTGCAGGCCGCAGTACAGGAGCGGGCCCGACTCGGGCAGGTTGAAGCAGCCGTCGCCGCCAGCTGCATGACGAGGAGAGAGCGAGTTAGGGATCGGCTCGAGGGCAAGAGAGCCTCGAGAGGCGCAGGAGGAGGAGGAAGGTGGACGCACTCGCGTCGCGTTCCTCGCCGTCGCAGCGGTACATGAGGACGTTGAGCTCGACCATGGTGAGCTCCTTGAAGGCCTCCTTGGCGCCCGAGGCACAGATATCGTCGAGGTCGGC
>Ga0308169_10001095_pt1 | contig 33626 bp, 36 predicted proteins | sample PhyBR1_2_FD_202139 | JGI IMG/M metagenome (GOLD analysis project Ga0308169, IMG submission 202139) | Phyllosphere microbial communities from UC Gill Tract Community Farm, Albany, California, United States - DLSLSB.R1 | ecosystem: Host-associated > Plants > Phyllosphere > Unclassified | place...
AGTCAAGGACAGAGATTGATGAATCAAGCATTGAGTTTGGTTGGGTTGGAAGAGTTCTCGAGTATGTTGTTACCTGTTCAACCGGCGAGGAGTTGGGAAGGAGAACAACAGTGGAACAAGTATTTGAGGGATGATGTGAGTTTCGCCTTTTTTTGTATCTCACTCTTCTCGCTTGAGTGACCAAGTTCGAACTGACGAGGAGACTGGAGAGAGGAAAAACAAAAGTTGGATAAATTGGATGTGTACGATCAACTCTTGATGACTCATTTACAAAGTGCAAACTCTGAATTGCGGTACGCTCCTCTCCTCTCCTCTTTCTTCCCGTTCCCCCGTCTCTCGCTCACATGAGAAAAAGCTTCGATTTGTTTCCAGGGAACCCGATTCGTTAACTTCTATAGTACAACAATTGAATTGGAGAGGGGATAACAAGATTGCTTCTTTATCAGGAGTGACTCCGATCTCACCCTCGGAATTTTGGAGTGACGGGAAAGACGGAATTGAGCGATTGAAGAAAAGTTGGTTGGATTTCAGTACTTTACCAGATCTCGAAGGTACACGAACTGTCAGTCTCCCTCCTCGTCATTGACTCTGACAGTGATTGATGAGTTGTGTGAATTGAGCAGACGAAGGAAGAAACTCCTTTTGCACAATACAACGTAGTACGAGGATTCTCATTCGAAGAATCTCAATCCCTCGGACCTTTACTCGAATCCACTACACGACTCCAACATCCACTCTCCCAATGGTGCGTCCCCTCCTTCTCCTTATCCCTCACCTAACTAACCCTCCCTCTTCAAACAATCCCAGGGTCTCCCTTCCCACCCCTTACCCAATCCTTCCCTCCTCTCTCCCAATCTATCGCGGACTTTTACCTAATGGTCGTCCACTCCAACTCTCTCAACCTTCAATATCAGATTCACTTTTCGGACTCCCAGATCCCCATTACCCTCTCCCATCTACTTACATAATCCAACCACACTCGATCCCAATCTTGACGACTCTCTCGACCTCTCCTACAGCACGTCACCTCCTGAATCATCTGAGTAAGGGAGTCAAGGAGTTGGTCAGGATTAGGAGTGGGGTTTTGAGAGAGTACGAGGATGGAGAGTATGGGTTGGGGAGAGAGGGAGTTTTGGAGTGTAGAGAGAGATTGGAGAGTTTGATTGATGCGTATGGGGGAGAAGGAGAAGGAGAAGGAGAAGGGGATGAGGATGGGAAGGATGAGGATGAGAATTGGGACGAGACGGAGGATCAATGGGATTTGTAAAGAGGAAGGAAGGAAGCCGCTCTGCATGCGAAACGAAAAGTGCGAATTTCGATGAAAGGTTCGGCTCTCTCATGTTCGTGGAGAGTTGCCTCTTGAAGACGGGGACAGACTCCTGGGTCTCTCACCTAGCGATTCTCGAGCTCTCAGGAGGAAGAAAGAGGAGCGAAAACCGAGGGGGAAACGAATCTTTTTTGCGTGTATGTGCTAATGGGATCCAACGATGTGCAAGTGAAAGAAGGAAGGAAGGAAGGACGGGGAATAGGTAAGCTTGAGCTTCGTGTATAGTGGGAAGGAGAGGAGAGGGAGTAACGACTAGGGGGGAAACGTAGGAAGGGAGGGGAATCAAAGATGCAAAAGGAACATGGGAAAGAGGGGGAATAATATGTACGACACACAAGGTAAAAGGGAAAGATATGCACAGGCGTATGGAAGAAGGGGAGGGAGAGGTATAAACAGGAGAAGAGGGGAAAGGGTTGAAAATGGGGTTTTAATCGACTTTTGTTGAAGCTTTCCTTTCGACACTCAAACCTTGGAGTTTCGCGACGAGTGGGTTGAGGGGTTTTCGAGGAGTATCTTCGTTGTCATCGTTCGTCTCTTCCTCCTCCTCCTCTTGAGTAGTTTCGCTGTTCGATTGAACGTCTTTGTAATCGATATACGAGTGAGCATGACCAGTTCCGATGAATCCCATGGGAGGAGGAGCTCCAGGTGTCCTCGAAGCATTCTTCGTTCGACGTTCTTGAACTTCAGAGGGAGTCGTAGGTTGAGATTTTGACGTCGACGAGTAAGAAGGAGGTTCGTCCCTAGGAGTCGAACAGGATGAGGATGAATTCGAGGAGGAGCCAGAGTGATCAGAGAAGGATGAGGAAGGTGGTCGACTGTCGGAGGAAGAAGAGTTGGAAGAAGTGTCTGAACCTTCGGGAGGAGAATTCGTCGACATTGAATTGATGAGAGGAGTAGTTGCGGGTTGACCAGTCGAGCTATTCGTCGTTGAGGCTCGAGTTGGGAGTTCCTCTGGAGTGTTCCCTCTCGACATGACCCAAGGAAAGGGGTAACCTGAATTGGGAGTTGCGAGACGAGTGGGCTTTGGGCGTTTCGGGATTTGCTCGACGGGAAGAGGGGGAGCTTGTTTGGGGTAATCTCCAGAATTCCAATTCGAATCAGATGAACGGTGATGATTCCTTCGTTGTTTTGGGTCGTAATCTGGCAGTTCAAAGCATTTCTCGGGAACGGGAGAGTTTTGAGCTGAAGTTATAGGTGTTTCCCATCCATCCAGCTTTGAACCTGGTGAGAGAGGGGAGATGGCTGTTGTCATATTTAATTGTGAGCGGAGGAAAGAGGAGTGGTCGAAGTTGGGTTGAAGAATAGGCTCGAAATTGCGGTAAAAACGGTTGATGAACTGTGAGGTCAAGGATTCAATATCAGTCCTGAGTATTCTCAAACTCAGGTAAGTACTACTAAACTCACGAAGGAGGAGCTGGAGTTGGAGCTGGAGCTGGAGAATAAGAGAATGAGAGAAGAACGAGGCGCTGTAGGGGCTGCAAACAAGCGCAAAGAGGTCAGTCCTGCTCCGCCATCTCGCCGTTCTGGACGGTACGGGACTTACGCTTTCGTCTAGTGTCGAGTCGAATAAAGAGGAGGGAGAGTGAAAAAGCTGGCTCCCTGAGAAAACTACCGAGCCGTTTAGTTCGCTTGCCGCGCTGCGAACGAAGGGAAGCGAACCTTGGGAAGTGACGTTGTTGCTTGCGGACAGGGGTAACTGATGACTCCGCAATTTTCGGGTCAACCATGTCCGAAACAAAAATTAAAGTTGTTTCGTTTCGCAACTTCTCAATTTCAGTTCAAGCTCTCGCAAAGTCTCTTCGAGCTCGTGAAGCGGTGCGAGCCTTGGTGCGAGCTATGCAGACAGACACACACTCTCTCGCGGTCTGCAAGAAGTCTTGAGAAACGACACCAAAGTTACACATTCTATGAAAGAGAAACTACAGTACCCTAGAAACCTTGCTTGACCCTCAAAGCAAAGTTGACGATGACTGCCGTCAACAAAACAGCGCAGAGAGCAGTTGGTCCGTAGTAATCGTGATAAGTCACAGCTCGACGGTTGCTGCAAGAGAGACAAAGTAGTCGGATGGATCAGCGATCGTAGATCCGAAACTGAGACTGCGACAGTCGAAAGGAATGGAAACGTACCGAATGCTGTACACTCGCCAAATGTACATACCGGCTGTGTAGAGGATTGCGAGGAGAGCAACGGTAGTGAAAGAAGCGGCTGCGGCTAATGCGATGTCATCTGGAACACACAAACAAGAGACAAAAGCCGTTCAGCTCATTGTCGCAGCTTCATGGGAAGTGGAGAGATGGACGGAGAGAGAAGAAGAAGAAGAAGTGGGAAAGATGAGACTCACCGTGAGGGTCGGAGAACGAAAGAATTCCGATTCCAATCGCCGAAACGACCACGGAGAATTCGATCCACGCGAGAGCTAAAGAAGAACAACAGCGAAGGGAGACGTCAGCGAAGAAAGGAGAGCGAAACAGAGACCGAAGAAGAACAAAGAAAAAACCTTACTAGTTCGCTCGTTCGCATAGAATACCTTCGGTTCGACTCGTACTGGAATAGCGATACGTTTCCCTTGTTGCGCACGGAAGGAAGAGACGTACTCTGTTCTACCAGGTCGAACCGAGAAACCAGAAGCGTTGGGATCGGCTTCTCCAGATTCGTTCAATCCACGTTCACCTTCTCGGTCGTAACGAGATTCGAGCAACTTGACGAGGTTGGCAGGAGTCAACTTGGGGAACATCTCCTTCGTTTGTCTGACGATGTTGGCACTAGTGTCCTCGTTCGTCGCTCCTCCCTGTTCCTGTTGTGAGATTTTCGCTTTGATGGATTTCGCGAGTTCTTCTCGGTGTGCTTTCGCTTCCGCTGCTGCTTCGGGTGGTAGTTGAGCCCAGGCAGCTTCATCGACAGCGGTTCCAACGAATCGATCATCATCGGCATCCTCGTCGTCCGAGACCGGTTCCGTGTATTGAACTGGATCTTGATCACTTGAGCGAGCGTCTGAAGGAGTTCCGGGAGCAGTATTCGAGTTCGATGAGGCGAGAGGTCGTTGAATTTGAGCTTTGTGTGTAGCAGGTTTGCGAATGTCGGTTCTGTTCGGTTGAAGACGAAGATCAGCAAGAAATGATTAGAAGTCTGACCAGAGAAATCAACGAACTCCATCTGAGGCAGCCAGAAGGGGATGAGATCAACACGTTCAGGCAAGAGAGTAGCGCAACCTGCGACGAGGAGGAACGCTTTCAGTCAAGGGAAGGAAGAACGACTGAAAGGAATCTTCTCGACTCACCATGAATGAACTTTGAGAATTTCGGTACAGCTTCGACGAGATGACTGCTGACGAGTTCCCTCACCCACTCTGGAGGTTCTTGTCCCATCTGAGTTTGTAGCTTGACTTCGAGTACACCGTAAGGGAACAATTCCTTGTCTTCGTCCGAACACGCTTCGAAGGGGAAATCGATTCCGATATCGGTTCGTCTCCAGTTGTCGCCCGATCGAGGCTTGCCATCCCAATTGTCTTCTCGGATCAGGGAGAGCTCAGTGTCGAACGAGATACGAACTCGAGCATCTCCAGGAAGTTGGAAAGCGGTTCGGTTGTAGAAAGTTCGAACGACTGCGAAGCGACGATTACTTTGGACTCAGTGGCTGCTAGCGTTCGAGTGAAGAGAAAGGGCGCTCACCAGGTTCCAACTTCTTGTACAAAACGGCAGCTTGTACTTCTCTAGCAAGTTTCTTCATACTCTCGACTTCCTTCTCAGTCTTCTTCCCCTTCTTCCTCAGTTCGTCAAATGTAGCATCCATAGTGTGAGCTCCAGAGAGGTAATCGTTGACGAGATGTTCTGGAATCGGGAATCGAGCCTTGACGGATTTCTCTCCAGTCCAATCTTCTCGATGAGTTTTTCGTTCGACCTAGTCACAAACTAAAAGAATCAGACAAGCACTCGAAACGGAGCCGGCTGATAAGCGAGTTCAGGACTGACGAAGATTTGTTTGACGTCTGTGTCTCCATACCAACGCAGACGAACGGCTTCAGCACCTTCAGTCTTCTCGAGTCGTCCGAGGTAGAGATCAAGGTTCTGTTCACCAACAAGACCATCAGTTCCGCTGGGCTGAGCGAGATCTCGAGATATGGTTGACGAACCTGGTTATCGAAGTAGATCGAAGAGATTGCAGCATCGGCAGCTTCGAAAGGTTTCTCAGGGTTAAAGACTATTGTGCGATCAATGAGCTACGCTCTCCTGCCTGAGGAGAAGGGAGCAGTGAGAGCATACCGAGAACCGGGAGATGCTTCAGGATGACGAGCTTGAGTTGAACCCAGTTGTCCTTGTGCACCTATCGTATAGGAAGGGTGAGATCGTCAATGGTTGTTCCGCAGTGCTGTAGGCAAGTACGTCGAAAGACGAGAGCGAGAAACGTGTTTGCTTACCCAGTACTTCGTAGTTTGCCTGACGAAAGCGCTTTGACTACCACCAGCACTCGCATCTCCCATAATAGGATGTCCCCTAGTCCTGACCAAGTTGTACAATCGAGAGAGCTGAACAATGATAGCATCGTAATTTTCTTTGTAGAAGGGTCGTTTCTCGAGGTAGTCTCGCATGAACTGAGCTTTCAAGGTGAACCCAGTACGTTTCTGTTCGTGGGACTCGGGATATCGTCAGTAAGGAGGAAGAGCAAAAGAGAGAGGGAGAGCAACGCACGTCGTGCTTCTTGACGATTTTGATGAAACCAGTATAGTTGAGATGCGAGAAGTGACCTATTTCGTTCGATTGAATCGTCAACATTGTCGAGGGAGTGTCGCACATCGAACGACAAGTAACGATAGAAAGAGAAAGGAGAGTGTACCCATATCGTGTACATCAGCGATAACGTTTGCCAAATCCTCCTCCAATTCAACGAATCGATCTTCGAACTCATCGTCACTCGTATCACTACCAGCATCGGTATCATCTCCTTCTTCCTCGTCGTTTCGTCGTCCTTGATCATCGTTATCGTCTCCCTCTGCTGCTTCTCCTCCATTCTTTCCGTGAGCCGAATCAGCAGTCGCGATCAAGTCTTTCACTTCTTTCTCATAGTTCGTAATCTTGTCCGAGAGCTCAGAGATCTGTTCATAGTGGGTCAGTTTCATTCGTTTCGTTCGAATCTTGGCGAGTTTTTTGCAAAACAGATCGTTCGAACTCACCTTGCTCTCCTGGAACTTGACGATCTTGTCCAATTCTTTTCCGAGAGCTGTACATACGAATCTCTTTGTGAGCGATTAACTCTCCCCTTTCCCCCCGAAAGTTTCGCTTGAACCCCACAAAACAAGAGACTAACCTTTCAAGAAATCTGCTTCGTCCGCATCATCCCATTGATGTTTGGCCATCCTATCCTTGAGTAATCGTTTCAATCCTCCATCTGTTGAGATTGCCGAGATATCAACATGTGAGAGGGGGGGAATCAGCGAAATCTCGATACGGTACAGCGAGAAAGACATACAGTCGATGTAGGAGGCTTGCCAATCTTGATCTGTTCATTGAGGAAGCTAAGTAAGCCGGATAGAGGGAATGAAACGGTTGAAACTTTGTCAACGAACAGAGTGCATCTTTGATCACAGCGCCGACTGATAAGAAGCAAAGATAAGGTCAGTCACTTGATGAGAGTGTATAATGAGGTATAGAGTGACTCACACTTCATCCTGAGGTGAGATGAGGTGACGAGGTTTCAGGAGGTAGGTTTCAAAGTTGATCGAGGATGAGTTGCACTTTGAGGGTGTAGAGGAGCTCCGGGTATTTCTCAATAGCTCTTGGATAGTCTAGCGTTCGACTCGTAGAGGAAAGCGAGCTTGCGTTGAATCGGAGTAGAAAAGTGAAAACCCGACTTCTCGCAAATTCATGAACGTGGTACGGGATCGATTTCGTCGTATCGGACGAGTTATGCTTCACTTCCTCATCGAGGGATTTTCCGTCGTCCTTGGAATCTGAGCGAAGCCCGCGAAGATCCCGAACGCATAGAAGATGTGGTGCAGAACGTCGCAAAACTTTCGCAACAAACCGAATCGACCCTTTTCTCACTCGAAGGAGCCTTGCCAGTGCTCCAAAGCTTCCTCATTCACACCAAAAGCTCAAAACCTGTTCTGGAGGAGGGCGACTCTACCGTGATAGCCTTCCATCGCTTGTCGCAATCGACTGGTTTTTTGCGAAACGAGCAATCTTTCTTCACAACGCTAGAGAGCGTTTATCTCAACGCTTCCCGGTACTCCCATATACGATAGAGAAGCTACTGTTGGTCTATAGGTCACAAAAAGGACCAGAAAGAGATGGTGAAGTTACTTATTTGGCTCTTCGCATCAGAATCGCGAGAATGGTTGTCAGCTTTCTGCTCAAGCAAAGAGCAATCGTCATGTCAAGCCTCCCACCAGTACGATAGATACATGCTTATTTCGTCTTTACTGCCTCTAGCAGGTCATCTGAGCCAGAGAAATTCGAACGAAGCAGGTTCGTCGAGCGATTTTGAATGGCTTTCGTTTCGTCGATAGCTCAAATTGACCCACTTTGCACTCGACTCCTGAGTCATCTAATCCCGACGTCTCGGCTGTTGGCGAGTCCGTCGGAGTCCGTTCCTCAAATTTCACTCTGAGCCTATACCCGAATCTCTCTTTCTTTCTGTCTCTTCACTTCATCAGGCCCTTCGCCATAGGTGAGCTGTACGATGCCCAGCTCTACCCTTCGCTCTCGCAATCGAGGAACCGAGAGGAGTCCTCGACCCGGTGCGCTTCCGTCGTCAGTTCGTCCCCCAAAATGGGAGTATTTCGCTATTTACGCAGCGATTCCACTCGCCCTGCTGCCCTTCGCTGGACCCATCCTCGCACTTTCTCTACTTTGGACGACTCGTGCCTTCCGTGATTCGAACGGTCCGCACACCCACCGAGCTGTGATCGTGACTTTTCTGAAAGTTTTACTCAAGCTGTTCTCGATCTTTCCGTAAGCTGATGGGTTTGGCTCTCATTCGTGTAGTACTCTAGCTGCAGCATTGTTCATGTCGGGACTGCAGGTGTACAAAACCCTGCAAGGTGATCGGTGGTTTTATTTTACGACTTCATGGGGATTAGGAGCGTTCCTCCCTCAACATATCGTCTCTGTTCTCGGTAAGTTCAATACAGTCTTCGGCATCAATCTACGGGACTCACGAGGTTGAAGCTGCTGTGACAGTGGCATGGTTGTTGATCTTCCAAGCGTGGCATTGGCGAAGACAAACTCGCATTCGACACCAACGCTCACCAGCCCACCCACACGAAGGCTCGATCCCTCTTGACGACCTATCCGCTTCAGGACCCGAGACATCAGACGATGCACATCGAACCTCTCAATCTAGCTCTCGAAGGAATCGACAAGGTGTCCAAAACGAGGAAGCTGAGGCGGTTGCTTCTGGTTCTGATGGCGATGGTACATTCCACTTACCTCGTCGTCGTAGCGTACGTCTCAGCCCCATCTCTCTCTTCGATCGTTCCCCGGCCTTGACTTTCGCAAAAATCGGGAATAGACAAATTCTGGAGAACACGGTTACAACAGACCGCGACGCGCTCGTTCCAGATCAGTGTCGGCTCATGATCTCCTAGGCAATGCACAACAGCCCAGCGTACTCACGAGGCCAGCGGCGACACACCCACGAAACCCTCGCGAATCCTTCGATTCCGCCGAGTCTTCCCCCGAGGAGGAACAGCGTCCTGCTCGTTTCGCATGAGCTAGACGCGGCGATTTAGTAGACTACAAGAAGCAGGCGCAAGGACAGGGAGAGCGGAGGAGGGACGGTCGTGGGCCTCAAAGGAGAACGATGAGTTTGGAACACTTTTGTCGAATCTTCGTAGTTGAGTCTCTTTATAAAACACAGTCGGATCGACGAGCGCGTTCTTCAAATTGACGCTCATAGAGAGTGAACCGTAAAGAGCAACGAGGACGACGACACAGATGCGCTTCGCAAAGAGCGTCGCATTCTGATCGAAACTTTCGTCGACTTGCTGTCACCTTTCCTCTCGTTCTCTTCGCCCTCGTCGCCGTGTGATCGAGAAGCCTCTCATCTTCCAAAGTGGCTTGCGACCAAATGAAATTCGTGTGCCATGGGTCTCCGCGAAAACGAAAACGGTCGAGGAAAGGTGAAAATAGAAAAAAACACGTCTCGAAGCGACTATTTCGACACCAAGTCGATCTCTAACTGTTGGAGCTAGAAGTCGATAGTACGAGGACTATCAGTCAAAAGCCAAGGTTATTTTCGCGACGGGGAGAAACGATTTCATTTTGCAGAACGAGGCCGAAACGAAACGATCGAGTTTTCCACTGTTTCCCACTTCGACAACTCCCAGCTCAGCTTCATCAACGCTTTCAACAGGACTCAGACAGGTGGACTTAGATCAGGTAGAGCGAGTCAATCCCAGGGCCATCAACTCAGTAAGTGAGTTTCTCCCCCTTCCAAATTCTCGTTCAACCAATCTCGATTCCAACCTGATTACAAGATCGATCTATCGAGATCAAAGGGACTATAGCTGATACTCTGTACTCTACTGTAGCGCTAGGATGGGTTTATTCACTCGAAAGAAGCGCGATCCTCCTGCCCCTCAGCCTCATCAGTCTTCCCCTTCTCCTTCCTCACCTTCAACTTCAAATTACCTCAATCCATCTCCCGCTGCATCTCCAACAAACTTACTATCTATACCGAACGACCCTTACTCGAATGGAGGAGGAGAGCAAACAAGTAAACCTCCTCGTTCAAATACTCGTTTCACAAACATGTTTCGATCAACTTCATCGACCGATTCCCCTTCTTCTTCTTCCTCTCTTCGACCAAACGCTCCTCGACAATCTTTCTCGGATCAATCAAGTTCGGTATATGCGGGATCGGGAACGGGAGCAGGAAGGTTCGGAAACGGCTTGAGCGGTGGTGGACGAAACCCTTCTTCGACGAGTCAGAGTGATTGGGACGATGCAGGGATACCTCTCGGGCGAGCGAGTACGAGTCAATACTCCCCTCAACTCGAGTCACTCGATCGATACCGGTTGTTCGGAGATGGAAAGGGAAAAGCATCGAGTACTCCTTCGTTGCCTCTGCCTCAAAGAGCTGACGATGTCGAAGGGAGAAGGAGAGTCTCGACATCGACTGCTCGAGAGTCAATCAACGACAATGCCTCGAGAATGGAGGACGAGGAGCACTCGACGACTGGAGGAGGGAAATGGAGTAAATGGAAAATGGGTCGAGGGCAAAAACAAAGGACTGGCAGTATGTCGAGTATGCGTATGTTCGGAGGAGGAGAGATTACAGGCGCTGGTCAATCAAATGGGGAGGATGGAGGTTTCGTCGTCAAATCGTTCAGAACAGTTTCTCGCGTTCACGAAGATCCAGTTTCATACTCTTTCACAAACGCCCCTTCTCCACCTCTTCCTTCCCTACCCTCTGGTTCGGCACTTTCAATCTACGATCAAGACCCGCAACAGCAAGAGTCGATTCGAGCATCGATAGATCTAGGTTCAAGTCAAAGGCGTCGTCCACCTCTCAACGTTTACGGTCCCGCTTCTACTGCCCGTTCTCGCTCTTCCTCCCCTTCTATTCATCCCGATCGCGCACCTTCACCGAGTACGATCAGTGTCGAAGCTTTCCGACTCGCATCTGCTCGATCGAAATCCTCGATTTCCCTCGTTTCCCTTCCGAATGCCTCGAACGACACCAACTCTCCTCCTCTCGACAACGATCGTCCAAAATTTGAACCTGTACAAAGACCTAGTAGTAGGACGAGTCGTCGACAGTCAACTTACTCGGATCTCGGTGTCGATAACGGCAGCTCCTTCCTTCCTCCTCGACCTCGATTCGCGCATCACTCGAACAGCTCAAATTCGTCTCTACAGTCTCGCAAGAGCTCGAGCAACTCGACTGGAGCGCAAACTCCTCCAATGATGCCTCAACGTCAGGTTTCAGGAGATGCAGGAAGAGCGGGAGTCGGACTCAGTCAATCAGAATCCTTCATGTCTATGAATTCCTTCACGACGGCCAACGAACCTCGTACTGCTTCCAACAGCGCTCGTTCAACTCCTGCACCGAGTCGGATTACCTCACCTTCAGCGAAATCTCCTTCGACTTCCGCCTCCGCAGTCACTTCACCCACCTCGACCGATTCTTCCCTCCCGGTTCGACCTGCAAATGTCAAGAGACTATCAAGTGGTGATTCAGAGTTGAGATGGATCGCTTCCTACGCCGATTCGATCACTTCGAACGAAATCACCACGTCTCCTGTCGCATATCAAAACCCTCCCCTTCCTTTCCCTTCCTCAGCCTCGACTTCGACACCGAAGAATAAGAATATTCCCTCTCGACACACACACACTCCTTCCTTCGCAGTTCAACCTCCTACACCAGCAACCGTCTCTGACGCAAACGGCTCTCCTGCTCCTTCCTCGACTACAACTTCACCGATCACCTCTCCCACCTCTTCCCGACAGTACCCGAAACGATCTTCCTCTCTCGCTACCGATTCTACGAAAGCCGCTCTTCAGTCGATGGGTATCGGTGGGTCTCCTCGTCGACAGTCGACCAGCACCGCTACGAAACCCTCCTCTGCTTCTATCAAGTCGAAACAGTACCCAGTTGCGAGTCGAGGTTGGATGAGCGACTCGAGCGATGAGGAGGAGCAAGAAGCGCTCGAGACGGGTAGTTCGAATTCGGATAGTGACGACGAAGTACCGCTCTCTCAGATTCAAAGTCGAAGTCAGACGGATCTCTCGCTCCCTCCTGCTCTCGTACAAGCCGAACAGAGGGCGAGGGCAGAACTGGAAATGGCTGCATTGTCGAAGAAGGCGGTCGAAGCGACGGAATCGAAATTGAGTGGAGGAAGTTCAGTTGGATTAGGTCGAAGGCGTTCAAACAGACGAAGCGTGTCAACCCTGAGTTTCTCGACTGCCGCCATCTCTATCCCAGCTTCAACCCCTCCTTCCTCGAGTACCCCGAACCTTATTCCATCTTCACCAACTCGTTCGATTCTGCAACGTCCTCATCATCCTCGATCCGTCTCGAACCCAAACAGTCCTTACCCTGCTTCCTCGATCTCGTCAGTCGCTCCCCCAGTCCCAGCCATTCCCGCCGGAATCGCCGATCGTTCTTCCTCTTCCTCTGGCACTGGTTCTTCCTCTTCAGCTCTCCTCACTCCCGGTGACCTCTCCCCAGCAGTATCGGATCTCGGTATGAAGTCCTACGTCGGTGCACCAGTTCTCGGCAAACCTTCAGTCAAATTCGATCTCGCAGCTTTATCGAACCCGACGACAGCGGACAACAATCGCTGGAACAAGGGAAGGAGAGCGAGTGCGATTCACAGTTCGCAATCAGCCGTCGGATCGCAATTCAGTCATCGACCTACTCAATCCCTCCAGCCTTTCTCGACTCCCTCTTCTCGTGCCGCATCAGTCGCTCCTTCTCGAGGTCCTCGTTCTTCCCTCGCTCCTTCACCAAGTTCGAACTCTCTCAACTCGTCTCGCACTGCAGTCGAATCGAATGGAACTGCTGGAACGGGAAGTGTCTACGATCGAATGAAACTTCGTCACAAACTAGAAGCGGTCGAAGCATTGAAACTGGGATCAGATCTCAACAATCCCGATGGTATCGTTCCAGAAGAGGAGGATGACGATGAAGATGAGCCCCTCGCGAACTTGCCTACGAGAGTAGCTGGATCAATGATGGGAGGAATGGAGGGAGGAAGTATGTTGGGAGGAATGGGAATACCTCAACAACAGCATCCTTACGCTGGAATGGGAATGGGCTTTGGTGGCGCATATTCACCTCTCGCTGTCGCTCCTATCGGTGTTGATCCTTATCTCTGTAAGTTTCTCCACTCTATCGCGTTGATTCCTCGAAATCGTTTCTGACCTCTTTCGTTTCTTTGCAGATGCTTCCCTCCCTCTCGATCAGAAGATGTCTCTCCATCAACGCTCACAACAAATGATGATAATGATGAATCAGGCTGCTATGCAAGCGAAGGCTGAAAGCGTCGCAGGCAGTGCGATCGGAGGAGGCGGAGCAGGAGGATCGATGATCGGAGGAGAGCGAGGTGGACCTCGAGGAAATCTTCATGGTGCTTCAATGAGCATGAGCAATCTCGGTCAATTCGCTTCTTACGGAAACGGATCACCTCAACAGCAACAACAATTCAACCCGAATGCTCGACTACCTCCCTTTGCCCCTCCTTTCGCCATGTCAGCCCCTTTCATGCATCCCGGTATCCCTACTCATCAACACTCGGGCTCTCTCTACCAAATGCCAGCTTATGCCGGATCTGCGATCGGATTCTCTCCGTCGATGCAATTTGGAGGAGGATCTGTCGTCGGTACACCTACGAACGCTGGAGGAAGGAAAGGTTTGAACCCAGGAGGAAGGGCTAGCTCGATGATGGGTTTCGGTCAACGATAGATTCAGAATAGACTCCTCGTTACTTTTTCGTTTTTCACTCGCTGTCTTTCAGCTTCTCCTTACGCCCTCACTTTTATCACAGACACTACTCTACTATCACCTCTCCCTTATGCATCGCACTCTGCACTAGACTTTGTCATCTGAACCTCCTCTTCCTGATGTTTTTACCTATCTCCTCACTTAACCTCATTAATGACCTTACTCGCGCTGTATCTCGCTGCAATTATCGTAGCCACTCACTCTCACGCAAGTCTCGCAAGGATATCCGAAACGAGAGAGACGAAACTAGTATGCAACATGAGAACTGAAAACAGAAATAGAGGAAAACAAAAATAGAGAAATGCTAGAGTCTACCAAGGATTCTGAGTTGTAGTTGCGAAAGTTGCCGTTGAGCTCGACGCCGCCTTGTTCCCCCAAACGAAATTCAAAGCTGGATCCGGTGCGTCTGAAGTCGAGTCTGTCCGTTTCGGACTGTCCTGACCATTCCAGGCCGAGAATCCTCCTTCTCCAGCGTTTGATCCGAAAGTGAAAGTCGGCAGGCTATCGTTTGATGGCTGCACGAATCCATTCGAGTCTCCGAAGGTGAAACTAGGGGTATCAGTGGGAGGAGAGGCGAAGGAGAAGGGTGAAGGAGCTACAGCGTAATGATCGTCTGCGAGCGAGGTATTCGAGGTCCAGCCAGAATCGACGGCAGGAGGAAGGGTAGAAGAGGATGCAGGTGCGGGTATCGCCTCATCGTTCCATTGTCGACGAAGGAGTTCGTGAGGGTCGAGAGTTTGGTCGAGGTGTGTGAGATTCGCTTGAGGCTGCACAACAACGGGAGCCGATGCGGGTGTACGAGAGATTTCGGAAGAGGATGTCGGGAGAGAAGGTGGAGGAGTCGGTCGTTCGGATTCGGGTTTCGGTAGTTGAGCGACTTCGGCTCGTAGCTTCTTGAGATCGAAACCGACTGGAATCGACTCGACTACCGGTGGAGCAGGTTGTGAGGGCGCAGGTTTTGGTGGCTCCTCCTCCTTGGTAGAGACGGTGCTCTCAAACGACGTTCGAGATGCTTTCCTTTCGTCGAAGGATTCTTGCGAAGTCGAACCCGATCCAGTAGTGTAGACTGAGAGTCTCGATCCGCCCTGAGAAGAGTTACGCTTGAGATCACCGAGAGAGCTTGAAGAGGGAGAGCTTGTTCGAGGTGGTAAATCGTATTCTTCTCCTGATTGCTGTCGAGACATCGGAGTCGAATCGGTTCCTCCCTTCTTCTTTCGTTTGAAGATGTCGAGGACTTTCCGCTCCTTCTTCTCCTTCTCGACTAACCGTCTATCTTCCTCTTCCTTCGTCAACACCTCCCTCTCTGGTGCATCAGGATCTTGGTCGGGCTCGTCGAAATGATCTGCAGTCGTCTTGAAGCCGACGTGCGCTAGGAGTTTCGGCATCTTCGTCCGATAACTGAGGTGACCTTCGAGGAATTCGGTGATATCGACGTTCTCGAGGTCCGGAACGTGATCGATCGGTCGAAGTCCTGCGACAGTTTGTAGTCCTCCAGTCGTAGCTCGGAACAGGTACCCCAGAACCCAATCATTCATGGCGTATCCGTTGACGAACCTCCCTGCGACGACTCCTCGAACTTGACGCCAAATCTTCTTCGAAGCTGTCACGGTCGCTCCGAAGAGGTAGACTTCCTGCACGACTCCGAAGGCGTTCGCCTTGGCTAGCTCAATGAGGGCGAAGAAGATAACTCGAGCACCGAGGGAGAAACCGACGAGCGAAACGGGTCGAACTCCTAGTCGTCGATTCAGCAAGATGTCGGCGAGAACAGCTCCAGCTTGACGTGCTCGATCCAGAGCGTTCGACCAAGGATTGTCGATAAGATAGGAAAGTTTGGTGAGCACTGTGGGAAGACCGTAGCCGAAGTCAGGGAAGAACGGTTGATTCAGGTGTAACGGCAAAACTCACTCATGGGCCATTGCAGAGCACTCATCAAAGCCGTCATAACAGTTGCTGCGAGTACTTGTTGACCAGCTTGAGTGAGGACTTCGGAAGTGAGAATCTTGAGAGCGTTTCCGGTGTCTCCCATCATATCTGGTTCCCACAACACCGAGAGAACATCTCCCATAACCGGATCAATCGTACTGAAGGGTAATCGAATATCGTCTAGAGGGCCACTCATGAAACTGTGAGAACAGGATGAAACGTATGAGCTATGAGAGAAGTTTTGAACCGAGAAACCGACACTCACCCAGGCACGGTTATGAAGAAATTGACTCGTTTGTTGTTGTGTAAGGGTTGAATATCAAAGGTCTTGACATGTCGTGTTCGTTTCGCCATGGCTTTTCCTCCGATCACTGAACCAGTCAGAGTCGCTCCTGATGAAATGATCGCAGCTCCTCCAGCTCCAGCCAGGAATCCTGATGTTCCCGTCACTCCTACCGTCGTCAAGGCTCCTGCGAGACCAGCTCCGATGACAGGAGCGAGTAATCCAGCTGATAAACCGATAACGAGACCTCCACCTATTACGAGAAAGTAATGCGAGATGAGTTTCGCTCGACTGGAAAAAGCAATGATGAAACTTACCGAGAGTAGCCAGACCCATCATCATGTATCTCGTTCGCTTGTCCTTCTGTCGTCTTCCCTCCAAAACTTCTGTATGTTCTTTCTGTTTCACCGCTTCCTGAATCTCCAGCGCCTCTGTCAATCGTCTTTCAAACCTCACAACATCGTTCCATTCTAATCCCAACTTCTCTGCCATTCTCCCCAATAATACTCGAGATCGAGCATCGTAGACTGAATCGGCGATCAAAGCGAGGAAGAGATCGCAGAGAATCGTCCACCGAATATCGAGAGTAACGGTTTTGTCTGCTGCTGTCAGGGTCTTTGAGACACCAGGGAGGGAGGATGGGAGAGGCGCGAGTAAACCTTCAGGTCGAGAAGTTTCGGAAGATGGTCTGGGAGAAGTCGCTCGAGGAGTTGGAGGATCTTCGTCGAGAGTTGGATCGTCAGGTGCTGGAGGAGCGGAATAGGAAACGTAATCTGTCGGAGGTGGAAGAGATTTTGAAGCCGCTCGCGGTGTTGGAGGTTCGTCGAGAGCTGCACCAATGTCACCTCCTCCTTCTTCGTCGTCGTCGAAATTGAGGTGCGGTCGACTCGATTTCCGAAGACTCGCTGAGGGAGAAGAAGGGCTTTGAGGTGTAGGTGATCTCCGACTTGGTGAACGGAGCGGTGAAGATGCCGAATCGTAGGTGTTGGCCTCGCTCGCTCTTCGTTCAATCTTCTTGACTTCCCTCTTGACATAACCTAAATCTGTCTCTCCTTCATCCGCCGCTTGACCCAATGCTAGATCCTCGAGTCTATCCTCCAACTCTCTCTGATCTTGTCCCTTGACTTCCTCCTTCGTTCCATTCATCTCGACACTCCGTCTTTCAGGAGTTCTCGATCCCTTCGCTTTCTCCTTCTCCTCAATTTCATTTGTGATGTCGGCCTCTTCAGCTTGTCGAGCAGCGAGTTCTTCAGCTTCTGGATCGTAGTCGGGATTATCAACAGTGTAGGTCGCGACGAGGGTAGGAGTCAGATCTTCGGCAGTAACTCCATGTTCAGCGAGTTGTTCGATCATGCGTTGTTCTGTCCACCCAACGAATCAATACAACCCATAGATAGTCAAAGATAGAGCTCACCTGCACCGTCCACGTCCATATGCCGATACAGCCTGCCCATAATCTTGTTTGACCAATTGATACAACTCTCCCTCGCCGGTTCCAATTCCTTCGCACCCTTCGCCGCCAACGCCAGTGTCTGTACCATCTCCCTCGCTACTAATCTTGACAATCCGACATAAGCGATACGTTGACCTTCAGTGAGGAGAGTCTTGGTTTGTTGCATTTGCGAAAGTGGAGTCATGCTCGTTTCCTCGTTGAACAGGTATTGAGTCCTCATCGATATCTCGTCCTCTTCCGGATCATCATCCAATTCCAACCTCGTATAATCCATCTCGTCTAACTTTTCCTTCTCCCTCAATCCCGTTCCACCTCCATCCTCAGTTTCCACCAGTTTTCCCGTCGCGTTTCCAGTCCCTCCCCCTCCCGCTACTGAATAAGCCGAATCTGAAGGATCTACTATTCGTGTAGGAGCTGGTCTAGCGTAGTTTGAATGAATCCTCGTTGATCTCTTGTCGCCAACATCGGCATCCGAATCGAACATTGAAGTTGTCGCTTTCGTCTCTACGTCCTGAGATCTCAAGACTGGCATATCTTCCCAACCCTCATCGTCCCAGATATCGTTCGCCATAGTTCACCGTCTCCTGTTCAGGCAGTTGAAGGAGGAGATTTAGCATCTGCACGAGACTATATCAGGAAACACGTGAACTCACCTTGAAACGATTATTGAATGACGAGACAGGACTTTTGATCTATCTGGAAGTTTGCCGAGCTGTTTTACTGTAGTGGTGAATGGATGACAAGGTCGAGAGATCGAGGTGGAGGGGGGAATTGACTTTCTAATGAGCCGTCTTCGGACAAGGCTAGTCGAATGTGGGAATCTAGAGAGCTCCTCAGATGGTTGATAGCTCGAATAGACTGATTAAACGAGGTTGTTGTGACTGGTAGTTGTCAAAACTATTCTTCGAAAGTTCCTCCCCCTTGCTCCTCTACCATTCACTTGCTAATTTTGCTTCGTCTCTCTATCGCTCTGAGGTGCTCTGCTCTGATCTCCCCCTGTCTGTACAAGGTGGGTACGCGATCAATGCGTTGTTTCGACGGCAGTTTCTCCGAAAGTGCCTCCATTCATCTCCGACCGTGAGGATCCAGCGCTAGACCACGAGGAGCTGCTCTTTGCTCTCTCTTCTCTTCCTCTCTCTCTCTCTCTCTCTCTCTTACCTCCATCTCCCATCTCTCGCTATGCGTCTCTCGTTTAGTTCCCTCATTCTCACTGCTCTCAGCATCGGTTCTGTTGCTGCTGATCTCACTGTCAATGCAAATGTATCTCTTGCCGCTACTAGTAACAAGAAGCTACTGTACGTGTCGTCCTTCCACTCTCGCACGGTTTGCTCGCTCACACGACTCTCCTTTTCGCAGTGCATCTTACTGGCCGGCCTATTATTCGGAAGTTCAACCAGCGGAGGATTTCCCTTGGAAGCAGAATGACCTCGCCTACTACTTCCTCACCATCACGAACAAGAACGGAACGTTCTCCATTGGACCCGGTCAGTTCGAGAAGGACATCAAGACTTTCACCAAGGCTGCAAAGAAGAATAAAGTCAAATCCCTCTTCTCGATTGGCGGATGGGACGGGAGTCAGTACATGAGTGACATGGTTGCTACCGACAAGAATAGGAAGAAGTTTGCAAAAGAAATCAAGGCTTTCATGAAGAAGTACAGCTTCGATGGTGTTGATCTCGGTTCGTCTATCACTCGTTTCTCATCCTTTGTCCGTGGCTGACGGCTACTTTATCGACTCCAGACTGGGAGTACGTAAATGGAGAAGGTATCGGATGTAACTCTGGTCGTCCAAAGGACGCCGCGAACCTCTTGTCGTTCCTCAAGACTCTTCGAAAGGAAATCGGCAAAACCGCTTTGATTACGTCAGCTGTCGCTACTACTCCTTTCAACGGTCCCGATGGCTCGCCTCTCGAAGATGTCTCCGAGTTTGCCAAGTACTTCGATTATCTGTAGGTGATCATTCGACGAATCCTTGCTGTCAACTGACTTTTCCCTTTCATCAGCAACTTGATGACTTATGACATCTCGGGCTCGTGGTCCGCTACTACTGGTCCTCTCGCACCCCTCAAGACCTGCAAAGCGGACGCCTCTGCCCACTCTGCTGTTGACAACTGGACGGCCGCTGGTTTTCCTGCTTCAAAGATGTTCGTCGGGATCCCTTCCTATGCTACCTCCTGGACGACCGGATCCTCGAAACTAGCGTACGCCGATGGATCCAAGTTGTATCAGAACTTTACTTCGATCCCGAAAGGAAACTCGGAGGATTCCAACAATGCGACTGATAGCTGTGGAGTCACTTCTACCTCGTACTCGGGCGCCTGGCAGTATTATCAGCTCATCGAGGAAGGTGTGAGTCGACCTGTTCCCCATTCCCTGGCTCTCTTCGTCTCGCGCTGTTCTGTAACCGAAACTTGGGGCTCGTCGACAGATTCTTCGTTCGGACGGCAAGAAAGGTCTCAACGGCTTCAAACGTTACTTCGACGAGGTAAGTAGCGCACTTTTCATTGCTTATTGCGACTTCTATCGCTAGTCTGAATGAAAGAGAGGCTGATCTGTCGTCGCTTGAATTCCGAAAACTTAGTGTACTCAAACTCCTTTCCTCTTCAATTCGAAGACCAAGTATTTCATCAGCTACAACGACGCTCAGTCTGCGCAAGCTTTCGCCGTACGCTTCCTCATCCATACTTCGCGTACTCGAAGCTGTTTTTACAGACCGCTGAATCGATCCCTTGTTTCGCAACTCAGGAATACACCCACGAGGCCGGACTCGCCGGGGCTTTCATCTTCGACAGCGCTGGCTACAAGGGAGCTTCCGACGTGTACAAAGCTATTCAGAAAGGACTTGGTAAGCACTTTTATGCACGAATCGCACGCTGAATTGCTCGACACGCTTACTGACCTGCATACCCTCGCTGGTACAGCATGCAAGAGCAAGTAACTCGGGTAGTTGCTGCAACAGAGAGTCTATTCTATCGTTGATTCGTGCCACATTCGTTCCTTCTCCTTTCGCACTCGTTTAATTTTGCCTATCCTTTTGTCGCTCGTTCTCGTATGCAATGACTCTATACTCACTACTCGAGGTAGCGCGATCTCGGAGAGTGTGAACAGTCCAGAGTAGCAGAGGGCACCGCGTTGAGTTTGCCTAGAGACCTCGCTGTGTGAAGAATGCTCGAGTCAACCGCTCGCAAGTCCGACTTTCACAGATTCCAGACTACAGCTGCCAGCACGACAAGATATCTACAACACAAAGGAATGGTATGACTGCGAATCTATCCGAACGTATCAAAGCGAGAGAACACAGATTAAACGGCGAAAAAACAACGAAATGAAAAACCAAACTATCTCTCTTCTACATTCCCGATCCATCGTTCATCCCTTGACCCTGCAAGTTCAACGAGCTAGCAAATTCACTCCATGCGTTCAAGTTGAAGATGTTGCCATCCGGGAACAAGGAAGGAGTACCATCACTCGATAGTCCGAACGGATCGAACGCTTCCAATCCTCCGAAAGGATCCATCGAGGCTGAGCTGGCGTTCGCGGTCGAGTTGAGGTTAAGGGAAGGGTTGAAAGAGAGGGTATCGAAGGAAGAATCGGGGAATGCGAAAGAGAGATCGGGAGGAGGGTTGGGTGCGGGAGGTGCGAAAGATGAAGCGGGTCCTGCTGTCGAAGTTGGTGCTGGTACTGCTGACATTGATGCGAATCCATTGCCATTCTGAAGAGGAGCAGAAGGAGGTAAAGCGATATCGTTTGATGCGTCGATGGAATCGTTGAGATCGTTCGTCGATTCTTCATTCTCGTTCTCGTTGTCGCCAGCGAGATGAGTCGATCGTAAGCTCGAAGCGTAAGGAGCGGGCGTAGGTCGAGGACTAGGGCCACTACCAGCTCCAACTGGAGATTGACTCGAACGAATCAAACCGGTCGGATCATTCGTTCTTCGATCCGTGACAAAGTAACCCCCGTCTTTCTTGTAGGTCATCCTCCAATCTTGTTCTCGCTGTCGTACTCCATAAGTAGGGTTGAGAGTCGTGATGGCGGTCGTTCCTCCTGCGGCTGGGGAAAGGCCTTCGGCAGCTTCGGGCGCCCAGCGAGATACGGAACATGCAGTCGAGTAAAGGAGCGAGATGATTTCGGCAATCTTAGCGCGAACGAGGCATTCACCATCGGTGACGACGAGGCGCTACGAGTATGACAGGGTCAATTGGGCGAGCTAGGTACGGACAAAAAAAAAGGGGGCTCACCTTGAGAACGTCTCGAGCGAGACGAAGGGTTGTCAAGGAAACGGCATCTCGACGACGAATGTGCGAGTGATATCTGTTAATGCGTGGAGACTGTTCGTCAGCCACTTTCTCCTTTCGCGAGTTCGCGAAGACTTACTGAATGAGCGAGCAAATGAAGAACGAATAAACTGCGACCATCCAACCCTCGAGGCAACTCTCGTGCTTGTCGACCCATTCAATAGCTTGTCTCGCTTCAGATTCGACGATACTCCATTGTTGTGCTCCGACTGAAAGATTGGCGAAGCGTTCGGGAAGTTGGAACGAGATGCGCATGAAGGGTCGAGTGATGAGGAATCGAACGGGAATGTAGAGGAGGTGGAGGAAGCCTGCAAGAGAAGAGGGTCGCCAAGTCTTAGCGACTGATTCAGAGAACTCAACAAACCCCGAACTGCTCACCTTGTTCAGCTGAAGATTTCTCAGGACCTTCGAATTTGAGTTCTTCTGGAAGTCCATCGATCCAGCTGTGCAGAGTTACGATGTCAGCTTCTGTTGTTCAGAAACGGCTGTGAAGCGAGAGATAAGAACGCACGCTGCAAGATCTGAAACGAGAGCTTTCCCATCCTTCTCCGAAAGCAACAAGATTCCAGCTGTTAATCGCTTCGTCAGTCACAGCGACTTCGATCGATACAGAGCAGCTCGACTCACTTGGTGAATAGACAGACTTCAAGATCCTCCCCAACAAGACCGATAGCGAGATGAGAGCAGAATTGAACAAATATGGTCGATGACCGGAATCGAAATCTCTACGATTCGTCGATGGCCTGATATCGAATACTGAAGGTAACAAGGCATCACAATCTGCGAGATCAATCATCATGGGTTGACCGTACTGTGTTCGTCGAGCGTATACTCATCAATTCTCTGTTTTGAGATAGATGAGATAGAGAGAAAGAGTGAGAAACGTACGATAGCAGCCATCCAACGATCAGCGATCAAACAACCACCCCAGACCCTCCTCCTCAATTCCGCATGATCCGCTTCACTCTGTTCTTTCCTCTCCGTTCCCAACCTCCTATGTAAGCCCAAATCCTGCGCCATCCTAATCGCCAATCCAAGAATGTTCCAAGTCTTACTCGCTGCAGTTCCTTTCTCACTCTCCCCCGTGAACGCATAGAGTAAGAGAGCTTGAATGTTCGCGATGGTTGAATTGTCGAGAACGTCCTCTGAGCGAAGATGGGAACGAATCGAGGATTTGAGAGTGCGAAGGATGGCGGGTGCTACGTGATGGGAGAGTGCTGAGACTGCGCAGATACAGTTGAAGAGCAAGGCAGTGGGTCGTTCGGTACCGAGGAAATCGGCTCGTGAGACTATCGGGAACTGAGTTGCGTGAGTCGTGAAGAAGTAGCTGTTGAATCAATCACCTGAGTCAGCTCCCTGTCTAGGTATCGGGGAGAGAAACAAGAGAGACTTACTTGAGTAGTTTCTCTGCATCACTATGTTCGATTCCTTGTATCGCGACTGGCGCTCCATCTCCCGAAGGTTCTCCATCTCCAGCCGAAATCACTCGAATAAATCCATCTCCCCTCTCATCAACCGACAACGTCTGCGAGTACTTGAAATCGAGAGGAATGATGCGTTCGGTAGGGAAAGTCGAGGTTGAATGCATCAAATGCGAAATCGAGCTGTATTCGAGCGGATCTCGGGGTCAGTCGCCGGTACAGGTAAAAGGAGTGAACAAGAGCTTACGTATAGCCTACTATCCTTGGTTCTTTCCTCGGATAGAAACTTGGGTAACTACTAGTTCCAGTCGAACCAGACGGAGTAAGAGCTTGCTGTTGATTCGGATTCGTATCCGGTGAAGGCATTTGCGGCGACTGTCGATGTTGCTGTTGGAACTGATGATGTTGACCGTTCGGAGCTGAAGTTGAAGGGTGAGGAGGGATGGGTAAACCCATTTGGTGGGAATAGTTCTGAGGTGTTTGAACGTGACTCGGGAGATAGGGCTGTTCTTGAGGTTGCTGATGAGAGTGATGAGAAGTCGGAGGAATCGGTAGAGGTAAAGGAGGGGAAGATTCTCCTCGTTTCCTTGAAGTTTGTGCTGAATCTTGCGAAGATTGTTTCCTCCCTCTTGCCAAAGTTGCTGAACTTGATGCGGTCGGCAAGTTGACAGAGGCTTGCACTGCTTGTAAGGTTTGTTTCTCTGCCTCTTCTTTCTCTCGTTGTTTCTTGAAGCGAGTTTCGGAAATCGGTAGGAACTGAATGAAAACTCTTCAATTTCAGCTCTGCGTGCTCAGTCGTGAAGGAGGAGAGAGGTCATACCCAGGTACAGTCGAGACTATGCTTCGAACAGTAGGTGCAGATTGGAGGTTCACTCTCCGGTAATGGATTGCATCTAAAAAAGGGAGAAATTTGAAGGGAGAGAGAGACAGGTGGGGAATCAGTCAAATTTCCGCTGTACTCAAAGGAGACGAGACTTACCTGATCTTCTTCCTCCTACAAGTATCGCAAGCTCGTGGAATTTTTGGCTGTGTAGAGGAGGAGCGAGATTGAGGTTTCGAGATTGTTTGCCGACAAACGACGTCAGCTTAACTTCCTGCCAGTAAGATAGATGAGCAGCGTGATAGCTCACCTTTTTAGCTTTCCCACCATTTGAAGGACCAGGAGAAGCGTCGTCGTTGTCGCTGGCTAATTGATCCATTGAAGCAGCGCTAGTTGACTTCTTGCGTTTCTGTCCTCCCTTCTTGCCTGTCGGTGCTGGAGTAGTCGAGTAGTCTTCCATACTGCCGATGTCTCTGTGGTCGGGGAGTGGGAAGTGAGAGAGGGAGAGAGTATCGGAGATCGCGGTGGAAACTAGCGACAATCAGCGATCACGCTCTGTATCGAGACGGTGATCGTACTATGAGGCTACTTGTGAGATATAGCTCTCTATGTGCCGTGAGCGAGTCGAGGTCGAAGTGTGGAAAAAGAGAAAGTCGAAATTCAACCATTTCTGCGTATTCATTTCGACACATTCGACGCATCTGACTCTCTCAGGGGCGAGCGTCGATCACAATACGATACGTTCGAGGCGAGTAGCTGGGCTGCAGGAGAACGAGGAGATCATCGGAATGCAGTCACATTTCGCACAAAGGTTTCGCAAGACTGCTGCTACTGCCTTTCCCTCGATACCTTTGCCATGCTTTCGCTTCTTCAGGATGACTGTACCCCTCAACTTCAATCCTCCAGCTCAAGCGGCACGCTCTCCTGGTCCCGGCAATCCTTGATCCCTTCTACCCTTCCAAATCCTGATGCATCTTTGCTTCTCCATGCGCCTTGCAGACGACTACAATATCTCCATACATAGGCCCGGGCTGGCGAATCCTCGGAGAGCTCTTCGAGTTGATCCACGATTGGTCCAGGAGAGCTCTGCTTGTTTGACGAGCGATGAGCAGTTTTTCATAGAATCGCTCGTCTCGGTTTGAGTAGGATCTTGGTCCGCGTCCAATGACAACGTCACTTCACGGGATCATGTATATCTATGACAAGCTAGTGTGTCAGCCCGGCGTGGTACTGAGCGATAGACGAAGCAAAACGTACGATTCTGAAGCATTTCGATAGAAATTCCGTTCTTCTCACTCAATCCGGTCTTCCGCTTTTCCGAGGGGCTACACTTGACGAACAGCTTGCGATGAAGCTTATACTGGTGCCGCCTTGTGTTCGAGTGTCGGAGGAGGGGTGTAAGAAGTCCATCTCGCTGCAGCGATCGCTAAGAAGCCTAACGACTCCTCACCGGACATCAGCTGCCGATCACTACGTCTAGATCCGATAGTGTGAGCTCACCTAATCCAGCTAAACTAGCTATGCCTTTCCCGAATTGAGATTTCGCTTGCATCCTCCCCGCTGTGAGAGCGTACAACCCGACGAGCGAGAAAGTACCGGTCCCGATGATACGGCAGGATTGACAATCTGTATAATAGGCTGGTGCTACGTTCGACATGGAGCTAGTGAGTTGGGAGGAGCCAAGGTAGGAATCGCTTCATCTTTTACGATTCACTTTCGGTTTGGCAACTCACTCCAAGGATGCTTTGATAGCTTGGGAGCGTCAGTGAGCGCTCTAGGTATATCCCGCAACTGTCTGTATCTCAGAATATACCCCGACGCCCTCACAAATTCGATCAACATCATCTCGATCTCTCAACTTCTCAACAACCCTGTACGGCGCTCTTGTTGTGTGTTTGGACAGCTGAACGGAGATCTGATGCGTCCTGCTCTGCTCAAAACGGCGGGGTATCGCTTGTATAAAGGTAAATCAAAGTGTCCTCTCGTTTCGCAAATTCGCCGAAGATGCTCACCTCATTCTCCGCTCGGATAGATTCCACGTAAACTGGTCTTGCCTCTCCTCTTCTTTGCTCTCCATTCTAGAGTACAGCTCGCTTCTGGAAGACCGGCACAGATCGACTCGACAAACTCCGAATTGTGCTCCGAATTCTCGACCGGTTCCCGCTTTGGTGACACTGCTGTCCGCTCGGCATGACTGAATAGCTCCTCCGCTAACGTATTGGGCAAAAATATTGTAGCGAGTTGGCAGAATTCTGCCGGCAGAACCCATTCTGCCACTATTTCTGCCGTTGGGCAGAACCTCAAGGGCTATTGACGCGGTTTACAGCTCCTGAAGGGGGTGTACAGGTCAGCACAGCCTTCGAGAGGTATCAGTAGATCAATTGCGTCCTACAAGACGCATTTCTGCTGCCGTTGTGAGGCAAACGAGTGCGAAAGTCGTTGAACCAGATTTTTTTCGCTTTTTCACCGTTGCCAACTGTTCCCTCTGTATCGAATTCTAGAGACGATATTGTTAGCACGAATAGAGTCTCGCTAACTTGGATAATACGAGTATTCACCCGAAGTGCGAAGAGGACCCTGCGCAGAGCGAAATGTCAACCAGAATCGACGACGACGACGCGACTGAGCTTCTCTGAGGAACAGTCTCCATGTGAACATCAGATGTCAGACATAGTACGATCTACGTATCTCTGCAAGCAATACTCTGTCTCGCACCCTGATGTTCTGCCCAATTCTGCCGCCCTACTTTTCGAAGATTTTGGGCAGAATGATTCTGCCCGGCAAGGCAGAATTATTTCTGCCACTCCCCTGAGTATTGCCCAATACGTTATCCTCCGCAAGTTGTCAAGCTCCCGTCCTCCGGAGATAGGGGAGAATCAGTCTGTCCGCGGACTGGTTTTTCGTTTCTCTATCCGGATTCGACATTTCACTCCATCTTCGCTTCTTCTCGCCTCTTCTTACTCTACGCTGCCAGAGATCAGCTTCAATGACAGAGACACATGCAGGATCTGAGCTGAGTAGGTCTCTCCTCTTTTGCTGGGTCTTCTTCTCTGATCTCGCTCGCTGACTTCTGTTGCTCGAATCTTGCCTGCAGCTGAGACTGGTAAACCCGCCTTATTTCTCATCCGATTGGAGCTTGAAGCTGACTTTTCACTCTCGTTACAGTCATCGAGCAACTGCGCGAGCTTCACGGGGAAGACTTCAGAGAACATCAAGCTCGCAGTATCGCCCATCGATACGTTTCTTCCACCGATTCGGTCGTCGCAGCAATGAGAGGTACACATCCTCTCTACCTCTGTTTCTGTGTCGACTCAACTGAGAAAGACGGATTGAGCAGCTTCAGGAACCTTTGAGCTTGCAGAACTTGTCAAAGGATATAACGACTTTATCTCGTCTCCAGATGGCAAATTGGTCCACGAAGCCCAGACCGCGTCGCTCATGAAGGTAATTTGATTCTCGAACTTCCCTGCAGTGACCTTGATCTGATCCGACGTACCACAGCGAATGCGTGAATTTGGGCGCAACGATGCTCGACAAGCTCGGAATCAATGTGAGTCTCTTATCGTCTTGTTGTGTGTCTCAGCTGAGTATGCTTACACTTGATACTTGTACAGTCGAGAAAGGTGAGCTTCTGATGTAGTTTCGAATTGGCACCCGTTCGAAATTGAGTTTAGGCTTGCTATCCAGCCTGCGTTGTTGCGTTCACGAGCCTCGGACTCGACCAATTCGAGACTCAAGGGATCAGCTGGACAGAACTGGCGATGCTTCACCAGTGTGAGCGGATTCCTCTCAGTCTCAGAAGAACGCTTTCGCACCGCGCTAAATTTGGTCGATACATAGATACCGAGATACTATCTGGTCAACCTCTGACGACACCGCCTCGTGGACTGAATGTAGCTCACGATTCTCGCCGCGCTCACGTCTTTTTGGCCGCGTTGACACCCAAAGGGAGAGTCATTGCTCGGCAGTATCAACTTCTGAAGGGACTTGTGCGTGAAACGTATTCTCCGTATCCATTTACTCTTATGTGCAGTCGCTGAGAGTATTTCGGTGTTGCTGCATTGCGATAGACCGCAATGATTAATGCTAAATTCGGCTTGAATACGCGAGCAGCTTTCCTTGAATGGTTCAAAGCGGGCAGAATACACCCTTTAGACTTTCAATTCTCAATCTATTTCACCAACGACAATGAAGGCGCGATGCTCGGATGGACGGCTACAATCAACCTGCATTTCAGTCTCGCTCACTCCCGCTACTTCCCTCAAACTCGCCGTTAAACATCACCTCCATCGAATCCTCTCACCTATAGATTATTGACACTCGGATCTCTGGACTTGCACTTTTTTCTAAACTTCACTATGTCCCGCTTTTAACTTTATCTGATTTTAGCCTCGACGTCCCGTTTCCGCAAGATGAGCGAGATGGAGAGACACGATGTTCAGAGCAGATTCTCGTGCTGCCGCAGGGAGACAGCGCGCGGCCATGAGCGCAAAGCGAGACGGAGGAAAACGGCAATTCGAATCGAAAAGCGCGATTCCCGCACTTGACGAATAGAGGCTTTACTGGAAGACCCGACGCCTCAGCAGTAAGTGAGAGAGGAGATGCCACTCGCGTGAGCATAGACCAGACCATTCGTTGCGAGCAGCGAGAGAGGCAACGTCTTTCTGCCAGACAATCTGCGAAGGGGCAGAATCGTCAGTAATCTGGGCATAATTGGCGGCAGTGATTCGGCAGAATCTCACCCGGTCATACCAAGCTATTCCCTCGTATACCTAGACAAGCTGACCAGAGCGAGGGGAGAAACGAGGAAGAGTTCTTGTTCCACGCGTTGGAGCGCCTCGGGAGCTTCAGAAAGGACTCGCATATATAGCCAGAGAGCTAGTGAGAGGCTGCGTAACTCATTCGAACAGAGCGAGTGATGTGGTCGGAGGGAAGTTGACTCAAAAGATCAAAACTTCGCGGAAGAGCTCTTCCTCCTCCACTTCAACCGCCAACGCCGAACTACTGCGTTGAGGCTCAATCACATCAGCTTCCGACTCGAACGACAACCTTTGCAAGCACAGAGCCATTCGAATCGTTCAACAATGTCTAAATCGAATGGATTATCAAAAGAAGATACCAAACAAGACCATCCATTACAAGCTATCGTGCTCTGTGATCCTTGGGGAGATCAAGAGCGGTGGGGACCTTTAGTAAGGAGATCTAGGACAGACGATGAGGAATTTGAGGATGTTCAAGTTGGAGGGGAACAAAGACCTTGGGTCAGTCTCTACTCTACTCATTCAAGCTGGAAGATGTACTGAAAGGGTATCACAAGAGCTAGTGCTTACTACCCCTGCTGAACTTGCCCTTGTTGAGTTGGACTTTGGAATCCCTCGCTTCTGCAAGAGTTGAACAAGTCTTCCTCTTTGCCAAAGATGGTGCAGATGAGATCAGGCACTACTTATCGTACGTCTAGCCACTCTCCCACTTAGAACTATGAGCTAAACCTGTTCCCGAATCGACAGGAACACGACTTTTCAGGGACCAGAACATCCATTGAACATTGTAGTTCGACCCACGAAAGCTCTCACGCCAGGAGATGTCCTCCGTGAAGTAGATGGTCTATCGATCCTTTCGCCTACCGATTATCTCGTCGTCCAAGCAGGTTACGTCGGAAATGTCGATTTGAGGCAGAAAGTTGACGAGTTCACCGAAAGGAGGAAAGGAGATCAGAGTCTGACGATGAGCTGCATGATCAAACCTATACAAGCAAAGTGAGCTCTCTTTTGCCTCGAATCCCAAACCTTCAGCTGAATGATCTCGCTTCGAATAGAACCAACGCAGTTTTCGCTGTTCACGCACTCTCGACCGATCTTCAATTGTATCACTACGAGCAATCCTCACTTTATCCCAAAATGAAATCATTCAAGCTGCCCCGAGAAGCTTTGGCATCTTCGAAAGAGATCGCTATCAGGTCAGATTTGGAAGCCGTTGGAGTCGTCATTTGTTCTCAAGAAGTGCGTATCTCTCCCTATCGCTTCTCCTCTTCGATATATACGATGTTGACGACCTCGAGTATGAATGAAACAGGTCGCACCTCTATTCACTGAAAATTTCGATTATCAGTTCTTCTATCCAGATTTCGTCAATGGTCTCCTCACTTCCGATCTGTTGGGCAAGACGATCTGTTGCAGTATAGTTGGAGATTCTGCTGGACTTGGAATTGGAGGAGAAGCGAGTGGTTGGGCTGGAGTTGTCGGGAATACCAAGAGTTACGATTCAATTTCGTTAGTTTCTCTCACTTTTCTCACCTACTCCTCCTACTCGAGCGGTGACTGACCTTACTTGATCAATGATTCATCACAGGAAAGCTATCCTCTCTCGCAAATGTTACCCTCTCGCACCCGATGAGAACCTCCCTCACTCCTCTCCTCGCTACGAACAACGTCGATCTCGAGTCTACTACGGCACTGCCTTCCCATCCGTCGATCTCTCTCGAACCTGCAAAATCACACCATCGACACTGATCGGATCCGGTTCGAAGATTGGTTCGAATACTCTAGTCATGAGGTCTGTTCTTGGGGAAGAGGTTCAGGTTGGTGATGAGTGCCGAATCGAGGGAGGTTATGTGTTTGAGGGATGCAAATTGGGTAACGGAGCGAGAATCAAGGACAGTGTTGTTGGTGAAGGAGTCAGTATCGCAGAGGGAGCGATTGTCGAGAATGGGAGTTTGATTGGAAGCCAAGTTCGATTAGGAAAGGGTGCGAAAGTGAGCGGAATGAGGGTATCGATTGAAGAGTATGATGGCGATGTCGAAAGTGGAGACAATACTCGTGAGTCTCGATCCATTTCTGCCGCTGTGTTCGGATACTGAAGAAGAATCTTTGTGGACTACAGTCGGAGAAGGAGGAGTCGGTTATTTCTGGCCTCATGAGGATGCTGCTATCGACGAGGAAGTCGAAGATGATGAAGATCTGGTCGATCCTCGTAACCTGAGCGTCACTCGACTAGGCTAGCTTCGGTGTCTTTGCTGCATCTTCCGCCTGCTGACCCTCTCACAAATCCGCAGGTACTTCTCTCGGCAATTTCCACCTCAACTCTTCCTCTTCCTCCTTATCTTCATCTTCTCGTCACGGCTCGACTACATCACTCTCGACGATGGGCGATCACCTCGACGATTCTGGCGACGAATCTGAAACTTCTTACTCCGGTGGACTGCCTTCGATCGCTGGACTCGACGTACTTCAACCTTCAGCATCCTCCTCCTCGAAACACTCCGAATTCTTGACTGAATGCCTACACTCGCTTGATCGATCTTTCGCTGAAAATCACACCGTCGACAACGCAGCTATCGAATTGAAAACTCTCCGAATGGCTTCGAACGTCGATCTGGGACAAGTGAGAGCGGTGGCAGTACCTTACTTACTCAAACGATGTGACGGAGCTGCGAATGTTGGACCAACGATTGAAAGATGGGGAGGATTGATCGCGAATCTGACGGGAGACTCGGAGGAAGCTATGATCGATTGTTTGGTTATTGCTCAAACTTACGTCGCAGAGGAGTTGGAAGGGGACATGAGGTTTTGGCTGAGGGTGCTGAAGGGCTTCTACGAGACGGACGTCGTGACAGATGATGCAGTGTTTAGTTGGTACAAGAGCGTCAAGGCTAGGAATACGGCGGGGGAGGTTGGAAAGAGTCTCTGGTCTGGGAGTCGACCTTTCTTAGAGGCACTTCAGGAAGATGACGATGATTCGGAAGAAGAAGAGGACGATGGAGATTCGGAGTAAACGTAGAAACGAAGAATTGCATTAGAAGCTACTCTTCAGCGGGCCATCTACTCTTCTGATCTCTCAGTTCTTCTGAGTACATCGACTCGATGCGTTCGATCCACTTCGCAACGGACGGAGTTTCTTGCGACTTCCAAATTTGTTTCGCAGCCGAGGGATCTGCTACTCGTTGAAAGGCATAACTGTCGAAGGCAGCGCAATAGTCAGTACTGTGCTCAACTGTTCAAGCGAGAATAACTAGCTCACCGTCCGAAAAGAGTGTAGTCGACTAGACCTGACTTATCACCTTGAAGAAAAGGGGTCGACTTGAGCAGACCTTCGAGAGATTTGACGAAACCTTTCGCACTTTGGATCGACTCGTCTACATGATCGAGGACTGTCTGTAAGTATCAAGCGGCGTCGAATCGAAGCAGCCGGACATATTACCTCGATTCGTCTTTTGAATTTTTGACCAAGCGTCTTTCATTCCTAGCTTTGTATCACTTCGGAAGTACTCTTGATCCTGGTTGAGGGAAGACGAAAGTCAGTCACACAGAGAAGAGGAGCTCGAATGAGTGGAACGAGGACTAACCTTTTCATCTTTGCTTAGCGCACAAATCCCTTCGTGTATCGCGGCGAAGAAGGGTGGGAATTGAGCACCAGTCACGGCAGGGGATCCGAAGGTCGACGTGACGTAGTTGAGATAGCCTTTCGCCGTCTGTAGTCCCGAGGAAGTAGCTTGCGAAGAAGAAACTTCGGGCAAGTACAGCGACGAAAAATCCGGGTAGGCTTCCTCCAGCCAGCTGTGAAGGTAGCGATGCATCAGCGACTTAATTCCTGCTCTGTGGGATTCCCACAAACTCACTCTGCGATGTTGTTCGAGTCGGAGATGATCTTTCCATTGGGCAGTTCCAGGGTCGGAACTATCGAAGTGATTCATCAGCTGTTAGCTGTGCGCATGGAAAGTGTTCAAGACATACGTGTTGGTCTCTCTGTCTTCCAAGCCTCCTTCTTCGCTCTCAAATCAGTCCATACGAGCTCCTTGATTTCGAAATCGGCCTTTTTATGATAGAACGACAGTAGCGACTTGAAGACTGTAGGAGAGTATTGAGGTCCTCCGTGCTGACCTACGAGCACGTACAAGATCGGTAGCTGAGCCATTCGAATCTGGAAGTGAGGAGAAAGAGGACAAAAAGACCGGGAGTTTGAAACCGTCATCCCTCAAAGAGTGGGGAAGATGAAACCTATTCCTGCACGTGACTCGACGAAACCCGCTTCCCATACCTGGTCTCGCCGGCGTCGTTTCGACTGCGATAGCTCTTGAAGGAGTTGAGAAACAGATCCTGTCGTCTATATCCGATCACTCTTTTTTCCTTTTCGCTTCTCCGATTCAGGTTCTTCGCACCCGCTGCGATTGACAGGCGCAAGCTAGGCTCGCTGGAGCTCGAGCTGCTTCCCTATATTCCAAGCCTCTCTCCGTGTCGCGAACTCGTCGCACTCCGTCAAAACATAATTTCGAAAACTCTCCTCAAAACAGAGACTGCAGTGACCATTTCGCGGATTCCTATTCACAGTATTAGCAGAAGAAAAGGTGTACAATAAGTGTGGAAGAAGTATCAAAAGAGTCAAGCATGTAAGGTAGAGGAAAGCTCATAGACAACTGACTTCAATCGTTCAAATCCTGCTCCTTCTGTTTCATTCGCTCTCGACTGAGCTCAACTCCGAATCGGGGTGGAAGGTGAAAGTGATCCCCCTCGACTGACAAGCATCATCGAGCTTCCTGATATCCTCTGCAGCCCATGCCTCTGCTGAATCCCAAAGGTAAAGGTCCTTCAAACTCGGGAATTCGATTCGTTCGTTTCTGAGATCTTCGTAGAGTCTCGGAGTTGCCTTGAATCGGCTGACATGGT
>Ga0308169_10001096_pt1 | contig 33582 bp, 18 predicted proteins | sample PhyBR1_2_FD_202139 | JGI IMG/M metagenome (GOLD analysis project Ga0308169, IMG submission 202139) | Phyllosphere microbial communities from UC Gill Tract Community Farm, Albany, California, United States - DLSLSB.R1 | ecosystem: Host-associated > Plants > Phyllosphere > Unclassified | place...
CTTGACGGTGCCGTCGAAGTACTCGTTGACTTTAAACATGGGCGATTCCTCGAAAAAGGGGCTGAAAAAGGCCGGCCAGTATGCACAAGCCTTCAACGTTCGTCATCTGCCGCACCGACGCGTGCCCGGCGCTCAACCGGGCAGCACCAGGGGTAACAACCGTGCCGTATTGCGCGCATCTTCCAGCGCACGGTGTTGTTGACCGTTGAATTGCAGGCCAGCCAGTTGCAACGCGCCGTTGAGCCCCGTCGGCCGTTCCAGCCGGCGCGCTTTGGCGAAGCGCTGCTTGAGGTTCATGTGCGGGAGCTGGACGAGAACGCTGTGCAACTGTTGATGCTGCCATTCCTGGAGCAATTGCTTGCGATCGTAGTCGCCCCAGCTCACCCAGCCCTCCAGGTTCGCGTGGTAGGGCGCCAGCCAACGCTCGAACGCCGGCCAGACCTCGGTCAAAGGCGCGGCGCTGTCGATGCTGGCTTGGGTGATGTGGGTCAGCTCGCGGCAGAAAGGTGTGAGCAGCGGCCGTCTCAAGGGCCGCACGAAGCGTTGGAAGTGGTCCACTTCGCGACCGTCACGATTCACCAACGTGGCGCCGATTTCAATAATTTCCATTTCGGTTACCGGCCAGCCACCTTCATCGGTGGTGGCCTCCAGATCAATCACCAGCCAGTGAGGCATTGCAAGGTTCCCGGTATCGGCGTGTCGATAGGTTTGAGCGTAGTCAAACCCGGCGCATCCGCCTAGTCGCCCGTTTCCACGACCAACAAAACCTGGCGGCTCTTCACTTGTTCGCCCGGTTTGACCCGCAATTGTCTGATTATGCCGTCGACGCTCGCCTTGAGCGGATGCTCCATTTTCATCGCTTCGAGCACCACCAACAGTTGGCCCTGGCGTACCGCGCAGCCTTCGCTGACCAGCACCTCGACAATGGCGCCGTCCATGGGCGCCTTCAGCGTACCGTCTTGCAGGCTCGCCCTGGGCACGACGGCAGCGAGGGTCCGGTCCTGAAAGTGCAGGCCGCCGGGGCGAGTGGACAGCCACAGCTCAGTGCCCTCGAGGCGCCAGGCATGGTGTTGGCGAATGCCATTGATCATCAGCGTGGCGCCACATCGATCGAGCTCAAGCAGCTTCAGCTCGATCAAATGCTCGGCAACGTGGATGCTCAACGTTCCATCTGTTGCAGCGGCGAGGGTTAGCGTCCAGTCGCGTTCTCCCGCGCCAATCCGGTAGTGGCGCGCCGTGCCGGCATTGTTGCTCCATCCAGCCAGATCGGGTGCATGCCGCGCCTGGGAGGCTTGATAAAACACCGCCGTGGCAATCGCGAGCTGTTCGGTTGAGGGCTCTTGCCCCTCGGGGAGCCCGGCGAAATGCTGCCCGATGAAACCGGTGCCGAAGTCGCCATCGATGAACTGCGGATGGGCCAGCAAACCGGCGAGCAATCGCAAATTGCTCTGCACGCCGAGCAGCAGGCAGTCTTGCACCGCCCGCAACAACCTGCGTCGAGCTTCCTCCCGAGAGGCCCCGTGAGCGATGAGTTTGCCCAGCATCGGGTCGTAGAATGGGGTGATGAGCTGGCCTTCCAACAGACCATGATCGATGCGCAGGCCGTCCCCGGAGGGCGGCGTCCAGCCGATCAGGCGGCCGGTCTGAGGCACGAAATTCGCCGCGGGGTCTTCTGCACAAAGCCGTACTTCCATGGCATGGCCGCGCAGTTGTACCTGGTCCTGGGTCAGAGGCAGCGGCAAGCCTGCGGCGACGTCCAGTTGCCAAGCCACCAAGTCCAGGCCGGTGATCGACTCGGTGACCGGATGTTCGACTTGCAGGCGGGTATTCATCTCCAGGAAATAAAAACGGCCGTGCGCCGCGAGCAAAAACTCCACGGTCCCGGCACCGACATAATTGACTGCGCGCCCCGCCTTGAGCGCCGCTTCGCCCATGGCCTGGCGCAGCTCGGCGGTCATGACCGGGCAGGGCGCTTCTTCGATGATTTTCTGATGGCGCCGCTGGATCGAACAGTCCCGTTCCCCCAGGTGAATCAGATGACCGTGCTGGTCGCCAAAAATCTGCACTTCCACGTGGCGCGGGTCGATCAGGGCCTGTTCAAGGATCAACTCGTCATTGCCGAAGCCATGCAGGGCTTCGGAGCGTGCGCTGTGCAATTGTTCCGGCAGGTCCTCGGCGCGCTCGACCAGGCGCATGCCTCGCCCGCCGCCACCGGCACTGGCCTTGATCATCAGCGGGAAGCCGATGCGCCCGGCTTCCCGGCACAGCGTGTCGTCGTCCTGGGCGGCGCCTTGGTAGCCGGCGATACACGGGACGCCGGCGGCGAGCAGGGCGATTTTCGAACGTCGTTTGCTGCCCATCAGCTCGATGGCGTCGGCGCTGGGGCCGATAAAGACGATACCGGCCTCTTCGCAGGCCCGGGCGAAGCCGGCATTTTCCGAGAGAAAACCGTAGCCGGGATGGATCGCATCGGCACCGCTGCGACGGGCCGCAGCGAGAATGGCCGACGGGTTGAGGTAGGACTGTTGCACCGGGGCCGGGCCGATCAGCAGCGCTTCGTCGGCCATGCGCACATGCAGCGCGTCGGCGTCGGCCTCGCTGTACACCGCGACCGTGCGGTAGCCCTGTGACTGGGCGGTGCGCTGGATCCGGCAGGCGATTTCGCCGCGGTTGGCGATGAGGATTTTGCTGAAGGCGGGCATGGCTTCATTCCTGGTTTTTTTGCGGTGTCTGGGCGGGCGCCTTCGCGAGCAAGCCCGCTCCCACAGTTGATCTTCAGCGAACAGCAGATCCACATAAAACACAGCACCCCTGTGGGAGCGGGCTTGCTCGCGAAGCTTCTCTGAACTTCACAACATCGGTGGCCAGCCATTCACTTGTTCTTCCCCGGCAAAGTGCCCATCAACTTGCAGATGATGCCCAGCATGATCTCGTCCGCTCCGGCGCCGATGGACACTAGGCGCACGTCGCGATAGGCCCGGGCCACCGGGTTATCCCACATGAAACCCATGCCGCCCCAATATTGCAGGCAACTGTCGGTGACTTCCCGGGCCAGCCGCCCGGCCTTGAGCTTGGCCATCGACGCCAGCCGCGTAACGTCCTGGCCGCCGATGTATTGCTCGGTGGCCTGATAGACCAGCGCCCGCAGGCTCTCGATCTCGCTGGCCAGTTCCGCCAGGCGAAAGTGGATGACCTGGTTGTCGATCAGGGCCGTGCCGAAGGTCTTGCGCTCCTTGCAATACTCGATGGTGCTGTCGATGCAATACTCCAGGCCCCTGATCATATTCGCCGCGCCGAACAGTCGTTCCTCCTGGAATTGCAGCATCTGCATCATGAATCCGGCGCCTTCCTGACCGATGCGGTTGCGTTGCGGCACGCGAACATCATCGAAAAACACCTGGGCTGTTTCCGAACTGCGCATGCCGAGTTTGTCCAGGTGCGGGCCGAGGCTGACGCCGGGGCTGCGCATCGGCACGATGATCAACGATTTGTTGACGTGAGGCTTGTCATCGGAGGTGTTGGCCAACAGGCAAATGAAGTCCGCGCTCGGGGCGTTGGTGATCCACATTTTGCTGCCGTTGATGATGTAGTCGTCGCCATCCTTGCGCGCGGTGGTCTTGAGCCCGGCGACGTCGGAGCCGGCGCCGACCTCCGAGACACCGATGCACCCCACCTGTTCGCCACGGATCGCCGGACGCAGGAATGCTTCGCGCAGTTCATCGGAGCCGAACCGCGCCAGGGCCGGTGTGCACATGTCGGTCTGAACACCGATGGACATCGGTACGCCGCCGCAATGGATGGTGCCGAACGCCTCGGCGGCGACGATCGAATAGCTGTAGTCCAGGCCCATGCCGCCGAACGCTTGCGGCTTGGAAATGCCCAGCAGGCCGAGTTCGCCGGCCTTGCGGAACACCTCGTGGATGGGAAAGCGCCCAGCCTTTTCCCACTCGTCGACGTAGGGGTTGATGTCGTGCTCGACGAACTGGCAAACGGTACGCCGCAATGCTTCATGTTCCTGGGTGAAAATCATTTTTATTGTTCTCCTGGGGTGGCGCTCAGCATTCCTTCATGCGGTCAGAAACGGGCCACGCCGAAGCTGTTGGCTTGCAGCGGCCGAAGCTCCGCTTCGTGGCAGATGTCCAGCAGGTAGCCGAGCAGCGTGCGGGTGTCCCGGGGGTCGATGAGCCCGTCGTCCCATAGATTGGCGCTGCCATAGAGGGCGGTGGATTGGCTGTCGAGTGTCTGAGCGGTGGATTGTTCGAGCAGGTCGAGCATCTTCGGATCGGGGGGCGTGCCGTTCTTGAGTTGCGTGGCCTCGGTGACAATGCGCAGGACCTTGCCGGCTTGGGCGCCGCCCATCACCGCGGTGTGGCTGTTGGGCCAGGCGAAGATAAAGCGTGGGTCCAGCCCACGGCCGCACATGGCGTAATTGCCGGCGCCATAGGAACCGCCTACTACCACGGTCAATTTGGGCACCCGGGCATTGGCCACGGCCTGGATCATCTTGACGCCGTGCTTGATCACCCCTTGTCGCTCCGACTCGGTGCCGACCATGAATCCGGTGGTGTTGTGCAGGAACAGCAACGGTGTGCGGCTCTGGTCGCACAGCTGGATAAACTGCGCGGCTTTGCTTGCGCCCTTGGGCGTGATCGGTCCGTTGTTGCCGATCAGGCCGCAGGCATGGCCGCGAATGTGCAAGTGGCCGCAAATCGTCTGGGTGTCGAACTCGCTTTTGAACTCGAGGAAACTCGAGGCGTCGGCGATGCGGGCGACGATTTCCCGCACGTCGTAGGGCTTTTTCGGGTCGTCGGGAATCAATCCCAGCAATTCTTCGGGCGGGTACAGCGGCTCCACCCAACTCCGTTCGGGCTGTGCTGGCAGCTGCGCGTTCCAGGGCAGCGCGCTGAGGATTTCCCGGGCCAGGCGCACGCCGTCGGCATCGTTTTCGGCCAGGTATTCGGCGGTGCCCGCTACCTGCGCATGCATCTGTGCACCGCCCAGCTCTTCCTCAGTGGCGACCTCGCCGGTGGCGGCCTTGAGCAGCGGCGGCCCGGCCAGGAACAGCCGCGCCTTGTCGCGCACCACCACGACATAGTCCGAAAGCCCCGGCTGATACGCGCCGCCCGCCGTGGCCGAACCATGCACCACGGTGATCTGGGGCAAGCCCATGGCCGACATCCGCGCCTGGTTGGCAAAGCTGCGCGCGCCTTCGACGAAAATCTGCGCGGCATAATTGAGATTGGCACCGCCGCTTTCGGCGAGCGTGATGATTGGCAGTCTGTTTTCCATGGCGATCTGTTGCAGGCGCAGGGTCTTGTGCAGGCCGCTGGGAGAAATGGTCCCGCCCTTGATTGCGCTGTTGTTGACCACCACCAGCACCCGCACCGCGCAGACGTAGCCGATCCCCGCAATCAGCCCACCGCCGGCTTGGCTGCCGTCCTTATCATCATGGAGCTTGTAGCCGGCCAGGCTCGCCAGTTCGAGAAACGGCGCGCCTGGGTCCAACAGCAGGTTCAGGCGCTGGCGCGGCATCAGTTGGCCGCGCTGGTCGAACTTGGCCTGGGCCTGGGCGGCTTTCTCCAGCACGGCCTGTTCGAGCTGGCGCAGTTGCTTCACGCCGGCCAGCATCGCCGCGTGATTGCGGGCGAACTCGGCGCTGTGCGGGTCAAGCTGCGATTCGATGACTGGCATGAATTTCCCTCGCGTTGAGTCGAACCCTTGGCCAGGGAGCAAGCTCCCTCAGTTGACTTGATCGGCAATGTGTTGCGGCACCGGTATTTGGATCTCCAGCAACTGCTGGGCGAACGCCTTGCCTTGCGGGTCGATGCGCAGGCTGGCGACACCGCCGCCACCGAGGGCGTTCTCCAGGAGGAAATTCAAACTGTGGGTGCCCGGCAAATACCAGAGCTCGACACGGCCCAGCAGCGGATCGATCACGTGGCTCATCCAGTCGACGATGACTTCCGGCGCCAGCGCCTCGGCGATCCACGGCAGGTATTCAGGCTCGCGGGCGATCACGCCGATGTTGCTGTGGTTGCCTTTGTCCCCCGAGCGCGCCACCGCCAGCTTGATCAGCGGCACGCTGGCGTCGGCGCGGCCCTGGGGTTTGGGCAGGTCCGGGGTCATCGGCAAATCGCTGGTTTCCAGCGGTTCGAGGACGGGCAGGGGGCAGGGGAGACGCTGGCCGGCGAACTCGATTTCGAGCTGGCAGGCGGCTTTGTCGATCAGAAACGAGAACAGGCGGATCAACGGTGACACCGTCGGCCGGCCACCGACCATGCCCGTCAGCCCCGGCGCCATGCCGGTGGCGGCCTGGGCAATCTCCCTGGCGAACAAGTCCAGCGCTTGCTTGTCCGGGTGCCGTACCGCCAACTTGATTACCACCTCCCGGCTGTCTCGGCGCTGACCATGCTGGCCATAGGTGGCTTCGCTGCCCAGCAGCTCGACGTTCACTTCGCTATAGGGCGCCCAGCCGCGCTGCAGAAACAATTCAGACGTCTTGGCAATGATCGCCTGGCTGACCCTTTCGGCCTTGGCCACTGCATCGATGCCGGCAATCAGGCACGTGGCCGTGCAGCGAAAACCGTCCGGCCAGGTGGCGCAAACCTTGTATTGGTCGGTTGGCGGCAGGCCTTTGGCACCCTGCACGCGCACGGCGTGCTTGCCTTGCTGGATCAACCTGACCTGGCTGAAATCACAGATCACGTCCGGCAGCAGGTAGCCTTGCGGGTCGCCGATTTCGTAAAGCAATTGCTCGCCGACCGTCAGCGGCGTGATCAGGCCGCCGGTGCCTTCGGCCTTGGTGACGATGAACTGACCGTCGGCGCTGACTTCGACGATGGGAAACCCGATGCGCTCGTAATCCGGCACGTCCTGCCAATCGGTAAAATTGCCGCCGGTGCATTGGGCGCCGCATTCGATCAGATGCCCGGCCAGCGCGGCCTGGGCCAGCTTGTCGTAATCGTGCCAGGCCCAACCGAATTCATGCACCAGGGCGGCGCTGACCACGGCGCTGTCCACCACCCGACCGGTGATCACCACGTCGGCTCCCTGTCGCAGCGCCTCGACAATGCCGGGCGCGCCGAGGTAGGCGTTGATGGATATGCACGTCGGCGGCAGAGAGGCGCCGTCGGACATCTCGCGGATATCCTGGTCGGCGAGCCGCGCCCGTTGCGGTTGCAGGTCATCGCCCAACAGCACGGCGATCTTCAGCGGCACGCCGGCTTGGTCACACGCCGCTTGCAGGGCGGCGGCGCAGGCCTGGGGATTGACCCCGCCGGCGTTGGCGATGACGCGTATCCTGCGCTCGTGCAAGTGCTGCAACAACGGTGAAAGGACTTCGATAAAGTCTGTGGCATAACCGGCCAGCGGATCCTTCATGCGCTTGGCGGCCATGATCGACATCGTCACTTCGGCCAGGTAATCGAACACCAGGTAATCCAGCGCCCCTTGCTCGACCAACTGCGCCGCAGCGGTACAGGTATCGCCCCAGAAGGCGCTGGCGCAACCGATACGGATCGTTTCTGGCATGGGGTTCCCTCCTGCACAGGTGAATCGAGCCTACCAAGCAAGCGCTTGGTCTGTAAATGGGCGCAGGTTCCGTTACCGAGCGCTTGCTAGGTTGTCCCGCTGGGCTTAAATTGCCCGCGCCACCTTGGTGGGGTGGGAGTGTCCGCGCGTTGATCATCGACTGTAGGAGAGAATGGGTGGACGAGCAAAAAGCCCTGGGTGTCATGCGTGAACTGGTCGATAACGGGCAACTGACCGACCCGGACAGTGCGCGCGGCAAATTGCTCCAGACCGCCGCCCACCTGTTTCGCAACAAAGGCTTCGAACGCACCACGGTGCGCGACCTGGCGAGCGCGGTGGGCATTCAGTCGGGCAGCATTTTTCACCACTTCAAGAGCAAGGACGAGATCCTGCGGGCGGTGATGGAAGAAACCATCCGCTACAACACCGCATTGATGCGCGCTGCCCTGGCCGAGGCGGGCAGTGTTCGTGAGCGGGTGCTGGCGCTGATTCGGTGCGAATTGCAGTCGATCATGGGCGGAACCGGTGAGGCGATGGCGGTGCTGGTCTATGAGTGGCGCTCATTATCCGAGCAAGGGCAACGGCAAGTGCTGGCCCTGCGCGATATTTATGAAGACTTGTGGCTTGAAGTATTGGGCCAGGCCAAGGAGGCCGGGTATATTCGAGGGGACGTATTCATCACCCGGCGTTTTCTCACCGGCGCGTTGTCCTGGACCACCACGTGGTTTCGTGTCGAAGGCAGCCTGAGCCTCGACGAACTGGCCGAACAGGCCCTGATCCTGGTGCTTGAAGAAAAATAATAATCACGCGGCGCTTTTAATCTGGCCGTAAAGCTGGCTAAGCGGCTGAAACCGCCTAGCTTGACTGTATCGATGGGTACTTTGGGGAGTGGTTATCTTGACGTTTTTGCCGATGGGGATCACCTCGCGTGTGCTGCTGGCTTCTCTTGCCATCTTGTTGACGCTGCCAGTCGAGGCGGCGCAACTGGTGCGGATCGGCGCCGCACACTTTCCGCCCTATACCGTTCGCCCCGAAAATGGCGCCGATACCGGGTTATTGCCGCAACTGGTGGAAGCCCTGAATCAGTCGCAGACCGACTACCAGTTCGTATTGGTCCCCACTTCGATTCCACGCCGCTTCAACGATTTCAAGCAAGGGCGGGTGGACATGGCGATCTTCGAGAACCCGGAGTGGGGCTGGCAGGATGTGCCGCATACCTCAGTGGACATGGGACTGGAAGATGCGGAGGTCTTCGTCGCCCAGCGCGAACCGGATCGCCAGCAAAACTACTTCGCGGACCTGAGGGGCAAGCGCCTGGCGCTGTTCAGCGGTTACCACTACGCCTTTGCCGAATTCAACGCCGACCCCAAGTTCCTCGTTGGTCAATACAACGCCACGCTGACCTATTCCCACGACAGCAATCTGTTGATGGTGCTGCGGGGGCGAGCAGATATTGCCCTGGTGACCCGTTCGTATCTCAACGACTACGTGCTGCGCAATCCCGAAGTCGGCCCGCAGTTGCTGGTGTCCCAACGCATCGACCAGCTTTACCACCATTACGCGCTGATCCGGCCGCAGGCGCCCATTTCCAGCGATGCGTTCGGGCAATTGCTGCAAACGCTACGGGACAATGGCCAGTTGCTGAAAATCTTCAAGCCTTACCAGATCGATCTGGTGACGACGCACTCCCATTGACGCTGGCCTAAATTTCCCCTTCCGGCTCACGTCCCACGTTGACTACCGACGAATACGCGAGCCCTTTCATGTCCTCTCTCCATCACCCGGCGACGCTGCCCATGCCCGGCGGTCGCCGCCTCGGTGCCGATGAAACCGAACGCCACCTGAGCCTGATGCTTGAAGGCGCGCCGCTGATCCGGCTGCGCCTGGAGCGTGGCCCCGAGCTGCACGTGCATTTGCAGGAAATCAATGATCGACCGATGGGGCCGGCGCTATGGGCGGCCTGCTATTGGCTGTTTGCCCGCGATCCGGACTGCCAACGCCTGGCCTGGCATCTCGATGAGCGCCCCGGCGAAGCCTTGCTCAGCGGCTTGCTGACGGGCACGGCGCGCAAGGGCGAATACGTGTGCGAGCGTGCGATGTTCTGGCAATTGCCGCAGCCTTGGCTGGGGGAATCGTTCAATGGCAGTTATCCACAACAGATGACCATCACCGATGGCCGGCGCCATCCACGCCGGCCCGTGAAGCCGCGTGGCGAAGTGTACCGGCGTTTCGATGCGCGACTCGGGGCCTGGGTGTCCTTGCGGACCGTGGAGATCGAGCAGGACCTGGTGCGTTTCAACCGCTGGCAGAACAATCCACGGGTGGCGAGTTTCTGGCAGGAGGAGGGCAGCCTGGAACAGCATCGCGAGTACCTGGACAAGCTGCAGGACGATCCGCGGGTCTTGACCTTGATCGGTTGCTTCGATGACCAGCCGTTTGCCTATTTCGAAGCCTATTGGGCGAAGGAAGATCGCATCGCGCCGTTCTATCAGGCTGGTGACTATGATCGCGGCATCCACATGCTGGTGGGCGAAGAGCAGCACCGCGGACCGCACAAGGTCGCGAGCTGGCTATCGGCGCTGGTGCACTACCTGTTTCTGGACGACCCACGCACCCAGCGCGTCGTGGCCGAGCCCCGGGCCGACAATGCACGGATGATCGGGCATTTGCACAACCAGTGCTTCCACTGTGAGAAGGAATTCGATTTCCCCCACAAGCGCGCCGCGCTGATGATCCTGGGGCGCGAGCGGTTTTTTGATCGGTGTGCGTTGGTGTGAGTTTGCGCCGCGAATGGAACCCTGTGGGAGCGGGCTTGCTCGCGAATGAGCACTAACATCCAGCACCAATGCAAACTGACCCACCGCTATCGCGAGCAAGCTCGCTCCCACACTGTTTCGATGTGATTGGATGTAAGTGGTACACCACATATCCCCTGTGGGCGAGCTTGCTCGCGATGGGGCCGATAAGACCACCCATAATCACCGCCGGGCGAACGTATCCCCCCGAACCCCCGACACCTTGCGGCAATGCACCAGGGCGTCGCGGATCATGAAGTTCACCAGGGTCGGCGAAACGCCCAATTCCTTGGCGATGTCTTTCTGCGGCACACCGTGCAAACGGTACATCTCGAAGGCATAACGCGTGCGGCTGGGCAGTTCGGTCAGCGCGTCAGCGATGTGTTCCAGCGTGGAAAAATTGATGTGGGAAGTTTCCGGCGAAGCCCCCTGGATGACCACGTTAAGCCCTTCCTCTTCCGGCCCCGAATATTTCTGCTCCAGCGCTTGCTTGCGGTAGTGATCGATCGCCAGGTTGCGCACGATCTGGAACAGATAACTGAGCTGGGCCTTGAACGAAGAGGTGATCTGCGGCGCCGATTGCAGTCGGAAAAACGCGTCCTGCACCACGTCTTCGGCCCGGGACCGACAGCCGGTGATGCGCGCGGCGATCTTGACCAGGATCAATCGGTTGTCGACGAACGCCTGGAGTAACGGTGAGTCGCACCTGCTTGTGGATACTTGTTCCGTCATGGAATTCACCTTGCTGCAAAAAGTTAGCAGGACGGCCGGATGCCGGCCCCGTCCTGCACATCGAGCGCCAAATTAGGATGAATGATAATTATTGTCAATTGAGAAGGAGAATTATTGATGCGGGAAAGTCCAGCGTCAGTCCCGCGACCCTTTGTCGCGGCGGATAGTCGCTGAGCGGTCCGGTGCGCCGGGACGCCGACTAATTATCTGACGGCGTTATCCGTTTCCATGGGTGACCACTTGTAAGCCGAATTCAGGCAGGAAACCCCATGACCGACGCGTTCGAACTCCCCAGCACCTTGGCCCATGCCCTCCAACGCCGCGCCGCGTTGACGCCGGACCGGGTGGCCTTGCGCTTCCTTGCCGACACCCCGGAGCAGAGTGCGGTGCTGAGTTATCGCGACCTGGATTTGCGCGCACGGACCATCGCCGCCGCCTTGCAGGTTGACGCAGCCCTTGGGGATCGCGTCGTGTTGCTGTTCCCCAGTGGCCCGGATTACGTCGCGGCGTTTTTTGGCTGCCTGTACGCCGGGGTGATTGCCGTGCCGGCTTATCCACCGGAGTCCGCCCGTCGGCATCACCAGGAACGCCTGTTATCGATCATCGCCGACGCCGAACCGCGCCTGTTGCTTACCAGCAGCCCATTGCGCGACCCGTTGCAAGCCATCGAATCGGCACCGCCGGTGATGTGTGTCGATGTGCTCGATCCGGCCATCGCCACGCAATGGGTCATGCCGACGCTGCGGGGCGACGACATCGCTTTCCTGCAATACACCTCCGGTTCCACTGCTTTGCCCAAGGGCGTACAGGTCAGTCACGGCAATCTGGTGGCCAACGAATCATTGATTCGCCACGGCTTCGGCATCGACCTGAACCCCGACGACGTCATCGTCAGTTGGCTGCCGCTCTACCACGACATGGGCCTGATCGGCGGCCTGTTGCAGCCGGTGTTCAGCGGCGTTCCCTGCGTGTTGATGTCCCCCGCGTATTTTTTGGCCCGCCCATTGCGCTGGCTGGAAGCGATCAGCGAGTACGGTGGGACCATCAGCGGCGGTCCGGATTTCGCCTATCGGTTGTGCAGCGAGCGGGTCAGCGATTCGGCCCTCGCGGTGCTCGACCTGAGCGGTTGGCGCGTGGCTTATTCGGGTTCCGAGCCGATCCGCCTCGATACCCTGGAGGGTTTCGCCGAGAAATTCGCCCCGTGCGGCTTCACCCCGGACAATTTCATGGCCTCCTATGGCCTGGCCGAGGCGACGCTGTTTGTCGCCGGCACGCCGCGCCGACAAGGCATTCCTGCGCTGCGGGTGGATGACGCCGCGTTGGCGCAAAACCGCGTCGAACCGGGGCAGGGCGGTGTGGTGATGAGCTGCGGTGTCAGCCAGCCCGGGCATGGGGTATTGATCGTCGAACCCGGCACGTTGCAACCGTTGGCGGACAATCAGGTCGGTGAGGTCTGGGCCACCGGCCCGAGCATCGCCCATGGCTACTGGCGCAATCCCGAGGCCAGCGCCAAGACCTTTGTCCAGCACGAAGGCCGCACCTGGCTGCGCACCGGCGACTTGGGTTTCCTGCGCGACGGCGAGCTGTTCATCACTGGTCGCTTGAAAGACTTGCTGATCGTGCGCGGGCAGAACCTGTATCCCCAGGACATCGAGCAAGCCATCGAGCGTGAAGTGGAGGTGGTGCGCAAGGGCCGGGTCGCGGCGTTCGCGGTCGATGAGGACGGTGCGGAAGGTATCGGCATCGCAGCGGAAATCAGCCGCAGCGTGCAGAAAATCCTGCCGCCCGACGCCTTGATCAACGCCATCCGCCAAGCCGTGGCCGAAGCCTGCCAGCAAGCGCCGAGCGTGGTGGTGCTGCTCAATCCCGGTGCGTTGCCCAAGACCTCCAGCGGTAAGTTGCAGCGCACGGCCTGCCGCTCCCGCTGGGCCGAAGGCAGCCTCGACAGTTATGCACTGTTCCCATCGGCTGCGGATGCAGACAGCCCTGCAACGAGCCCGGCATCGGCCCTGCAAACCCTGATCGGCCAAGTCTGGTGCGAGCACTTGCCGGTGGCGCAGGTCCAGGCCGACGATCATTTTTTCCTGCTGGGCGGCAACTCCATCGCCGCCACCCAGGTGGTCGCACGTCTGCGCGACCAATTGGGCCAGGCGATCAATCTGCGCCTGCTGTTCGAAGCCCCGACCCTGGCCGCTTTCACCGCAGCGGTGGCGAGCCAGCCACTGGACGGCGGCCCAACGTTGATCGAAGCCTTGCCGCGCAATCAAGCACTGCCGCAGTCGTTAGCCCAGAACCGTTTGTGGATCACCTGGCAGCTCGATCCGGCGAGCCACGCCTACAACATTCCGGGCGCCCTGCACTTGCGTGGCGAGCTGGACGAGAGCGCACTGCGCGCCAGCTTCCAGCAGTTGATCGAGCGCCACGAATCCCTGCGCACGCGGTTTTTGGAGCGTGATGGCGTGGCGCTGCAACGGGTCGATCCGGCCGGTGAGTTCGACCTGCAAGTACTGGACCTCGGCGACTTGCCTGCCGACCAACGCCAGGCCCGGGCGCGGCAGGTTCGAGACGAGGAAGCGGCTACGCCGTTCGACCTGGAAAAGGGCCCGCTGCTGCGGGTCACCTTGCTGCGCCTCGAAGAGGACGAGCATCAACTGCTGGTGACGATTCACCACATCATCGCCGACGGTTGGTCGATGAACGTCCTGATCGAAGAACTCTCGCGGCTCTACGCAGCCGCCAGCCAGGGGCAAGTCGCCGAACTGGCGCCGCTGCCGTTGCAGTACGCCGACTACGGCAACTGGCAACGCCAATGGCTGGAGCAAGGGGAGGCTGAACGTCAGCTGGCCTACTGGAAACAGCAATTGGGCGACGAGCAACCCATCTTGGCCCTCAACACGGACCATCCGCGCAGTGCTCAACATTGTCGCAGCGCGGCGCGGCATAGTTTGCGGCTGGACAAAGTCCTGGGTGATGCCCTGCGTCGCGTAGCCCAGGCCCATGACGCCACGCCCTTCATGCTGTTGCTGGCGGCCTTCCAGGCCCTGTTGCAGCGCTACACCGGGCAGTCCGACCTGCGCATCGGCGTACCCAACGCCAACCGTCCGCGCCTGGAAACCCAGGGCCTGATCGGCTTCTTTATCAACACCCAAGTGCTGCGCGGGTTGGTCGAAACACGCCAACCCTTCGCCGCGCTGCTGGCCCAGGCCCGCGAAGCCACGCTCGGCGCCCAGGCCCACCAGGACTTGCCGTTCGAACAATTGCTCGAAGCCTTCCCGCAGGCTCGGGAGCACGGCCTGTTCCAGGTGATGTTCAATCACCAGCAACGTGACCTGAGTGCCTTGCGGCGCCTGCCGGGCCTGTTGGCCGATGAGCTGCCGTGGCACAGCCGCGAAGCCAAGTTCGACCTGCAACTGCACAGCGAGGAAGATCGCAACGGTCGCCTGACGCTGTCGTTCGACTACGCCGACGAGCTGTTCGAAGCGGCGACCATCGCCCGGCTGGCGGAGCATTACTGCAACCTGCTGCGGGCCGTTTGTGCCGACCCGCAACTCGCCGTCGGTGATGTGCCACTGTTGACCGCCGATGAATACACCGCCCAGCAGCAGTGGAGCGCGGCGCCCTGCGAGCCGGCCGCACAATGGCTGCCGGATTTGTTGAATGAACAAGCCCGATGCACGCCGCAACGTACCGCGCTGCTGTGGGACGGTGGGCGCATGGACTTCGCCGAGCTGCACACCCAGGCCAATCGCCTGGCCCATTATCTGCGGGATAAGGGCGTCGGCCCCGACGTGTGCGTGGCGATTGCTGCCGAGCGCTCGCCGCAGCTGCTTATTGGCGTGCTGGCAATCATCAAGGCTGGCGGCGCCTACGTACCGCTGGATGCGGATTATCCGGCCGAACGCCTGGCGTACATGCTTCAGGACAGCGGCGTTGATCTGTTGCTGACCCAAACCGGGCTGCTCGAACGCTTGCCGGCCTGCGCGGGCGTCAGCGTCATCGCCATGGACGCTCTGCATCTGGAGCAATGGCCGAGCAACCCGCCGGGCTTGCACATGCATGGCGAGCACCTGGCCTACGTGATCTACACCTCCGGTTCCACCGGCCAGCCCAAGGGCGTCGGCAACACCCACGCCGCCTTGGCCGAACGCCTGCAATGGATGCAGGCCACCTACCGGCTGGATGAAACCGATGTGCTGATGCAAAAGGCGCCCATCAGTTTCGACGTATCGGTATGGGAGTGCTTCTGGCCGCTGATTACCGGTAGCCAGTTGCTGCTCGCCGGCCCGGGCGAGCACCGTGATCCGCACCGCATCGCCCAGTTGGTCGAACAGTTTGGCGTGACCACGCTGCACTTCGTGCCGCCGCTGCTCAGCCTGTTTATCGACGAGCCCCTGAGCGCCCGCTGCATCAGCCTGCGCCGAGTGTTTTCCGGCGGCGAGGCGTTGCCGGCCGAGTTGCGCAACCGCGTGCTGGCGCAACTGCCAGCGGCGCAACTGCACAACCGCTATGGCCCGACCGAAACCGCGATCAACGTCACCCATTGGCATTGCACCGAGGCCGACGGCGAGCGCTCGCCAATCGGCCGTCCCCTGGGCAACGTGCTGTGCCGTGTGCTCGACAGCGACCTCAACCCTGTCCCGACCGGCGTGTCGGGCGAATTGTGCATCGGCGGCTTGGGCCTGGCCCGGGGTTACCTCGGGCGTCCGGGCCTGAGCGCCGAGCGTTTTGTTGCAGACCCGCTCGGGCCGACCGGTGCGCGGTTGTACCGCACCGGCGACCGGGCGCGTTGGAGCGCCGACGGCGTGCTCGAATACCTCGGTCGTCTCGACCAACAGGTCAAGCTGCGTGGCTTCCGGGTCGAACCCCAGGAAATCGAAGCGCGCCTGCTGGCCCAGGCGGGCGTCGCCCAAGTGGCGGTGTTGGTGCGCGACACCGCGGCCGGTCCACAGTTGATCGGCTACTACACCGCCCCGGACGTGGCTGACGATCAGGACACGCTGAACGCCCGCCTCAAAACCGCCCTGGCCGCCGAGCTGCCGGATTACATGGTGCCCGCGCAAATGCTGCGCCTGGACGCCATGCCCTTGGGCCCAAGCGGCAAGCTCGACCGCGCGGCCTTGCCCGAGCTGCAATGGCTGGCGCGCGAGCACGTCGAGCCGGCCAGCGCCCTTGAGCAACAGATCGCGGCTATCTGGCGCGACGTGTTGGGGCTGGCGCGCATCGGCCTGCGTGACGATTTCTTTGCCCTGGGTGGCCATTCGCTGCTGGCGACCCAGATCATTTCCCGTACTCGCCAGGCCTGTGACGTCGAGCTGCCGTTGCGGGTGCTGTTCGACGCCAGCGAGTTGGGCGCCTTTGCCGAACAAGTGCGGTTGATCCAGGCCAGCGGCCAGATCAACCGCCAGCCGCCCATTGATAAAGTCGATCGCAGCCAACCGGTGCCGCTGTCGTATTCCCAACAGCGCATGTGGTTCCTCTGGCAGATGGAACCGGGCAGCCCGGCCTACAACGTTGGGGGCATGGCGCGCTTGCGCGGGGTGCTGGATGTCGGGCGTTTCGAGGCGGCTTTGCAGGCGTTGATCCTGCGTCACGAAACCCTGCGCACCACCTTCCCGAGCATTGATGGCGTGGCCCGTCAGCAGGTACACGCCGAAACGGGCCTGCGCATGGATTGGAAGAACTTCTCTGCATTGACTGCCGATGCCCGCGAGCAGCGGGTGCAGCAGCTGGCGGACAGCGAGGCCCACAAGCCCTTCGACCTGGAAACCGGGCCGCTGCTGCGGGCCTGCCTGGTCAAGACCAGCGAGCAGGAACATTACCTGGTGCTGACCCTGCACCACATCGTCACCGAAGGCTGGGCGATGGACATTTTCGCTCGAGAACTGAGCGCGCTGTACGAAGCCTTTATCGACGACCGCGAATCGCCTCTGGAACCGTTGCCGGTGCAATACCTGGATTACAGCGCCTGGCAGCGTCAATGGCTGGAGTCTGGCGAGCGCCAACGGCAATTGGATTACTGGACCGCACAGCTGGGCCATGAACATCCGCTGTTGGAACTGCCGGGCGACCGTCCGCGTCCGCCGGTGCAAAGCCATCGCGGCGAGCTGTTCCGCTTCGACCTCAGCGACGACTTGGCCGCCCGGGTTCGTGCCTTCAACGCCGAGCACGGCTTGACCCTGTTCATGACCATGACCGCCGCCCTGGCCGTGCTGCTCTATCGCTACAGCGGCCAGGGTGACCTGCGCATCGGCGCGCCAGTGGCCAACCGCATCCGCCCGGAAAGCGAAGGGCTTATCGGGGCCTTCCTCAATACCCAGGTGCTGCGTTGCCAGCTCGATGGGCACATGTCAGTCAGTGAACTGTTCGAGCAGGTTCGCCACACGGTCATCGAAGGCCAGTCCCATCAGGACCTGCCGTTCGATCATCTGGTGGAAGCCCTGCAACCGCCGCGCAGCGCTGCCTACAACCCGCTGTTCCAAGTGATGTGCAACGTGCAGCGCTGGGAATTCCAGCAAAGCCGCACGCTGGCGGGCATGAGCGTCGAGTACTTGGTCAACGATGCCCGGGCCACCAAGTTCGACCTGAACCTTGAGGTCACCGACCTGGACCAGCGCCTGGGTTGCTGCCTGACCTACAGCACCGACCTGTTCGATGAGCCGCGTATCGCGCGCATGGCCGCGCATTGGCGCAATCTGTTGGAAGCGCTGCTGGTCGATCCGGCGCGACGCTTGAGCGAGCTGCCGTTGATGGGAACCGATGAGCAGCAACGGATGCTCGACAGCCTGGGCGTCGAGCCCGGTGAGCATCGCCTGGACCAATGCCTACATGAGCTGTTCGACGAACAGGCCCGCATGCGTCCCGACGCGCCGGCCTTGACCTTTGCCGGGCAGACCCTGACCTACGGCGAACTCGACCGCCGCGCCAATCGCCTGGCCTGGAGGCTGCGCGACCGCGGTGTCGGGCCGCAGGTGCGGGTCGGCCTGGCCCTGGAGCGCTCGCTGGAAATGGTCATCGGCCTGCTGGCGATCCTCAAGGCCGGTGGCGCTTACGTGCCGCTGGACCCGGAATATCCGCTGGACCGCCTGCACTACATGATCGAGGACAGCGGCATCGCCTTGCTGCTTAGTGATCGGGCGATGCTCACAGCCTTGGGCCCCTTACCGAACGGCGTCGGCCATGGGTGCCTCGAAGAGGATTCGACGGCTCTGGTGCAATACCCCGAACACGCGCCGCCGCTGATCAACCTACCGCAACACCAGGCCTATCTGATCTACACCTCCGGCTCCACCGGCAAGCCCAAGGGCGTGGTGGTGTCCCATGGCGAAATCGCCATGCACTGCCAAGCGGTGATCAAGCGCTTCGGCATGTGTGCGGACGATTGCGAACTGCATTTCTACTCCATCAACTTCGACGCCGCCACCGAGCGCCTGCTGGTGCCGTTGCTCAGCGGCGCCCACGTGGTGCTGCGGGCCCAGGGACAGTGGGACGCCGAGGAAATCTGCGGGCTGATTCGCCAGCACCGCATCAACATCCTCGGCTTCACCCCCAGCTACGGCAGCCAATTGGCGCAATGGCTGGCGACCCAGGGGCAGACCCTGCCGGTGCGCATGTGCATCACCGGTGGCGAAGCCCTGACCGGCGAGCACCTGCAACGCATCCGTGGCGCGTTCAAGCCGAGCCTGTTCTTCAACGCCTATGGCCCGACCGAAACCGTGGTCATGCCGCTGGCGAGCCTGGCGCCGGAGCATCTGGAGGAGGGCGCGGCGAGTGTGCCGATCGGCAGCGTGATCGGCGCCCGGGTGGCCTACATTCTCGACGCCGACCTGGCCCTGGTGCCGCAAGGTGCGACGGGTGAGCTGTACGTTGGCGGCGCCGGTCTGGCCCAGGGTTATCATCAGCGGCCGGGCATGACCGCCGAGCGGTTTGTCGCCGATCCGTTTGCTGCCGACGGCGGACGGCTCTATCGCACCGGTGACCTGGTGCGCCAGCGAGCCGACGGTTTGGTGGAATATCTGGGACGGATCGACCATCAAGTGAAAATCCGTGGGTTCCGCATCGAACTGGGGGAAATCGAAACCCGCCTGCTGGAACACCCCGCGGTGCGCGAGGCGGTGGTGCTGGCCCTCGACATGCCGGGAGGCAAGCAACTGGCCGGTTACCTGGTGACCGATGTGGCTGGACAGGAAGGCGCACAACAGGCGGCCCTGCGCGACGCGTTGAAACACCATCTCAAGGCCCAACTGCCGGACTATATGGTGCCCATGCACCTGATCCTATTGGCGAACATGCCACTGACCGCCAACGGCAAGCTCGATCGTCGGGCTTTGCCGATGCCGGACCCGGAACTCAACCGCCAACACTACGTGGCGCCAAGCAATGCCTTGGAGCAGACCCTGGCGGCGATCTGGTGCGACGTGCTGAACGTGGGCCAGGTAGGCCTTGAGGACAACTTCTTCGAGCTGGGCGGTGATTCGATCCTGTCCATCCAAGTGGTCAGCCGCGCTCGGCAGCAAGGTATTCATTTCACCCCTCGGGACTTGTTCCAGCACCAGACCGTGCAGGCGCTGGCCGCCATCGCCACCCACAGTGAGCAGGTGACTGCCGAGCAAGGCCTGTTGATAGGGGAGTCCGGGCTGACGCCGATCCAGCATTGGTTTTTCGACAGGGCGATTGCCAACCGTCACCATTGGAACCAGGCGTTGCTGCTGGAGCCGGCCACAAGCCTGGCGCCGCAGCTTGTGGAGCAGGCGTTGCGCAGTGTCTTCGAACAGCACGATGCCTTGCGCCTGGGCTTCGACGAATCTGCCGGGCACTGGCACGCGGAGCACCGGCCGCTATCCGATGCGTCGCTGTTGCGGCACGTGTCGGTGCAAGCCGAAGAAGAGTGTGAAAACTTGTTTGCCGAGACGCAGCGCAGTCTGGACCTAGCAACCGGACCCTTGTTGCGCGCGGTCCTGGCGCAGTTGCCAGATGGCCGGCAACGGCTGTTGATCGTCATCCATCACCTGATCGTGGACGGTGTGTCGTGGCGAGTGTTGATGGACGATCTGCAAACCGTCTACCGCCAGCTGGCGGAGGGGCAAACGACCCAGTTGCCGGCCAAGACCAGCCCGTTCCGTGATTGGGCCGCACGCTTGCAGGTCTATGCCGGCAGCGAATCCCTGCGCGAAGAACTGGGCTGGTGGCAAGCGCAGTTGAGCGGTCCGCAAGTGACGTTGCCGTGCGCGGATCCTGATGGCGCGAACCTGGAGCGCCACGCAGATACGGTCAATGTGCGCCTCGACGCCGAGCGCACCCGCCAACTGTTGCAACAGGCGCCGAGTGCCTACCGCACCCAGGTCAACGACCTGTTGCTCACGGCCCTGGTCCGGGTATTGTGCCGTTCAAGCGGCCATGCGTCGGTCCTGGTCCAGCTCGAAGGCCACGGTCGCGAAGCGTTGTTCGACGACATCGACCTGACCCGCACCGTGGGCTGGTTCACCAGTGTTTATCCGGTGCGCCTGAGCCCGTCGGACGGAGATTTCGCCGCGTCGATCAAGGCCATCAAGGAGCAATTGCGCGCAGTACCTCACAAGGGCCTGGGCCATGGCGTGCTGCGCTATCTGGCTGACGAGGCGACTCGCGAGGCAATGGCCGGCCTGCCGCACGCGGCGATCACGTTCAACTACCTTGGCCAACTCGATCAGACCCTCGGCCAGGACGCGCTGTTCCGGCCGCTGGACGCACCACTGGGGGCCATCCATGACCCTGACGCGCCGCTGCCCAACGAGCTGAGCATCGACAGTCAGGTCAGCGGCGGCGAGCTGGTGCTGCGTTGGACATTCAGCCGCGAACGCCACGACAGACAAACCATTGCCGCCCTGGCCGATACCTACCTCGATGAGCTGCAACGCCTGATCGAGCATTGCCTGGCGGACGAGGCGGGCGGCCTGACGCCGTCGGATTTCCCCCTGGCCAAGCTGACCCAGGTTCAGCTCGACAGCCTGCCGGTGCCGGCCGCACAGATCGAAGATGTCTATCCGCTGACGCCGATGCAGGAGGGCATGCTGTTGCATACCCTGCTGGAACCGGGCACCGGCCTTTACTACATGCAGGATCGCTACCGCATCAACAGCGAACTGGACCCGCAGCGTTTCGCCCAGGCCTGGCAGGCGGTCATTGCCCGGCACGAAGCCCTGCGCGCCTCGTTCTGCTGGAACGTCGGCGAAGACATGCTGCAGATCATTCATAAGCCCGGCGGCACGCCGGTGCAATACCTCGATTGGTCTGAAGTGCCCGAAGACGGCCAGGAAGCCAAGCTCCAGGCGTTGCTCAAAGATGAGCGCGAGGCCGGTTTCGATCTGTTGAACCAGGCACCGTTCCACCTGCGGCTGATCCAGGTCGGCGCAGCGCGTTACTGGTTCATGATGAGCAACCACCACATCCTGATCGACGCCTGGTGCCGTTCGCTGTTGATGGGCGATTTCTTCGAGATCTACACCGCCCTCGGCGAACATCGCGAGGCGCAACTGGCCGTGCCACCGCGGTATCGCGACTACATCGGCTGGCTGCAACGCCAGAGCCTGGCCGAAGCCCGGCAGTGGTGGAAGCGCAACCTGCAAGGTTTCGAGCGGACCACGCCGATTCCGGGCGACCGGCCGTTCCTGCGCGAGCACGCCGGTGACAGCGGTGGCATGATCGTTGGCGACTGCTACACCCGCCTCGACGAGCGTGACGGTGCGCGGCTGCGGGAGCTGGCCCAGGCCCACCAACTGACCGTGAATACCTTCGCCCAGGCAGCGTGGGCGTTGGTGCTGCGGCGGGTCAGTGGCGACCGGGACGTGCTGTTCGGCGTCACGGTCGCCGGGCGTCCGGTGCAACTGCCGCCAATGCAGCGCACGGTCGGGCTGTTCATCAACAGCGTCGCGTTGCGGGTGCAGGTGCCCGAGGACGATCAGCGCTGCAGTGTCCGTCAGTGGCTCAGTGGCTTGCTGGACAGCAACATGCAACTGCGCGAGTACGAATACCTGCCGCTGGTGAGCATCCAGGAGGTCAGCGAGCTGCCCAAGGGCCAGCCACTGTTCGACAGCTTGTTTGTGTTCGAGAACGCGCCGGTGGAAGTCTCGGTGCTGGACCGCGCCCAAAGCCTCAACGCCACCTCCGACTCGGGCCGCACCCACACCAACTTCCCGCTGACGGCAGTCTGCTATCCGGGGGACGACCTGGGGTTGCACCTTTCCTATGACCAGCGCTACTTCGACGAGTCCACTGTCGAGGGGTTGCTGGGCGAGTTCAAGCGCTTGCTGCTGGCCCTGATGGAAGGTTTTCACGGTGATATGGCCGAGTTGCCATTGATCGCCACCGAGGAGCAGGCGTTCCTGATCGACGGCTGCAACCAGAGCGAGCACGCCTATCCGCTGGAGCAGAGCTACGCCGAGCTGTTCGAGGCCCGAGTCGCGGCCCATCCGCAACGCACCGCCGTCAGTTGCCTCGGCACGCGGTACAGCTACGCCGAGCTGAATGCACGCAGCAACCGCCTCGGCCACGCCTTGATCGCCTCCGGGGTCGGGCCTGATCAACCGGTCGCGCTGCTGGCCGAGCGGGATGCGCCGCTGCTGGGCATGATCATTGGCAGCTTCAAGGCCGGTGCAGGTTACCTGCCGCTGGACCCGGGCCTGCCGAGCCAGCGCCTGAGCCGCATCGTTGAGTTGAGTCGCACACCGCTGCTGGTCTGCACCCAGGCCTGTCACGCCCAGGCACTGGCCTTGCTGGAGGCGTTCGCCTGTTCCGGGCGGCCGAGGCTGCTGGTATGGGAAGACGTCCAGGCCAGCGATGTTTCGCTGGAAAACCCAGGGGTCTACAGTCGGCCGGACAACCTGGCCTATGTGATCTACACCTCCGGTTCCACCGGTTTGCCCAAAGGCGTGATGGTGGAACAGCGCGGCATGCTCAATAACCAACTGAGCAAGGTGCCCTACCTGGCGCTGGGCGAAGCTGACGTGATCGCGCAGACCGCGTCCCAGAGTTTCGATATTTCGGTCTGGCAGTTCCTCGCCGCGCCGTTGTTCGGTGGCCGGGTGGACATCGTGCCCAACGCCATCGCCCACGACCCGCAAGGACTGCTGGAACATGTGCAACACCAGGGCATCACGGTGCTGGAGAGCGTGCCTTCGCTGATCCAGGGCATGCTCGCCCAGGAACGCATTGGCCTCGACGGCTTGCGCTGGATGCTACCCACCGGCGAAGCGATGCCGCCGGAACTGGCCCATCAATGGTTGCTGCGTTACCCGGAAATCGGCCTGGTAAATGCCTACGGACCGGCGGAATGCTCCGATGACGTGGCGTTCTTCCGCGTCGATCAGGCGTCGACCCGTGGCACTTACCTGCCGATCGGCACGCCCACCGATAACAACCGCCTGTACTTGCTCGACGGCGCGCTGGAGCTGGTGCCGCTGGGGGCCGTCGGTGAGTTGTGCGTGGCCGGCATCGGGGTTGGCCGCGGTTATGTCAGCGATCCCCTGCGCACTGCCCCGGTGTTTGTGCCGAATCCATTTGGCGCGCCTGGAGAGCGGCTCTACCGCACCGGCGATCTGGCCCGGCGGCGCCGCGATGGCGTGCTGGAATATGTCGGGCGCATCGACCATCAGGTGAAGATTCGCGGCTACCGCATCGAGTTGGGAGAGATCGAAGCGCGGCTGCATGAACAGCCCGAGGTGCGTGATGGCGCGGTGGGCGTGCAAGAGGGCGCCAATGGCAAGCATCTGGTGGGTTATCTGGTGGCGGCCGACTCGGCGCTGAACCCGAGCGAACGCCTGGAGCGTGTCAAGCAACGCCTGCGCAGCGAGCTGCCGGAATACATGGTGCCGCTGCACTGGCTATGGCTCGATCGTCTGCCCCTCAATGCCAACGGCAAACTCGACCGCAAGGCCTTGCCGGACCTGGAAATCGGGCAGTTGCAGAGTCAGGATTACCTGGCACCTGCCAATGAATTGGAGCAGACCCTGGTGGACATCTGGTCTTCGGTGCTGAAGGTTGAAAAAGTCGGCGTGCGAGACAACTTCTTTGAACTGGGCGGCCATTCGTTGCTGGCCACGCAAATCGCCTCGCGGGTGCAAAAGGCCCTGCAACGCAACGTGCCGCTACGGGCCATGTTCGAGTGCAGCACGGTGCAGGAACTGGCCGACTACATCGAAGGGTTGGCGGCCAGCGAAATGACCGTGGAGAAAGTGGATCGGCTGAATGACTTGATGGCGGAGCTGGAGGGGCTGTAGTCCCGCGGCGATACGTCAGCCCTGGCACCGCAAAGCCCAGGGTTGACGCCTCGCCCGGCACAGCTCAGTCTCCCCAAGGCTTTTTCACACTCAAACAAGGAGGTCATCGATGCCCTTTGCAACCATTGACGGACAACCCCTTCATTACCTTGACCAAGGCCATGGCCCGGTGGTGCTGCTGGGCAGCAGTTATTTGTGGGACCACACGATGTGGGCGCCGCAGATCGACGCGTTGTCCCGGCAGTACCGGGTGATCGCCCCGGATCTTTGGGGCCACGGTCAATCCGGGCCAATGCCCGAGGGCATGGCTTCGCTGAACGACCTGGCTCGCCAGGCATTGCTGTTGATGGATACCCTGAATATTGATTGCTTCCACCTGGTGGGGCTCTCGGTGGGCGGAATGTGGGGCACGCGGCTGGCGTTGGCGGCGCCGAAGCGGCTCGAGTCGCTGGTGCTGATGGACACCTACGCGGGTGTGGAGCCGGAGCAGACTCGCCAGTATTACTTCTCGCTGTTCGACAAGATCGAAGCCAGCGGCAGCATTCCCGAACCCTTGCTGGACATCGTCGTGCCGATCTTTTTCCGGCCGGGTATCGATCCGCAGTCGCCGCTCTACCAGCAATTTCGCGCTGCGTTGGCTGCGCTGCCGGCTGATCGCTTGCGCGACAGCATCGTGCCGCTGGGGCGGATCATTTTCGGACGGGACGATATCCTCTCGCGCCTGCCCGGACTCGATGCCAAAAACACCTTGGTGATGTGCGGTGACCAGGACAAACCGCGCCCACCGTCGGAGGCCACGGAAATGGCCGAGCTGATCGGTTGTCGCTCTATCCCGATCCCGGAAGCGGGGCATATCTCCAACCTGGAGAACCCTGAATTCGTGACCACGGCACTGCTCGAATTCCTGCGCCGCTGACCCACCGCTTTCGCGAGCAAGCCCGCTCCCACAGGGGATTGCAACGACGCAGAATTGGCAAACACAGTTAAAACTGTGGGAGCGAGCCTGCTCGCGATGGGGTCTTCGGAGTCGATATCACTTCGGCCCGAGGATCTTCACCAGTTTGTCCGGCGAGGGTGCGCCTTGTTGCTGCTGCAGTTCGCCGTTGTCGTCCATATAGAAAATCGCCGGGGTGGCGGACAGTTCCAGTTCGTCCATCAATTGCTGGTTGGCATCCAGTTTTGCCTGGATGGCCGGAGGGATGTCCTTCAGGGGTTTGAGTGCGCTGCCCTTGCCGGCTTTTTCATGGGATTCCAGGGCTTTCTCCGGGTCCTTGGCCGCCAGCAGCGCGGCTGATTTACCCGGGCTGTCTTCGCGGATGATGCCGACCATGATATGGCGCAGTTGCACCTTGCCGGCCTTGACCCATGGCCGTGCCTGCTCCCAGAACATGTTGCAGTACGGGCAGTTCGGATCGCTGAACAGATACACCGTGCGTGGTGCGTCCTTGCTGCCGTCGGGGATCCAGTTGCTGCCTTCCATCTTGGCCCAGATCGCCTTGGCCATAGGCGCATAGACCATCTTTTGCAGTGGTTCTGCGCTGAGGTCCTTGCCATCGGCGTCGTACAGGTTGCCCAGCAGGACATGTTGTCCGTCCGGTGTCAGGTACAGCGTCATGCCACGGTTCTGGTATTGCGCCGCATAACCGCGCAACCCGTCCGGGGCGTCGAACGTGCCGACGATTTTCGCACCCTTGGCTTCGAGCTTCTTGATGGCCGCAGGCAACTCTTCGGCCTGTAGCAAGGGCGCCTGCGACAGGGCGGCGGCAACGGCCAGGGTCAGCAGGTGGCGGAGGCGGGGCATGGCGATTTCCTTATGGCGGGGTGGGGCGCCGTGGTCGAGCCCGGCGTTTCGAAGTTTTCCAGGGCGCGGGCCAGGCTCGCTTCGGACAACTCACCCAAGTGGCTGCCCAGCAGACGGCCGTCGGCGCTGTAGAACAGCGTCGTAGGCAAGGCCATTGAACCGACGGCCTGGCCGAGGCGACCGCTGCCATCGAACAACACGTTGGTCAGGCTCAAACCCTGGGTGGCGAGGTAGGTGCTGACGCTTTGCATGCTTTCGGCCTGGTTGACGAACAAGAAGGTCAGGTCCGGACGCTGCTGCTGGGCTTCTTCCAGCACCGGCATTTCACGGCGGCAGGGCGGGCACCAGGTGGCCCAGAGGTTGATCACCAGAGGGCCGCCCTGATAATCGGTGAGTTTCACGGTCTCGCCGTCGGCGGTGCGCAGGTTGATGTCCGGCAACCGGGTGCCTTGCTCGTAAATCGTCAGCGACAGGGTTGCTACCAGCCAGAACAGCAAACCGCTGCCGACACCGAAGCCCAGCGGACGGCGCAGGGGCGGGCGACGGCGGGCCCACGACAAAGCGCCAATCACCAGCGCGAGGATGCCCGGCCAGGCCAGGAAACCACCGTCGCGCAGGTCAATGATCTGCCACGGGGCGTCCTGGTAATGCTGCCAGTAGGCGATGACGAAGCCGATCCGCGAAGCCAACAGCCCCAGCAGGAACAGTACGAACAGCACCGACTCGGGGTTCTCGCCACCGCGCTTGGCCACCCGCCAGCCTACGAATGTCGCCAGCGCCAGGGCGCTGATCAGCAACAAATGATTGAGGGCGATGGCAAAGGTGCCGAGGGTCAACGTCAGCATCAGCGCGCGTCCCGGGTGACGGTCCAGCGCTCCAGGAATGCCTTGGCGTCGACTTCCCCGGTGATCCGCTGGCTGCGACGTTCTTTACCGTCGGCGCCGATCCACAGCAGGCTCGGCGGCCCTGGCACTTGGTAACGGCTCAGCAGTTCGCGGCTGACGGCATTATCGGCGGTTACGTCCAGGCGCAACAGGCGCACATCCTTCAGGGCGTCCAACACCTCGGCGCGACCGAATACTTGTTTTTCCATGATTTTGCAGGACACGCACCAGTCGGCGTAGTAGTCCAACAGTACCCATTGACCCTGGGCCTTGGCGGCGTCCAGCTCCCGTTGCAGGACGGCAGGTTCGCTGACGGTGATGAAAGCATCGTGGGCGCTTGCGGTCGTGCGGCCTTCGCTGCTGGCATAGACCTTCAAAGGCTGGAAGAAGTCGTCGCCGCCGCCCGCTGCGCTAATCACCAGCAAACTGCCCCACAGGCCGAACAACAGCGAGGCACTGCCGCAGACATAGGCGATGCGTCCGAACCCTTCGGTCTGGCGCCAGGCGCTGTAGGCGGCGATCAGCAGCAACGCGCCCCACAGGCCGATCCACAGCGAACCATCGATGACTGGCCGAACCAGCAGCAACGCGGTACCCAGGAACAGGAAGCCGAACACGCCCTTGACCAGGTTCATCCATGCGCCCGGCTTGGGCAGGAAACGGTTGCCCACCGTCACCAGCAGCAACAATGGCAGGCCCATGCCGATACCCATGGTGAACAGGATCAGGCCACCGTGCAGCGCATTGCCGCTCTGGGCGATGTACAGCAGCGCGCCGGCCAGCGGGGCGGTCATGCAGGGGCCTACCAGCAGGCCGGACAGCGCGCCGAGCACACCGGCGCCCACCAGGCTGCCGCCGCGCCGCTGGCTCCCGGCTTTTTCCAGGCGATCGCGCAGGGCGGCCGGCAATTGCAATTCGAAGAAACCGAACATCGGCAGCGCCAGCAAAACGAATACCGCCGCGAAGGTGCCCAGCAGCCAGGGTTGCTGCAACAGCGCCTGGAGATTGGCGCCCAGCAGCGCGGCGAGCACGCCCATGGCGGCGTACACCAATGCCATGCTGATCACGTAGCTGCCGGCCAAGGCCAGGCCACGCCTTGGCCCGGCGCCGCTGCCCACGACCAACCCGGCGAGGATCGGTAGCATCGGCAGGGAACACGGCGTGAACGCCAGCAGTAGCCCGAGGCCGAAGAACACCAGCAGGCTCCAGCCCAGGGCCCGTTGTTGCAGGCTGCTGGCCAGGGCCTGGTCTGGCGCCTCGCCAGGGGCTGTCGCGGCTGCACCGCCACCCAAATCCACCACTTGGGTCTGGGGTGGATAGCACAGGCCCGCATCGGCGCAGCCCTGGAAGCCGACCTTGATCTTGCCCGTGACGCCGGCCGGAATCTTCAATTCCAGGGCCTGGCGATAGACCTGCTGGTCGCCGAAAAACTCGTCGCTATGGGCTTCCCCCTCGGGCAGCGCCGGCTTCTGCGCCTCGGCCAGGCCATCGAACTTGAGCCGCTGTTGATACAGGTAATAGCCATCGGCGATCTGCCAGAACAGCTGGGTTTCACCGGAGTCCAGGCGTTCGGAGGTGAACACGAACGCCTTCTCCACCGGCAGGAAGTCGGGTTTGGTCTCGAAGGGATTGGCGGCCTGGGCCAGGCTCGAAATCAGCAGCAGCCACAGCAAAAACAATCGACGCATGGGTAAAGCCTTAGAACAGAGCAAGTGGGAGGCACAATGGCGGCTGGCGATTAACCGTCGATTAACCCGGCGGCGACCGTCAGGCCGCAATGATCGCCCATGTTCGCCGGACTCGTCGCATAATGTCGGCTTAATCGGCCAGCGGCCTAATGTACCTTTTTCCACAGGGCTTACCATGCACGTACTGGTCTGCGAAGACGATGAGTTGATTGCCAGCGGGATCGTTGCCGGGCTCACCGCCCAGGGCCTGACCGTCGAGCACGTCGCCACGGCATCGGCGGCGCGGGCGATGGTCGGCGTGGCCGAGTTCGACGTCATGGTGCTGGACCTGGGGCTGCCCGACGAGGACGGCCTCAAGCTGCTCAGGCAATTGCGCCAGCAAGGCCTGGAGATTCCGGTGCTGATCCTCACTGCCCGGGACTCGGTGACCGACCGGGTCGACGGCTTGCAGGCCGGCGCCGATGACTATTTGCTCAAGCCCTTCGATCTGCGCGAGCTCGCGGCGCGCCTGCACACCCTGCTGCGGCGCGTGGCGGGACGCAGTGTCAATCTGATTGAGCACGGTCGCCTGACCTACGACCCCAGCAGCCGCGAAACTACCTTGGACGGCCAGCCGGTGGATCTGTCCCGGCGTGAGCAGTCGTTGTTGCAGGCCTTGTTGCACAGTCGCGGCCGGGTGCTGTCCACCGAGCAACTCAAGGACAGCGTCTACGGCTTCAACGACGAACTGGAAAGCAACGCCCTCAATGTTCATATCCACCACCTGCGGCGCAAGCTGGGCAATGGCATTGTCGAGACCGTGCGTGGGCTCGGTTATCGCCTGGGGCCGGCTGAAGGTGGAGAAACTTCCAAGTGATGAGCCTGCGACTGCGCCTGAGCCTGACCCTCGGCGCTGCCTTCGCCCTGATCTGGGCCCTGGCCGCGGCGTGGATGCTCAGCGACCTGCGCAACCAGATGATGTTCTCGCTCGACCAGCGCCTGGTGGCGTCGGCGCGAATGGTCGCAGGCCTACTGGAACAGATGCCATTGCCCACCAAGGGCGAAGGCACGCATCTAAGCGCCGAGCAATTGAGTATTCCAGGGGGCATGGCCTGCCAGGTCAGCTCCTTGCGCGGCGAGATCCTCGCCCGCAGCCACTCCACCCCGGAGCAAACCCTGGAAGCCGAGAAGGTCGGCTTCCATGACCAAATGATCGATGGCGCGCCGTGGCGCAGCTTCACCCTGGCTCGGGGCGATTTGCGCATCACCACCGCTGACCGCCAGATCGAACGCGAAGCCCTGAACCTGTCGGTGCTGCTGGCGGCCTCGGTGCCGGTAGGCGTGGCGTTGCTCGGTTGCTTGTGCCTGTTGTGGCTGGGCATCGGCCAGGGCCTGGCGCCGCTCAATCGCATGCGCGATGCCCTGATGCGGCGCAATGCCGACTCCCTGGAACCGTTGCAGATCCATCCGCTGCCCAGCGAGTTGCGGCCGTTGTTGGAAACCCAGAACCAGCTGTTCCAGCGCATCGGCAAGACCATCGAGCGCGAGCGCCGGCTGACCGGCGATGCTGCCCACGAATTGCGCAGCCCGCTGACGGCCATCAAGACCCATTTGCAGGTGGCGCGCATGACCGAAGGCGCGGCCCGTGACCAATCCCTGGCCCGGGCCGAGGAGGGCGCCGACCGCTTGCATCGCACGCTTGAACAGTTATTGCTGCTGGCGAGGGTCGAGGGCAGCCTGTCCTTCGACGATGGTGTGCAGTGCAACGCCGAGCAGGTCGCGCGGCTGGCGATCCAAGATGCGGCCAACAGCGACTCCCGGCGAATCAACTTGCACATAGCGCCCGGACTGTCCGATGCACCGGTGCAGATGCCGGCGGTGCTTTCCATCGCGGCCTTGCGCAACCTGCTGGATAACGCCCTGCGTCACACCCCGGACGATACCGAGGTGGAACTGAGCCTGGAAATGATCGGCCAGCGCGTGCGTTTCCAAGTCCGCGATCACGGCCCCGGCATCGCCGCCGACGATATCCAGCACCTGACCCAGCGCTTCTGGCGCAACGGCCAGAGCACCGGCTGCGGGCTGGGGCTGGCGATCGTCCAGGCCATCGTCCAGCGTTGTGGCTGCGGCCTGCATTTCGACAGCCGTCCCGACGGGCTGCGAGTCGAATTGACCATGCCAGTCCAGGCAACCCCTGAATAAGTGGCGAGGGAGCTTGCTCCCGCTGGACCGCGGAGCGGGCCCAAATCCGCCGCCCCGGGCTACCCGATCCGTCGCCTTCGCTGGCTTTGGGGCTGCTGCGCAGCCCAGCGGGAGCAAGCTCCCTCGCCATGTTGCACAGCCCGAGAGTAAATCCTTGCCTCGCTGATGCGTTTCCACAATAGGAAAGCCTGCACGTGCGCCCGACTGGATGCGCACCTGCCTGGTGTGCATTTGGGTCGCTACTTACAGTGGATTTCGGGGTCGCAAAATGTCAGTCGCCAATAGCCTTATCGAAGCACAGTCGGCACGGGGCAGCGTCGCGCCGGCCGAGACGCTCTACCAGTTCAGCGAGTCGCCATTGCTGGCCCGCCAGAACCTCCAGGAATCCAATGCCCGCAGCTATCCACGGCGCATTCCCCTGGCCCTCAAGCGCGCGCGGGGGTTGTATGTCGAAGATGTCGAAGGGCGGACCTTCATCGACTGCCTGGCCGGGGCCGGTACGTTGGCGCTGGGGCACAACCACCCGGTGGTGATCGAGGCGATCCAGCAGGTGCTGGCCGATGAGCTGCCGTTGCACACCCTGGACCTGACCACGCCGGTCAAGGATCGCTTCGTCCAGGATCTGTTCGGCCTGCTGCCGGCGCAATTGGCCGCCGAGGCCAGGATTCAGTTCTGCGGCCCCACCGGCACTGATGCGGTAGAAGCTGCGCTCAAGCTGGTGCGCACCGCCACCGGACGCAGCACCGTGTTGTCGTTCCAGGGCGGTTATCACGGCATGAGCCAGGGCGCGTTGAGCCTGATGGGCAGCCTGGGGCCGAAGAAACCCTTGGGGGCCTTGCTCAGCAATGGCGTGCAATTCATGCCATATCCCTACGACTATCGCTGCCCGTTCGGGCTGGGCGGCGGCGCAGGCGTGAAAGCCAACCTGCATTACCTGGAAAACCTGCTGAACGACCCCGAGGCCGGCGTGCAGCTGCCGGCGGCGGTGATCGTCGAGGTGGTGCAAGGCGAGGGCGGGGTCATACCCGCCGACCTTGACTGGGTGCGTGGCTTGCGCCGCATCACCGCGAAGGCTGGCGTGGCGCTGATCGTTGACGAAATCCAGAGCGGCTTCGGCCGTACCGGCAAAATGTTCGCGTTCGAGCATGCCGGAATCATTCCGGACGTGGTGGTGCTATCGAAGGCCATCGGCGGCAGCCTGCCGCTGGCGGTGGTGGTGTATCGCGATTGGCTCGACACCTGGCTGCCGGGTGCCCATGCCGGGACCTTCCGCGGCAATCAAATGGCCATGGCCGCCGGTTCCGCCGTGATGTGTTACCTGGTGGAGCACGACCTGCCGGCCCACGCAGCCGCCATGGGCGAGCGCCTGAGCGAGCACCTGCATATTTTGCAGCGCGACTTTCCGCAGTTGGGCGATATTCGCGGGCGCGGGCTGATGCTCGGCGTTGAACTGGTGGACCCGGCAGGCCAGCCCGATGTCCAGGGCCATCCTCCGGTGCATCCATGGCTGGCGCCTCGGCTGCAGCGTGAGTGCCTAAAGCGGGGGCTGATCCTGGAATTGGGCGGCCGGCAGGGCAGTGTGGTGCGTTTCCTGCCGCCGTTGATCATCACAAAGGCCGAAATCGACCGGGTCGCCGAGATTTTCGGACGAGCCTTGGAGGCCGCCGTGGCCGAGGCCTAATTTTCCGCCGGCGTCATACGTTCCTTTCATAGCCTTGCTGCGCATGCGCCGCAGCGAACCTCGAGCAAAGATGGAGAGATACCCATGACTTCAGTATTCGACCGTGAGGACATCCTCTTCCAGGTCGTGGTCAACCACGAAGAGCAGTATTCGATCTGGCCGGACTACAAAGCGATCCCCGAAGGCTGGCGTACCGTCGGCAAAAGCGGCTTCAAGCAGGAGTGCCTGGCCTATATCGAAGAAGTCTGGACCGACATGCGTCCCTTGAGCTTGCGCAAGAAAATGGACGAGCAGGCCGCCACCCTCTGAAACATAAGGCCGAGCCCTCCGTGGCGAGGGAGCTTGCTCCCGCTGGGCTGCGCAGCAGCCCTAAAGCCAGGCGCCGCGGTCTATCAAACAGCCTGCATCCAACCTGCCAGGGGCCGCTTCGCGCCCCAGCGGGAGCAAGCTCCCTCGCCACAGGGATGTTGTGTTGTCGTTATTTTACTTGAACCGCCGCTCCACCCCTTTCTCCACCAGGATCTTCGCCGAAATCTCCTCCACGGAAAAATGCGTGGAATTGATATGCGCAATGTTCTCCCGCCGGAATAGATTTTCCACTTCGCGCACTTCGAATTCGCACTGGGCATAGCTCGAATAGCGGCTGTTGGGCTTGCGTTCGTTGCGGATTGCGGTGAGGCGGTCCGGATCGATGGTCAGCCCGAACAGCTTGTGCTGGTGGGCGCGCAGGGCGCTGGGCAGTTGCAGGCGTTCCATGTCGTCTTCGGTCAGCGGATAGTTGGCTGCGCGGATGCCAAACTGCATCGCCATGTACAGACACGTCGGCGTCTTACCACAGCGCGACACACCCACTAGGATAAGGTCGGCCTTGTCGTAATAATGCGTGCGGGCGCCGTCATCGTTGTCCAGCGCGAAGTTGACGGCCTCGATCCGCTCCATGTAGTTGGAGTTATGGCCAATGGAATGGGACTTGCCGACGGAGTAGGAGGAATGCTCGCTGAGTTCCTGCTCCAGGGGTGCCAGGAAGGTGGAAAATATGT